>Ga0257120_1000013_pt1 | contig 173464 bp, 154 predicted proteins | sample SI106_10metaG_FD_190153 | JGI IMG/M metagenome (GOLD analysis project Ga0257120, IMG submission 190153) | Marine microbial communities from Saanich Inlet, British Columbia, Canada - SI106_10 | ecosystem: Environmental > Aquatic > Marine > Inlet | place: Canada: British Columbia | collected...
TAACCCCATACATCTGTATTTAAGACACTATAGCCATACAATCTTCAGTAAGTTGAGGAATACAGGGAGTTAAGATATTGTAGAGTTTATTATATTAGTACCTTATTAATCATAAATCAATTAAAATGAAAAAATTATTATTATCAATTTTATTATTAGGTACAATTTCATTAAATGCTCAATATTGTTTGTTTTTAGACATTAAGGCAGAAAATCCCGAAATGGTTGTATCAGCACTTTCTACTGCAATGAATACTGAATGGGGTAAGAATATTCAAGGAACAAAGTCATTATTTGCATATGCTATTAATGGATCTACTGATTCTACACATTCACTTCAAATATGCTTTCCTAATGAAGCGGCTTTTGAACAAGCATTTATGTCTTATGGGCAATCACTTGAGGCACAATTACTCTTAGATGGTAAACTTGCAGATTTTTCTGTTGCCGTTTCTCAGTCGTTAAATACTCCTATTTGGTACAATGGAGAAGATTGGGCAGAAGATAATGTTTTCATGCTATACCAAATGGAAGTAACAAACCCAAGTTTATACTTAAAGGAATTTAAAAGCTTCTCCCAAAAAATGGCTAAAAAGTTAGGATATGAAGATAGTTCCTATGGCTTAGCATATCCAATAGTAGGTAAAAATTCAGACTTTACTCATTTTGTATGGATTGGCTCTCCTGACATCAAAACTGCACTTTCAAATACTAAAAAAATGTTTTCTGACCCTGCATTTGCAGAATTTTCTAAGAAAGTATCAGGTGTGAGAAAAGTTGTTAACACTGTAATGTCAGTTCGTGTTATGGACTTTTAAATTTATTTTTGCATAAGATTTAGCCCTCCCAAGCGGAGGGTTCTTCTTTTACACCAATGGATACAATCCAAATCCCTTCTAATCCATTGATATCAATGCCTTAACACAAGATTCATGTGAAGTGGTTTTAGGAGGGAGTTGTTTGGGGAAAGTTTGTAGTGTGATGCTTTTAAAAAACCAGATATTCAATAACTAAGGATTATTACCATACATAAATCAATTAGATTTAATATTTCATTAAATCTATTCGTAGAACTAATTGAATAATTTAAACTTGTTATTTAATTATGTTTATTTATTACACTTATGACATATTTAATCAAAAGCTTTTAATACAAAACGAAAACTAGGAACGTTTAATTAATAATTTTTTCTCGATACTTTTTTGGTGTAGTTTGATAATATTTTTTAAAAAAATGATTAAAATTTGAAAAATTATTGAAACCTGAATCAAAACAAATAGTTTTTACATTCAAGTTCGTTTCCAAAAGTAATTTAGCTGCATGATTAATTTTATATTCATTGACGTATTGAATAAAAGATTTCCCTGTATTTAACTTAAAATACCTGCAAAATGAAGATGTAGTCATGTTGGTTTGATCAGCAATCTGACTTAAGTTAATTTCATCTTGATAATTTGATTTAATATAATTAAAAACCTTTTTAAGTCGGTCGTTTTTATCAGTGTCAGAAGTAGTTAAATCTGTTGTATTAAGAATGTTTGGATTAACTAGTGACATTTCTTTTAAGATATTGATCAGTGTCAATAAACTTTGAAAATCAGATTCATATTGCAAACCAATTAAAGCTTGTCCTACTTTTTCTTTAATGGGACCTGAAAAAGATAAGCCCCGTTTAGATAGCTCAAGTAATTTAAAAATTGAATTTAATTCAGGTACTTGAGTTAACATATTTCCCAAAAATTCGGGTAAAAATTGAATTACAACCTCGGTCTTACCATCTTCAAAACTATCTGTAAATCCCATATGTTGCAAGTTGGAACCCAAAAGTATAAGGTCTCCTTCAGTATAAGTTGACAAGCTTGTTCCAACACCTCTCTTTCCCTTTCCGTTGCTGATATAAATCAATTCCACTTCAGGATGATAATGCCAGTGAGGAGAATTTCTATTAGGTGTATTCAAATCAAATAGTTGATAATGAAATGACTTATGCTGCGGTTGAACAATATCTTCAAAAGAATAATTTATCATAATTATCAAATTTATAATGAATAATTTTTAATATATACTTTATTAACATTAAATTTAGATTAATTGTCTTTATTTGATAATATAACATATAAAAAGGGTAATACAGATAAGTTTTTCGTTGTATTAGTGAAATATCTTTGCCATATCAATAATTAAAAAAACTGTTATGAAAAAGTTTACACTACTCTTTTTAATGTTACCGAACTTATTTTTTGCAAACGACTTGTCTTCTGATGAAGATTTTGAATTTACAGTAGTAAAAAATACTAAAGCTTTATTACTTAATTCACTTACCGCTAAAGCTGGCTTATCAATCGAATTATTTCAGCTTAAAGGGAATTCAAAATATAAAGTAAATGCCAAATTCAATAGAAGGTTAAGAATTCTTGATCTTAATTATGTAACTCCTGGAACTTATGTTGTCACTGCCCGTTTAAATAATCTTTATACAGATTATTTGATAAATGTAACGGATAACAAAGTCGTAATCGTAGACGAGAAAACGATTCAAAATCCAATTTTTAATCATATAAATAAAAAAATGTCGATTAATCTTGACTCGAATAAGACAGAAGTTTTAGTGAAAATCGAGAACTATAATGGGGAATTAATTTTTTACGAAAACTTTTCTACTGAGGAATTACACAAAAAAGTGTTTAACCTAAAGGAAAATAACGGAAGAATAATAACTACTGTGGAATATGACAACAAAACATTTGTCAATAAATTTGTTTTATAGTTATGTAAAAGCAACAAACTATTTTGTTTTGAAATCCTCTAGGTTTGCCTAGGGGGTTTTTTGCTTTAAAAGGTTTTTGTTAGCTTAACAAAAAAGGGGGATCAGCTAGAAATACAATTCTTTTAGTCGCCTCCACAAGTAACGAAAATCATAACTCAGTTTTTCTACTGGAATAATGGGAATGGATTGGATATGTAATCTAAACTTTATAACTTGAAGGAATATTCCCTTCACAATTAATCCCATATAAGAAAGAGGATAAACTTTATCTACTTGGGTTTCGTCATTTTGGCTATAACGAACAGAATCAGTCAAAAACTGAGTTTTATGATCTTGAATTAGATCTTTGATCCTTTCACACCAATGGATACAATCCAAATCCTCTCTTATCGATTGGTATCATTGCCTTAACATAAGATTCGTTGTAGTGGTTTTAGGGGGGAGTTGTTTGGGGAAAGTTTGTAGTGTGTTGTAAAAACACCCATTGTCCGTACATTAGATATATATTATTAATATTAAACCTATAAAATGAAGTATATTTTTTATTTGATATCGCTTTTCGCTCTTGCTCAGGAGAATAATTCACACCCTTACATAACAACCTTATCTCCAATAACATTGTTTAGCACACAGGATGGTGAAACAGAAGGAATTTGGTCTTTTTCTAAGGTCAGTCCTTATGATTTTAAATTACTTGCTGAAGATTCATTTACAGTTATTCATTTAGGTGAAGACCATCCTCCAATAGTTAAAACAGTATATGGTACTATCGCAACTTCAATTGTTGGCACTCCATCTATGGCAGTCTCTTCAGATGGTCATTACGGTTTGACTACTAATCATATATGGAGGGGTTTTGATTTTTTTGACAAATTAGAATATCCATTGGATGAGAAAATTTCATTGGAACAAAAGAAAAAAGATAAGAATACAATATATCAATTATCAAATATGATTTTTGTCGTTGATTTAGAGGACCCCGAACATACTGTAGTTGATAAAATTCATATGGATGATGTTCCTGTTCACATACTGAGTCATCCAGATGGAAAAAGATTTTTCGTTTTAGGACACGAATCCTTTTCAACGTTTACACTCAAAAACGGAAAACTTGTAAAACTGGCTAAAAGTAAAATACCTTTTGGTCAAGGATGTTTTTGGATTCATCCAAATGGTAAAAATATCTTAGCAAGCAGATCAAAAAATTGGAAAACTAAAGAAACAATTGCTGAATGGTTTGAAATTAAAGAAGATAAAGTAATTTTTAAACACCAATTAGAAATTGACTCTTCAGTAGACTCAAACTATCAAATAATGGGAGGAATTTTAAGAATAACACCTGATGGAAAAAGAGGTTTTATAAGTCAACGAACTTTTGATAATGGGATAAATTTTGCAGATATTTTAATAGCAGATCTAACTCTTAAGAAGCCAAAAATAACTGGTGTTATAAAACAAGTTGGAGATGGCATCGAGAGTTTTGCATTTCATCCTAATGGTAAATTGGCAGTAGCAACTTGTTTAGAGAAAACAAAAAATAGTCTTGCTGTTATTGATATTTCTTCTGAAAAGCCAAAGATTCTATATTATTTAGATGCAGCTGGTGGAAGTCAAGGAATTGAGTTTTCCCCAGAGGGGGATAAATTATTTCTTGGCAGTCCAGCACATGGACGGATAGAAGTCTACGATGTTAAGGGAGATTTTGAGCTAGTTAAAAATCAAAAATTCATAAAAATTGGATACGGACATAACAGTCTTTCAATTGGATCTAGATATTTTTCAAATTAAAAGGATAGTTTAGAATTACGTCCCAATTGGAGGGTTTTTCTATTGAAACAGGGAGATGGAATTTGATATGTAATCCGTTCTCTATATCTTAGAGGTATTATTAACCATAAATCAATTAAAATGAAAAAAATATTATTTATTATTTTTATTTCAACATCAATTTTTGCTCAACAAAAAGAAGTGGTGTATGAAAATATTTTTCTTAGCCCATTAAAATCAAATGAAAACTTACTAGTTGAAGGAGTAAAAAAACACAATCAAAAATTTCATAGTAAAGGTGAAACTACGGCTTCTTTATACTCTGTTCTAGTAGGAAAACATTCTGGTCAATATGTATGGCTCAATGGTCCTATGAAAATGTCAGATTATGACAATATGCCGGACTCATCACATATGGAAGATTGGCAAAAAAACATAAGAAATAATGTCACCAATGAAACTGTTAAAATGGCTAAACTAAATTGGGAGGCAAGCTACAGTCCGCCTTCATGGGGAAGCCCTAAATATCTTCTTTGGAGAACTTTTAAAATTAAACAAGATTTGGATAGTTATGGAAAGGTTTTAGAGGCTGTAACTAAAATTGGAAAAGCATTAGCTCAAATAAATGCTCCCAATCCTAGAAGAGTATATGAAAGTGTTTTCAGAAGTGAAGACAGAGATGATATTACTCTTGTGTATCCTTTTAAAACTTTTACAAGATTCTCAAATTCAAATGGTCTACCTGAGGGCTTCCAAGCCGAATATGATAAAATCAATGGTCCCGGTGCATTCAGAAAAGATGTTGGTGATGTATTGTCAAAACATACAAATGGATGGCATGACGAAGTTCTAATGCTAATAGAGTAAATAAAATTTAACCCTCCTAAATGGAGGGTTTTTTTATACATATCTTTCGCAATAAGTTTATATATTTATAAGAAAGGACATTATATCTATGAACTATAAAAAAATTATTTGGTGGTCTATAATTGTTGCCTTTGGTGGGTTTGTTTTCGGATTTGATACCGCTGTAATTTCAGGAGCAGAACAAGAAATTCAAAATTTATGGAACTTGAGCGATACCATGATAGGTCAAACCGTGGCAATGGCTTTGTACGGAACAGTGATAGGTGCCCTTCTAGGTGGCTTTCCTTCTGAAGTGTTGGGCAGAAAAAGAACACTGGTTTTTGTCGCAATTTTATTTCTCATCTCTGCTGTGGGATCAGCATTTTCACCAGAAGTTTATTCGTTAATGTTTTTTCGATTTATAGGTGGTCTTGCCGTTGGGGCTTCTTGCGTTGTAGCTCCCATGTATATTTCTGAAATTTCCCCTACAAACAAAAGAGGCCAACTTACTGCACTTTTTCAATTTAATATTGTTGTGGGTATTTTAATTTCTTACTTGTCAAATTATTTTATTGGTGGTGCTAGTGATGGAAATTGGAGAATTATGCTCGGTATCGAAATAATCCCGGCTGCGCTCTTTCTGATACTGATTTTCTTTGTCCCGCGCAGTCCAAGGTGGTTGATTTTAAAAAAGGGATTAATTGACGAAGCCAGAGAAGTTTTACAAGAAATAGATCCCAGTCAAGTTGAAAGTAACATTGCTTCAATTCAATACAATCAAGATAACAATGAGTCCAAAGGTGGCCTCAAAGAGTTTTTTTCAGGAAAATTCAACATCCCTATATCACTGGCATTTTTAATTGCTTTCTTTAATCAGCTTTCGGGAATTAATGCAGTAATTTATTATTCCCCCAGGATATTCGCAGAAACAGGTATGGGAGAAAGTGCTTCGTTATTGTCTTCTGTTGGGGTTGGATTTATAAACCTCATAGCCACGCTTCTCGGAATCTTTTTAATAGATAGAATGGGACGTAAATTCTTGATGTACATCTGTTCTTTTGGCTATATAATTACGCTGGGTTTAATTTCTTTAACTTTTTATACTGGATTTGGTGAAGGAACATTATTAATTCCCTTTTTAGTATTTGGTTTTATTGCATCGCATGCAGTGGGCCAAGGTGCTGTCATTTGGGTTTTTATCTCGGAAATATTCCCAAACAATGTACGCTCTTATGGAAATTCTTTAGGCAGTGGAACCCACTGGGTGTTTGCCGCTTTTATTGCTGCAGTCTTCCCCTTTGTTACCAGTACTCTAGGGGGTGGAATTACCTTTGCTATTTTCACCTTCATTATGGTATTCCAATTGATTTTTGTTTGGAAAATGATGCCCGAAACTAAAAATAAATCTTTAGAAGAATTAGAGAAATTAATGATAAAAAATAGATAATAATGAATCAAAGGTTTCAAGATAAAGTAGTATTAATCAGTGGTACAAGTTCTGGAATAGGAAAAAAAGCTGCCTTAACATTTGCTGAACAAGGGGCTAAAATAATTCTGTCTTCAAGGAATGTTGGGTTGAATGAAGAGCTAGTTCAAAAAATCAAAAATAAGGGTGGCGAAGCCCTATATATTCAAGCTGATTATACTAACTCCAGTGCTATTCAAAAGGTAATTCAAGAAGGTGTCAAACACTTTGGTGGCCTTGATATTGCCGTAAATAATGCTGGTATAGAAGGCACCCCAAACGTTAGAACTGCAGATTATAAAGAATCGGTATGGGATGATGTAATTGCTGTAAATCTCAAAGGAGTGTGGCTATCAATGAAACATCAAATTCCAGAAATGCAAAAAAGAGGAAAGGGAACCATAATTAATGTTTCTTCACTTGCAGGACTCAAAGGAGGAGGTGCCGGCATTGGTTATCATGCTTCAAAATTTGGAGTGGTAGGGATGACAAAAGCAACTGCTTTAGAGTATGCAAAAGAAAATATTAGAGTAAATGCAGTATGTCCTGCTGTTATAGAAACTCCTATGGCAGACAGGGCCTTTGACACAGAAAAGAAACTGAATTTTGCTGTTGCGATGCACCCCGTTGGGCGCTTTGGAACAACGAAAGAAGTCGTAGACGCTATCTGCTGGCTCGCCTCAGAGGAAGCTTCTTTTGTTACTGGAACTGCCCTAGCTATAGACGGTGGTGCAAATCTATAATGTATGATTTCAATTACAGGAAAGGTGATTTCTGGCTATGGGGTTGCTTCCGGAAAGGGAAATGACAGTCGATATCCTGAAGGGACTTTGAAATTACAAATGCCTTTTTTTAAAGAAAGAGGGCTTGACCTAAGTGTTTTTTTTATTGGTACAATTAACATCAATATTGCGCCTAAACAATTCAAAATAAAAAAGGCAAAATATTATTTTAAGGAAATCAATTGGTCGACCTATATTCCTCCAGAAAATTTCTATTTTTTTGAAGTACAATTAATCCACAAAGAGAAATTTTATAATGGACTCATTTATATGCCAGATCCAAAAACAAAATTTGATCACCACCAAATAAATACCCTACTTGAATTACTCATGCCTAAAATTGAGGGGTTAAATAAAGGAGACAGCGTAATTTTAAAAATTAAAAAAGATAACTTTAGCTTTACAGTTTGAGTGTGATAAAATTAATAAATTGGATGAATCTGTAGTTTAAAAAATAATTAGCCTTTCCAAGTTCCTCCGTACCGATAATCTTCATTATCCCTTCTAACTTCTATTGCACAATCATTACAAAGAAAAACCCATATTTTATCTGATTTATACTGAACGCGATACATTATTCGAAAATTGTTTTTACACTTTTCACATTCTTTTTTCTTCATCAACTTTAAATTTTTTCCTTAATTATAATTTCGATAATATAGTCAAAAAAGTGCTTAATAACTTCAATTAATAATTAACTTTTGAATATTTATTAGCATATTAATAAATCACTTTAGTAAACTTTAATTATTGATTTTACATTTCAAAGTTATGAAAATGAAAATTAATTCATTTTCATCTGATTGATTGATAATTGTTTGTGGGGGCAGGAAAATAAACAAATTTAATTTTTATTTGAATGTCATATTATTTCTAAATATCTTTAAAATATTATTAACCAAAAATCAATTTAAAATGAAAATGAAATTTTTTACAACCTTATTAATAATGATTGCAGGTTTTGCACATTCACAAAGCTACTATATGTATGATTTTAGAAATGTTCCTGAAGACGAACTCGCTGTTATGACAGAAAATGAAGAACATTTTTGGAGTAAAGTAGCTCAGGATCAAATCAAAAAAGGAAATATGACTGGGTGGGCTATGCTAGAACGAATGGGAGGAAGTGCCGACGAACCAAACGTACTATTTTATATAGGGGCAGGTAGCAAAAAAAATATTGACCAACTGGGAAATTCATTTGGAGAGGGATCTCAAAATGTGATGAAACAGATGGGTGATGGTGCTGCTGTTTTTGTAAATCGTGCGTTGAATGTTAACTCAAGAAGAGTTGGACAAGTTTTCTTAAATAGAATTCACACCGAATCTGATAATGATTGGAATTATCATAATTACGTGAAAACTAATTTTTCTAAAGTCTCGGACGTTAATAAAATGAATGAACTTCAAGGAAAAATTTGGGGCAAATACATCAAAAAAATGATGGATAAAAATGAAACTTCACAAAAACTTTGGTCAGCTTCTAATGTAGTATCTCCAAATGGTAGTGGCTATAATTGGAATTATCTTTCAATAGACACTTACATGACTTATGGTGATGCATTAGATGGCGGTTGGAAAAGTACACCCACCATCCCCGATCTAAGTGAAATAAATAGTTTGATGGGAGGAGGTTTTTACAAACAAGTTATGTGGAGAGTTGTGATGTCTGTCAATAGTGAGGGTGAATTTAGAAAGCATTAATATCTCGAGATATTAACATAAAATTAAAGCCCTCCCCTAAGGAGGGTTTTTTAGTATATCTCTTTATGAAATTCAAGTGATAAAAGAACCCCTATATAAGTTTTAACTCCTATGATATCGTGTTTCTTATTTTTGTAAATTTGTTAAACAAAATAATATTTGACATGCGACTATTTATATTAAAACTATCCATACTCATTGCATTACCCTTTTCACTCTTTAATCCTAGTATCGATACTCAGGAATTTCAAGGAAAAGCTTATTATTTTTCTAAATCCAGAATGGACCTAGGCACCTGGGGATCTAGAATGAGTGAAGCACAAAAAAAACAAATTCAAAGTAGACTAAAAGGAAGGCTTGAAAAAACCTATATTTTGTCTTTCAATAAAGAAGAATCCCTCTTCAAAGAAGAAGAGAAAGTTGATGCAATTTCTGGTGCAACAGATTCTTGGGGAAGCAATTTCGCTAGAGGTGAACAGTATAAAAACATTAATACAACATCACTTGTTCAAACACAAGAATTTTATGGTAAGCGATTTTTAGTGAAAGATGAATTACAAAAAATTGAATGGAAAATGGATTCCGAATCCAAACAAATAGGGCAATATATTTGCTTTAAGGCCACTGCAACTGTTCCCTCTGAAGAATTGAATTGGTTTAATTTTTCATGGAATGATTTAGCGGAAGAAAATGCTGAAGGAGAAAATGCTGAAATTAAAATGACCGAAATAGAAGCGTGGTATACACTTCAAATTCCATTAAAACACGGTCCCGCAGAATATTGGGGACTTCCCGGACTGATCCTTGAAGTAAGCGCAGGAAATACTACTATTTTATGCTCAGAAATTGTGATCAATCCTAAAGAAAAAATAAACATTGAAGCTCCTGATAAAGGAAAAGAAATTAATAAGGTGGACTACAGAGCGACCGTACAGGGAAAAATGCTTGAAATGAGAAACAATCGCGGAAGACGAAGAGGATAATCTCACTTTATTTAAAACCAATAAGTTAAAACTCTTTAATGAAAAAAGTATATATCCTTTTCACATTTGCCTGGTGCTTTATTTCATTCGGACAAATTAAACTCGAAGGTACTGTTACCGATAGCTTACAAGGTCCCTTGGAATCAGCTAGCTTGGTTGCTATAAACCAAAAAACAAAAGACTTAGAATCTTATGTTTTAACAGATGTGAATGGAAAATATAAGCTCAACCTCAACAAAAACACCAAATACAAAATACAGGTTAGCTACATTGGACTGAGAACTATTGATGATAGCATTAGCACCAAAGAAATCAGCATTCTTAAAGATTATAATTTACGTTCAGATATTGCTCTAGATGAAGTTATTGTAAAAATGCCTGTGGTGGTAAGGGGCGACACACTAATTTATAATGCAGATTCTTTTAAAAATGGAACCGAAAGGAAATTAGAGGATATTATAGACAAGCTCCCGGGAGTAGAAATAAATGAAAATGGTCAAATTGAAGTTGAGGGAAAAGTTGTCAATAAATTAATGGTCAACGGAAAGGATTTTTTTGACGGGGATACAAAAGTTGGAACTAAAAATATCCCTTCTAACGCTGTTGATAAAATACAGGTTTTAAGAAACTATGCTGAAGTAGGACAACTCAGTGGTGTTCGTAACAATCAAGATAATTTTGCCATCAACATAAAGTTGAAATCTGGAAAAGAAAGCTTTTGGTTTGGCGATGTAACAGTTGGGGCGGGTGACTCTCCAGTTGATAAATTATATTTACTTCAGCCCAAGTTATTCTATTACAATCCAAAGTACAGTATCAACTTCATTAGTGATGTAAATAATATTGGTGAGCTAGCCCTTACAAGAAGAGATATAAGAGGGTTTGGTGGAGGATTTACGCGACCCAGCTCCCGAAGTGGAACAAGTATTAATTTGGGAGATAATAGCTTGAATTTTTTAACTACACAACGGAATGCCCTTAAAATTGAAAATCAGTTAGCTTCAGCAAACTTTAGTTATTCACCAAAGAAATCTCTGGATTTGAGTGGGTTTCTAATCTTCAATAGCAGTCAGATTTTATCTAACGAAATCAGTTTTGCACAGTATACCAATCCCAATTTGGGAATTCCAAATGAACGTACGGAACAATCCAATACCGAGCTTTCCAATCAAGGCTTATTAAAACTAAGTGCTTCCTACAAACCTAATTTTAGTAATCAATTTGATTACGATATTCTCACTCGTGTTTCCAACGATTCACAGAAACAAATTAACTTTTCATCTGTTCTTGGGAGCACCAATCAAGTAGAGGAAATAACCCCCTATAACATCAATCAAAATTTTAGTTATTACTATACCCTTGATGAGAATAATATTTTTGCTTTTGAAGCGCAACATGTGTTAAAAAATGAAAATCCTTTTTACAATGTTGAACTCGATAATGATTCCGAAGATAATAACCCTTTTGATGTAACTGCAGAAGCAATTGGACTCAACACTTACTTGTCTAGTTTTAATCTTGGTCAAGAACAACAAATTAATTCCAACCAACTGGATGCCAAATTGGATTACTACTATATCATCAATCCTAAAAGCAACATCAATTTTACTTTAGGAACCATTCAAAGCCATCAACAATTTAATTCCAATATTTTTCAGTTCTTAAACGGAGGGATACGCTTTGATCCTACACCTACTTTCAATGATGGGTTGGCAACAAACGATACAGAATATAATTTTAGTGATGTTTATTTGGGAGTTCATTATCGTTTTCGAAAAGGGAAATTTACAGTTACTCCAGGATTTTCAGTTCATGCGTATGGTAATAGAAACATCCAATTTGGAGAAAAAGTAGAAGATAAATTTATTAAACTTCTCCCAGATTTTGAAACACGTATTCAGCTTAAAAAAGGAGAATCTTTAACCTTGAATTACAACATGCGTAATCAATTTACAGACGTTACCCGATTAGCAAGAGGTCTATTACTCAATAGTTATAATAGCATTCAATATGGGGCGCCTGATCTTCAAAATGCTTTGTCCCACAATATTAGTTTGCTTTACAGCAGCTTCAATCTATTTAACTATACTAATGTTTTTGCCAGAGCAGCCTATTCAAAAAACATTGATCAAATTCGAAGTCTTACCAATTTTGAAAGTGTAGTTCGAACCAGCACTTTCTTTAATTCGAATTTTGCTGATGAGAACTTTAATGTTTTTGGAAGAATTCAACGCACTTTTGGAAAAGTTAGAACCAGTTTTAACACTCGTTTTAATTACAGTATAATCAATCAATTTATTCAAGGCCAGCAGTCGTTGAATGAAGGATTTACCCAAACCTATACCCCGGGTATTAGGACTAATTTTAGGGTCGCTCCAAATATTAGTTTAACATATCGTTACAGTATTGTAAATAACAATCAAGGAAGTAGAGAAACTACCTTTATTACAAAAGCACCCTCTGTAGAATTTGATGCCTTTGTTGTCAACAAATTTACATTCAAAACAAACTACAGTTATACCACTCAAAACCAAGATGGAGGGGACCCTCAATCATTTCAAAATTGGGATGCAACACTTTCATATAGAAAAGATAAAGATGCTAAGTGGGAATACGAAATGAAAGCCTCAAACATTCTAAATATTGATTCTCAAGTCAGAAATAATGCAAATAATTTAGCGGTGTTTAGTTCGGAAACTTTTATTCAACCTCGTTTTGTTACTTTTAGAGTTGTCTACAGGTTATAATATTATATAATCTACATCGTAGTCTAAAATTATTCTCCTGTCACCGTTGCATTCATTCTTAACATTTTGTCATTTAAAGAACGAATAGCGTTTACGTACCGTTGCTCCCACTCTTCTAACCTTTCAGATGACTTTAGGGCAATTTCATATTCAAGACCAGGTAAAATCCATGCTGCATAGCCACTAAATGGGTCTGAAGAGGCATAAAGCGATTTATACCAAGATCCAAAATACATACCCTTTTCTGAAATAAAACTTTTCTCTAATCCTATTAGTTGCTGATTTAGATTGGATATTTTCTTTTTAGGTAATGCCTTCTGATTCAAAAACATTTCTATTTCAAGGGTAAGTTTTTCACTTGTTTTTTGAAGTGTTTCAATTGCCTTAGTAACTTTTTGAAAACCTTCAAATTGCTTGTCGTATTTTTTGATTTTAGCAGTAGCAGCATCAAAATGCATCTTCAAATCAGCTGGATATTTATTTAAATTATACGAGATTAAGTCTCCATTTGCCAATCTAAGTGCCATAAGTCCTGCCATTTGTTCTACCATGGGACCCATTTGAAATTCTGGATCTACAAACTGCTCATAAAATTGGAAGCTATCGTAATTAGAATGGTAAAGGTTGTTTCCACCGGCACCACCACTCATTGAGGGAACACCTACATGCATGTAAAAAGCAATATGATCTGAACCCCCTCCTAAGTTCCCTATTTTTGGCTCTATAGGATTGTCTTTTTTCCAAAATTCAAACAAAGTTTGATCCGTATAGGGATACTTCACTTTTTTAGAAGCTTCAATAACTGTATTTTTTAAAGTGGGGGCAGCAGAAGCTCCAAAATTTTTTCCTGAAACCCCTCCGTCAAAATTCATATAGGCAATCCCTTTAGCATTTAATTCATCTCGCATTTGTTCAACCCATTCGCTGGAACCAATTACTCCATGTTCTTCAGCATCCCAATGCGCAATTAAAATAGATCTTTTAGGGGGTATGCCACTCTTTGCAAGTTTGCCTAGCGTCTCACTTAAACTAAGTAACATGGCAGTCCCGCTATTTGGATCTGTAGCCCCAAAGCCCCAAGCGTCATAATGACTCCCCAAAATAATCCACTCATCTGGTGCCTCACTACCTTTAATCATTCCCACCACATTCGTAGCTCTCACAAAATCAATTTTCTGATTCACCTTCAATCTTACTGTTAATTGTTCTCCTCCTTCCAATCGATAGGTAAAGGGAAGACCCCCTTGCCATCTTTGTGGAACGGGCTTTCCTTTCATCTGTCCCAATATTTTTTCTGCCTCACCATAAGCTATAGGTGTTACCGGTATAGTATGAAATTGAGCTTCTGCAGGCGTTAGGCGTTTTACTTTTTGTTTACCGCTCAACGGCAAAGCTGGTTCAAAAGGTGTTAATGGATCTCCTGTAAAATCTGTAGTAAGTAAAGAACCTCTTTGAATGGTACTTTCATTATAATAAGGTCCTTCAGGATAAACAAGGCCTTTAGTAAAGCCACTATCTTTGGGATCAGTATAAATAATAAGTCCTGCAGCTCCGTTGGACTCAGCAAATTTTGCTTTAAAGCCTCTAAAGTTTCCACCGTAACGAGCCAGCACAATTTTCCCTTTAACATCTACTCCAAGTGCCTTAAGTTCTTCAAAGTCTTCTTTTCTACCATAATTAGCATATACAATTTCTGCCGTAACATCTCCACTTCCAGAAAATGCATTCCATCCTTTCCATAACGATAAATCTTTCGAAAAGGGATCTCCCTCAAGTATGTCCTCCTTTTGGTTGAGTACTTTTCGGGTAGGGGTAACGATCTCAATTAGCGAAGTTCCTGGTTCTTTAGGAAGGTAAACATCATAAGGATACTCCTTGACCTTAAGCCCAGCATTTTGCATTACAGAAACAATATACTTCCTAGCCACAGTATTAGCTTCGCTTCCAACTACATGCGGCCTCAATGTTAACTGCTTAAGATGATTTTTAAATGTAGTGCGATCTTGTAACTCAAAAAACTGTTCTTCTACTTTTTGTTGATTCTCCCATCTAGATGAAGTATAGCCTTCATATTGAGCTGAGGAAAATTGAATAGTAAAAAAAAGTGTGAATAGAATTAAAAATAGCTTATGATTCATGGTGAAAGGTGTTTGTTTTATAAATTATAACAGATCTAAGTAAAGGTACAATTAATGTCCAATATTATATATTTCATCGTTTATCAACAGCATATGATTCATCCTACTCAGCTTTTAAATTAATTACTCATAGAACGTAACACCTCCAGTCTTGATGTCATACATCCCTCCTACTATTTTAATCTCTCCTTGTTGTTCCATTTCAGCTAAAACTTGACTATTTGAACGTATATTATCAATGGTCATTTGTACATTTTTAGCAGCTACCTCATTAACAAAATCTATATTACTTGAATTTCTTAACGTCTCATCTTGTGGTTCAGAAACTGCAGCTACTGCAGGTTCAATTTTATTAATTAGAGCAGTTAAATTTCCAAGACGTGCATGATCACAAGCTCCTTTTACAGCACCACAAGCTGTATGTCCCAGGACAACTACCAACTTAGTCCCTGCCAATTTACAAGCAAACTCCATACTCCCAAGAATATCTTCGTTTACAAAATTTCCTGCAATTCTAACACTGAAAATATCCCCAATTCCTTGATCAAAAATTAATTCAGACGAAACTCTTGAATCAATACAACTAAGGACTGTCGCATAGGGAAACTGCCCTGTACTTGTTTCATTTACTTGTTGTATCAAATCACGGTTGAGGGCACTTTTTCCAGTAAAACGTAGGTTTCCGTTTTTCAGTTCTTGCAAAGAAGAATTAGGAGTCATTTGAGATTGCATTTCTTTAGTTTGTGCTTTCATAATTTTAAATTTTAATTGGTTAATAATATAGGGATTTCCGTTTTTATAATTATTTTTTTTGTTAGAGATTGATCTGGGTAGTTCCATTTTACACACATCAGATCAATTTTGTTCTTCTGAATATAATTCGAAATTGTTGAGTCTACAATATCATTTTTATCAAATTCATAGAACACCATTTTTTCTTTTGTTTCAACAACTTTTTTTTGCTTATTAGATATGGTAAAAACATTTAACGTAGGCATGGCCTTTCTGATCAGTGTTTGAATTAATTCTGAAGCACGGCTTACCTCTTTCTCATCAAGAAAACCTAATCGCATTGATTGATCCTTTGCTTTTTTATTTTTTTCGCCTGCAAGCAAAAGGAATCCATTATAGCCCTTCCTAAGTTGATCAATATTTCGAGTATCAAAGTAACTTGAGAATTTCTTCTTTTGCCTCCCGATTACAACAATATTTGGACTTGTTATTGCTATATGTTTTTGCGTTTCTTCAATAACATTTCCATGAGTATAGGAGTATATAAGAGCTAAATTTTCAATTTCAGTGATACTATCTATAAGTTTCTGCGTTTTTAGTTTTACCCTTTGTTGGTTCTCTTCAAGATTCCTTAACAGCGCAACTTGATTTTCTGTTTTAATAACCTTTGACCATTTACTTATGCATAAGATGTCAATAGCACCATTGATTGTCTTTGCTAATTCAATTGCATTTTGCAAAGCCAGAAATGACTCTTTGCTTTGATCAAAAACTACCAATAATCTATAATCAGGCTTATATATATCATTCATTTAAGTGTACTAAGCTGTTTTCTTTCTTAATCTAAAAAACTGAATAAAACTCTCTGGATTTTCAACAGTTTGGTATTCCGATATAACTTTAATGTCTATATTTCTGTTTCTTGCTTTTTCTGAAAAATCTTCAAGTATTTCTATTATATCATGATCTAAATATCGCGTACTGCGAACATCTAATTCTAAATATGTGTCTCTAGGAAGACCGTCTAATTCTTTTAAAATAGCTCCTTTATTAAAAAAGGTTACTTCCTCAGCTAAAGTCATCTTAATTTTATGTTTTCCATTGCTAACATCTTCAATATGTAAAAAATGAGAATTTTGAAAACTCTTAATTAGGATAACAACAACACCTACCGCAAGACCTAACGCAATGCCAATTAATAAATCTGTAAAAACAATTCCAATTACGGTGACTGCAAAGGGGGCAAACTGTTTCCAACCAAGTTTATACATTGTAAAAAACAGCTTGGGCTTTGCCAAATTATACCCAACAAGTAAAAGGATAGAAGCTAATACAGACAAAGGGATTTTATTTAGAAGTGTGGGGATTAAAAGAATCGAAATCAGCAATAAAAAACCATGAACAATGGCTGCCAATTTAGTTTTTCCCCCCGATTGTATATTTGCGGAACTTCTTACAATTACTTGCGTTACAGGAAGTCCTCCTATCATCCCAGAAATGATATTCCCTGCTCCTTGGGCTAATAACTCTCGATTAGTGGGTGTTACTCTTTTCTCAGGATCTAGTTTGTCCGTAGCTTCTACACAAAGTAACGTTTCCAAACTAGCAACTAAAGCAATTGTAAATGCAGTCACCCAAATTTGAGGATTGGTAATCGCTCCAAAATTTGGCAACATAAATTGCCCTAAAAATGAACTCATATTTTCAGGAACAGGCACACTGACAAGATGATCTTTAGAGATTCCCCAAAAGGAATTTCCCTCTGTAAAAATAAAATAAACAATCCCTGCAACCACAGCGACCAGAGGTCCTTGAATTAAAGTAAAAAACTTTCCCTTTTTAGAAAGTACCGTTTTCCAAAGCAAGAGAATAATTAAGCCTATGACCGCTATTAGAGAAGCTCCCGGACTGATGAAGTTAATCGCATTAAAAATTTCTGAAAATGTATTTTCTCCATTCACTTGTGAAAAAGAAAAATCACCTTCAGGATTGGAATCGTACCCAAAAAAATGGGGAATCTGTTTTAAGATAATAATAATTCCTATACCAGTTAACATACCTTTAATAACAGAAGATGGAAAATAATACCCGATAATTCCTGCTTTAAGGAATCCAAACAACACTTGAATTACTCCTCCCAAAACCACGGCAAGAAGAAAATTTTGATACCCTCCTAGCGCTCCAATAGCCGTAAGGACAATTGCAGCCAATCCAGCTGCGGGACCACTTACACCAATTTGAGAGCCACTCAAAGCACCCACAATAATGCCTCCTACTATTCCTGCTATTAGGCCAGAAAATAAGGGAGCTCCACTTGCTAAGGCAATCCCCAAACAAAGAGGTAGGGCAACGAAAAAGACAACAATACTTGCCGGTAAATCGGCTTTTAAATTTTTTAAAAAATTTGAACTATTCATTTATATATTGATTTAAGTTACCATCAAAGCATACGCTTTAATAGTTTAATTTTAATTATTAAATATTTTGAAAACTTTGTGTAAGTATGAAATCCAAGTCCTAAAGGGTCGGATACTTCGTTTAAACTCTAGTATCTGGAGGCGGAAATGGAATTTCAAGTTGGAATTGATAATTTATTCTTGTCGCAACGTCAAACAAAGAGTTTGAATTTCCTGAAAAATAATTCTTGTTTTGAAGGGTTATTTGATACTCTATCTTTTTGTTTTCCTTTTTTTCTCGCTTATCTTCATCTTCTTCCTCCTGATTTTCCATCCAATTATTCTCTACTATCTCAAACGTATTGTCATTGATAAAGTGAATACTTTGGTATATTGGGATGCATAGTGAATTCATAAAGACACCTGCCAATAAAAAAAAGCGCACCAAAAAAGTGAAAGAGGTATATGAACTCATCGTATGGCCTTGTGAATTAATTCAGTATAAAAATTGACAATCGTATCTTTACCTCTTTCCGTATCGGTCAATGAGGGTAAATGTTTTGAAAAGTAACGCTGGAAATGCGCTCCCTCAATCATAGTAGAAATTAACATGTGGGGATAGGGATATTTTGGTTCAATGGCCAAGACAAAATCACTGATGCGTTGAACTAAACGTTTGTAGGTTGTATAATACCCCTTTTTGTTTTCTATGTCAATCTCTTTTGTATAATATGCTTTTGACCCTTCAGAAATTATTATTTTATTTAAAAGTATTTCATTGATGTAGGAAAACGAATTATCTTCTTTAATATCCTCAACCAATAATTGAATAGCTTTATCAAGTTTTTCCTCTGGATTATTCAAATTAGTTGTGTTGAAGACGAGCTTATATTCAATCCAACTCCAATACCAATTCACAAGATACACCAACAAGGCATGCTTGCTTTCAAAATAGCGATAAATAGAACTCTCATTTGAACCAATCACCTCCCCTAATTTTTTGAAGGTAAAAGACTCATAACCAATCGAATTGATCATCTCAATTCCTTCACCTACAATTTTTTTCCCTAATTCACTAGACTCAGGGTCTTTTATAAAAAGGGTAGGATCAACAGCGATATTTATTTTTAGATGTTCCATTAAAATGCAAATATACAATAGTATTACTATTAATATTGCATGTAATATTTAAAATAAATTTGTTATTTTAAAAGTTATTTTAAATATTTTATTGATGAATTTGAAATTAATCCTATTTATTCTGTCTTTTTGGAGTATTACGGAGGGATTATTCTTGTATTTTTTTGGTCAGATAATTCTTAAAGAATTTAATATAGGTACACCTATTATGGTTTTGGAGCTTATAAAATAGGCGTTGGAGTTTTTATTTTAATATTTAGAAATGAAGAAGAAATCATACTTAAAAAAGTATGCCTAGGAATAGCCATCTCCATTGCAATTCTGTTAGTACATATTTCAATTAACTACTTTTTCTTTGACATAAAACCGCCTGTTATTCTTTTGGCATTAAACTTTTCGTATGTAATACTTGGAGTATATGGTTTTTTTAAAAAAAGTCATATTATTGTTAAATAAAAATAAAAATGACCCCTAAAAGAATATTGTTACTATCAATTGCTTTGCTTTTTTTTCAAGGAATTTTTTATTCCCTTGCGGGTGATTTTGTGGTTTCAGACGTCTTTGGTAATGATCCACAAGTCATTGAATCTGGTTCGATCTTTTTGAAGTTTCTTGGAACTTATGCTATTGTTTTAGCTTTTATCTTCTTTTTGCTTAAAAATGAAAAAACAATTATCATTAAAAAGTTATTACTCGGAGGTGGAGTGCTTGTTTTACTTCAATTAATAAATCTCTTCATCTATATTCAATCAATTCCAATTGAAATATTGTTTTCAACTATTTTCTTATTCTTGCTTTTTGTCTACGGATATCTAAAAAAGGCTTAATTTGTTTACATACAACTAAGTGAATATCGCTAGGCAATGAATCAATCTAAAAAACAGCTAATCGAAGCTGAAAAAAAAGCAGCTAAATTGTTTGAAGAAATCGAATCCAATGGTCTCCTCGCCTCTGGAAGAACAGAAAAAGAAATCAATACGGCTATTTTTGCTTTGGCTTTTGAGCTCTTTGGAATTGAAAAATATTGGCATAAGCGAATTGTAAGGGCAGGGAAAAATACCTTAAAACCATATGATGAAAATCCAGAGAACCTCACCCTACAACCCGGAGACATTCTCTTTATTGATTTTGGTCCTATTTTTGAAGATTGGGAAGCTGATTTTGGAAGAACTTATGTCCTAGGAAATGATCCGCTCAAATTAAAATTAGCTCAGGACGTAGAACGAGCTTGGTGGGACGGAAAAGCATATTTTGAACAACAAAAAAAAATAACAGGGGCCGAACTCTATAAATATTGCCACACTCTTGCTCAAAAATATGGATGGGAATTTGGGGGAGAAATTGGTGGCCATCTTATAGGGCATTTTCCACATGAGCGTCTAGAAAAAGAAGACAAAACAAACTATATTCATCCAGAAAATACAATTGACATGCGGGCGTTGGATCAAAAAGGACAAGAACGCAACTGGATTTTAGAAATCCATTTTGTAGATAAAGAAAAAGAAATTGGTGGTTTTTTTGAGCAGCTAATGACAACACAATAGGTCAATTCGTCATTAAAAATAAATATTCCATATGAAAGATTTTTGGGAAGATCGTTACAGTAAAGAAAGTTATGCCTACGGTAAAGAACCCAATGCTTATTTTAAAAAAATAATTGACACATTATTTCCAGGCAAAATATTACTTGCTGCAGAAGGTGAGGGAAGAAACGCTGTCTATGCCGCCTCCCTAGGGTGGGACGTTTATGCGTATGATTTTAGTGAGATGGCGTATAAAAAAGCCATGAAATTGGCAGCTGAAAATAATGTTTCCATACAATATCAAGTTGCATCACTAAGTGACCTTGAATTTCCAGAAAATTTTTTTGATGCTATTGGGTTGATATATGTTCATTTTCCCGATCCAATTCGTCATACAAATCACGAGTTACTTTCCAGGCTATTAAAAAATGAAGGACATGTAATCCTGGAGGCCTTTAGTTCAAATCATTCCTCATATCAAAGGAAAAATCCAGCTGTGGGTGGGCCAAAAATAGAGTCACAATTATATAACGAATTGAAATTGAAAAATGATTTTAAGTCGTATAAATTTTTAATATTGAAAGAAGAAGAGATTCATTTATCAGAAGGTGAGCATCACAATGGTTTAACTACAGTAATGCGAATGGTCGCAAAAAAGTAAATTAATATGATCCAATCAGACTTTTCCCAGGTTTAATTTATTTTGATACTTAGAAATATTAAATTAAACGATTCATTAGTTATCTTGTCTAAGATTAAAATTCACAAAATGAATCGATTTTTTATTATTGGGCTGCTCTTAATCGCAACGGCCAATGCACAGGATTATTTTCCAACAAATAGTGGGGTGAAAAGCAAAGAATTAAATTACCAAGCATTTACGAATGCTACGGTATATTTAACACCTACTAATATTATTAAAAACGCCACACTCCTAGAGCTTAACGGGACCGTTATTGCAGTGGGGACAAACGTTGAGCTTCCAAAAAACACTCGTATATATGACAAGTCAGGTTTGTATATTTATCCATCCTTTATAGATGTCCACACTTCATTTGGAATACAAACGCCAAAAAGAAATGCTGGTTCGGGAAGAAGCGCGCAGTATCAAGCCAGTCGAGACGGCTACTATTGGAACGATCATATTCTAAGTGATTATAATGGTATAGAAGATTATAGCTATAACAAAAAGGAGGCTGAGCAGTTGCGCAAAGTTGGTTTTGGTGTGGTAAATACGCACAGAGCAAATGGCATACACCGTGGAACAAGTGTCCTAGTTGCCTTGGGAGATCCACTTCCAGACAGCGATAGGCTTATCAATACCAAAGCAGCAGAACATTTTTCTTTCAAAAAAAGTCTAACCTCCAATCAATCATACCCTAGTTCTGTGATGGGATCTATGGCACTTGTTCGTCAATTTTATCATGATTTAAGTTGGTATAAGGCTGGGAATGCTAAGAATAAAGACCTCGCTATAGAGGCGGCAATAAGCAATCAAAATTTACCCAAAATATTTGATGCTGACGACAAACTCAACACCCTCAGAGCTGTAAAGATTGGTAAGGAAATGAACTTAAATTTTACTGTTGTAGGAAGTGGTCAAGAATATGAATATCTAGCTGAATTAAAACAAAATCAGGCGAAACTGATTTTGCCTCTTAATTTTCCTGAAGCATACGATGCAGCAGACCCTCTTCTTATGAAAAAAATAAATCTAAGTCAATTGCGGTATTGGAGCCAAGCCCCAATGAATCCAGCCGCAGTTGCTAAAGAAGGCATACCGTTTGCTCTGAGCACAAGCAAATTAAAAGCAACCTCTAGCTTTTTAAAACATTTGAAAAAAGCTGTGGCTTATGGACTATCAGAACAAACTGCCCTAGAAGCACTCACCACTATACCTGCAAAAATGCTTAATCAAGAAGCCTTGTTAGGAAATTTGAATAAAGGTGCGATGGCTAATTTTATTATTACCTCAGGACCCCTATTCGATAACGAAACAGAACTTCATGAAAATTGGGTAAAAGGAAAGCCCCATGTGATTAAAGAGCATACCATAAAAGATATAGATGGAGCTTATGAAATTGCTTTTCAAGACCATTCCCTTGAAATAGAAATAAAAAATAGTGCTTCAAAAATTAGTGTAACAGCAAAACAAGATTCACTAAAGTTTGAAACTAAAAGCAGCTACAGTAACCACTGGTTATATCTTACTTTAATTGACAAGAAAGGAAACACATTTGCCCAACTAAATGCTAAAATTAATGACCAAGGAATAACCGAAGGACAAGGAACTAGTTTTAGTGGGAATAAAATAGCTTGGAAGGCAAAAGCAAATGAAAAGAACGAAGAAAAGAACGAAGGGAAGAAACAACCTAGCTATCATAGCCCCGTTCCTGTAACATTCCCAAATAAAGCATATGGATTTTCTGAACTTCCAAAGTCAGAAAATATGCTGTTTAGAAATGCTACTGTATGGACCAATGAAGCGGAAGGAATTCTGAAAAATGCAGATGTATTGGTAATCAATGGAAAAATTGCTGCTGTTGGAACTGATCTTGATGCGAAAAATGCACAAATAATTGTTGCCACAGGAAAACATCTTACCTCAGGAATCATTGATGAACACTCTCACCTGGGAGCATCAAGTATAAACGAAGGAGGTCATAACTCCTCTGCAGAAGTAAGTATAGAGGATGTTATTGAACCCGATGATATTGGCTTATTCCGTGACTTAGCAGGAGGTGTTACAACCATTCAAATTTTGCATGGCTCTGCAAACCCAATTGGAGGTCGTTCTGCAATCATCAAACTTAAATGGGGAGCCCCCATTGATGAATTACTCTTTAAAGGGGCAGATCCTTTTATCAAGTTTGCATTAGGTGAAAACGTAAAGCAATCCAATTGGAGTAGTTATTCTCGTTTCCCGCAAACTCGTATGGGAGTAGAACAGGTCTTTGTGGATTATTTTCAAAGGGCTAAGGAATATGGTCAGCGTTGGACAAACTATAATGGGCTTTCTAAAAAGCAAAAAAACAATGTTAAACAACCCCGCTATGATATTGAAATGGAAACGCTCTGGGAAATTCTAAAAAGCGAACGCTTTATCTCAAGTCATTCCTATGTTCAATCTGAAATCAACATGCTGATGAAAGTCGCCGAGCGTTATGGTTTCAGAATAAATACATTTACACATATTCTAGAAGGATATAAAGTTGCAGATAAAATGGCAGAACATGGTGTAGGCGGATCTACATTCTCTGACTGGTGGGCCTATAAAAACGAAGTTAAAGACGCCATCCCATACAACGGAGCAATAATGCATAATGCAGGAGTTACAGTAGCGTTCAATTCAGATGATGCTGAAATGTCAAGACGCCTGAATCAAGAAGCTGCTAAAGCAGTAAAGTACGGTGGTATTTCTGAAGAAGATGCTTGGAAGTTTGTCACCCTAAACCCAGCTAAATTACTTCACTTAGACGATAAAGTAGGAAGTATAAAGGTAGGTAAACATGCTGACTTGGTTCTTTGGTCCGATCATCCTCTCTCCATTTATGCCAAAGCTGAAAAAACAATTATAGAAGGGGTAACATATTATGATGCATCAACTATTGATAGTAAAATTGAGGCTATCGAAAAAGAAAAAAAATTAATCATCGGACAAATGCTTATTGCTAAAGAAAATGGAGCGAAAACACAGGCTCCCAAAAAAATAGCAAAACGTGAATTTACCTGTGAAACTTTAGATTAAAAAATTATGAGAAATTTAATTACTTTTTTGAACATTCTTTTATTAGCAACTGCTTTTGGTCAACAAACGCCTGCTAGTAAACAAATAAAATCAGTTTTATTCGTTAACGCTACGGTTCATACGGGTGAAGGAACAGTCCTTTATAATAGTGCAGTAGGATTTGAAAATGGAAAAATAACCTATGTAGGAGATTCTCTAAACCTACCTGCATTTGATACTGTTGTTGACGCAACTGACAAACATATTTATCCGGGATTTATTGCAACTAATAGCACCCTAGGTTTAGTAGAAGTGGATGCCGTTAGAGCAACCAGTGACGTGGATGAATTAGGAGATTTTTTGCCACATGTAAGAACCGCCATTGCCTATGATGCAGAGTCTAAAATAGTAGAAAGCATGCGTCCCAATGGAGTATTATCGGCTCAAGTAACCCCCAGAGGAGGTCGTATCTCAGGTAGTTCTTCAGTAATGCAAATGGATGCATGGAATTGGGAAGATGCCATTATAAAAGCAGACGAAGGCATTCATCTAAATTGGCCTAGACCCTACACTAGGGGTCGATATTGGCTAGGAGAAGATCCTGCATTAAAAGTGAATAAAAATTACCTTTCAAATATTGAAAAACTCAAGGCATTTGTAGAAAATGCTAAAGTATATGATCTAAAACAAAACCCTGCTCACCTTCCCTATCAAGCAATGAAAGGGCTTTTTAATGGAACTAAAACAATGTATCTACATGCAACAGATGAAAAGCAAATTGTTGATGGAATAAGCTATTTAAAAGAATTGGGTATTGACAAAATTGTTTTGGTTGGAGGAAATGAGTCTCCAGAACAACTAAAATTTATAAAAGAAGCTAATATTCCTGTTATTGTTTCTAGACCTCACCGTCTTCCTGACAATGAAGATGAAGATCCAAAACAATCCTTCAAACTGGCTTCACAATTAATTCAAGCTGGAATTCTAGTGAGTATAGATGTAAGTGGAAGAATGGAAAGAATGTACACTAGAAACCTTCCTTTCTATGCAGGTAGCTTTGCTGCCTATGGAATTGACAAAGAGGTTGCTTTACAAATGATCACTTTAAACCCTGCAAAAATATTAGGTGTTGAGAAACGCATAGGATCTCTATCAATAGGGAAAGATGCCACTCTTTTTGTTTCAGAGGGTGACGCTTTAGACATGCGAACAAATATAATTTATAAGGCTTATATAGGAGGAAGAGAAATCAGTCTAGAAACACACCAAACTGAGCTTTGGAAACGATATTCAACAAAATATAACACTACTAATTAGATTTTTTTTTAAATAATTAGCCTATCAATGCCGATCCCTTTTACGCCTAAGCCCCTTGCTTTATTCCTGTGTTTAGCTACTTATTTCATTTCTGCACAAACATCAGAAAGATCTGTTTTAGTTAAAAAAATTGATCAAGAGATTGTGCTGGATGGAAAGTTAAACGAAGCTTTTTGGCAGACAGCAAACAGTGCTGATAATTTTTGGCAACTTTTTCCTACCGATTCACTAAAGTCCACAAATGAAACTATTGTTAAAATAGTTTATAATGACACTCATTTATTGATAGGAATTGAGGCACTCGCTGTAGATGAAAATTTTATAGTAAGTTCTCTCAAGCGTGATTTTAGCGCTAGAACTAATGATAATGTTACCGTTTTATTTGACACCTTTAGAGACGGTCAAAATGCTTTTCTATTTGGGGTAAGTGCTTATGGAGTTCAACGAGAGGGTCTTATCTCTGATCGTGGAGCTGCCATCAATGGTTTTAATTTAACTTGGGATACCAAATGGCAATCTGAATGTATTCGCTTCAAAGATCGATTTGTGATTGAAATGGCAATTCCGTTTAGTTCAATTAAATATCCTGAAGGAAGCCAAAAATGGGGATTTCAAACTTATAGATACGATTTACAGTCTAATGAAAGAAGTATATGGACAAACGTAGATCAAAATCAAATTCCGATAAATATAGGGTATTATGGAGCGCTTGTTTTTGAAGAACCCCTTCCGGCGAGTAAGATGCCTATATATTTGATTCCTTATGTAAATGGAATTATATCAAATAATTTCAATGGGGAGCCAATTTCAAAAAAAGTAACTGTAGGAGGCGATCTAAAAATTCCTGTGGGAAATAGTTTAAATTTAGATGTCACCCTAAACCCTGATTTTTCGAACGTAGAAGTTGATGATATAATCACCAACCTGACTCGTTTTGAAATTTCTCTTCCCGAAAAAAGACAGTTTTTTATTGATAATGGTGACTTGTTTGGAAATTTTGGAAGCTTTAGAGATGCTATACCTTTTTTTTCGAGACGTATTGGTATCGCAAAAGACCCTAGTGGAAATACAATTCAAAACAATATTATAGGAGGGATTCGACTTAGTGGTAAACTGGATCAAAATTGGCGCATTGGGGTGTTAAATATTCAAAATCAAGAGGATCTTCAAAACCAAATAGCCTCCAACAACAATTCCATGTTTGCATTGCAGCGCAAAGTGTTTGGACAATCTCAGATCGGTTTATTTATGGTCAATAGACAAACCTTTAAAGACTATGCCTTCTTAAAAGACACAAATCGTTTCAATCGAGTCATTGGTTTAGATTACAATTTAAATTCTGCCAATAATAAATGGTTGGGTAAATTTTACACACACAAATCTATTCAACCTGATGATCGTCAGGGAAATCTATCAGCACAAGCAAACTTAGTTTATAACACACGTATTTGGCGTTTTTCTTCAGATTGGGTATTCGTTGATCAGGACTTTAGATCTGACCTTGGATTCATCCCTAGATCCGGTGTTTTCAAATCTGGAACTAATATGGTTCGAAATTTTTATCCCAAAAAGGGAAACATCAATTCGCACCAAATTGACCTACTCAATCTAATGTGGTTTCAGCAGGATTTAGATTATCAAAAAACGGATCATATCTTTCGATTGCAATACCAGCTTGAATTTAAAAATCAATCCCAACTAGAACTTAATTCTAAAACTCAATATGTTTATTTATCAAGCCCATTTGACCCTACTCGAAGTGTAGGAGGAATTCCACTTCCTGATTCTAGAGGATATAATTTTGGAGAATGGGGGATACGTTATTTATCTCCATATGCAAAATCATTTAATTTTACTTCTGAAATTTCCTATGGTACCTTTTTTAATGGTACTCGATTTTCCTATAAGGGAAGTGCACTCTATAGAATTCAACCTATAGCTGTAATTAGTTTACTATGGGATTATAATAGGATTGAATTACCCAAACCTTATTCCTCAGCAAATCTATTTCTAATTAGCCCTAAATTTGAATTGACACTCAATAAAAATTTATTTTGGTCCACTTTGATTCAATACAGTAACCTAACAGATGATTTTGGAATAAACTCAAGGATTCAATGGCGTTTTGCACCACTATCAGATCTTTATTTAGTGTATAATGATAATTACTATACCCAAGAATTTGGACCTGTTTTCAGGTCTATAAACCTAAAACTTACGTACTGGCTTAACTTATAAAAGTGACGATTACGTTAAGAAGCGTTTTGTTTCTTGATTAAATTCAAGGCTGAACCTTCTCTAAACCATTGTATTTGTTGTGCATTATAAGTGTGATTTGCCTGAATTGTATGGGTTGTCCCATCTGAATGAAGCACTTCTATGTTGAGTGGCTTACCTGGTGAAAATAATTCCAAATCTACAAAGTTGAAAGTATCATCTTCCTGAATCAAATCGTAATCGGATTCATTTGCAAAGGTAACGCCCAACATCCCTTGTTTTTTCAAGTTGGTTTCGTGAATACGAGCAAATGATTTAACCAATACAACCTTTACTCCTAAATGACGTGGCTCCATAGCTGCATGTTCTCTTGAGGAACCTTCTCCATAATTATGGTCTCCAACAACTATACTCTCTATACCAGCAGCTTTGTAGGCGCGTTGCACATCTGGAACTCCTCCATAAACACCTGAGAGTTGATTTTTAACAAAGTTTGTTTTTTCATTAAAAGCATTAACTGCTCCAATCAAACAATTATTAGAAATATTATCAAGGTGACCTCTAAAGCGCAACCAAGGTCCTGCCATCGAGATATGATCTGTAGTACATTTCCCTTGAGCTTTGATCAGTAACTTGGCTCCCATCAAATTATTTCCGTCCCATGCTTGAAAAGGTGAGAGCAATTGTAACCGTTCTGAATCTTCCTTTACAACAACCTCAACAGATGAGCCATCTTCTTGAGGCGCTAAGTACCCGTTTTCTTTAACATCAAAACCTAAAGGGGGTAATTCAACTCCTGTAGGTGGATCTAATTTAACTTTCTCTCCCTCTTGATTTAACAAAACATCTGTCATTGGATTGAAATCTAATCTTCCCGAAATCGCAACCGCAGCAACCATTTCCGGTGAAGCTACAAAAGCATGAGTATTAGGATTACCATCTGCCCTTTTTGAAAAGTTTCTATTAAACGAATGAATAATCGAATTTCGCTCTTGTTTGTCAGCACCTTCACGAGCCCATTGTCCTATACAAGGTCCACAAGCATTAGTAAAAATCTTTGCGTTTAAATCTTCAAAAATAGACAACAAACCGTCACGTTCCGCAGTATAACGAACTTGCTCTGAACCTGGATTAATTCCAAATTCTGCTTTGGTAACAAGCTTTTTTTCTACTGCTTGTTTTGCAATAGAAGCGGCACGTGCTAAATCTTCATACGAGGAGTTCGTACATGAACCTATTAGACCCCACTCAACTTGTAAAGGCCAGTCATTCTTTTTTGCAACCTTACTCATTTCTGAAACTGGGGTTGCTAAATCAGGAGTAAAAGGGCCGTTTATGTGCGGAGTTAAAGTATCTAAGTTGATTTCGATAACTTGATCAAAATAACTTTCTGGATTAGCATATACTTCTGGATCTGCAGTTAGGTGTTCTTTAACTTCATTAGCAGCATTTGCAACATCATCTCTACCTGTGGCTCTCAAATAGCGTTCCATAGATTCATCATAACCAAAAGTTGAAGTAGTTGCCCCCACTTCTGCTCCCATATTACAAATGGTTCCTTTTCCAGTACAAGACATGGATTCTGCACCGTCACCAAAATATTCAATTATGGCACCTGTACCCCCTTTTACAGTAAGAATACCTGCTACTTTTAATATAACATCTTTCGGTGCTGTCCAACCGTTTAATTTACCTGTTAATTTAACTCCTATTAACTTAGGAAACTTCAACTCCCAAGCCATATCAGCCATAACATCAACTGCATCTGCACCTCCTACCCCAATAGCAACCATTCCTAGGCCACCAGCATTTACTGTATGAGAATCTGTACCGATCATCATCCCGCCGGGGAAAGCATAGTTTTCCAACACAACTTGGTGAATAATTCCTGCACCAGGTTTCCAAAAGCCGATCCCATATTTATTAGAAACTGACTCTAAAAAATTAAAAACTTCAGCTGAGGTATTGTTCGCAGATTTCAAATCTTGTGTTGCACCGTCTTTTGCTTGAATTAAGTGATCACAGTGAACCGTTGTAGGAACGGCAACTTTTGTTTTTCCAGATTGCATGAACTGCAATAATGCCATTTGAGCTGTTGCATCTTGACACGCAATTCGGTCTGGAGCAAAATCAACATAATCACTCCCACGGACAAAAGCACGTTTTTCAGACGATTCCCAAAGGTGTGAATAAAGATTTTTTTCAGTCGCAGTTAAAGGGCGTCCTGTAAGTTTTCTAGCTTCAGCCACTCGGTCAGAAAGGTGACTGTAAACTTGCTTAATCATGTCAATATCAAAAGCCATAACTCTGTTTTTAAATTCTGCACAAAACTATAAAATAAATACATGGTATAGTTATATTAATAAAGGTTTTAGTGAGAATTTTAGAATTCACATCCTGAATGCTCTTGGAATTCATTAATTAACAGAATCTAACCCGTTAACCAATTCTTTTCTATACCCGTTATAATGAGATATTCAATAATTGACCACTAAGTTGAAGGAGTCTTAATTCAGCTAATTTCGCTTGATATTTTGCAAGAGTCCATTGATTTTGAGCATTCCTTAAATTGATCTGAGCTTGTCTAAATTCAATAGCAGTGATCGAACCTAAATTATATTGCGCTTGAGAGCGCTCAAAGTTATAGGATCCTGTTTCTACTTGCTTTTCTTGAATGCTATATATCATCTTTGCATTTTTATAACTCTGTAACGCATTTGATAAATCACGCTCAAAAGTGAGTTGGATTTCATCGGTCAGAATTTTTTGATTCTCTACTGCAATTTTTGCATTCTTGACCCGCGTAATTGATCTTCCACCGTCAAATAAGTTCCAACTTAAATTTGCTCCAAAACTCATAGAATAAGTATTATTATTTGTCCCTGGGAAAAAAGCAGAAGCAGGACTTTGATTTAAATTCCAACCATAAGAGCCTACCAAACCTATTGAGGGTAGATATCCAGACTGACTGACTTTGACGTCATAAGAGTTAATTTGTGTGTTTTGCTTTTGCTTCAATAAACTTACATTATACGCTGCAGCATTTTCTAATAAAGCTTCAATCTGTATTTCAGAAACGAAATCAACTTGGGTTGATACTGAATATTTATTTTCCATAGATTGACTAAGCAACAAGTTTAAGTCGCGCTTTGCATTATCTAACTGTTGGGTGATTTCCAACACACTGATACTGTCATTGGTCACATCTACTTGAGCATTTAAAACAGCAAGTTTGTTCGTTTGCCCATATTTAAAAGCACTCTCAGCTCTACTTTCGCGCTCTTTAGAAACTTCTAGGGCTTGCTTAAAAATTGATTTAGACTCTGTGAGTTGGGCCACATTAAAATATACACTATACAATTGTATTATTGTAAACTCGATTGTTTCTCGCAATTGCAATTCACTTAAAGCATATTGCTCTTTCAATCTTTTGTAGGTGAATTTTCTTCCTAAGCCATCAAAAAGTGTATAATTTAAATTGACTCCTCCATTAAATCGTTGAGACTCCTGGTCATCTAAATTCAAATTAGGCCGTGGAGAACCGTCCTCTAAAACTTGTCCTGGGAATACTATTTCTGAATTTGAAGAGGTGAAATTTGAACCTCCATTAAGGGAGATTGTAGGTAAAAATCCAGAGTTAAGAAGGCTACTATTATTTTTTGAGATCTCTAGATTATTTTTAGAAACTTGAATCCCAAAATTTTTCTCTAAAGCAATCTCTAATGCTTCTTCTTTTGAAATTGTCTGTTGTCCCAAAAGTGGGTAAATAACCAGGTTTATTAAAATGAATACTATAAATCCTTTCATTCTGCTTCATTATTTGAAAGTTCACCCGCAGTAATTTTCTTTTTATCTTCTGCTTCTATTATTGGACGTTCTACGGACTCTTTTGATGGGAAATCACCCGTAATAAGCCATTTGACATACACCTTCATTTCGTTATTAAGGGAAAGGAAAATAGGGAGTACTATCAAGGTTAAAAGTGTTGCAAAAGCAATACCATAAGAAACTGTAATCGCCATTGGTTTTAAAAATTGTGCTTGTCTACTTTTTTCTAAAATCAAAGGGGTTAATCCTGCTACAGTAGTTGCAGAAGTCAAAAATATAGCCCTAAATCTAGATTTCCCTGCATCAAGAAGCGCATTATTGAATGTCAATCCTTCCCTCAAATTATTATTAAACTTACCAATCAAAACCAATCCATCATTTACCATAATACCGATCAAGGCAATTATTCCCAATAGTGAAATTATGTTTACAGGGAAACCATGAATCCAATGTCCCCAGGCTACGCCAGTAAAACTAATGGGTATGAGTAAGAATAGAAGAATAGGTTGTGAAAAACTTCTAAATGTAAATGCTATGGTCATGTAGATGAGAATTAATATGGGTAGACCTGCAATATTTAGGGAGGCTGCTAATTTATTAGCTTCACGATTTTGACCTTCATAAGAGGCACTTACAGAGGGATACTTTTTTTGAATTAAAGGAATAATTTTAGTCCTGAGTTCAGTCATAACATCAGTGGCAGAAGTTTCTTCAGCATTTTTTAAATCTGCGGATAACTGAATTTCTCTCCTACCATCCAAATGATTAATTAATACATCCCCTCTTTTAATTGCAAAGCTTGCAATTTCTTTAAGCGGAACTAGTTGCCCGTTGGGTAAATCAATCTTCATATCCTCCAGCTGTGTAATAGAAGACCTATCTTCTTTTTTATAGCGCACCCAAACACGAATCTCATCTTGACCTCTTTGAAATCTTTGAGCTTGTACACCAAAAAATCCAGCTCTAACTCGACTCATTAAATATTGTAAGTCAATACCCAGAGGATATGCATTTTGCTTTAACTTAAGACTGATCTCCTTAATTCCTGCAGGATCATTATCTGTAACATCTTTCAATTGGTCATTAGAAAGCATGTTCTGCTTGAGCTCATTTTTTGCAGCTTTTAATTCACGTATGTTATTGGACAGAAAGGAGACGGAAACTGGGCTTCCCCCAAAATTTGATCCTGAGCCATAAACGATACTTTCGACTCCAATTATTGGCCCTACAAGTTCGGCTAGTCGCGTTGAAACTAAATTTGCTCTCAAAATGTCTGGGCGTTGTTCCCCGGGAAGTAAATTGATTGTCAGAGTTGCACGTGAAGCTCCATTTCCAAGAGTTTTAATTGAATTAACAAAAAGGCTTTTCTCATATCCCTTTAAATATTTTTCTGTGAGCTCCTCTTCAACAATTTTTGATTTAACTTGAATCAAACTGATAATGGAATCTGTGATTTTCTCATTTGTTCCATTGGGCATTACTAAAGTAACTTGAATTCGGTCACTAGCAATAGAAGGGAAAAATGAAGTTCTAATAATTCCACCCCCAAAAGAACCAATTGTTAACATTAAAACGCCTATAAAAAGGGAAAGGATAAGCATTCTATTCTTTAGGGAAAAATCCAATACGGGGACAAATACCAAATCACGCATGGACTGCATGAATTTATCTCCAAGCTTATTAATTTCCCTTAATTTAGAAAATCCTTTTGCTATCAAAGTCTTAGGCTTTTTCTTCTTTAAAACTAAAGCTTTTGAATTTGCTAGGTGAGCGGGTAATATAATTAGAGCTTCTATTAGAGATATGACAAGTGTCAATATTACCACTACAGATACTTCTCCAAAAAACTCACCGATTCGACTGTCTAAAAACAAGAATAAAGAAAAGGCTAAAACAGTCGTTATTATTGCGGAAACAACTGGGGGAATTACTTCTAATACACCATCTATTGCTGCACGATAAGGACTCTTCCCTTTTTCATACTGCTGGTATATATTTTCTGCAATCACAATTCCATCATCCACAAGAATCCCGATAACGATGATCATTCCAAATGTAGATAGGATATTAACAGTTACTCCAAATAACGGAGCAAAAATGAACATTCCCAAAAATGAGACAGGAAGCCCAAATGCAACCCAAAAAGCCAATCTTGAATTGAGAAAAAGAGACAAAAATAGCAACACTAAAAGCATTCCTTGAAAAATGTTTTCTATCAATAATTTGTTTCTTTCTGTTAATACTACAGACTGGTCATTCAAAATTTGAATGTTGATATTAGTATTCTCAATATTGAATTTTTCAATATAATTTCTAACAGCCTCTGCTGAGGATATTACGTCTTCAGAATTGGTAGAATTTACAGAAATATTTACAGAGATATTATTGTCAATAAAAGTTCTATTGGGCGTTTCTGAAAATCTGTCTCTCACTTCTGCAACGTCTTTCAAATAAATTTTAGTCCCATCGGGTAGTCCTCGAACTTCAATATTTGACAACTCATCTGCATAATAAAATTTATTATTAGCACGAATTAAAAACTCTTCTGCATCTGTTTTAACTTGCCCTCCAGTTATAATAATATTGGATTTTGCTACCGCTTGTGCAATTGAAGAAAAGCTCAATCCATATGCTAAAAGCTTACTTTCATTCACCGCTATTTCAATTTCCTCATCTGGATATCCAGTAACATTAATTTGAGAAATTCCCTCAATTGCTCTTAAATCATTTTCAATTTGTCGCCCTATCTTTTTTAAACTTAAAAGAGAAATGTTTTCACCTACCAGTGCAAAGTTGATTGTTGATCGAATCTCCTCCCTTTTTGAAACTACTAATGGTTCCATTCCTGTGGGATAACTCGGAACACGATCAACAGCGTTTTTGACCTCTAAGAGCATGAAGTTGATGTCCCTTCCCTTTTCAATTTCAACAGTAATATTACCAGAATTTTCTCTGGAAACAGAGGTAACACGTTCTACTCCAATGAGCCCTTTTAAGTTATCTTCAATTTTCAAAACAACTCCTTCCTCCATTTCCAATGGAGATGCTCCAGGATATATTGCCGAAATTTGAATGATACGTGATTCAGAAAGCGGGAAAAAAGAAGATTTTAATGAGAGTACACCAATCGTTCCAAAAAGTAAAAAGGCTAAAATGACAATGTTAACAGCTACATGGTATTTTATGAAATAATCTATAATTTTTCTCATCCTGTTTTAGTTTTCAATTGCTAAAACTGTTGGGATTACTTCCATGCCACTATATGCTCCTATTAAAGGTTGTGCAATAATCAGCTCACCATTTTCTAAGCCTTTGACATAAGCAAGAGTCTCCGTATAATGTATGGCTTGTACTTTTTTATATTCAAGTATATTGTTTTTAACAACAAATAATTCTTGTTCCCCATTGAGTAAACCGCGATCAATTGCAAAAACTTCATCAAAAGTAGTAGCGTTGATACTTGCCTCTAAAAACACACCTTCCTTCAACTCTGGATTGCTTACTCGTATAAAAACCTCTACAGATTGGGTTTGTGTATTGACTTTAGCATTTATTCTTGCTACTGTGCCAGTATATGCTTGATTTGAATCAATAGAATTTAAAGTAACCTTGGCGCCCTCTTTAATTTTTTGAATATATGATTTTGGGAGTGAGACTTTTAACTCATATTGGTCTACAGCAATAAACTCTCCTAGTTGCTGTCCTGGTCTAACCAAAGATCCCTCAGTCATATTAGCACTGACTAAAACTCCATCAAAAGGAGCTTTTAATGTATAATACTGAAGATTCTGCTCTAGGTTTTGCAACGCATAATAAGAGGAAATTATTCCCCTCCCTGAAACAAAAAGACGTACGTTCTCTTTCATTTTAGGAAGTGGAGGTGTTGGTTTTTCTATGTCAAAATCCTTTAAAAATTGACTCCACTGCAAGTAGGCTTCCGCAAAATCTAATTGTAAATCTGGAAGAACAGAAGTGATTAGGTTGTACAAAGATGCACGTTGAGCTTTCACGTTTGCACTGTAATCTGAAGCATCAATTTTCACTAATGTTTGCCCTGCCTTATATTTCTGACCCACCTTGAACAAGGGGTTGATCGTCTGCATCAATCCCTGAACTCTAGACGTTAAACTAACTCTTCGATAGGCCTGTAAAATACCATTTGATGGAATCTGAACTTGATAACTGCCATTGGTAACCTCACGGGTGTAAACCTCTTTAACAATGCTCTTACCCTCTTTTCGGTCTGGAGTATTTGCGTTAGCAATGGATTGTGAAAATTTAAAAGAGACGAATAGAATGGTAATTCCAAGGAAAAATAAAATCCACTTACGTAGATTTTTTAGTGATTTTGTATTAGTCATTATGTGTTTAAAAAGTAATTTTTTAATAGCTCGTAAAACAATTTTATCAAACTTTTTATGGTTAAAAAGACTTCATAGATATTCTACTTAATCTTTTAGTAAAATTATGAATAAAATTTGTACATAAGCTTGTGGCTATTTAATTGATTCTGTCTTTAGACAAAATTGATGTGCAGAGGTTTAAATAAATTTTTATCTTGTTAGTATCAATTACAATATAAAATATGGAAGTATTAAATAATCTTTGGAATGAAATTGTTGGCTTTTTTGGTGTCAATCAATTTCTCAGCATATTAGAAACAAATGAATTTGATAAATTTTTAACCTATGACGGTATTGTTGCGCTCATAATCCCTGTAATTCCATTGTTATTGTTCTTAGAATTATTCCTAGGATTTGTTTATAAAAAACCTCAAACAAAGGTCTATAAAGTCATTTTCTTAATTTATTTATTTAATCGAATTGTGGGGAGATTTATTTCCATAGGAATGGTTGCGTTGTGCATAGGACTTCTTCAGCCCTTCGCCATCTTTAAAACTTCAAACACTTGGTATTGGTTTATTTATGGATACATAATTTGGGAATTTGCTCATTTTATTTATCATTTTCTCGCTCACAAAGTTCGCCTTTTTTGGTGTTTACATGCTACGCACCATTCTCCAGAGGAGATGAATCTTAGTGTCTCCCATGCGCACTTCTTTTTGGAAGGTCCTTATGCTAATTTTATACGGACCTCAATTTGTATAATAATGGGGCTTAGTCCTGAAATGCTTTTTACCATAATGTTTATTGATGGTACCTATGGTGCCTTCATCCATATAGGAGAAAATTTAATGAAAGATGCACGTCTAGGGTTTTTAAATAAATTCATTCTAACGCCTTCTCATCATCGCGTTCATCATGCTAAAAACCCTCTTTATTTGGACACGAATTATTGTAATTTATTGAACTTTTGGGATCGTATTTTTGGAACCTATCAAGAAGAAGATAACACCATAGAAATTGAATATGGAGTTACACGTGAAATAAAATCTGGGAATTTTATTGATGTCTATTTTGGAGAAATAATAAATCTTAGTAAAGATGTCTTTTATGCTCCGGGAATTATAAATAAATTTAAATATATTTTTTATCCTCCGGGCTGGCATCATTCAGGAAATCATCAAACCGCTAAAATTATACGGGCAGAATATTTAAAATCTTAATACACTGCCGAAAACTAAATCAATATTGTTGTTCAAGACGCTACAGCGTTCAAATTATTTTTTGTTTTTTTGAGGAACGTTTTAGAAATAATTTAAAAATGAAATTAAACAACCGAGAACTCAGTAATAAAATTAGAGTTTACCATAGATACTTAGGCTTTTTTTTAGCGGGTATCATGTTCATGTATGCTTTAAGTGGAATTACTTTAACCTTTAGAGATAAGGATTATTTCAAAAAAGAGGTAGTTGTTGAAAAAGTTATGGAAAAGGATTTAGAAAAACCACCCATGATACGAGGAGCAAAAAATATTGAATACAATAAGCAAACAGGCGAAATTAAATACATACAAATGCAACCCCCGAAGATATTGGGAATGATAGAAAAAATGCACAAAGCTACCTCGTCCACACCACTGTACTTTTTAAATGTATTTTTTGGTATTGCTTTACTCTTTTTTGTGTTTTCTGCCTATTGGATGTTTCTACCTCAAACCGAGATTTTCAAAAAAGCTATTTACTTTACACTAGGTGGTATTTTACTTTCTTTGTTAATGATCTTGATTTAAAATTGAATTCTAATTTTAGGGTGGTCACAATAAATTAGTTTAAAAAATAATAGATAATAAGCTGAAAAAGAGAAATTTAATTTAACTTTATTCAATAAACTATATTTGAAAATGTACAAATTATATTTTACTTTACTTTTAACTGTCTTTTTTGTTTCTTCATCGTTTACATCTTTAAATTCTGCAGAAGACTTTGTTTATTTATGTAATAAACCTGGACAAAAATGTTATTACCTTTTTCCTTGTCAGGAATTGAGAGAAACATGTAATAGTGTAAATGGAAAATTATTCAAAGTTCCATTAAGCAGAGCAATTCAAATGAAAAGAGAAAAATGTGATTGCGAAATAGATAACCCTGTACCTCCAAATAAATAATTTTATTACTACTCTTCTGTAGGGACTTCCTTAGAGTCTTCGCTTGCATTGCCATCTAGCTTAAAACGAAGGATGATTTCATGTGTTTTAATACTTAGATTAGTCAAAGCGGATTGAACTGGAGATTCATAAGCATATCCAATATCTATATAGTTCTTAATTTTCACAAAACTAATCAAGCCCATTGAATTAGTAGTTCTATAGGATGCACCAATTTCAAAGAAATTCCCAAAACTTACCATCCCAAGAAACTCTGAAGTAAGCGGCTGATCGTCTACTTTTCTGAGTAAAAAACTAGGTTTTAAACTAAAGTTTTCATTTATTTTGAATATTCCTCCGCCAGCAAAATAGGTATGTACAAAATCTGTAGCTGTTTCTGAAAAATCGATAGAATTAGTAGTCTTAAAAAGCCTAGGGACTGAAAAAGAAGCCCAAAATGACTCAGACTGCAAAAGAATACCAATTCCTAAATTAGGGTTAACCCTTGAAAACAAGCCTTGTGCAGGATCAATAGTCGAGCCGCTGTTATTCGAAAGTCCTAAAAGGTTAGCTTTATAAAAAGCCGCACCTCCCTTTAATCCTAGAAATAAATTTGTGCTTTGATTGAACGTTAATCGGTATGAAAAATCAATATAAGTAGTGGTGTTTTTTTCAACAAAATACTTATTAGAACTAATTGAAACACCCAAGCCAACATTATTTTTTCTCTGTGATGAAAAGGTCATGACTTGTGCTTTTGGAGAGTTTTCTAATGTTGCCCATTGGTTTCTGGATGTAATAGCAAATATGTTTTTTGCTTCAGCCCCTGCATATGCTGGGTTGATTAAACTCATTTGATACCTAAAGCTTGTTAGAAAAGGTTCTTGTTGTGAAAATAAAAACAAAGGTAAAAGTAGAATAAATATGAAGTGACCTGTTCTCAAAAAATTATCGTGTTATAAATACCCATCCTTGATAATCAATTGTACCGTCACCATCTGCATCTATCATATATAGATAACTTGCCTTTGGTAAGGGTATTCCATTATTAGTTCCTAGCCAATCATTCAAATACTGTTTTTGACTAAAAACTAAATTTCCTGCCGCATCATAGACCCAAACTTGATTGTTTTGGTAACGCTGAAGTTCTCCAATTACCCATGCATCATTTACACCATCTCCATTTGGTGAAAAGAAATCTGGGAGAATTAAATCAAAATGATTTTCATCTTCAATGAATTCTTGTCCTGGATTATAAAATTCAGGGGCATTATCAAAAGCGTTTGAAATTCCATCGCCATCAATATCTGAATCTAAAGCATCTGGAACAAAATCAGAATCTTGATCTGCTGGAAAATCTGATGCATTAAATGGATCTGTTCCAATTGCTATTTCATCAAAATTTGAATATCCGTCATTATCAATATCTTCATCAGCATTATCTCCTATTGAGTCATTATCTGTATCTGCCCATTCATATGGATTATAAGGGAAAGCATCTAAACTATCTTCAACACCATCATTATCATCGTCTGTATCTCCATTATCACCAATTCCATCTCGATCAAAATCTGAAGACTCATTAGGATCATTTGGAAATAAATCTTGAGTCAGATAACCCTCTCTCCAATTCGCTTCGATATCAGCTACACCATCATTATCATCATCATTATCAAGATTGTCAGGAATTCCATCACCGTCGGCATCAATCCATTCATTTGGATCTGTTGGATATTGATCAACATCATTAAGATAGCCATCATTGTCTATGTCACCATCATAGAAATCTAAAATTCCATCCTTGTCAATATCTGTTGGGAAACTTCTGAAATCAAATTGATCTGTTCCAATAGTCATTTCAATAGCATCTACAAAACCATCTCCATCTGAATCTATAAAACGTGGATCATAATACGAACCACTACCTGAAGATTCTGAAACAACTTCTTCTACAGACAATAGTCCATCCTCATCTACTAGGACCTCAAACTGTTGCTCAAAAATTAATCCTTCCCAATCCGTAGCTCTAATAATTACCTGATAAGGAACATTTGCTTTACTAGTAGAGGTGTTGAAATATAATTTTTGGTTTTTTACTTCAAACTTACTGGCGTTAGGAGAATTGGAAGGAATAGTAACCGTAATTATGTCATCTTCATCTGGATCTGTAACTGAAATATTTGAGATGAATTGTTCCCCTTTAGAACTGATTTTTGAACTTATATCTGTCAATTCAATTTTGGTGGGTTTTTCGTTTACATCCACTATATCAAAAGTATACGGGGTATCTGCTGTTTTAAGAGAACTATCATCCCCTGGTTCAATCGCAGATTTTCCAGAAAAACCAGACTTCGTCTTTTTAACCTTCCACTTACCAACATTCATTTTTCTTGTACTTGGAACATCTAAAGTATTTGGTAAATATTTAGAGGTAGTCGTCGATGGGGTTTGTACCGTCTCTTTTTTGGTAGTTCCGCCTGAATATTCAAAATTTAATACAGTATCTAAATAATTCACCAGTTCTTCCGTAGCGATTATATATTCCTCTCCATTTAAAGTTTGAACAATACCTTTCGATTCACTAAGGTCGGTATCCCAGACGATATCATCTCCTTTCACTTTTCCTAGCGCACCAAGTTGACCAAACTTTCTGTAGCCCCATCCATAAGGTGTATCACCTTCATCTAAGGCTACTTGAAATCTATACCCTCCAAGGTTTGCTTTCCAATTAATCTCACCTTTCACTAGAGTTGGAATATTTTTATCTGAGTAATCTCCAACGGCTAAAGTTCCTAGATCGTTATCTCCCCATGCATACATTGACTTATCGCTTGCAATCGCAAAACTAACCTCAGCCGAAGCATCAACACTCACAAAAGTTTTAGTTACTGAATTTGTAACTACAGGGGCTAAAGCAACGGGCTCAGATTTTACCTCCCATTTACCTACATTAGTGCCAAGGCCCAGCTGATTTTGTTCATTTGCACCCCAACTATATAAAGCTCCAGAATCTGTTAAACCGATAACATGCTTAAGTCCCATTGATATTTGATCCCAGTCATTCCCAGCCTCAAATATCTCTACTAAGTTATTTACAAAACCAGGATTACAATCAACTATTAATCTTTCCTGATTTGTAGTATTTGAAATTGTACTTGCAGCATTGACTGAATTTATAATTTCTGTGGTGATAAAGAAACTATCAGATCTTATATTTTCAACTAATATTGAAGTTGTGTTTGTAACCGTAAAGCTATAGTGTGACGTTTCAATTTTTTCACTTGACTCCAGGGCTGTTTTTAAATTAGCTACAGCATCTGTTATATTATCAGCGGAAGCCTCGATTCTTGCTCCACTTAGGTTAACAGTATACGTTGTTGTTCCAGAAATGTTTTCTATGACATCAGTAATTAGTATGGAAGTAGAGAAATTATCTGATTTTTGACTGATTGAATATGAAAAAGTATTCTCCTTATATAGCTTGGACACAAATTCTAATGTTGAAGTTGTATTTGCTGTTGGAGTTGCTGTAAACGTAAAATTATTTGTTAGGATGGTATCGGCATCGAACAATAGACTTATTTTAGAGAGCAAATCTGTTGTATTTGAAACAGATGCTGCAGTCAGATTTGTTCCATTTACCTTAAAGGTGATTGTTGCTGATCCTGTAATGGGGCTGATTTCAATTTTAGTTTTTTGAAGTTGTCTTGGATGGGTTAATGTTATCTTTTCAATTTGATTTTTTGGCTCTGGACAAGGATTCTGAGTTAATACTTTGTTCCAGTTCGCTCCTGCCCCCCATATAGAACCGTCTGTTTTTTCAATTAATATGTTAAGTTCACTATTCATGAAATCGTGAAAACGAGACCAATCTGAATAACGTCCAATTTTTCTTGGCGAACTCAAAGGAAACCAGGATCCTGTATAGAAGTTTGCTCCAGCACCCCACAACTCACCGTTGTTTTTGATATAAACAAATCCTCCGTTCAACGGAGAGAAGTCTTTCATATCACTTTTATTGACTCCTTGTACTTGAGTTGGGGTTGACACATATTCACTTTTAAAACCAAGACCTAAATCAAAATTTTTATTTTTACCCCACGCCCACAAAGTACCATCCGCCTTGAATGCATATACATGTTCAGTAATCGCGTAAACCTCTGTCCATCCTTCTACCTCAATTTTCTTAGCTTCATAATTTTCAGCTTTAGTGTCTCGTGTTCCTCTTCCCAATTGAGCATATAAATTATCGCCATACGCCCAAATTGCATTTTGGTTTGTAATAATTTGAGTTTCCGTTTCAGTAACTTTTACTTGTTTAATATCTCCTTCTATATCATCCCAATCTAATTCTTGTGGAGTATTATCATTAGAAGCGCCCGTGCCCAGTTGACCCTGATCATTAGAACCAATCATTCGGAGTTTTCCATCTTTGTTTATTATTCCAACTTGCTGATCTCCCGCTGAAATTTGTGTGATTTCGCCTAAATAAATTTTAGGTGTAGAAAAAGTTTCATAAGTAGTTGGTTTTCCGTTTCCAAGTTGACTACTCAAGTTTCTCCCCCAACTATAAAATGTTCCTTCAGTATCATAACCAATACCAAATTTGAAGCCCAAAGAAATATCTTTCCACTTTTCATTTGATCTTACTTTTGTGGGGCTGGAGATTACAAAACCATATTCTTCACCATTTTGCCATGCATCTAATGATTTATCATCGTGAACAGGAAGTGCACCATAATTAACCCCCCAAACATAAAGCTCATCGTCTGAATTTATCGCTGCATAAGAAGCGCCTGCTTGACCATAATTCCAAGTATTTATTTTTTCCCAATTTGTTGCTGTACCTATTTGATTTAATGGAAATAATGAGGATGTAAATTGACTTTTCGATTGAATCCTTGGCTCATAACCCATGTAATCATATTTGTCTGAAACGTCATCTTCATCAGTATCAGCTTTCATACTATCAGTACCATACAAGCGTTCCCACCCATTTAATATTCCATCACCATCGTTATCATTATCAGCCCAATCTGCCAGAAAGTCTAAATCTAAATCAGAATTTCCTCTTCTGTCATAAATCGCTTGATCCCACCCATCATCTGCTCCATCACCATCAGAATCTCTATCTTCTATATTAGGAATTCCATCCTCATCGATATCATCAAAATCTATGATATCTAAATGATCATCAATACTATTGTTATCAATGTCTAAATCTAAGACTTTACCCTGCCAATGTCTGGGGGCCCATATACCTTTAACTGCCCTGTAAAGCTCTCTCTTTCCATTATCATCTGCAGAGTTGTAAGTAGATTCAAATGAATTTTGAATATGAATTTCCAGTTGATCAGGCAATCCATCGTTATCTGTATCTTGTGGGAATTCATCCCAATTTTCTTGAATTAATGGGTCTAAATTCCAAAGATTGAGAGAATTCCCGAGAATTTCTACAAAATCGTTTAGCTGATCATTATCATCATTGTCATCTTCATTGTTCCCAACACCATCAGCATCAGAATCCAACCACTCTTTATCATTTAACGGAAAGGCATCCATACCATCAAGGTAGGAGTCACCATCCGAATCTTGATTAATTGAGGAAGTTCCTAACTTTTCTTCATAAAGATCAGAAAGAAAATCTTGGTCTTGATCATTTGCAGGCTTACTAGAGGCATCAAGGGGATCCGTTTCATTTTCAATTTCATCCAGATCGCTGTATCCATCTCCATCATCATCTAAGTCTCTATTATTTCCAATTCCATCAGAATCTGTGTCAAACCATTCTTCATGCCACCTTGGGAATACATCAATATCATCGTCATATCCATCCCAATCAGAATCTGGTTGATATTTATCTGTATTATTATTGTCCTCGTCTATGTTTGAAATTCCATCCCCATCTAAATCTGTATCAACTTCAGTTGTAGCATCTGGTCCTCCCCATAAATCAGGATCGTAAAATCCATCTCCATTTGTGTCTACAATTGTGAAATCCGGGATTCCATCCCCATCTGTATCCTCAAATGCTGTAGGATCTAATGGGAGTTTATCCCAATCATCTCCTCTCCAGTCTCCATCAGAATCCCAATAGTAGGGATTTGTTCCTAAAGAAGCCTCTTTAATATCACTTAGTCCGTCATTATCATCATCAGTATCTTCATTGTCTCCAATATCATCATGATCCATATCTTGCCATTCATCTGCATTATCCGGAAACTTATCGCGGTTTACCCAATTACACCAATTTGGTCTAGCTCTAAGAACATTTCTTTGTAATTCCCACATATTGATATGATGCTCTCTCCATTCTCGTTGTCCAGTTAAAATTAGAATTGAACCTGATGCTGTCGCTGTCATGGGATCTCCATCAGGTGTGAAATCATTTTGATTAAATACTTGAACGAGTTGTGAAACGAGTTGTGTTGGAGATAAATTTTCAGTTGTAACATATGAAATAATTCTCTCTGTACCTGATTGATTAAACCAAATTCTAAATTCATACTTTTCATTAGTTAGTGTTGAAGATCCTGTAAAAGATATTTCATGTCTCCAATTACCGTTAGCATCAAATAAAACTGCTCCTGGAATACAGTCACCATCAAACCAACCGTCGCCGTCACTATCTGCTTTTTTGGGATTCAATCCAAGTGTTTTCTCTTCTGCATCTCCAAGACCATCTCCATCATCGTCATAATCTTCATTATCACCTTCGAAATCACCATCTAAATCTGAAGTTTCTCGATCATACCATGGTATGGCATCTTCTCCGTCATCTACTCCATCTCCGTCTGTGTCTTTCTTAAATGGATCTGACTTCGTCCAATCCCATCCATTACGTTTTACAGTAGTCTCATACACATCTGTCAAACCATCGTTATCGTCATCTTCATCTTCATTGTCTCCAGTTCCATCTCCATCAGTATCCCAATATTCTGAAGCATCATTTGGGAATTTGTCAATAAATAAAGCTCCTTCACCTATTCCAGATGTTCTCCCGTAATTAAACCAGTATGAGTTTGTTCCATTTTGGGTATCATCATAACGCTCTCTAAAAAAATCATCTTGCCAGGTTGTTGTGCTTGTCCACGTAAAATTATTATTTTTAAAACTAGGATATTGCCAACCATCACTTACTTTGTCACCATCACTATCCCAATTATTTGGATTAGTTAATAGAACATTAATTTCATAGGAATCTGAAAATCCGTCACTATCGGCATCCGCTCCTCCATCTGAAGGAGTAAAAACTAATGGGTTAGGGTCATCAAAATCCAAGAAATTATCTCCGTCTTTATTATCATCTAAGCTATCTCCAATACCGTCATTATCAGTATCTAAATGGTCTCTGGCGTCAAAAGGTACCCCATCGTTTGAATTTAAGTAACCATCTCCATCAATATCTGTATCCGTATTATCACCTATACCATCGCCATCTGTATCCCAAAATTCATTTGGATTATTTGGGAAAGCATCCATTAAAAATAAATGGCCTCCATCTCCTATTCCATCAAATCTATCTGATCCACAACAAGCATTTTCATCTTTTTGTTGAAGAATATCTGACTTCCACCAATAATGCCTCCAACCGTGGTTTACTAAAACTAATTTACTATCAGCACCAGGAATTACAAAAAATGCTTCTACATGAGCGCTTTTTGATGTATCATTACCCGCTATGGTTAATCTAGTGCCAGAGACCGAAGCTGTAAAAGTTTCTTCAGTGTCGTTATTATAAAGAAAGCTACCTACATTATTTAGTTCAGTTTTAAAATAATTTAAAAGCTCAGTCCCTGTTTTTGAGGTTTGACCATCAAATGTTACTAATAACCTATCATCGTAATTTTGATTATTTCCATTGATAGATATATAATACTTATCACCAACAATTGTTGAAAAATCAGCTTTTGGAATGTCTATTCGAATGTTCCAATTTTGAGAATTATCAATGGCTCTTCGAAGTGGCCCGTCGCTTATTCCGTCATTGTCACTATCCCAATCGTTGGGAAGTGATCCAATTTCAACCTCGTAGCTATCTGATAGTCCGTCATTGTCAGCATCAGCATTTGGCTTGGAATTACTATCAAGAGGATCTGTGCCATTAAACACTTCGTCTAAATCTAGTCTCCAATCATTATCATCATCTGGATCGATATTATCTAAAATTCCATCGCCATCTGTATCAAGACTTTGAGTTGAATTAAATGGCATTGGATCTACAGAGTTTAATATTCCGTCACCATCAATATCAGTGTCCGATTTATCTCCTATGCCATCGCCATCTGTATCCCAGAACTCATTTGGATTATTTGGAAATACGTCCCTTAATAAATCAAAATCAGCATTATCACCTTGTTTACCTCCGCCAAGCCCATATCTAAAAGTATGGGTCTCGCACATTTGATTGATGTTATTACTAGTAGTTGCAGGTAGAACATATAGGTCTGATTTCCACCCATGGGAATCATAGTCATGCTTATCTAAGAAAATAGTGTTGTTTTCACCAATAACAGTGTTAAATGCATTAAAGTGAAATTTTCTTCCTTGCTCACCTTGAGTAATGACAAGTAGATTTCCACTAACTGTAGCTGTATATGTTGCAATTTTGTCAGAATCGTAAGTGATTTGTCCAATTTTATTCAACTCCGTTGCGAAATGATTTAACAATTGAGTTCCATTTATACTCGTAGAAACAGTGTAAGAAATTCGTGTTACACCACTCCAGTTTTGATTATTTCCGTTTAGTTCAATATAATAAGTGTCTGGATTTACTGTTGCAGTCGCATTTGGTATTTCAATAAATACTTTATAATCATTACTGTTCCAGGTACCACATATATGAGGGTGTATCCAACCGTCACTTACTCCATCCCCGTCTGTATCCCAGTTTTTCGGATCCGTTCCCTGAGCTATTTCATAAGCATTTGAAAGCCCATCTTTATCAGAATCACCATATCCAGATCCTGGATAATCATCTCGATTCAATGGATCTGTACCGTTATATATTTCATCTACGTCAAGAAATAAATCACCATCATCATCTGGATCTTTATTGTTTCCAATAAAGTCAAATTTTCTATGATCGCCTAGCTCATCAATCCATCCATCATTTCCATAATCCTCCCCGAATATTCCATCATTGTCATTATCTGTTAAACCACCATTAGCTTGTGTTGGTTTGTCAGTATTTAACCATTCTGAAGGGTCGTTTGGAAAATCATCATTGACATCTAAATAGCCGTCATTATCATCATCTGTATCTTCATTATCCCCAATTCCGTCATTATCATAATCAGAGGATTCATTTGGATTTGTTGGGAACTTATCTTCAAGCCATGTAGTTGCTGTAAATTCCCAGTTATTATACCAATCTGAATCACTTCCATCTAAAATTCCATCGTTATCGTCATCGTCATCATCCTCGTTAAAAATACCATCTCCATCAGTATCCACACGTTCCCAATTTCCATCACACTCTCGCCAGTTTCTGTCATACCAAGAATTACCATATTCATCTGTATAACGAATCATTTTATCTCGGTCACAAGGAGCGTCATAATATCCATCCTCATCAGAATCTTTAGTGTTTTTATCAAGTCCATTTGCATCTTCATAAGTGTCAGAGAGACCATCACCATCAGTGTCAAGTGTCCAATCGGCATTAATAGGAAATGCATCCGTAAAATCATCTACCCCATCATCATCTGAATCTGAATCTTGAGGATCAGTCCCATAAAAATTAGTTTCTATCCAGTTTTCAAGTTTATCCTTATCATCGTCCCAAGAAATTTTTGGGTCTAATGGCCAGGCATCCCATCCATCTCCTGCACCATCGTAATCTGAATCCCAATTAAAAGGGTCCGTTCCTAGAGAAATTTCTAATCCGTCAGGTAATTGATCTCCATCCGAATCTAAAGGACGACTTTCCCAATCTTTGGGATCTGTGTTTACTGCAGCATTAAGTTCAACGTCATCAGTATAGCCATCATTGTCATCATCTTCATCAATTTCATCGGCATCTCCATCACGGTCAGTATCTAAAGTGTAAAGAGCGTTTGAAGGGAAATCATCTCTAGGAGCCATCGTTTGACAGGCGGGACTCGTTCCTTCCCATTCTTCCCAAGACACCCATCCATTCCCATCACAATCGTATTTGATATCCCAAAACCTCCAAAAATATTGCCATTGATCACAACGCTCCCAACCTTCAGAACAATCTAAATCCTGTGCTGCCTGTCTGAAGGTATTAAACTTATCCACTGCAATAGCATCTAAAAATCCATCTCCATCACTATCACTATTATTTGGATCCGTTTCGTTTATAAGCTCTAAAGCATTGGGTAAACCATCTCCATCACTGTCGTATTGATAATACCACGTTCTTGGATATTTATCGTCTTTATCATCGACTCCATCGCCATCAGTATCAAGTACGCAAGGATCAGCACCCATTTGCCATTCTGTTTCATCATCAACCCCATCACCATCACAATCCCATCGTTTTGTTGGATCACTTGGGTCTGCATCCCAACCATCGCCAGCTCCATCACCATCACTATCCCAATTATCATCATTAGGATCTAACTCGTCTGGTAAACCATCAAAATCATTGTCTTTAGAGTAATTTGGATTCAATGGCAATTGATCTTCAGCGTCCATTACACCATCCCCATCAGAGTCTGGATTATTTTTATCCGTACCCAACTGGCCTTCTCTTTTATTTGGCAAACCGTCATCATCATTATCGTATTGAAAATTTGGATCCCATTCAAAAGCGTCTAAGGCATCAGATACTCCATCATTATCCTTGTCAAGTGATGATAAGCTTGCAGTTTCTGGGATATCCATTCCTACTTCCCAGAGAGTTCCATCTTTTTTTAATGCAATTATTGCATCTCCCACCTTAACATCTTTCCATGCATTTGCTTCTCCAACTTGTATGAGGTTTGGCAAAACTAGTCCATCTACAATCCCCCATATGAATAGAGTGCCTGAAACTGTGAGGCCTGCCGCAGCAGTATCATAAAGTTCACCCAGATTTTGAAGATTAGGAAATGCAGGCGTGATATAATCATTTGATGTTGCAATTTTATCCCAAAGATGATTTTCATCAATAACCATTGGAAATTCAAAAATTGACTCATATCCCGTAGCCATGTCTGCTATAGCAAAATTAAAAGGTGGTAAAGAGCCTTCCGAATCATCCGTATCTAAATCATATTCTCTTGTATCTAAGTTTACATTTCCCATCCCAACACCCCAGAAATATAATTTTCTTGTTGTTTTTTCTATGGCAAGAACAGCAGTTCTTGAGACTGCAAAGTCATGAAATAAAAGTTGATCATTAGGATTTGAAAAGTTCTCTAAAAAAAATGCAAATATATTTTGATCTTCTTCCCAAGTAATATTTTCATTATTTGGATCATTACCTAAAAAGATTTCAAAAGCATCTGAAAAACGATCATTGTCTGAGTCTATTGGCTTGCTGTCAGCATCATTTGGATCTGATTGGGAATTAAGTTGTTCATCTAAATCCCAATAGCCATCGCCATCTTGATCTATATTTCCTGGATCTGGAGGCATACTTATCCTAATGGGCTCATAAACAACCTCCGATTGGCTTGCAGGATTGACAACCAACTTTTTAGCATTTCTACCCCAAGACCATAAACTACCATCTGCCTTTAAACCTAATGTGGTCTTGTAATATGTCTGAACTTTTGCCCATGTACCATCTGAATCCTCGTATTGAATAAATCCAATCGTATCTCCTGGAATCAAACCGGCCTCTGGAATTTCAAAATTTTGATATGGAAGAACAGAAAAGCCACTTGGAGTAGTAATAGTCTTAATTTCTTCTTCTACAGTTCCAGCACTAGTTGTTTCAAGACGCCACTTATAGTAGTAGGTTGTATTTGCAGTTAAATTTTCTTGTTCGAAGACATAGATTCTAGTATTATTTTCAAATTCTGTAAAATCATCTTGATCTGAAATACTTGTAACCAAATGAGTTGTTAAAGAGCTTGAACTGGTTCCAAATGCAATCTTTAAGTCTCCCGTAAAACTTTCACTAGGATTTATAGCCACAGCCAATTCGACCCTTTGTGATCGAATCTGGGTGTTCTTAAAATCTGACTTAAGAATTATTTCTTGTGCGCCCACAATGGAACAACAAAAAATTATAATTATAGTCAATAAATATTTTAAGTTTCTCAAAAGCCTTTAATTAACAAACGAATTTAATGATTAAATCACAGTTTAAAAAAAACAAAGGCATTTAAATCTACTGAATTTAATAAACCTAAACAAAATAGAAAAGATAGAAACGTTTCTAATCAAAAAAAGCCCTCCCTTTTAAAGGAAAGCTTCTCATCAGTTGCTAATATTGACTTTGTCAAACTAACAACACACAACTTCTTAATTAGCGGTCTGGACGGGACTCGAACCCGCGACCCCATGCGTGACAGGCATGTATTCTAACCAACTGAACTACCAGACCTAATTAGCGTGTGCAAATATACGCCCCATTTTGAATTTGCCAAATAAAACTCCTCGAAAAGAGATAAGTTTTATTTTAAAAATTTATGGTTCCCTACAAGATAGCGTCAATAGCCTCCGCATAAGTGGTTTTTGGTGACACACCAACATGTCGACCTACCAACTCGCCTTTGTCAAAGACTAAAACAGTAGGGATATTTCTAACCCCATATTTTGCAGCAAATTCTTGATTTGCATCTACATCAACTTTACCTACAACGGCTTTTCCAGTATAATCATTACTTAATTCTTCAATGATTGGTCCAACCATTCTACAAGGTCCACACCAAGCAGCCCAAAAGTCAACTAATACAGGTTTGTCCGATTTTAAAACAACTTCATCAAAAGTCGCATCTGTAATTTCTAATGCCATTTTTATTTATTTTACGTGCACAAATGTACTTATTTTAAACTACACTTATCGATGCTCCAAAATCAAATTTACTTATGCTTGCATGGATTTTCTCAATGCATTTAATTCAGCTTATAAAGCCATTGTTTTTCATCTAATAATTTAAGTAACTCTGGAGTGATTTTGACTTTTTGCTTTTTACTATTCAACGTTAATTTCACCTTTTTTTCAGAGTCATAAACATTAAACATAAGCTGTTTATCTCCTTTAAATGATTTTAATTCTTCTTTCAACTGGAGTACACTTTCATTTTTTAATTGTGAGATCTCAAGCTGTAAAGTCAACTTCTTTGCATTATTTTCAACTGTATTTTGCAACATTTCAAAATGTAAATATTGCATACGTGGGGCACCGACTTTTCCTGTTTCCCTATTAGTCCATCCCTCTCGAATCATTATCCGTACTCGGATAAATTGATTGACCACTAAAAAGTGTCTGTATTTTAAATAATCCTCACCAAAAATTCTAAATTCATACTGATCAGAAAAATCTTCCACTATAAAACGTGCCCACCCTTTTCCATTTCTACTTTCCAAATGTTGAATTTCATTTACTATCCCACCTATGGAAAACTCTCTGTTAACGAGTTGATCCAGAGCACCTAATTGATTTAATGAAAGGGTAACAAAATGTTCAATTTCATGAGTGAAATCATCCAATGGATGTGAAGAAATATAAATACCAACTACCTCTTTTTCTTTTTTCAAACGAATTAAATTGGTCCAAGCTTCACAATCGGGAATGGTCAAATCTTGATAGGTGCTATTGGTTTCTTCACCAAACAAACTGGTCTGGGAAGAATTCAAGTTTTCTTGATATTTAGATCCAAAGCGCAATACTTTTTCTAAAAAAGTAACTCCATCTCCGTCGGGATTAAAATACTGTGCGCGTTTTACGTTCAAAAAAGAATCAAACCCTCCTGCTAAAGCTAAGTTTTCAAAAGCTTTTTTATTGGCTGCCCTCAAATCTATTCTCTTTACCAAATCAAAAATCGATTCGTATCGCTGATCTTTTCGATGCTCAATAATGGTGTCTACAGCTCCTTTTCCCACTCCTTTTATTGCTCCCATTCCAAAGCGAATAGCCTGTTGGTCATTTACTGCAAATTTATAAAAGGATTCATTTACATCTGGCCCCAAAACATTAAGACCCAACCGCCTACATTCTTCCATAAAAAAGGTAACCTGTTTAATGTCACTCATATTATTGGAGAGTACTGCCGCCATATATTCTGCAGGATAATGTGCTTTTAAATAGGCTGTCTGATACCCTATTAAGGCATAGCATGTAGAATGTGATTTATTGAATGCATAAGCTGCAAAAGCTTCCCAATCTTTCCAAATTTTCTCTAATATTTCTTCAGGATGACCATTGTTTTTTCCTCCCTCAATGAACTGAGGTTTTAATTTTTGTAGTAATGCAAAAATCTTTTTTCCCATTGCTTTACGTAAAACATCGGCATCACCCTTTGAAAAACCAGCTAACTTTTGTGACAAAAGCATTACCTGCTCTTGATAAACGGTTATGCCATAGGTTTCTTCAAGATATTCAGCCATCACAGGAAGATCGTAACTAATTTCTTCATTCCCGTTTTTGCGATCCACGAAACTTGGAATATACTCCAAAGGCCCTGGTCGATATAGCGCATTCATAGCAATCAAATCAGCAAAAACTGTGGGTTTTAAGTCTTTAAGATACTTCTGCATCCCAGCGGATTCATATTGAAAAATTCCTACCGTATCTCCTCTTTGGAATAATTCGTAGGTTTTTTCATCATCTAAAGGAAAAGTGTCTGGATCCAAATCGATATTATGCTTGTATTTTACCAGCTTGACCGTATCTTTAATTAGGGTTAAGGTTTTTAGCCCCAGGAAATCCATTTTTAATAAACCTGCATCTTCCACTACGGAATTATCAAATTGGGTTACATATAAATCAGAATCCTTGGCTGTAGCCACTGGGACAAATTGGGTAATATCATCGGGTGTAATAATGACACCACAAGCATGAGTACCTGTATTCCTTAAAGAGCCCTCGAGAACAATTGCTTGCTGAATAGTTTCCCCTGACAAACTATCCTCATCTGCCAGGTTTTTTATTTCATTAACACGTAAAACCTCATCATTTCTTAGGGTTTCTTTCAACTCTTTATCTGACGAAGAAAAGAGTTTTGCCAGTTTGATATTGGGTAATAATTTTGCAATCCGATCAGCTTCACCAAGGGGTAAGTCCAAAACACGTGCCGTATCTCGAATGGAAGATTTGGCAGCCATTGTTCCATAAGTGATAATCTGCGCTACTTGATTGGAACCATATTTTTTAATTACATAGTCCATGACTTTACTTCGCCCTTCATCATCAAAATCAATATCTATATCCGGCATGCTTACCCGATCAGGATTAAGAAAACGCTCAAAAAGTAAATCGTACTTTATTGGATCAATATTCGTTATTTTTAAACAATAGGCAACGACAGAGCCAGCTGCTGAACCTCTCCCTGGTCCCACTGACACATCCAGATCCCTTGCCGCTGCAATCAAGTCTTGTACTATCAAAAAATATCCTGGGTACCCTGTTTTAGCAATTACACCAAGTTCAAAGTCAATTCGTTCTTTAATCTCTTCACTTAAGGTTCCATATCGTTTTTCAGCTCCCTGATAGGTTAAATAATGTAAATACTTATTTTCTCCTTTTTTACCGTCTGAATCTTCGTGAATTTGATAGCTTTCTGGAATTTCAAACTTGGGAAGTAAAACCTCACGTGCTAAATCGAAGGATTCAATTTTATCAATTAATGCTCCAATATTTGTAATAGCTTCTGGTATATCAGCAAACAAAGCCTTCATTTCTTCTGGAGACTTATAATAATATTCATGGTTGGGAAAACCATATCGGAACCCTCGTCCTCGACCAATAGGAGTTGCTTGTTTTTCTCCTTCTTTAACACACAATAAAATATCATGTGCATTGGCCTCTTCTTTTTTGGTGTAATAGGTGTTGTTGGTTGCAATTAGCGGAATGTCATATTGAAGAGCAAGTTTCACCAAAACTGCATTAGCACGATCTTCTCCCTCCTCACCATGACGCATGAGTTCGATGTAAAAATCCTCTTTAAATTCTGAATACCACCACTGCAAAGCCTCTTCAGCTTGACGATCTCCAAGATTTAATATTTTAGAGGCAAGCTCACCGTACATGTTTCCTGAAAGTACAATTAAATCCTCTTTGTATTGTTTAACAATTTCACGATCAATCCGAGGAACATAATAAAATCCATTTACATAAGCCATGGAAGTCATTTTTGCCAAATTATGATAGCCCTTTTTATTTTTAGCTAAAAAAACCATTTGATACCCATCGTCTCTTCGGGATCTATCTGTGTGATCATCACAAACATAAAACTCACATCCGATGATGGGTTTTATTTGCTGTGCTTCTTCCAAATCTTTGTTATGTGCCTTGATTGCTTTGATAAAATGAAAAGCACCCATTAAATTAGCATGATCCGTAATGGCTACTGCTGGCATTTTATAACTTGCTGTGGCTTCAACCAACTGACTGATCCTTGAGGTAGCTTGCAAAACCGAAAATTGAGAGTGGTTATGCAAATGAACAAAAGGTACATGCGCTAGGGCAGAAGTATCTATTTCTGTGACTGTAACAGGAGTTGCTTCTTTTTTCTTTAATTTTTCGGAAGCCTTCTTTAAATTTTGATGCGTTAATCCAATGGTTTTAAAAGGCGTTTGTGCTTTAAGCACTTCGGTTTGAAGAGCTTGATTTTCAAAGACTTTCGGATGAATTATATCCTTTCGAAGTAGCTCTAAAAAAGCACGCGTGGTCGCTTCAACATCAGCAGTAGCATTGTGTGCTTCTTCAAAACCTTCTTGAAACAAAAAGTGATACAATTCAGAAAGTGTAGGTAATTTGAACTTCCCGCCGCGTCCTCCAGTGAGCTGACACAGTTGAGCCGTTTCCTCTGTACAGGTGTCTATCACCATTTTATCTTCCAAAACATCGGCCAAGTCAGCTCGCAAATATTCTGCGCCCATTATATTACGGTCAAAACTCACATTATGTCCCACCACAAAATCAACCGTTCTTAGGGCTGCATGAAATTTTTCAAGAACTTCAGCTAAAGGAATTCCTTGTTCCTCAGCTAAGGCTGTTGAAATACCATGTATTTTTTCAGAATCATAAGGTATCGTATAGCCATCGGGCTTAATTAAATAATTTTCATGCCGAACTAGATCCCCCTTTGCATCGTGAATTTGCCAAGCAATTTGGATACAGCGCGGCCAATTTTCAGCATCTGATAAAGGTGCATTCCATTTTTTAGGTAAGCCCGTTGTTTCGGTATCGAAGATTAAATACATTAAAACGAATGTACCGATTTCCTCTTGAGAGGAAAAATGGTTTTATCCTGAGTTATTAACGAAAATGAATTGGAATTAAAAAAACCAAATCCGTACCTTCACCAAAAAAAATAGTATCAACGCTAGTTTAGCCGTTTTTGAAACTTTAGACTCACAAAAAGCGATTGAAGCCGCCTTTTTTGAGACGCAGTGTGTCCACATAAAAGGTTTTGTAGGTTCAGGTTTTTCTTTTAGAATTGCTGCAGCTTTTCAGAAAAACCAGCATAATCTTCTTTTGATTCTTGATAATGCAGAGCAAGCAGCCTATTATCTCAATGATCTAGAGCGTCTTTTAAAACCTTCGGATGTACTGTATTTTCCTGCCAGCTATAGACAGGCTTATGCGCAAGAAACAACTGATAATGCAAATGTTTTATTGCGCTCAGAAGTACTTAAAAAAATAAGTGGCTCCAAAAAACCTCGAATTATAATTAGCTATCCTCAAGCAGTTTTTGAAAAGATAATCTCTCAAAATACGCTAAAGCGGATAACTTTTAAAATCATCAAAGACACCATTCTTTCTTTAAATTTTATAAATGAAAGTTTATTTGAAATGGGGTTTCAACGTGTTGATTTTGTTACCAGTCCTGGAGAGTTTGCTGTGCGAGGTGGCATTATTGATGTTTTCTCTTTTGCCTATCAACACCCCTATAGAATTGAGTTTTTTGACGATACAGTAGAACGCCTTTGTAGTTTTGATGTGCAAACCCAACGCTCCATTACAGCTTTTGATTCTATAGAATTATTGCCTGACACTTCCAACAATGATTTTACTGACAAACGTAAATCTATCCTAGAATTTTTTCCTGCTAACAGCAGTTTTATATTTTCTAATTTTGACAAAACTACCGCACGCCTAGAACAGCTTTTTGAAAAAGCCACAGATGCCTATAACTCCAAAGAAGTTACAACCCAATATCCCCCTGAAACCCTTTTTATGAACCGGGATGAATGGATCAAAGACAGTCATAACAAATCTGTTTTTGTATTAGAACGAACTGAAGATCTCCTTATTACTTCTCAAATTCATGTGAAGCAAAGTCCACAGCCTGCCTTTAACAAACAGTTTGATATACTCATTTCGCACCTCAACGAAAATAATAAAAGAGGTTACAAGAATACCCTATTCTGCAGCAATGAACAACAAACCAAGCGTTTCCATGATATTTTTCAAGAGTTAGAAAAAACAGTTCACTATAAAACGGAAGTACTATCTATTTATGAAGGCTTTGAGGATTTAGAAGCTCAATGGGCTTGTTTTTCGGATCATCAAATTTTTGAACGTTACCACAAATATCAACTAAAATCAGATGCTGCCAGAAAGCAAGCATTAAACCTCAAGGAATTAACTCAAATGGAAGTGGGGGATTATGTTACTCACATTGATCATGGAATTGGAACCTTTGGAGGTTTACAGCGAATTGAAGTAGAAGGGAAATGGCAAGAAGCTATTAAACTCATTTATGGAGAACGGGACATCTTGTACTTAAGCATTCACTCACTTCACAAAATAAGTAAGTATAATGGCAAAGATGGAGCGGTTCCTAAAATATATAAATTAGGCTCAAAAACATGGAAGGCACTCAAGCAAAAGACGAAGGCGAAGGTTAAAGAAATTGCGTTTAATCTCATTGAATTGTATGCCAAAAGAAGACAAAAAATAGGCTTTGCTTTTGATCCCGATAGTTATCTTCAATGGGAACTGGAAGCTTCTTTTATGTATGAAGATACCCCAGACCAAGAAAAAACAACCCAAGCTATTAAGGCGGATATGGAATCTCAACAACCTATGGATCGTTTGGTCTGTGGAGATGTAGGTTTTGGAAAAACGGAAGTTGCCATAAGAGCAGCCTTTAAAGCTGCAGATAACAGCAAACAGGTAGTTGTATTGGTACCCACCACCATACTGGCTTTTCAACATTTTAAAACATTTTCTGCCCGCCTCAAGGAGCTCCCTGTTCGTGTAGATTATTTAAATCGCTTCCGATCTACAAAAGATAAAAATCAAATTTTACAAGATTTATCTGAAGGTAAAATAGATATCCTAATTGGAACACATCAACTGGTCAACAAAAATGTAGTTTTCAAAGATTTAGGCTTACTCATTGTAGATGAAGAACAAAAATTTGGGGTTGCAGTCAAAGAAAAAATACGCTCCTTAAAGGAAAATATTGATGTGTTGACATTAACGGCTACCCCCATCCCACGTACTTTACAGTTCAGTCTGATGGCCGCTCGGGATTTATCTGTAATTGCAACTCCTCCACCCAATCGTTTTCCAATTGAAAGTGACGTAGTTCGTTTTAGCGAAACACTTATTCGTGACGGAATTATGTATGAATTACAACGTGGTGGTCAAGTCTTTTTTATTCATAATAGGGTAGAAAATATAGCAGAAATTTCTGGATTGGTTCAGCGTTTGGTTCCAGATGCACGAATCGCAATTGGTCATGGTCAAATGGAGGGAACAAAACTAGAAAAAACCTTGTTGAGCTTTATGCAAGGGGATTTTGATATTCTTATTGCCACTACTATTATCGAGAATGGATTGGACGTACCCAATGCCAATACAATTTTTATAAATAATGCCAATAATTTTGGCCTCAGTGATCTACATCAAATGCGCGGACGCGTTGGAAGAAGTAACAAAAAAGCCTTCTGCTATTTTATTACCCCACCCCATAGCGCTATGAGTAGTGATGCGCAAAAAAGAATTAAAACTATTGAGCAATTTTCTGCTATAGGGTCTGGTATACAAATTGCTATGAAGGATCTAGAAATAAGAGGTGCTGGTGATTTGTTGGGTGGAGAACAAAGTGGATTTATTAATGAAATGGGATTTGAAACCTATCAAAAAATTCTTCAGGAAGCCATTGACGAATTGAAAGAAAATGAGTTTAAAGAGCTCTATCAGCAGGAGGCAAATGATACATTAAAGTCCTATGTAAAAGAAGTTCAAATCGATACAGATTTGGAATTATTTATTCCAGATGATTATGTCAATATTGTGAAAGAGCGTCTTTCGTTATACCAAGAATTGAGTCAGGTTAAAACAAGTATAGAATTGGTTGATTTTGAAAATAAAATGAAGGATCGTTTTGGCCCCTTACCCGAAGCCGCCCTTGACCTTCTAGAAAGTATGAAACTCAAGTGGGTAGCCACTCAATTAGGAATTGAGCGCTTGATCATCAAAAGAGGTAGCTGCATATGCTACTTTATTTCAGACCAACAAAGTGATTTTTTTCAAACGGTGGCATTTACTTTTCTACTCACTCAAATTCAAAAAGCACCCGATCGAATAAAATTAAAAGAAAAAAATACTTCTAATGGCTTGAAGTTGCTTTTGGCAATACAATCTATTAATGATATACAAACGCTTACAGTCCTTTTGAATAGTTTCGTTTTACCTAAAGAGACTTCAGGTTCTTAATCTCTTCAAACGCAATATTTACCTGGTTTTCATGAATTAAAATTGTAAATTCATTTGAAGTAGAAATCACTTCATAAACATTAACACCCTCCCAAGATAGTCGCTGAAAAATGAAGTAATAAATCCCTGGAATTGTAACGTTTTCTGTAGGGAGTTTTATGGTAATTGAAGATAAATTTTCAACTTTGGAATGACAGGTTTCTTGACTAAATAAAGTATCTACTAAAGGAGCAATGTTTTGACTTACTATAATATTTGATTCTGCAACTCCTCTTGAAGAAGTATAAAAAACCTCTTTCTTATGTTCGATTTCCTTGAGTAAATTTGACTGATTCAATAGTAATGTATCAGAAATTGAAAAGCTATAATCTACTAGGGAAGATCGTACTGTTATGTCTCCCATGTTCTTTAAAACACTTAATATTTTTGAAGAGTCAGAGGTAAATTCTGCTTCATCAGAAACACGCTTCAATGACATAACTATTGCGCCTTGATTTACGGTTTTTTTTAGAGAAGTCTCAATTTGAGGTTTTATTTTACGTGCTAAAGAAGTCAAATTTATAATCCCATCGGAAAGAGCCGCAGATAAATAAGGCTTGGTTTTGACATAGGCCGCTACAGTTGAAGCTATAGTTTTCATTTATATAGATTTTTAACAAAAGTAATTATTTTAAAACAAAATGTTACAAATAAAACATTATTCCCAAGAATAAAAAGCACTTTCAATATGCTTACAAATCCACTTTTTGTTTTTTATCGTGTAGGATAGGACATCAAAACGCACTTCGTAATCTAGATTATGATATTCTAAGTAGTGGTTTACAGCTCCTACTAAAAGTTTAATCTTCTTTGAAGTAATAAAACTCTCTGGCGTACCAAAAAAGTCTGTAGATCGAGCTTTTACCTCAATACAAACAAGTAAATCTTTATCTTTCATCAACAAATCAATCTCCGCTTTACCAAAACGATAATTTTTTTCCAAAAGAACATAGCCTTTATTACATAAAAAGGAAAGTGCTTTCTGTTCTGCTTCTTGACCAAAGAGGTTGTGCTGTGCCATGAAGAAATGATTTGAGTTAATTAAAGATAAGACGTTCTCTTATATTTAGGGAGATATTTGCTTATTTTTGACAAAATTTGAAGAGATTATCATGCCAAAACGCTATACCGTAACTGCAGCACTTCCTTATACAAACGGACCCATCCATATTGGTCACCTTGCTGGAGTCTATGTGCCAGCAGATATTTATACCCGTTACCTTCGCTGTCAAGGTAAAGATGTCCTCTTTATTTGCGGTAGCGATGAGCATGGAGTAGCTATCTCTTTAAAAGCAAAAAAAGAAGGGAAAACACCCCAAGAGATTATTGATAAATACGATCTAATCATCCGAGATTCTTTTGAAAAATTTGGAATTGCATTTGATAATTATTCCAGAACTTCTCGAGAGATACATTATGAAACTGCTCAAGAAATATTTAAAAATTTAGAGGCAAAATCTGTTTTTGAATTAAAAGAATCTGAACAATTATTTGATGAAGAAGCGCAGCAGTTTCTTGCTGATCGCTTTGTAACAGGGACTTGCCCTATTTGTAGTCATCCGGAGGCATATGGAGATCAATGTGAAAGTTGTGGAAGTAGTCTTAACGCAACAGAATTAATTGATCCTAAGTCGACTATCAGTGGAGGAAAACCTGCATTAAAATCAACCAAACATTGGTATTTACCTTTAAATCGCTATGAAGATTTCATAAAAAATTGGATTTTAGAGGGACATAAAAAAGATTGGAAACCCAATGTTTACGGACAAGTAAAATCATGGGTAGATAATGGCTTACAACCCAGAGCAGTAACGCGTGATTTAGACTGGGGAATACCTGTTCCCGTGATTGGTGGTGAGGGAAAGGTGTTGTATGTATGGTTTGATGCTCCCATTGGATACATTTCTTCAACAAAAGAATGGGCACAACAAAATGGTACAGATTGGGAGCCGTATTGGAAAGACAAGGAAACACAATTAGTTCATTTTATTGGAAAAGATAACATTGTGTTTCATTGTATTATTTTCCCTATCATTCTTCATGCTAATGGACATTATATTTTACCGGAAAATGTACCTGCCAATGAGTTTTTAAACTTAGAGGGGCAAAAAATTTCTACTTCCAAAAACTGGGCGGTTTGGTTACATGAATATTTAGAGGAGTTTCCTGATCAACAAGATGTGCTTCGTTATGTTTTAACCGCAAATGCTCCAGAAACTAAAGACAATGATTTTACATGGGATGAGTTTCAAGCAAGAAATAATAATGAATTAGTGGCAATATTTGGAAATTTCATCAACCGTGTTGTGGTCCTTACTCATAAATATTATGATGGTAAAGTTCCTAAATCAGAAAATCTAACTGATTTTGACAAAGCAGTTCTTGAAGAAATGGCACTACTACCTCAAAAAATAGGACAAGCAATTGAACAGTATCGTTTTAGAGAAGCAAGTCAAACATTAATGCAACTTGCCCGATTGGGAAATAAATATCTAGCAGATTCAGAACCTTGGAAATTGATTAAAACTGATCCGCAAAGAGTTACAACTATTATGCATACCGCTTTACAGATTGCTGCTGGACTTAGCATTCTGTGTGAACCTATACTTCCATTTACAGCAGAAAAATTAACGAAAATGCTGTGTCTAAATTCAAAAAAACTAAGTTGGGATAGTGTCTCTGATGCCTCAACTCTAATTAATGCCGGTCATCAAATTGGAGAAGCCTATTTACTTTTTCAAAAAATCGAAGATGAGCAAATGGAGCAACAACGAAAGAAACTAGAAGTGAGTGTTGCTGAAAACAAAATAGAATCTTTAAAAGTAGCTCCTTTAAAGCCAAAGACTACCTATGAAAATTTCTCTTCTTTAGACCTAAAAGTTGCCACGATAATTGCGGCAGAAAAGGTAAGTAAAACTAAAAAGTTAATGCAACTCACTGTTGATTTGGGAGAAGAAAATCGAACAGTCGTTTCGGGTATTGCACAAGATTTTAACCCAAATGATTTAATTGGAAAAAAAGTAACTCTTTTGACCAATTTACATCCGAGAACTCTGAAAGGAATAGAAAGTAATGGTATGATTTTATTGGGTGAAAATACAGAAGGGAACTTTGTCTTTGTCAATCCAGAAAATAAGGATGCTAAAACAGGGTTATCGATTCATTAAATGAAGTTGACTACATTTATTCCTATCGCCTTCGACCCAATTTATAGACTCCCCCTTCCAGAAAATCATCGTTTTCCAATGGAAAAATATGAATTACTCCCCCAGCAACTAATTTATGAAGGTACAAGTCTGGCAACAGACTTTTTCAAACCAACTCCCGCAACATTAAAAACAGTTTTACAAATTCATGACGCAAATTATGTAAAACGATTATGTGAATTATCCTTGCTAAAAAGTGAAATAAGAAGCATCGGATTTCCCCTTTCCCAAAAACTTGTTGAACGTGAATTTGTGATCGCTGGAGGAACTATAATGGGCTGTGAAAAGGCTTTTGAAACTGGAATTGCAATGAATATTGCAGGAGGTACTCACCATGCCTTTTCTGATCGAGGGGAGGCCTTTTGTCTTTTAAATGATCAAGCTATTGCAGCTCAGTATTTACTTGATACAAAAAAAGCAAAAAAGATATTAATCATAGATTTAGATGTACACCAAGGAAATGGAACCGCATCTATATTTAAAACCAATCCATCAGTATTTACACTTTCCGTTCATGGTTCAAAAAATTATCCTTTCAGAAAGGAAAAAAGTGATTTAGATATCGGCCTTGAGGATGGAACTGAGGATGAAACTTACCTGGGTCAAATCAAAAAAGTTATTCCTGCTTTATTTGACAAAATTAAGCCTGATTTTGTTTTTTATCTCTGTGGTGTTGATGTCTTATCGACAGATAAATTAGGCCGTTTAGGGATGAGCTTGGAAGGATGTAAAAAGAGAGATACCTTTGTCCTAAGCCAATGTAAAAAAAGAAACATTCCTGTTCAATGTAGTATGGGGGGCGGATATTCTAAAGATATAAAGGTTATTATAGAAGCGCATGCTAATACGTATAGAATGGCAAAAGATATTTTTACTTAACGCCACGTATGGCTTTTCATATTTAGAGCGGCTATGACGACATCTTTTCTACTCACCTGACCAACAAGACGGTTGCCTTTCATTACTGGATATCTTCTTCTACTTGATTTTGAAAACAAAGCTGCTGCATCAAAAACACTCATGTTTGACTCAATTGTATCCACCTTTTTAGTCATAAAATAAGATACCGATTTATCTAAAATTGGCATATTAAAATAACGGCTATCCGAAATCTCTTTCATACAATCTGCTTCAGAAATAACACCAACCAGATCCCCTTCCTCATTTACTACAGGGCCACCTGAGATACGGTTTTTTATAAAAGCTTCCATTACCTCATGTATGGTGTCTTCAGGTTTAAAAACAATCAACTGATGTGTCATAATATCTGAAACGGTTAATTTGCTGGGAGTAATTCGCTCTTTTTGAGCCCTTTCTCCTTGAAAACTTTTTATGGGCATGGATAATTAATTTGAAGTTTACTAAATATAGTGTTTTTTTTAAAAACTTTAAGGAATATCTTTTTTAGCACATAAATAATGAGAATATATCAGTATTTTCGAAATAATGAATACAATAGGAATTTTAGGATGTGGTTGGCTTGGAATTGCTCTTGGAGAGGTTTTAAAAAAGAAAGAGTATACCGTTCGAGGAACTAGAAGAGGTAAAGAAGGAATCCGTTTGCTTAAGAAAAAAGGAATCGCTGCTTTTCAGATGGACGTTTTCCCGGATAAGATTACCGGTGACTTTTCTTTTTTTGATGGAATAGATACTTTAATCATTTCAATTCCTCCTGACAGGAAAAATAGTTCTTCTTCTTTCGTTCAAAAAATCACAACTGTATTAAATATAGTTCGGTCATCGTCCATTAATCGAATATTGTTTTTAAGCAGCACCTCTGTTTATGGGAATAGTGCAGGTATCTTTAATGAATATACAGTTCCTAATCCACAAACAACATCTGCAAAAGCTCTTTATGAAGTGGAACAAAAGCTTCTAAATTTTCAAGTTCCAAAGCTTATCATCCGCCTTGGAGGACTTGTGGGAGAAGACAGAAATCCGTTTGTTTATTTACAAGACAAAAAAATTTCAAATCCTAATGGGTGCATCAATTTTATTCATCAAATTGACGCTGTTAATGGAATTTCAGCATTGTTAAATCATTTTGAAAATGAGGGTATTTACAATCTAGTTTCACCCCATCACCCCACAAGAAAAGAATACTACACTTTTATTTCAGAAAAATTAAAATTATCCAAACCCCAATTTAAAGAAGAAGCTGCTTTAATTAGAATAATAGAAGGAAAAAAAATAACTAGAGATACCTCTTTCAGCTATTTTGTCAATAATCTGTTAATATAAAAAAAGACATCCCCAAAAATTACAAGCACATTTAGCTATCTTGATAGTATCAAATTAAGATGGGAAAACAAAACCTTTATATCGCTCAATTAGAAAAGCTACTAACACATTTAAAAAATGGGAAGCTAGGCTATTTAAAGGCTGCCGACCATGCAAATACGTCAGAAGAAAAACGCTATTTTAACCAGGAAGCCCTCATTAGAAATCGATATTTTCAAGAGGCTCTTAGTGAGATTCAAAACCTTGGAATGTCCTATGATGACCTTGTAGTTGGTGGTTTTAATTTCAATCAATTGTTAATATCTTCCATTGACACGTTGAAAGCTACCGCACTTGAAAAATGTATTGAAGCAGACAAAATGTTGGTTGAGATCTATCAAAGTATTTTAGCATTAAATCAAGAAACAAAATTTGAAAGTAATCTCAACAGGCTTACTCAAGCCTCAGAGCAAAACGAAATGCTAGTTTCAAAATATACTGCTGAAAAAGAAATTAATCCCCTTTATTAATTTATATCTATTGTTTCAGAGGAAACAGCAGAAGACTCTTCTCTCAAACTCAACATTCTTGAAAGCATAGCATTGTATGCAGTATACAGTTTTTCTAAAGAAGGAACCAAGGAGTCTTTTTTATAATGCCTGTTAAAATATCGTGCTTTTTGAGCTTGCATTTCAACTACTTTTAAACGGCTTCTAATTTGAGGAACCTCAAGTGAACTTGGAAATTTCTTTTTTGCAAAATTTTTTAACCTTCCAGAAAGCGCTAACAAATCAACATCAACATCTCTTAGGTTAAGTTCTGATAAACGAGCCATCGATTCATGTAGTCTTTCAAAGTCTTCCCATTCTTCAAGTCCTTCTTCTTTTAAAAAAACGGTGGGATAGTCAGTTAGAGAAAAATTAAAAATCATCTCTGATGAATTTTCACTTTCTTCAATTGTGGTGGATGAAACAGTCATTTGTGAAGTTGCTTCATTTTTACATGAAAAAGTACAACCCATTAAAAAAATAAAATAAACTACTTTTTTCATCATCTTGTATTTGGCTATAATCCTGTGGTATTTAACTTTAACAAAAGTATCAGGAAAAATAGAACCTGAAGTAAATATAAGTGAAAAGGAAAAGGACCTTCAATTTTGACGCTTGATTTATGAAACATCCACTGAAGTGGCAAAGCTATAATTGCCCATCCAAAATAATTATGGAAAGAGGCCAATCCTCCCTCAAAGGTCCAGAAGTCAAGTTTTGGTGCAATAGGCTCCATTACCAAGTCTAAAAACAGCATTAAACCCACCCCAATAAAAACTCTTAAAAACAATGAGTTAGAAAAAAACTGAGCAATAAATCCAGTTATAAAAACCAAAATACTCCAATTTACACCAATCATTAAAGGAACTCCTAAAACTTTATATCCTAGTGCATCCCCGTATGTGTAATTCCCAAAAAGAAATCCAAATTTTACTCCAATGATTTCAGCTAACATCCCCGTAACAAAGCAAAGTAAAAGAATGAATGACGTCTTTTTATTTAGACGGGTATTTATCAATAACAACACAAAACTAAGAAGAAGATTTATTGGAGTTGCTTTTAAAAACCATGTTGCATCACTATATATTATTCCAATACTCCCTGAAACATGAAACAACCAAATCAATCCTATGGAAATATTTTGTTTTGTTAAGAGAGAAAAATTATTCATTTTATAATTCGGGTATCAAATCATCAATTATTTTGGCGGAGAGTAAACACAACGGAATTCCACCCCCTGGATGAACACTTCCTCCACAAAAATAGAGGTTTTTTATACGATTTGAAAAATTAGGGTGCCTTAAAAAAGCGGCCATTGGGTTATTACTTGAGGAACCATACAAAGCCCCTAAATGAGACTGTGTTTTATTTTGAATTATAGGAGGGGTCAAAATATCTTCACAAACGATTAATGACTCTAGATCAACTTCTAATTCTTTAGATAACTTAGAAATAATAAAACCTCTTAACTGATTCACTATTACTTCCCAATCTTGACCTTTATCAGAGGGTGTGTTGATCATAACAAACCAATTTTCACACCCTTCTGGAGCATCTCCAGAAACATCTTTGGATGTTATATTCACATAAATTGTAGGATCATCTGAAACTGTTTTCTTTTTAAAAATAGCTTCAAACTCACTTTTATAATCCTCTGAAAAAAAAATGTTGTGAAGCTCCAGTTCATTAAAACTGTGTTGTACTCCCCAATAAAAAATAACAGCAGAACTTGACCTTTCCTGAGACAGCTTTTTTATTGGGTGCTTTTGCTGAGGGAGAAGCTTTTTAAAAGTAGGATATATATCCATATTTGAAACTACGATGTGTGATTCATAAAAAGTGTCTTTAACACGAACTCCTTTTGCACCATTATTATTTATAATAATTTCATCCACTTGAGTTTCAAAATCAAAGGCAACCCCAAGTCTTAATGCCAAATTATAGAGGGCTTCGGTTATGGCTACCATGCCACCTTCTGGAACAAAAGTACCATAGTCCCCTTCCAAATGCTGAATCAGTGTCATTATACCCGAAGTTTGATAAGGGTCAGAGCCATTATATGTAGCATATCGATCAAAAAGCTGAACCAATTTAGTAGATGAAAATGCTTGACTATTTGCTTGGTGTAGTGTTTTTTGAAGTTCAAAAACTGGAAGATGAAACATCGCTTTCAAGGTATCCAATGACAAATAGGTTTTTAATTTATGTAGTGATTGCTCAAGAAATATGCTGGCTGTGAGGTCATATTTCTTTTTTGCTTTTTTGAGATAGTTATCTACATTTTTCTGAGGCTCCCCAAAAACTTTTTCAACTTCGTTTAAAAAATCTCTCTTTTCTGAATAAGCACTAAACTTTGTTTTATCTGACCAAAAATAATTACAGGCAATATTTTTTTTTCTATAGTTGAAATGTAATTTTGAATCTTCTCCTGCCAATTCAAAAAGTTCAGTGACAAAATGGGGCATGGTAAACAAAGAAGGGCCAGCATCAAATCGATATCCCTTTAATTCGAAAGCTGAAAGTTTCCCTCCAGGATAGGAATTGATCTCAAAAACATGTGGTTTATAACCTTTTAAAGCTAGCCGAATAGAAGCTGCCAAGCCAGCAACTCCAGCACCTATTATAATTGCTTTTTTCATACTCTCAAAGAAATTGTTTTATCAGAGACTAAATAAAAACGGGAAAATAAATCTTCTTTATACCACTTTTTTGATCTTGTCTTTTTGACAATATCCGCATGCTGTTTCCCTTTGTATGCAAAAGAATTTACAGAATCAAAATCATCCCAAATGCTTAAGGTTGCCTGTTGAATGAATGGCCACTCTCCAATCCCCTTATAATATTGAACACCTGAAGCATTTTGAATTGCCTTGCTTGCTGCTGGAACAGAAAGCCAAAAAGATATAAGCCTTGACCATCGCAATGAGGCACGCGTTATCACGACTGCTTTTCGTCCTAAATTTAACTTATTTCTGATGCTTTGTTCTTGTTCAAAGGGATTTATTCCACCCCATTTACCATGACTTGCTATGGGAGTCAAAATCAAATTTCTTTGTGAAGATGCATTCTTTTTGTAAGCCAAAAAAATAGGATTTTGTTCAATGAAATTATTAAAATCAACTTCTTGCTCCCAAACTCCCATAAAAGCATACGTAGAGAAATCCGGCCAAAGACTAAAACCACTTCCTCCACCCGTGCCTAAAAATTTAAAAAACTTTAATCCCTTGATATTACCTAACTTGAGAGGAGCAATACCCATTTGTTTGAAAGCCCAAAATTTATTTGTTGTAAAAGAAAAAAAAGTAACTGTGGTAACAGTTTGCATAAATCTCAAATTAATCAAAAATTCATTGACGAAATTAAATGTTTTTAAAGTAAGGAAGGGAATGCTTGAAAAGAAAAACGTCTCTGATTGTGATTATAGAACTTAACTTATAAAAGTAATCATTAGAGACGTTTTGAAACCAAATTGAATTTAAACTTGTTTAAAGTTAATTAAAAAAAGTTAAACAAAACTATTTTTGGTTAAGATTTTTATGTGAAAAAATAATTATAAAATATAACTACTTGATAATTAATTATATGTACTTAAATGATAGTGTTATTTATTTTAGTAATTTAGTAGATAAAAATTGACATTATGAAGAAATTCAAGCGTTTTGATATTTTTATCTACGTCCTTATTATAGCAAATATTCTGGCTATGGTTCTTGAGTCTCATGTTTCCATTAAACTTGAATATGAAAATATCTTCTATTATTTTGAATTAATTTCAATTTCAATTTTTTCTTTTGAATATCTCTTTAGGATATACATTAACTATAAAGAATCTAAATGGCATGGTGTTAAAGGATATGTATTTAGTTTTTTTGGAGTTATCGATTTAGTTGCAATCCTTCCCTTTTATATCAAAGAGTTTGTTCTTTTAGACGGACGCTTTTTCAGAATTCTTCGCTTATTCAGACTTTCAAGGATCTTTAAGCTAGGTAGAAGTAGCAAGTCATTAAAACTATTCATTAAAGCACTTGGATCGGTTAAAAACGAATTATACTTTACCTTATTTCTTTCTTTACTCACCATTCTATTTTCAGCATCTGCAATATATTTCCTTGAAAACGATGCACAGCCTGAGGTATTTTCCAGCATTACAGCATCGATCTGGTGGGCTACGGTTTCACTAGCAACCGTTGGATACGGTGATATCGTCCCTATTACTGTTTGGGGAAAAGTTTTTGCTTCAATAATTTCTCTAATTGGTATTGGTGTAGTTGCAATCCCTACAGGTATAATTAGTGCGTCATTTGTTACGGAAATATTTAATTCCAAAGAGAATTAATTAATACCTTAGTTAGAAAATCTTCATAAAGTGAAAATCCTTTTCCAACCCATCATTGTATCTATTTTTTTATTTACAATTCTTTTAAATGCTCAAAATGATACTTTCCCATTGGAAAATAAAAACGTGTTAATTGTTTATGGAGGTTGGGAAGGGCATCAGCCAGAAGTTTTTGCAACTAAAATAGCCTCTTGGCTAAAAGGTCAAAAAGCAATCGTTACTATTTCAGATTCAACTCAAATATATCTAGATAAAACTGTGATGAGCAAAGTAGATTTAATAATTCAACATATTACAATGAGTAAAATTCAAGCTAATGAATCTAAGGCATTAGAAAACGCTATTTCGAGAGGCGTTGGTTTAGCTGGTTGTCATGGTGGCTTGGGGGATACTTTCAGAGAAAATACGGAATATCAATATATGGTTGGAGGACAATTCGTAAAACATCCTGGAGGGCAGGTTGACTATACAGTAAAAATAATAGCTCAAGAAAACCCTATTCTAAAAGGAGTAAATGATTTTTCATTACACAGTGAGCAATATTATATGCATGTTGATCCAGCAATAAATATATTGGCTACTACTCGCTTTTCTGGGGATCATGACTCATGGATAGAAGGGGTGGAAGTTCCAGTTGTGTGGACAAAATCCTTCGGAAAAGGGCGTGTCTTTTACTCTTCATTAGGACATAATAAAGAAGATTTTGAAATTCCAGAGGTTTGGGAAATCATGGTAAGGGGAGTAACTTGGGCTGCGGGTTCTAAAATGAATTAACTTTTTTCACTTTTTCAAGTTCAATCTTCTTAATGAAACGACGCTTTATAATACCTTTGTAGGGTTATGAAAAAAAAGATTGTTATTATAGGCTCAGGGTTTTCATCCCTGTCAGCAGCCTCATACTTAGCTAAAAAAGACTTTGATGTTCACGTTTATGAAAAAAATGAAACTTTAGGTGGGCGAGCAAGACAATTAAAAAAACAAGGCTTCACCTTTGACATGGGTCCATCATGGTATTGGATGCCCGATGTTTTTGAATCTTTTTATAACGATTTCGGAAAGAGCACGAATGATTTCTATAAACTCAATCGTTTAGATCCTGGCTATCAGGTTGTTTTTGGAGAAAATGAAATAATTCCCATTGGAGATTCCTTAGAAAAAATCTATGAAGTTTTTGAAAAAGAAGAAGCTGGGAGTAGTCAAAAATTAGAAAAATTTATTGCAAGCGCTAAAGACAATTATGAAATTGCTATTAAAGATTTAGTCTATCGTCCCGGTTTATCTCCATTAGAATTAGTCACAACAGCTACGATAAAAAAAGTCAAATATTTCTTAAGCAATATCAAGAGGGATGTATACAAAGAATTTAAAAGTCCTAAACTTAGACAAATACTACAATTCCCTGTTTTATTTTTAGGGGCAAAACCCTCTAACACCCCTTCATTCTATAACTTCATGAATTTTGCAGATTTTGGTCTAGGGACTTGGCATCCTGAAAACGGAATGTACAGTATCGTCCAAGGCATGGTTTCTCTAGCAGAATCACTAGGGGTTACTTTTCATACCCAATCACCAATTGAAAAAATAACTGTAGATGCATCCGGTAAGGCAACGGGAATTAAAATTAATGGTGAACAAATAAACGCTGATATTGTTCTTTCTGGGGCAGATTACCATCATTCAGAAACGCTCTTGGATCCAAAATATAGAGTTTATAGCGAAGCCTATTGGGATAAAAAAGTGTTTGCTCCCTCCTCTTTGCTGTTCTACATTGGATTGGATAAAAAAGTTGAAAACCTTGCGCATCATACCCTCTTTTTTGATGTGGATTTTGATGAGCATGCTCGTGTAATTTATGACCATCCAGAATGGCCAAAAAACCCTTTGTTTTACGCAAACTTTCCTTCAGTTTCTGACCCTAAAATGGCTCCCGAAGGAAAAGAAGCTTGCTTTTTATTGATTCCTATTGCTCCTGGAATTGAAGACACGCCAGAACTTCGAGAAAAATATTTAAATATAGTAATAGAGCGTCTTGAAAAATTGACAAATCAACCTATAAAAAAGGAGATGCTTTTTTGTGAATCGTTTTGTGTAAAGGATTTTGTAAAAGAATATAATTCCTACAAAGGAAATGCATATGGCTTGGCAAACACGCTGCTGCAAACAGCTTTTTTAAGACCTAAGTTAAAAAGTAAAAAAGTAAAAAACTTGTTTTTTACAGGACAATTAACAGTACCTGGACCCGGAGTACCTCCAGCATTAATTTCAGGTAAATTAGTATCAGAGTTGATTAGCGAGGCTAATCTTTAGGGTTTAATACCCACCAGATAAATTCGTACTCGCTATCTCTAACCGCAATAACAGAATCAAGCATTTTAGTACTTTCAATTAACTTTGCTTTATAGTTTTCAAGTTGATCAAAAACTTGATATTGCCACAAATCCAAACGCTGATATAAAATGTATTTCATGAACTTATCATTCTGAATATACTTTCTGTTTTCAACCCAAAAGTTGTTGTCATCGATATCCACAAAAGGAAGATCATATACCCATCTATTTGCAATTCTATCTTTAAATTGATTTACAAATCGTTCTTCAATTTTGCCGGTATTTTCAATCAAATAACCTAGCTCAACTCCATCATATATCTTAGTCATTTCTAGACCTACCTCCTTGGGTAATAGCCTAAAAGTTCCATCCAACTTTATTGCATCAAAAATGACCCTTTCAGGATTAAATGGATTTCGATTTCCATACAAACTCATTGGAGCAAAATAATATTTTCCATCGGGTTCTTCTTCATCTTCCATGAAGTCGATAAACACATCATCTTTGTTTTGTTCCCATTTCTGATATTGCTTGTTGTAAAAGTCTACAATCCAATTTAAGTTTTCAGTATACTCATCAGTATAATAGATGATATTGTCTATCTCTTCTCTCAAATTGGTCAAGTTTTCAATACCATCTGAACGATTGTCTGACTCCCCTCCCTGTTGTTCTATACCAAATGAAACCGTTACACCAAAAACTAGGATTATAAATTCTACAATGGACTTTTTGAATCGATCAAAGAAATCTTTTATGTCGAAACGGTCACCAAGAGTAATGAGTCGTACAAACCAATTTAATTTCTCTTTTTCAATTCCAGAGGATTTTTTTGTGTTTGCATATTCTTCATCAGAAATAACGCCGTCTTTATTAGTGTCAATTTTATCAAAATCATCTTTAGTAGACATAATTATTCAAATATTAAAAAAGGTTCATTAAACTAAATTTAATTTTGTTTAATATATAGTAAGTAATACTAATTCAATAGTAGTAAAAATATGAAAAATAATCAAAACTCTTTTGAATGATAAAATGAAAAGGGCTCAGTTGTAGATTTACTATTCTTTAAAAATAAAAGGAATAGAAGGATCATATATTTCTTCTATTAGTAAAAACAGTTCATTTTCATAGGCTTCATGAACCTTTGAATCTATCAAAAGCGTTTTTTTAGTCTTAGAAGTGATCCTTTTTGAGGTAACTAAAAAAGAGTTTTCATAATTCTTTAATGGAATGACCCCCGCAAGGCAATCTTGATTTGAAAATTCTTCTTTTAAAACATAACTATATAAAAACACCTGAAATAGGGCACTTTTTTTTGGGTCAGAAGTTACTTCACTCATTTCATAATAAGCAAGATCATTTGCTTCTACGTTTCCGGTTTTATAATCTACAAATCGAAGAACACCATTCAAGGAATCGATTCGGTCTACTGTTCCCTTAAAAACAACTTCCTTCTTTATCTTTTCCACCCATAAAGGTTTACAAAATATGTGCTCCAATGCCTTTATTATCAATGTATTACCTTGAGAAACAAGTTCCCGTTCCATAAGAATAAAAGACCTCAAAATTTGTTCCATTACCCTGAAAACAATATGGTTTTTTCCTGTTCTGTGATCATCGTTTTTATACAAATCATTAAAACAATCTTTAAGTGTCTCGGGTAATTTATGCAACATTTGGTCGAAATCATTCAATGACAAACTCTGATTGACAAATGGCAGATAAAGTACTTCCAAAACCTTATGCATAATTGTTCCTTTATCCATAGCACTCAGATTTAACTCAAGAGTGTCTAGTGGTTTTATTTTGAGCATACGTTGCTCATAGAATAAATATGGATTCCTTATGTATTGTGTCAGTGATGATGGCGAAAACCCTTCTTTTGCCATTTCATTCAACTGCACCAAGACTGCTTTTGTTTTAATTGCCGGTTTTACTGAATCGATTAAGTTATTAAAAGGAAGATCTACTTGTCTGAAAGTTAATTCATGCTTTGGAGATTTAAAATATTCTAATTGAACTAAAAATCTACTTTTCTCTCCTGAAAACAGTCCCTCAGGGTTTGCGTTGTACAATAAAAAAACTTTTTTTGCTCTTTGCAAAAGTCTAAAAAAATGATATGCATAAAGATGGTCTTGTTCGATAAAAGTATTCATTCCAAACTTCTTTTTAACATCAAAAGGAATCCACGAAACAGAAGTTTTACCAAAAGGTATTATTCCTTCATTTACGTGGGTAATGATAACATTATCAAAATCCAATAAACGTGTTTCTAAAATACCCATGATTTGAAGTTTAGAAAGTGCATCTCCAGAAAAATCAAGTGTTTGATTTTGAATAAGCATTTCAAAAACCATCTTAACCTCATTGAGCGAAGACAAATAGGGCTTTTCGGAGTGCATTAAGAGTATTTCTTCCCAAATCAAAACAAACCGCTCGCAATTGTATTCTTGCAGCTTGTCTTCCTCCTCATTTAAATAATACTTTTTAATGGCCTCCATTAATTTTTGCATTCGATCTAGAAAAAGAGGAACGGTTTCAAAAGGACTAAACAATATTTCTTTAAGTCCAGTTCCTTCTGTAAAAGTATCAATAGGTATATACAAACGATTTGATTTTTCAAAATCCCTTAAAACCTCATTCACGGACTGCCCATTTCCCTCAAGAATAGTGTCAATAAAAGCTATTTTTGAAATTTCTTTTACTAAAAAAAAAGGGTATCCAGTCTCACTATTAGAGTTTAATAGTTCAAATAATTTTTGGAAAAAATTAGCAAATTGTGAGCTTTTTAATGGATAACCCATTGTTATATTCCACGGTAATTCATTGTTAGGAAGTGACGAAAGGATTGGATGCAATAAACTTTCATCTCCTAGAGCTATCACAGTAGACTCCTTTGGATTTGTTTCAAATAAATTTGTTGCCAATTGAACAGCTACCTTAGCTTGAGTAGTATTTTTAGCAATACTAAAAATTTCGAATTGCTTTTCAAAGGAAAATGAATTTGAAAAGCTATTAATTTTCTTGGATTTTAGGGCATTCCAATTTGAAAAATAATGCCTTATGAAATGCCCTGCTCCTTGAAAAGGATCATTAAAAAATTGCTCATCTATATCCCATAAAACCTCAGCTCTATCAGTTGCTAATAGTTCTTGAATAATTGTTTCTTCTGCTTTTGATAAAGCATTGAATCCAACGAAATAGTGAAATGGAAGTTCTTGCTCAGTATAGAAGGCTAAATTCCTAACTGCCTCACGAAGTTGCATTCCTGCATATCCTTCTTGATTATTAAATAACTCTTTAAATAGTAATTTATATAGTTTAGGGATTTCATTCTGAAAATTAAGATGGCGACTCTTAATATTATCTTTTACTTTAGGATCCCATTTTTCAATATTACCCACTGCATCCATAAAATCAAAAAGAGAATTGGAATCAACTAATTGTGAATCCATTTCATTAAACTCTTGGATTAAAGTAGGTGCCCAGTTAAAAAACTGTTCCATTGAATCCTGCTTCTCTTTTGGAGTGTTTTGAAAATAAACTCCAAAAAAAGTATAAAGTAAATCCATATTTGAGATTCGCTCTAAACCAGATAGCTCTTTTATAAAATCCTCAACACTAATTATCTCAGGAGCAATCTTTGGAACATCTATCTCATTCTTTAATGCTTCTTTTAAAAAAGTAATGGATCGAATACTTGGAACAATAATCTTAACCCGATCTAATTCTTGATGGGAAGTTGTTATTATTTTAGCAACATCGTCTAAAAAAGTTTGCATCCCTAAATGTAGAAAATCGGGTTAAGCTATCCTCAAATTAATTATAATTTTATTCATTAATATTAAATTGAACACGTCTATTATATCTTCTTCCTTCCGAAGTGGAGTTTGTTCTAAGTGGGCGAGTTTCTCCATAAGCAGCGCTCTTAATTTTACTTGAAGAAATACCTCTCTTGATTAAAAAACGTAGAACGGTAGCTACTCTCTTTTCAGAAAGTTCCTGATTGTAATTCACTCCACCTGTATCATCGGTATGTCCTTCTACAATAATATTTAAATTAGGATATTGAATTAAAATAGAATAAACTTCTTCTAGAGAAATCAAAGCTTCTTCTGTTAAAATATCCTGATCCGTTTCGAATAAAATTAATTGTTCTATTTTTTCAAGTCGATCTTTTACTTTTTCTGTCATTTTAGGACATCCTTCATTTTCAATTAATCCAAAAACCTCTGGGCATTTATCTTCACTATCTTGAATACCATCTCCATCGGTATCTGGACAACCGCTGAATTTGACTAAACCAGGAACCTCTGGACACACATCATCCTTATCTGGAATACCATCTCCATCGGTATCTGGGCAACCATTATATTGAATTAAACCTGGGATTTGAGGACAATCATCTTGACTGTCTTGGATACCATCCCCATCGGTATCTGGGCAACCGTTAAAAGTTGCAAGTCCAGGAATCTCTGGACAATTATCATCTTTATCTAAAATACCATCACCATCTGTGTCTGGCTCTCCACCAAAAAGGAAAGCTAAGCCTATCATATGCTGAAAATGTTTTATAGCGTATGTTTCTCCCGTGTTTTTATAAAGGGATTCTAAGATAATTGCCGTTTTCTTCTTTTCTCCAAACCAGTATTCTATTCCTGCACCTAAATTAAAATACCCTGCTCCTTGTTCATCAAAAATCACATATCCCCCTCCGATTTCCAGAAAAGGCATAAAACTCATACTATTAAAAACCTTGCCTAAATTATATGTGATAACTCCATCTACATTATAGTAATTATCAGAAGCAATCTTCTCACCATAAGAAGTAATCTTGTTTAGACTAAAACGTGTTCCAAAGGAAAATCCAGCATCAATATATTTTTTAACGCCAATTGTACTTGGATAGGGTGCTATATTCCAATGATCAAGATTTGAAAATTCCTCAAACAAATCACCAGCACCTATACCGCCTGTAGGGAACGTATCGACAGCATTAGTTCCTACAAAGAAGAGCCATGGATTGGTCTCATTTTGAGCAGTAATAAGAAAATTAAAAAAAATATAAAAATGATTGATGAATAATAATTCTTTTTGTTAAAAAAAGAATTATTTGAACTTTTGAGGGCCATATTGAGTGTGTTCTTGGTTGAATTTGGGATTCAATGTTTTTTATAAAACTGTATAAAGATAATAAATTATTCAGACCACGCTTTACTTTCTGTGATACACGTTAATCTTATCACCAATATAGACTAAAAATTTTTCAACAGGGAAATAATTCAAGCTTATATATATTTGAGCATATTTATCTATCTGAAAACCATCTGCCTCTTTTGGATCTCCTGTCTTATAATCTATAATTACTGCACCTCCATCCTTTAATAAATTAACTCTATCTGGCCTAAGGGTAACGCCATTTGGAACCAAAACGTCTTGTTCGCTAAGTACATGTTGGTTTCTTTCAAAATATTTTGAAATCATTGGATGTTCTATAACATCCTTAACCTTATTTATAATAAAGTCTTGATTATCATTTTTAATTTTCTTGCTTTTAAACACATCGTCTAACACTTTTTTGTAGCTATCAGCATACACCACTTTGGATAGAACTTCATGTATTAGTAGTCCTTTATTTTGTGCCTCTCTTATTTTAATGTCTGGAATTGAAATGGCTACGAGTCGTTTTTCCCAAAGGGTAGAAACCCCTTGATTTAGCTCTATTTTTTTTACTTCAGTTACTAAATTTTGCTTTGCTTTATCAATTTTTTTACCTTCAAAAGTCCCACATTCATAGGGTGCTAATGCCTCTAATTTTTTTCCTTGTTGTTTAGCAAAATAGCTAAATAAATGGGAATAAGTAATCGTATTATTTGAGGAAACTTCAAGAGTGATTATATAGAGTTGTTCCTTTGCTCTGGTCAAGGCTACATACAATACATTATAAGCATCTAACTGCTGTGATAAAATATATTGAGCATAAAGTGATTCCCCTATTTCACCATACAATTTCATCTCTTTTGAAGCTGTTATCCAGCCCCACTCAATTGGTGAAAGAGGCTCTTCTTGAAAAGGAAACCATAATTTTTCTTTAATCTTTGGATTTAGAGCTGTATCCATAAAAGGCAAAATAACTACTGGAAATTCTAAGCCTTTGGCTTGATGAATTGTCATGATATGTATTGCATTAGCCCCTGCAGGTGTTGCTATTCTTAATTTATCTTCTTGTCGCTCCCAATGCTTTAAATAGCTCGTGATTGATTGTGATTGCATTGAAGAAAATTCAAATACATCCTCTAAAAAAGCATTTAAAAAAGGATCATTAGCAGGTAATAAATCTGTGAATCTTTCTAAAATATATTCTGAAGCCAACAAAGCAGTACTGTGTGTGCTCTTTTTTAGAGAAAAAATAAATTTAAATTCTTCTCCCAGTTCTTTAAAAAAAGAACGACTTGAAAGATGAACAAACTTTTGAATATACTCATGATATTCAAGATTGGGTAAAGGACTTAACTCCCAAAAAATGTCTAAAATAAGTTTGTGTTCAACAAGGTCATTGGGTTGAACCGAAAGTCTCAAAATAGCCAAAACAAATTGAACTCTTTTTGAATTTCCTACTACCAGTGACTCCGAGGAAAGAATTGAATATCCTTCCTGAATTAAGCCTTCTCCAATTGCTGAAGCCTGATCACGTTTTCTGACAAGAACAGCAATATCGCGGGCATCATAATTTGCTTCTATTGCTCTTTTTACTGCATTTAAAGTTTTTAAAATATATAGCTCTTGGTTATCCTCTTTTGACCCTCCTGTTGGCAATGCATCAATCTGAACATAGCCCCCTTCTTTGTTTGGTTTTTGTTGGCTCCCCTCACTATAAATCTGACTATACTCTTTTACTTCAACGAGCTTTGAAAGTGACATAAAGAAGCTATTATTAAATTCAACAATTGCTTTTCCTGAACGATAATTGATCTCTAAATTTTCCACTTCAGCTTTTACCTGAAAAGGATTTACGGTCTTATTTAAAAGCGTAACAAACTGCTGAATATCTCCACCTCTAAAGCGATAAATAGCTTGTTTTGGATCACCAACAATTAATAGTGATCCTTGTTCACCACTTAAAGATTCACTCTCTAATGCATTTGAAATTAAGGGGATTAAATTGGACCATTGCAGCTTTGACGTATCCTGAAACTCATCTAAAAAGTAATGCAAATAACGTTCGCCTAAACGCTCATATATAAATGGCGCATCTGTATCTTGAACTAAAGCACTTATTTTACTGTTGAATGCTCCTAAAAGTCGAACCTCTTTTTCGTTTTGTATTGATTCTAACCGTTCTTCAATCTTTTGAAGTAAACTTAGTGGCGTCAAAGAGTTTAAAGTTCGTTTAATGAGTAGGAAAATTCCTACCTTGCTTTTTAGTTTAATAAATAAGTTTAATAATTGGGGCTGTATTTCATCAATAAGATCCTTTTTAGAATGATCTAATCCTTTACTGTAAAGAGGCTTTTCCCCAAGTAATCGTAATTCTAATTGGTTATCATATAGTTTTGAGAATTTGCCTTCACTTGCCTTCTGAAAATGATTTGGCAAAATTTGATAAAAATCTCCTCGTTCTATCCCTTTCTTTTTTATTAAATCAAAAAACGCTCTAGCTGTATTCTGAATTTCATTCTCTGCTTTTTTATTCTCTTTTTGGAGAATTATACGATTTTCTTTGTGCTCCCCAATTGATTTTTTCTTGAGATCAGCTAGAGGAATACGATGATTTTCATTTAATAATATTGAAGCAAAGTCATCCAAGTCTTTTTGAATGTTCCAGCTTTGATTTTGGTTAACTTTATCTAAGCTAAAATCGGTTAATAAACGAGTAAGTGATTCTTCTTTCCCTACTTTATCTATTATTGAATTAACGGTCTCTTCAAGAAGTGACTTGGGATCAAGCACTACCTCAAAGCCATAAGGTAGCTGAAGCTCTCGGGAGAAACTACGTATAATTCTATGTGTAAACTTATCAAGGGTAATTATGTCAAAACTTCCATATTCAAATAAAATTTGATGTAACATTTTATCTGCTTTACGTGCTAGTTCGATTGGTTCAATATTCAATTCTGAACAAAGGGTCTCTCCAATGTTATTTTCTTTAGGGCTATTATTTGATAAATCAAGTAGGGTTTCTAAAATCCGCTCTTTCATTTCATTAACTGCCTTATTCGTGAAAGTCAATGCCAAAAGGTTTCTGTATGATTTTGAATTTTTAGAACCTAAAAGCTGAATCAAATAACGCAACACCAGGGTATAGGTCTTTCCAGAACCTGCAGCAGCGTTGATAATATGAAAATTTGTTTGAATCAAAATATTTAAAAGTGTAATAAAAGTAAGGCTTTTCAAAAGTTAAGCTCTTTTTAAGAAAAGAAAATTTAATTTTGTATAAATCTTAAAAATTAAAATTATGGCTTTTGAATTACCCTCACTTTCCTATGCATATGATGCATTAGAACCTAACATTGATTCTCATACTATGGAAATCCATCATAGTAAACATCACAATGGTTATACGACTAACCTAAATAACGCAATTGCAGGCACTCCTTTAGCAGATCAATCAATTGAAGAGATCCTTAAAGGATTAGATCTAAACAATAAAGCAGTAAGAAACAATGGTGGTGGATATTACAATCACAGACTTTTTTGGAATATTATGTCTCCCAATGGAGGTGGCCTTCCAACAGGTACTCTTGCAACTGCTATTGATAGCGCATTTGGTTCGTTTGATAATTTTAAAAGTGAATTTGCTAAAGCTGCTGCAACTCAATTTGGTTCCGGCTGGGCTTGGTTATGTGTTCATGTTGATGGTACTGTAAAAGTTTGCGCAACTGCTAACCAAGACAATCCATTAATGCCAGGTATCGGCTGTGGGGGAACACCAATATTAGGAATTGATGTTTGGGAGCATGCTTACTATCTTAACTATCAAAACAGACGCCCTGATTATATTCAAGCTTTCTTTAATGTAATCGATTGGAATAAAGTAAATGAACTTTTTACCAAAGGAGCTTAATTCGTTTTGAATTTATTGTAAAATAAAAGGGAGGAATAAATTCCTCCCTTTTGCCCCAAATCTTACCATGAACTTAACCTACTTATGTTCTGGTGAGTCAAAGATGAAATAACTTACTGTTGGCATGTCATTAATTCGTTAAAGCGCATTAATTATCGATAAAGTGATTAATAGGCTCTATTCTTATTTTTGTCTACATAATTAATAAACGCCTGATTCACGACTCTACAACCTCCTGGTGTAGGATAATCACCTGTAAAATACCAATCACCTAAATTATCAGGACAGGCTTTATGCAATCCGCTAACTTTTTGGAAAATCACTTCTACATCAGCTTTGATACTATCGTTTTTAAGAATTTGAGAGATTTTTTCTGAAATTTGCTCATCGGTATAAGGGTCATAAATCGCCTTAACATAATTAGGAGGAGCTATTACTTTATCTTCTTTACTCTTTATGCATTTTTCATAAATTGATTGTATGACGGTATTGTGGGTTCCATCATCCTTATGTAATGCTAAAGCTGCTCTAAAAGCAATGAACTCCTCTAACCTGGCCATATCTATTCCATAACAATCAGGATAACGAATCTGTGGTGCACTTGAAACAACTACTATCTTTTTTGGTCCCAAACGATCTAACATTCTAAGGATACTCTTCTGAAGTGTTGTCCCTCTTACAATACTGTCATCTATAATTACGAGATTGTCAGTGTTTTTCACAACACCATAAGTTATATCATAAACATGGGCAACTAAGTCATCTCTTCCGGAGTCTTCCGTTATGAATGTTCTTAATTTGGCATCTTTTATTGCAATCTTTTCAATTCGAGGCTTCTGATTTAACATTTTAATAAGAACCGCTTTGTCTAAAGTTCCCTTTTTATCCAATTCCCTCTTGAGCTGTTCTCTAACATGGTCTTGAACTGCACCGATCATTCCGTAAAATGAGGTTTCTGCTGTATTCGGGATAAATGAAAAAACAGTGTTTTCAAGATCCCCACCAATAGCCTTGTGAACCATTGGAAAAAGAGCACATCCCAAATCTTTTCGTTCCTGATATATAGCAGCATCGCTTCCCCTTGAAAAATAAATGCGTTCAAAAGAACATGCTTTTTTCTCTTTCGCTTCAAGGATACTTGAAATATTGGTTTCACCAGATTTTTTAGTAATGACTGCTTGACCCGGCTCAAGCTCTTGGATGGTTTCAAAAGGAACATTAAAAACCGTTTGGATAACAGGTCGTTCTGAGGCTACCACTAGAATTTCCTCATCACTGTAGTAATAAGCCGGTCTAATGCCATTAGGGTCACGGATGACAAAAGAATCACCATGCCCCAACAATCCTGCCATTGCATATCCTCCATCCCAGTTTTTGGAAGCCTTGCGAAGTATCTTGGATATATTTAAACGTTCTGCTATCAAAGGTGAAGCCTCAGCCTTGGTAAATCCTTCTCTTTTTAAATTTTTATAAATTTTCGCTACAGCATCATCCAAAAAATGTCCGATTTTTTCCATTACAGTAACCGTATCTGCTTTTTCCTTTGGATGCTGCCCTAAGTCAACTAAATTTTCAAATAACTCATTAACATTTGTCAAATTGAAATTCCCTGCAACAATTAAATTTCTATGCATCCAATTATTTTGTCTTAAGAAAGGATGGACACTTTCAATATTATTCTTCCCAAAGGTGCCGTAACGAACATGTCCAAGCATTAGTTCGCCAACATAAGGGACCGCTTGTTTTAATCTTTCTGGATGTAAAAGTAAATCTGGATCTAAGTCAATTTGTTTTTGAACTCGATCGTTAATAGTTTTAAAAATATCTTGAATAGGTTGCTGTTCTGCAGACCGGACTCGACTAATGTAACGCTGCCCTGGTGACATGTCATATTTAATACTTGCAAAACCAGCACCATCTTGACCTCTGTTATGTTGTTTTTCCATTAAAAGGTACATTTTATTGATTCCATAGAGCGCACTACCATACTTCTCTTTATAAAATGATAAAGGTTTTTTTAGTTGTATAAGGGCAATTCCACATTCGTGCTTGATCGCGTCGCTCATGAGAAAAAATAATATTTAAGTTAATTCAATTTCAAATTCCGTTAATGATTTAAAGGTATAAACACGTTGTCTTAGTTCAGAAAAGGTTAGTTCTTCAAGAGACTTCGTTCCAAATTTTTGAACTGTAAATGAAGCCATTGCAGAACCAATGATGGTGGCCGTTTTCATTTCTTCAAAAGAAATTTTTCCACATTGAGAAAGATGGCCTACAAATCCTCCAATAAAACTATCGCCTGCACCTGTTGGATCAAAAACTTCTTCTAATGGTAACGCTGGCGCACAAAATATTTTCTGGTCATGGAAAAGCAAAGCTCCATGTTCCCCTTTTTTTATAATTACATAATTAGGCCCCATAGCATGTAACTTTTGAGCAGCCTCAACCAATGAGTGAGTTTGAGTTATCTGTCTTGCCTCCTCATCATTTATTGAGATGACATCTACTTTAGAAATGACTTCGTCTAGTTTTTCACGATAACTCTCAATCCAGAAATTCATCGTGTCCAAAACAACCAAATCAGGCTTCACGTCCATTTGACTCAAAACTTCTAACTGTAAATTTGGATCTAAATTCCCCAAAAGTACTATACTTGCGTCCTTATAATTATCAGGAACTATTGGTTCAAACTTAGTAAGGACATTTAACTGAGTATCTAGTGTCGTTCTGGTATTGAGATCATTGTGATACTTTCCACTCCAAAAGAATGTTTTCTCACCAGGAATGGAAACTACTCCTGATAAATCCAACCCTTTCTCTTCAAGTAAGTCGAGGTGTTGTTGTTCAAAATCATCTCCTATTACCGAAACCAAACCGCATTGAGTTTCAAATTGAGATGCCGCAAGGCCAATATATGTGGCACATCCCCCTAATATTTTTCCTGTTTTTCCAAAGGGCGTTTCAATCGCGTCATAGGCCATTGTACCTATCACTAAAAGTTTGTTATTCATATTACAAAAGTAAAAAAGTCTGAGTGCCTTTTTCTATTTAAATCAAACATTTATTAAAGACTATAAACAATCGTTTTTAGGCCTTGGAGTTTTCTTTTTCAATTTGTTCAAAAAATACATCTGGGATTAAATTTTTCCCTTTTGCTGCAATAACAGCCAATTCATCACAACGCTCATTTTGAGGATGCTGATTATGACCTTTAATCCACTGAAAATTCACATTATGCTTCCTGTAGATTTTTAAGAATCGTTTCCACAAATCACTGTTTTTTTTATCCTTAAATGCTTTTTTCTCCCACCCAAAAACCCATTTTTTATCTACAGAGTCTATTACATATTTAGAATCTGAAAAAACCACCACCTCTAAAGGTTGCTTTTTTAAAAGCTCTAAACCCACAATTACAGCCAATAACTCCATCCTATTGTTTGTAGTTCTGACAAAACCTTGTGAAAATTCCTTAACGTATGACATCTCAGCCCATTCCAAACGAAGACCATAACCGCCAGGACCAGGGTTTCCTAGCGAAGATCCGTCAGTGTAAAGATAAACTGGCTTAGATTTCATTTCTATCATTTAATAATAAAGAGGCAATTACTTTTGGAAAGAATTGCTTTTCCAAACTTTGTATTTTTGCTGCTATATCAGATTCTTCATCATCTGGAACAAGCGCTATTGTAGTTTGAAAAATATAATCCCCCTGATCATACTCCTCATTTACATAATGAATGGTAATACCTGTTTCTTTCTCATTATTTTCTTTTACTGCTTTATGAACGTGACTTCCATACATACCTTTGCCACCATATTTTGGCAATAGTGCTGGATGGATATTAATAATTTTGGTTGGAAAAGTCTCAACCCAATCTACCCCTATTCTCCATAAAAATCCTGCTAGCACTATCAAATCAGGGGCTAAAGATTTTATTTCATCAAGTAGAATTCCATTGACAAAACTGTCCCTGTCGAAAATTACGCCCTCTAAACCAAAATCTTTTATTCTATTCAAAACACCCGCTTTGGGATTATTTGTGTAGACGCCCAAAATCTCAATATCGGCATTGTGTTCAAAAAAGCGGCAAATATTTTCCACATTTGAACCACTTCCTGATGCCAATAAAATAATCTTTTTAGTCATTTTTTTACACTTAACTCAAGCCATTACAAAGGGCTAACATGTTTTGCCTTAAATAAGAAATCAAAATTAAACTTATTATTCAAGTTCAATCTAGTGTAATCGTCTAAAGTTTTATATTTTTGTTGACACTTTTAATTAAAACTAAAAATTAATTATGTCAGACATTTCCTCAAGAGTAAAGGCAATCATAGTTGATAAACTAGGGGTTGACGAAAATGAAGTTGTTGCAGAAGCAAGCTTTACAAATGACTTAGGAGCCGACTCCTTAGACACAGTGGAATTGATCATGGAATTCGAAAAAGAATTTGATATTCAAATTCCAGATGACCAAGCAGAAAATATTGCTACAGTTGGTCAAGCCATCCAATTTATAGAACAAGCAGACTAAATTAGTCCCATGAAACCAAGACGTGTCGTAGTTACCGGATTGGGGGCACTTACGCCAATTGGAAACACCCTCTCAACATATTGGGAGGGTCTTCTTTCTGGCACCAGTGGGGCGGCTCCAATTACTTACTTTGATCCTACTTTATTCAAAACTCAATTTGCCTGCGAGCTCAAGGGATTTGATGCATTAGATCATTTTGACAGAAAGGAAGCTAGAAAATACGATCGCTTTGCACAATATGCATTGGTGAGTGTTGCAGAAGCGGTTGAAGATGCAAAACTTCCTCTGGAAACTATTGACAAAGATCGCGTGGGAGTAATCTGGGGTGCAGGTATAGGGGGCCTAGAGACATTTCAAAATGAGGTCTTAAATTTTGCAGCTTTAAATGAAAACCCTCGCTTTAACCCATTCTTTATCCCAAAGATGATTGCAGATATTGCGCCAGGCTTGATTTCTATAAAATATGGCTTTAGAGGGCCAAACTTTGCAACTGTTTCTGCTTGTGCCTCCGCCTCAAATGCTATGATAGATGCACTAAATTATATTCGTTTAGGCTATGCAGATGTTATGGTTACTGGTGGATCAGAGGCAGGTGTCACCAAGGCAGGAATTGGCGGTTTTAATGCTATGCATGCACTTTCAACCCGTAATGATGACCCTAAAACAGCATCACGTCCTTTTGACAAGGAGCGAGATGGTTTTGTTCTGGGCGAAGGGGCCGGTGCATTGATATTAGAATCCTATGAACATGCCACAGCACGTGGAGCTACTATATATGCTGAACTTGCTGGAGGTGGTCTTTCTGCAGATGCATACCATATGACTGCACCTCATCCAGATGGATTAGGAGCAATTAAAGTGATGGAAAATTGCTTACGAGATGCCAATGTACTTCCGAGCGAAGTAGATGCAATAAATATGCACGGCACTTCTACGCCACTTGGAGATATTGCAGAGTCTAATGCAATTATAAAAGTATTCAAAGAGCATGCATATGCTATGAATATTAATTCAACAAAATCCATGACAGGACATTTATTGGGAGCTGCAGGAGCTATTGAAGCCATTGCATCCATTATGGCAATGAAACACAACATTGTACCTCCGACAATAAATCATAAAACACCTGATGAAAACATTGATTCTAAAATCAATTTTACTTTTGGAAAAGCTCAAAAAAGAAACATAGACATTGCCCTTTCAAACACTTTTGGTTTTGGCGGACACAATGCATGTGTTTTGTTTAAAAAAATGATTTAACTTAATGGTGTGAAAATCATTAACTACATACGAAATTCCCGAATGGCAACATCCGGGAATTTTTTTATTCAACTTCAAAAAAAGTTGAATATCAGAACTCGTAATAAGGAGCTTTACAAAAAAGCTTTTACACACAGCTCAGTAAATCTTAAAGACAAGGAAGGAAATACCATCAACTTTGAACGCTTGGAGTTTTTAGGGGATGCATTACTAAGTACAATTGTTGCAGAATATCTTTTTAACTTTCATCCAGAAGCCAAAGAAGGTGAGTTAACTAAACTTAGGGCCAAAATTGTAAGTCGTTCTCAACTCAATTCTATTGGAAAACAAATGGGGCTTTTTGAACTCGCGGATATTTCAAGTCATCACAAAACGTTTGGTGAAAATATTCATGGGAACTTGATTGAGTCATTGATTGGCGCACTCTTTATTGACAAAGGATACAATAAAACAAAAGACTATGTTTTAAAATACATGCTTGATCCTTATATTGATATGGATGAGCTAGACAATATGGTTTTAAGCTATAAGAGTCTTTTGATCGAATGGTCTCAGAAACAAAAACAAGAGTTGGAGATCAGAACAGAAAACGATGGAGGTTTAGATCCAAATATTAATTATACCTGTCAAATTTATTTAGGTAAAAAGTTAATCTCAAAGGCACGCGGCTTATCAAAGAAAAAAGCTGAAGAAAAAGCCGCCAAAATAGCAGTAAGTGTACTTAAGCCATACAAAATAAATAGAGATGAGTAAAAAAGTATACCATCTAGAATTGGAAGAAGAACTGCTAGAAGATGAAATACTGGCCTTGCATACCACATTGGAAGCGCATCAAATTGCTTTTTTCCTAAATCAATCTATTGGGGCAAAATTTAAAAGAAGTAAAAAAGACCTCTACGGTAAAAAAGTTAAAACTTCTTTCATCCATTTTGAATGGAAAAATCAAGCCTACGATTTGAACTGTTCCCTTTTTTCAAATAAGAATTCAAATGAAAAGGATCAACAAAATTTAAATTCTACTGCATTATTTGACATACCGCTAAGAAATAAAGTATCTTTAATCTCTGAATTTAAAACCGTTGATTTTTTCATAAAATCTACAGATAGCAATACTATTGAAACTATATTGTCACGACTAAAAGATTGGTCGAGTATATCATTGATCTATGCCATTCCTGTAAACAAAATTAAAAATCAACTAAACTTAATATTTGATTAATGAATTTTATCAAAAAAACCAAAATCGTTGCAACCCTAGGTCCTGCTTCATCTACAGAAGATGTTTTAGAAAAAATGATCCATGAAGGCGTAAATGTTTTTCGAATAAACTTTTCTCATGCAGACTATAATGATGTTTCTGATCGTATTAAAATGATTCGAAAAGTCGATAAAAAATTAAACCGAAATACTTCTATTTTAGCTGACCTCCAAGGACCAAAGTTACGTGTTGGCAAAATGGAAGAAGGTGCTTTTGTTGAGCCAGGAGATGAGGTCGTCTTTTTGACTGACGCCCCCTTTGTAGGGAATGCAAAAAAAGCCTATATGAATTACAAAAATTTTCCAAAAGATGTTTCGGCTGGAGAACGTATTTTATTGGATGATGGCAAACTTATCTTTGAGGTTACGGCAACTAATAAAAAAAACCAAGTAAATGCAAAGGTGATTCAAGGTGGTCCTTTTAAATCAAACAAAGGTGTCAATTTACCTAACACTAAAATTTCTCTTCCTGCACTTACAGAAAAAGACATAAAAGACGCGGAGTTTATCTTTACTCAAGATGTTGATTGGATAGCACTTTCTTTTGTACGCTTTAGCCAAGATTTGATAGATTTACAGGAATTAATGGCGAAGCATACGGATCAAAAAATACCCATTATTGCTAAAATTGAGAAACCGGAAGCACTTGAAAACATTGACAAAATCATAGCCCACTGCGATGGTCTAATGGTTGCTCGAGGAGACTTGGGGGTCGAAGTTCCAGCACAAGAAGTTCCCTTGATTCAGAAGCGCTTGGTTCACTTAGCAAAAAAAGCACGTATTCCAATTATCATTGCCACTCAGATGATGGAAACAATGATTGACAGTCTAACTCCTACCAGAGCAGAAGTAAATGACGTCGCAAATTCTGTAATGGATGGTGCCGATGCCGTAATGCTTTCTGGAGAAACTTCTGTGGGTAAATATCCAGTAGAAGTAATACAAACTATGTCAAACATTCTGATTTCTGTGGAGGGCTCGAGCTTAATTCAGGTTCCGCAAGAAGCACCAACAATTCGTACAAAGCGTTTTATAACAAAGTCTATTTGTTTTCATGCCGCTCATATTGCTAACGATATTGAAGCAAAAGCAATATGTACACTTACAAATAGCGGTTATACAGCTTTTCAAATCTCTTCATGGAGACCCAGTGCTCATGTTTTGGTATTTACTTCAAATACAAGAATACTTAATCGTCTTAACCTTTTATGGGGTGTTAAAACTTTTTACTACAACAACTTAAACAGCACAGATAAGACCGTTGAAGAAATAAATGAATTAGCACTTAAGCAAGGTTATGTTGAAAGAGAAGATATGGTTGTTAATCTAACGGCTATGCCAATACAAACCAAAGGGATGGTGAATACACTTCGTGTATCAACTATCTAAAACGGCAAACTCAATTGTGGATTTTTAATTAAAAGCTCAGGTTTAGGAATTTCTTTTTTTGATGTATTTAGATTTGATAATGAAATTCCAATGAGCCTCACAGAGTTCAAAAGTTTTTCTTGATAGAGTAATTTTTTTGATTCCTCGAAAATTAACTCTTTTGAAGATAAATAAAGTGTTCCCGTTTTACTTCGGGTTTGTTGAATAAAATCACTGTATTTTATTTTAAGTGTAATAGTTTTCCCTGCTACTTTATTTTTTTTAGTTCGCTTTTCTAACAGTGCTGAAATCAATTTAAGCTTTTCTTCTATATAAACTTCACTACTCAAATTAGTTTCAAAAGTTCTTTCTGCACCTAAAGATTTGGGGATACGATGCGGTTTTACTTCACTCGTATGAATTCCTCTAACTACTTTAAAATAATGAATCCCTGATTTTCCAAAATGCTTTTCTAGAAAAGCTGCAGACTGAAGTTTCAAATCATTACCCGAATAAATTCCCAGACCATACATTTTAAGTTTTGTCTTAGCACCAATACCATGAAATTTTTTTACGTCCAAATTTTCCAAAAAGGAAAGCACCTCTTCTGGAGGTATTGTCTTTTGACCATTTGGCTTATTCCAATCGCTCGCTATTTTAGCCAAAAACTTATTTATCGAAATCCCAGCAGATGCTGTTAATCCAGTTTTAGAAAAAATTTTTTCTCTAATTTCTTGAGCCACCATCGTTGCTGATGGATATTCTGAAACATCTAAAAAAGCTTCATCTAAAGATAAAGGCTCTACCAAAGAAGTATATTCTAAAAACACAGAACGTACAATTTCTGAGATCTCCTTATAGCGGTCAAATCGAGTAGGCGCAAAAATCAAATGAGGGCACAACCGTTTTGCAATCACACCGCTTAAAGCACTACGTACTCCATATTTACGAGCTTCATAACTGGCCGCTGAAACTACTCCTCGGTCACCACCCCCACCAACAGCAAGTGGTTTACCTCTCCATTTAGGATGGTCCAATTGTTCAACCGCTGCAAAAAAAGCATCCATGTCTACATGAATAATTTTTCGAGTTGAATCAAAAGTAAACTCATCTTTCATCGCTTTTCTTAAGCTTTAATTTTACTTTTTTTTGTCAAAACTATACTCTCGCATTACTTCGCATACTTTAATGGTGAATTTTGAATAGGCTATCTCTTTTCCATACTGTTGAGCAAAAAGATGCTGGGAATTATCCTTCCATTTTTTTATTGAGTTCATGCAAGTCCAATAGCTAATAGTTACTCCTCTACCCGATTTTTCACGATAAGATTCTACCCCTAAAAATCCATCCGCTTCATTGACAAGCTCCAGCATTTGATTTGAAAATTCATGGTATTTTTGATCTTCAAATTGGGAGAGTTGACTTGAAAAAATTACTGAAAAATAGTTTGACATTACTCGTCTTTATAAATCTTTACATTTAAATTACCGACTGCATCCATATGGGCTCGATACATTCCTGGTGTATTCATTTCCATAGCGACATTGCCCTTCCAATCAATTCCTACTACGCCTCCATCACCTCCCATACCACCTACTTTATCATGAATTACAGTATGTGCGGCTTCCTGAATGCTGAGTCCCTTGTATTCCATCAAGGCAGAAATATCATGAGCAACTACAGAGCGGATAAAAAATTCACCCCATCCTGTTGCAGAAATAGCACAAGTAGCATTATTAGCGTACGTTCCTGCACCAATTATTGGAGCGTCCCCAATTCGATTCCACTTTTTATTTGTCATTCCTCCAGTTGAAGTCCCTGCAGCTAAATTCCCTTTCAAATCTAAAGCTACGCAACCTACTGTTCCATATCGCTGATGCTTTATGAATTCTGCTTCTAAGGAAGATGTTTCCTTTTCTTTTGACTCTGCTTCTTTTACCCGCTTTAAGGCATTTATTCTTCGTTCTGTGTAAAAGTATTCTGGCTCTACAATATCTAAACCTTGAGAAGCTGCAAAAGCATCTGCCCCTGCGCCTGAAAGCATTACGTGAGGGGAATTTTCCATCACTTTAATGGCTGCTGATATGGGATGTTTAATTGTTCTAACCCCTGAAATTGCTCCGGCATCAAGTTGAGCTCCATGCATAAAAGAAGCGTCTAATTCAATTGTTTCATCGGCGGTAAGCACTGCTCCCTTTCCAGCATTAAATAAGGGAGAATCTTCCATTACGTGAATCGTTTTTTCAACAGCTTCTTGACTGCTTCCTCCGTTTTTAAGAATAGCATGACCTACTTTGATAGCTTCTGCCAAAACTTTTCGATAAGCTGACTCTGTTTCTGGAGTCATATTAGCTCTTAAAATTGTCCCTGCACCACCATGAATAACAATTCCAAAGGTTGGTTCTTGTGGTTGTTCTTTTTTTACCGGTTGCTGACAAGAAAAGGTTAGTAATAAAGAAAGCATTATAATCTTTTTCATAAGGTAGGATTCTATTTTATTAATTAAATGTAAGTTATTTAAGCTGAAAATGAAACTTCACCTAAAATGAAGTATTTTTATAAAAAAATAAATTATGTACGCCGTTTTAAAAACTATTCATTCGTATTGGGCCTTTTTAGTCCTCCTCATTTTAGTTATTGCCATTGTCAATGCTTTCATTGGAAAATCTTCTGGAAGAGACTTTGGTGCAAAAGATCTGAGAATCAGTCTTTTTGGACTTATCTTTTCTCACATACAATTACTTGTTGGTTTAATTCTTTATTTTGTTTCCCCTTGGTTTAACCAGTGGTCTGAAATGGGAATGGGCGTCATGAAAAATGCAGAAGCAAGATTGTATCTTGTAGAACATCCCATCACTAATATTTTAGCAATCATTTTAATAACGATGGGCTGGTCCATGCATAAAAGACAAACTTTATCTACTAAAAAGTTTTTAAGAATTGGCCTTTTTTACGGCATAGGATTACTTCTTTTATTGAGTAGAATTCCATGGAATACTTGGTTGTAATCCTATGTAGATCCCCTATCTAAAAATGCTTAAAATTAGTTCCCCAAAAATTACACTTGCCGTACTCGGAGGCGGTAGCTGGGCTACCGCACTTGTCAAAATTTTCACTGACAGTAAAATTCATGTGAATTGGTATGTTCGCAACCCAGAAGACGCTCAAAAAATAATAGCTACTTCAAAAAATCCAAACTACCTAACTGAGATTAAATTTAAGCCCAGTAGAATTTCCGTAAGTAGTGATATTAATGAAGTTGTTTCTAAATCCGAATGGATTGTTTTTGCCATTCCCTCAGCATATCTTGAAAGTGAATTAAAAAAAATTAAGCCCCCGTTAAAAGACAAAATCATTGTTTCTGGAGTAAAAGGATTTATTCCTGAAACACAGCTCATTGTTGGAGAACATTTACATCGGCATTACGGTCTTTCTTGGGAACGATTTATTGTTATTGGAGGCCCTTCACATGCTGAAGAAATTGCTTTGGAACGACTTTCCTATCTAACTTTAGCATCTAAGAGTAAAGACAATGCTGCCTTGCTTCATCGACTGATGAGAACCTCATACTTAAAAGTAAAAGTTTCAAATGATGTCATTGGAATTGAATATGCGGCTACACTTAAAAACGTTTATGCATTAGCCTCTGGAATTGCACATGGTTTGAGTTATGGTGATAATTTTCAAAGTGTGTTAATTAGTAATTCTACTCGGGAAATGAATCGATTCATAAAAAAAGTAAGCAATCGTAAAAGGAACATTAATCATTCTGCTTATCTCGGAGATTTATTAGTTACTGCCTATTCACTTTTTAGTAGAAATCGTCGTTTTGGAAATATGATTGGACGAGGATATACTGTAAAGGGAGCACAATTAGAAATGAATATGGTAGCTGAGGGCTATTACGCATGCGAATCTGCATATAAAATGAGTAAATCACTTGGGGTAAACACGCCCATCATCGATGCAATTTATGGAGTTTTATATCTTAAAAAAAGCCCCAGAAGGATGTTTCAAAAACTTTCGAAAAAGTTAAGCTAGAGTGTTGCTTTAAACTGCTTTAAAAAGCGAACATCATTTTCAAAGAAAAGTCTAATGTCACTAATTTGATACAACAGCATCGCGATTCTTTCAATTCCCATTCCAAAAGCAAAGCCTGAATACTCGTCTGGATCTATTCCACAATTTTTTAAAACATTTGGATCGACCATTCCGCAGCCCATAATTTCAAGCCATCCTGTTCCTTTTGTAATTCTGTAATCGGTTTCTGTTTCTAAACCCCAATAAATATCGACCTCAGCGCTAGGCTCAGTAAAGGGAAAATATGATGGCCTAAGACGAATCTTAGAATTACCAAATAGAGACTCTGTAAAGTATTGTAAGGTTTGTTTTAAATCCGCAAAGGATACGTTTTTTGCAATGTACAACCCTTCAACTTGATGAAAAATACAATGCGCCCTTGAAGAAATAGCCTCATTACGAAATACTCTACCAGGAGAGATTGTTCGAATGGGAGGTTGATTTTTTTCCATATAACGCACCTGAACTGAGGAGGTATGTGTGCGTAATAGAATATCAGGATCCGTCTGTATAAAAAAAGTGTCCTGCATATCACGAGCCGGATGATATTCGGGTAAGTTTAAAGCAGTAAAATTGTGCCAATCATCTTCAATCTCTGGGCCTTCTGAAATGGTAAAACCAATCTGAGTGAAAATATCAATAATACGGTTTTTAACGACAGCTAGAGGATGTCTATTTCCTGTTTGAATAGGAAAAGGTGTTCTTGTTGGATCATTAAGAATCGCTTTCGCACCTTTACTGTTCATTTGTGATTGTAGCTCTTTTATTTTGTCAGATACCGCTGTCTTTAAGGTATTGAGTTCCTGCCCAAATGCTTTTTTCTCATCAACAGGAACTTCCCGAAATGTAGCAAACAATGAGTTGAGGATTCCTTTTTTTCCTGCATAACTAACTCTAAATTCCTCAATAGCTTTGGCGTCACTGCTAGAAAAAGCGTTTACCTGTTCCAAATATTCTTTTACGCGTTCAATCATGATACAAAAATAAATTAGTTTTATGAAATGACCCCCTGCTTGAGGAAGTAATCTACAATGGCACTCTTGATTAAAACACTTTGCTCCCCTGATTTTAAGTAGGGCAAAGGCTCTACAAGTTCAAAATGTGGCCATCCTTGTTCATCAATAAAGTCAAAACGATAATATCCAAAGGGCTCTAAAATGGTACAAACTCCTATGTGTATTAAATTGACATTATCTTCCTTCTTAAATAGTTGGTGTGGTTTGCCGAATTCCTGAAGACCGATCAAATAGAGAACTCCTTCAACATCTAATGCTTCGCCATCTGAAAATGTATCTGTTAAAAACAAGATTAAATCATCCCAGCGTTCTTTTAATTGAGGGTCTCGTCCATTTTTTGACATACACAAAGATACATTTTTAGCATATTAGTAGCGATCATTTGTTTTTCAATTTCGATTACTCTTATTTCTAAAAAAGAATCATTTATAAGCCTAAAATAGTACTTTAGACAAATGAATATATTTGATATTGTAATTGTAATCTTGCTAGCCTACTCCCTTTTCCGTGGAATTAGTAAAGGTTTTGTTATTGAGATATCCGGTATGATTGCCTTATTTTTAGGTATTATGGGTGCTTTTAAGTTTTCTTCTTTTGTTGGTACCTACCTTACACATTATGTTTCATGGAGTCCAAAAATAATTCAAGCAGTTAGCTTTATACTACTCTTTATAGGGATCGTTTATGCAATTTCTCTTTTGGCAAAAATGCTCACCAAAGCACTTAAGATTGTAGCTTTAGGAGGGCTTAATCGATTGTTGGGCGGAGTTTTCGGAGTTTTAAAATGGTGTATTATTTTGAGTGCCCTAACATTGGTTTTCAAAGAAATCAATTCATTAATGACCCTTGTGTCTCCATTTATTTTGGAAGTGTCTATCGCTTATCCTATCCTTGAACAATTAGGTGCTTTTCTATTTGATTGGGTAATGCAGTTTGAAACGCTTCAAGAAAAACAAATTGTTGTAAGCTACTAATTTAAACTTCTTAAATCAGCGTTTTTTATCCATCCCTCAGAACCGTTCGCAATTCGAATTTTATTCCATTCATCAAGGGATTCAAGCAATTCAATTTTGGTTCCTTCATGAAGCGTAAATTGAATTTCACCCCGCTGATTGGGTTCTGACCATATGTCTATTTTGTTTGAAAAAAGAATGGCATACTGGGTGTTTTTTTGCTGCTGATTAACGGAAAAAGTAATCGCAAAACTACTTATAAAAAGAGCTAAGGAGACTAAAGATAAAAGGAAGAAAATTCTCTTTAGCTGGGATGCATTTAAAAATAAATAAGCAATAAAAAAAAGCGCAAATAACCATATCCAAACTAAGGTAATCTTAGACCAGGTGGTAATAGAAAATAATTCAAAAATTCCCTCTTGCAGTTGAGCCAATTGGGATTTTGGTATTGCTTCAATTGCATCAATAGTCATGTTTTGTGCAAATGCACTATTGGTCTTAATATCCTTATTATCAGGATCTAATTGTTTTGCTTTTTCAAAATAATAAATACTTTCAGCAACATTATTTAAACGATAATAGGCATTCCCCATGTTGAAATATAAAGCAGCACTATGACTTCCCATATCAAGAGTTTGTACGTAGAGGGAAATAGCCTTTGTGAAATCCCCATCATTGTATGCAGCATTGCCTTGTTCAAACAACTCCTCAGAAGAGTTTTGAGCGCAAACATTCAAAACACCCATCATAAAAAACACAATGATGATTCTTTCAAGATTACTTCGAAACGGTTTTATAACGATACCTTTTTTCATAATTGACGATCTATACTTGCTATAACACTGCTTGCTTTTTCGTAATCTACTTTGATACTGACAGACGAGCCTGGAGCATATCTTGCTAATTCACAATTTTCAATTACAGCAACAAAGTCTAATGCTGTTTGTTTGTTTACTTTTTTATTTAGCAGCAAACGTTCAATTTTATCTTTAGTCAACTCTGTAGTTTCAATTTGTAATTTAGCCTTTAAGTAATTATGCAACGCTCGCTCCAACGCTTCATAAAAAACCACTTGATCTTCAAATGCTTTCTTTGCAGAACTTAAATACTTTTTAGCCAAGCGTTGTGCTTCACGTTGTTTACTGCTTACACTATCTTCTTTTCGTTCCAATATAAAGCGTTTCAAAAGAAATGCAAGAAACATTAACATTATTGGAAGGCCTAATAGACTCCAAAAGAGTGTGCTTTTCCAGAATGCTGTTGTATTTATTGGGCTTAATTTTGTGTTTAAAATAATAAAGCTAAAAGTAGTGTCTGCAGTGTCGACCAGTTGCTTCGTTAAGCTTTTGGATTCATCTCGAGAGTTTCCAGCGACAGGACCCTCAAAAACATCTACAAGTAAATCTTGAGACCGTACACTTTTATAGTTTTTTGTTTTAGGGTCAAAATAAGAAAATTGAACTGGTGGAATGGGATACTTCCCTTGGTATTGAGGTACTATTGTATAGGCGTCTTCAATAGTTCCATCCATTCCAGAAAGGTTAATTTTAACGTTTTCTGTATGCTCAGGTTCATAAACCTCTAGGGTATTAGGGACGTTTATTTTGGGTAGATTGAATAATTTCAAATTCCCATTCCCTTTAACTTTTAGGGTTGCTTGGAATGATTCCGAAGCCTTTAATGCATCTTTATCTAAAATCACATCAAAGTCAAACTGTCCAACAGCACCAGTAAATCCGGGAGGTTTATTTTTTTCTGGTAAACTTTTAACATCTATCACTCGCCTTCCAGCAGTAATAGTTTTTTGCCCTTGGGTGAGAATTCTCCTACCAAAGAGGTCACGTCGGTTACTGGGTACGCTCAGGCTTAAATTTAGGGTAAGGGGTTCTATATTGAGTTTCCCTGTTTTTTGCGGGTAAAGCACAACTTTCCGCCAAACTACCTCATTGTAAGGTTCTCCATTATAAACTCCTTTTGTATTTACCCTTACCTGTCCGATTTTTATTAAGTGACTCCAAAAATCACCATAACTAGGCGATTCTAATTCTTGTACATCTGAAATCGAAATTGGGTTTCTAAAATAGAGCTTGTAAACCACAGAAATACCCTCATTCAAATAAGGATTAGAATTTGAAATTTCAGCTACTAGCTTAATATTTTCATCTGTGATGTAGTCAATATTGTTAGGATCATTTGGTTTTTCAACAGCTTCTGTTACTTCTATGGTTATGGGAGTTGTTTTATAGACCTCACCATTAATCGTTATTTGGGCTTGATCTAAGGTTATTTTGCCTTTTAGCTTAGGAGTTAAAAAATAAGTATAGGTTTTCGAAAAACTACGCACACCATTTACCCATGATCTGCTGACTGCCTGTTGGGGTCCGCTAACTACTTGAAATCCTGTAAAAAGTGGTGGAATAAAATTATCTCCATTCTCATTCATCTCAAAATCAACCCGAAGACGCTCATTGAGTCCTAATCGTTTTTTACTCACCTTTGCTTCAAAGCTAACCTGAGCTTGAGTCATAAAGGTGATCAATAATAAAAACCCTACTAGTGATCGAGATACCAAAAGTCGAATCATAATTACCAATCTTTTTTGCCCCTAACGGGAACGCCTTTTACTTTTTTAGCATTTACTTTATCCTGTACTTTCTTTTCCTGATTATTCATAGCCTCTAAGAGACTTTGGACTTGTTGAGGGGATAGTTGTCCTTGTCTAGGAGGTTGCTTTTTTTCTTCAGGTTTGTTTTCACCTTCATTTGGTTTTTGATCTTTCTTTTGATCTCCTTCGTTTTTAGGTTCGCCTTCATCGTTGGATTGGTCGCCTTCGTCCCCTTCTTTATCTTGGTCTTGTTCGTCCTTATTTTCTTTATCACCTTCCTTATCTTCGTCCTGATCTTTCTCGTCCTCCTGATCTTTATCCTGCTGGTCTTTTTGGTCTTTTTTATCGTCTTCTTCTTGCTCCTCTGGTGGTTTTTCGTTTTCTAAAAGCTCCTTTGCCAAAGCATAATTATATCTAGTTTCTTCATCGGTAGGATTATTCCGCAACCCATTTTTATAAGCCTCTACAGCCTTTTGATACTCTTTTTTTTGCATGTAAACATTCCCCATATTATGAAATGCTCTGTGTTTGTCTTCTTTGGAACTTGCAAACTTTTGAGTTTGAAAAAAGCGCTGGGAAGCTTCATCATACTTTTTATCTAAAAAATGAGTATTCCCTAAATTATAAAGTGCTGTTGCTTTTTCAGGGGCAAGGGACAGTGCTTTTCTGTAGGATTTTTCTGCTTTAATATAGGCCTCGTTTTGGGCTTCTTCATTTCCCTCATAGATATGATTAGTCACCTTCCCTTCTTGAGCAAAACTCAAACTAAAGGAGCAGTATAACAATCCTATTAATATTTTACCTCTCATTTTCATTAAATAAATTCAGTTTCTGAACCCACTTTGTTTTTGTTTCAAACAAAAATAGGTCGATTATAAGAAAAAGTAAAGCGGCAATTAAAAAAGGTTGAAATCGATCTTTATAGCTTACAAATTTTTTAGCTTCAAACTCCTTTTTATCCATTGCTTTAAGTTGTTCAGAAACAAAATCCAACACAGCTTGTGTGTCATTTCCGTCCTGATATTGACCATCAGTAGCATTTGCTATTGCTTCCAAAGTCTCTTGATTTCTTTTAGTAATAACTACTTCTCCATTAAAATCTTTTTTGTAAGATTCTACAACATTATTTCTTTTTATGGGAATCGGAGCACCTGCTTCCGTTCCTACGCCAAAGGTGAAGATTTTTATCCCCATTGCTGCAGCTCTTGATGCGGCATTAGATGCATCTTCAGAGTGATCTTCTCCATCTGAAATCAAAAAGATCACCCTATTAGTTTGATCTTCATCATCAAAAAACGTTCCAGACAAATCAATGGCACTATCCAATGCTGTTCCTTGAGAAGAAAGCATTTCTGTATTGAGTGCTTGTAAAAACATTTTAGCTGCACTGTAGTCCGTTGTTATTGGCAATTGTGGGACTGCCTGAGCGGCATATGCTATAATTCCCACACGATCACTAGCCAGTTGATTTAAAATTGCGGAAACCAATCTTTTTGATTTTTCAAGTCGATTGGGTGCAATATCTTCTGCCAACATACTTTTTGAAACATCAATTGCAAACACAATGTCAACTCCCTCCCTTTTCACTGTCTCAAGCTGTGTTCCTATCTTAGGATTCATTAATCCTAAAACTAATAAAGCGATTGCAATACTCAGCACAATCATTTTCAATCCAGGCTTAAATTTAGAACGATTTGGACTTAGTTCGTCTAAAAGTTCAGCGTTAGCAAACTTTGCTTGAGTTCTTTTTTTCCATCTAAGAACTAGGATATAGGCAAGCCAAAATACGGGAAGTATTGCTAGAAAATAAATGTATTGGTAAGCGTCTATCTGATACATCTAAATAAAACTTTTAAATATTGTATTTTTTCCAATCCATTCTAGGACAATCAATATTAAGGCAAGAAGAATAAGTATTCGGTATTTTTCTTCATAATTATAATACTTAAACTCTTCAACCTCTGTCTTTTCAAGCTTGTTTATCTCTTCATAAATTTCTTCCAATTTTTTATTGTCTGTGGCTCTAAAATAAATTCCGCCTGTCGCTGTTGCAATTTCCTGAAGTAAAGCTTCATCAATTTCTACTTTTGTCATTGCATATTGGAAACTTCCATTGGGTAATATCCCCACAGGTGCTCTAGCCGTTCCGTTACTTCCAAGTCCAATGGTATACGTTTTTATACCAAACTCTACTGCAAGCTCCGTTGCAATTTTTGGATCTATGAAGCCAGAATTATTCACCCCATCTGTAAGTAAAATAATGACTTTACTTTTCGCTCTACTGTCTTTTAAACGGTTTACAGAGGTTGCAAGACCCATTCCAATTGCAGTTCCATCTTCTATTAACCCTTGATATGAAATTTCTCTTAATGCTCCTTTTACAATTCCTTTATCACTGGTAATAGGAGTCAACGTGTAACTCTCCCCAGCATAAACAACCAATCCAATCCGATCTGATAAACGATCATCAACAAAAGCTGAGGCAACTCTTTTTAAGGCACTCAATCGATCGGGTTTTAAATCTTGCGCTAACATGCTTGAAGAAACATCAATAGCCATTACAATATCTATTCCTTTATTTGTTTTTGTTCGCGTCGATATATCTACCGTTTGTGGTCTTGCAATTGCCAAAATAATCATTGCTAATGCTACTAATCTAAAAACAAAGAGGATGGGCCTAAGTAAGCTCCAAAAAGATGAATGCTGCTTGAAACTTGAAAGACTAGACATTTTGAGTTCTGCTTGAGCTTTCCGCCAGGTTACTACATGCCAAAGAATGACCCCTGGAAGTAGAAGTAATAACCAGAGGTAGTCAGGATTTGCAAAATAGATTCCTTCAAACATTTTTAGAGTTCTTTAATCAGTTCTATACTATTGATTATACGTTGCTCAATTTCAGACGCATAACGATCTTCCTTTTCATACATCATCGTTAAAATAATGGTTCCTTCTTCAAAGGTTAAAAGTAATGTGTTAAAGCTACATCTCACACGATCCTTTTCGCCCTTTTTAGGATAATCTAAAGTTCCAAAAATCTTTGCAACTGGAACTCCTGATGGAAGTGTTACCTCATCGTTTTTCATTAAAATATTTACAGCACCACCAGATTCAAAATTTGAAATAATCGTATTAACTAAAGCTTGTGCTTTTTCTGTATTTGCTTGTTGAGGGTCTGAATTCGTTTCTTCTTTCTTAAGCTCTAGTTTAGGAAAGTCAAATTTTAAATCAATATAAAAAGGACTGTCTAAAGTTCCCAGACTAAACTGTTGAATAAGATCATTTTCATTTGGTATTCGTTCCAAAACCTCCGGAGTTTCAATTTTTAATGGAGGTGTACCGTATTGACTATTCACCCATTGACCACTATACAATCCCTTAGTGGGATACATCAAAAGGGTGTCTCTAACAGGATAAAAACCATATACAAGCATAGAAACAACCAAGATTGTAACAGCTAAAATTCCTGTTCCTGATAAACCCCAAATCCATTGTTCTTTTCTACGCCTTTTAGCTAAATATTCTTTGTACGCTTCCTTTTCTCTCAATTCTTCCTCAGTAGGTTCAGGGAGTGCTTCTTTTGTTTCCATGACCACATGCTCGACTGCTTTTCGATCTTCATTTGCAATTCTGTATTCTGGCATAGATTTGGCAAATTTGACTAGATCGGCGGTCTTTAACACTTCTCTTAAACTTTTCAAGGTGGCATGATCTAAATCTAAAGTCCCTGCATCTTTTCGCATTTCAAGCTTATTAAGCAACTCTTCTGAGGTGCTTTCTAGCGCATCAATTTTAGCTTCTTCTTCTAAATAACGTCTTACTACATCGGTTAATCTTGAATAGTACAATTTATATTCGTCCTGCAACGTGGGCTTTTCAGACTCCAAAGCTTTGAGTTCTTCAATGGCTCTATCGAAAGGGGGAAGTTCTCTTTCACGCAATTCCTTTCTTCTTTTCTGAAATAAATAAGTATAAGATATTCCTAATATTATCAGTGCAAAAACGAGTCCCCAAAGAACTCTTGAGATTAAAACATCGTAGTTTTTTTCAACTGTAAATAAAGGCTTAATATCAAATAATTTCTGCTTGGTTGTATCTACTATAACAGAGTTTACACGAACAGGTATAAGGTCTGCTATTTTAGAAAAACCATTGACTAAGATCTGTTGCTGTGGAATAAAATAATTGCCTGAATCAAAATGAATCAGAGCATATCTTTTAGTGTATAAATAATGTGTTCGCGTTCGAAGCGTATCAATCAAGCTTTCTTCTAGAAGCTCAAAGGGAGCAAAAATGGGTTGTTCAGGAAAAATAACCTGAGCTATACTATCTGCTTTTACTTGTAACGTATAATTAAGTTGTGCCCCAATTTTAATTTGGGTTGAATCAACAGCTGCTTTGAGCTCTACTTCACTTTGAGCCCAAAGGGAAAGAGTTATTGAAAAATAGACGAACAAAGGAAGTGTGTACTTCATATTATATCCTTGCTTTAAAATACCCTAACAATTTTTTCACATAACTTTCTTCAACACTACAGCTAAGATTTCCAGCTCCATTCTTCTGAAAGAGTTCTTGGTATTCAGTGGTCCGCTTATTATAATGTTCCACATACTGATTTCTTACTTTTTTAGAATGCGTATTTATCCATCTAATAGCGCTTGTTTCGGCGTCCCGCATTGGTACAATTCCTAATTTAGGAAGTTCCGTTTCTACAGGATCATAAACGCGAATCCCTGTGAGATCATGTTTCTTTGCAGTAATTCGCAACGTTTTTTCATATCCTGAATCCATAAAATCAGAAAGAATAAAAACAATTGCTTTCTTTTTCAAAACACCTGAGAGAAATTCCAATGCTGCTGAAATATTGGTTTCTGTGCTTTTTGGTTTAAATTCTAATAATTCTCTTATGATTCTCAAAATATGGGATCGCCCTTTTTTGGGAGGTATAAATAACTCTATTTGATCCGAAAATAAAACTAGACCAACTTTATCGTTGTTTTGAAGTGCAGAAAAGGCTAAAGTAGCTGCTATTTCAGTTAAAATTTCTCTTTTAAATTGTGTTTTTGTTCCAAATTTTTCAGAACCACTAACGTCCACTACCAGCATCAATGTTAATTCACGCTCTTCCTCAAAAACCTTCACAAAAGGTTCGTTATACCGTGCCGTTACATTCCAATCGATTGCGCGTACATCGTCTCCAAACTGATATTGCCGAACCTCACTAAAAGTCATCCCACGCCCTTTAAAAGTTGAATGATATTCTCCTCCAAAAACGTGATCGCTTAAACGACGTGTTTTAATCTCAATTTTGCGAACTTTTTTAAGTAGCGCTTTTGTATCCATTGGGTTCTATGGTTGTAATCTGTTTTGAACTAGTTGTTGTTCTAAGGAACCTCAACCTCATTGATGATTTGAGTAATCAAATCTTCAGAAGTAATATTTTCAGCCTCGGCTTCATAGGTTAATCCGATTCGATGACGTAATACATCAAAAATAACCGCTCGAACATCTTCGGGAATTACATATCCTCGATGTTTTAAGAAAGCATGACATTTTGCAGCAGTAGCTAAATTGATACTCCCCCGGGGAGAAGCACCAAAACTGATTAAAGGCTTTATCGATTCCAGATTATAATTCTCAGGATATCGCGTCGCGAAAACTAAATTGAGGATGTAACTTTCTATTTTTTCGTCCATGTAGACCTCGCGAACGGTTTCCTGAGCTGTTAATATTTGCTTCGTTGTTACTACTGGATTCACTTTAACTTGATTGCTACTCAAATTGTTTCTTACGATTAACTGCTCCTCTTCTAATTTTGGATAATCGATCACTGTTTTTAACATAAATCGATCAACTTGTGCTTCAGGCAAAGGGTAAGTTCCTTCTTGTTCTACTGGGTTTTGAGTTGCCATAACCAGAAAGGGGGCTTGAAGTTTAAAGGTTGTATCTCCAATTGTGACTTGTTTTTCTTGCATCGCCTCTAAAAGTGCAGATTGAACCTTTGCGGGTGCACGATTGATCTCATCAGCGAGAACAAAATTGGCAAAAATAGGTCCCTTTTTTATGGAGAAATCATTCTCCTTTATGTTGTATATCATTGTTCCAACTACATCCGCAGGAAGTAAGTCGGGAGTAAACTGTATTCGACTAAAACTCCCCTTTACAGCCTGACTCAAGGTGTTTATCGCTAAGGTTTTTGCCAAACCTGGAACTCCTTCCAAAAGTATATGGCCTCTACCAAGCAATCCAATTAGCAAACGCTCTACCATGTGCTTTTGACCAACAATTACTTTATTCATTTCAAAGGTCAGCAAATCAATAAATGCACTTTCTTTTTCAATTTTCTCATTGATTGCATTGATGTCAATCATTTCATTTTTACTGTTCTCCATAAGAATTTTCTACATTTTTTTTCGGATAGCAAATTTGAAAAATATATTTTCAGTATGTTGTTAACAATTGGTTAAAAATTGGGCTTAGGGAAAAATATAGAAGCTCCCAAATGTTGCTATTTTAGGAGTGAATTTAATCTAATTAATCTAAACTCAATAATTTAAACTTTATTAAAACAAGTTGAATGTATATTAAAGATTGATTTATACATTTATTATATAAATTTAAAAATAAGATGAATATTAAATATTTAACCCTTTGAACACCTTTTCAAGAATTATCTCTGGGACCATGACCTGGGGAGTATGGGGAAGTAAATTTTCTACGAAAGAAATTCAATCCCTTATAGAACAATCTATTGACATGGGTGTGAACACTTTTGATCATGCCGATATTTATGGAGGATATACAACCGAATCTGATTTTGGTGCTGCTTTTAAAAAGAGTACTGTAAATAGAGACTCTGTCTTTTTTATTTCCAAATGTGGTATTCAAATGCCATGTGATGCAAGACCTTTACCAGTAAAACATTACGATTATACGGAGAAACATATTCGTATGAGTGTTGAAAATTCTTTACGCCACTTAAATACGGATTATCTAGACGTATTACTCCTGCATCGCCCAAGTCCTTTAATGCATGCTGAAACCGTTGCCAAAGTAACTCTAGACTTAAAAAAAGAAGGAAAAATTAGACAATTGGGGGTGTCAAATTTTACTCCCTCCCAAATGTCGCTTCTTCAACAAGAAGTTAAACTAGAATGGAATCAATTAGAATGTTCATTGACACATGAAAATGGGCTTTTTGATGGTACACTTGACCACATGAAAATTCATGGTATTGGTTCTATGGCTTGGAGTCCACTTGGAAGTTACTTTAAAGAAAATGATGCTAAAAAGCAGCGTATTTTAAAATGTATGACACCCCTCTGTGAAAAATATAATTGTACTGAAGATCAATTACTCTTGACATGGCTTTTATACCATCCCTCAAAAATTTATCCTGTCATAGGAACAACCTCAGCAAAGCGAATAGAACTCAGCATCGCAGCCCTTGATATAAAATTAGAAATTACTGATTGGTTTTTACTATTGGAAGCTAGTATGGGAGAACCTTTACCCTAAAAACATTAAAATGAAAGATAAAATTATAGTAATCACAGGAGCTAGCAGTGGAATAGGTTGGGCAACAGCAGAAGCCTTTTCTCAGGAAGGAGCCAAGCTAATTTTATGTGGAAGAAGAAAAGAAAAATTAGAATTATTAGCTAGTAAACTAAATTCTAAAACCCTCATTCTCACTTTTGACGTAAGAGACCGGAAAGCAGTTTTTGAAGCTTTAGAAAACCTTCCAGAAGATTGGAAAAATATTGATGTTCTAATTAATAATGCTGGAAATGCACATGGCCTTGATCCCGTTCAAACTGCAAATCTAGAGGATTGGGATGCTATGATTGATGGAAATGTAAAAGGGCTAATGTATGTTACCAAAGCGCTACTCCCTCAAATGATTGAATCCAAAAAGGGTCATATTATTAATCTTGGATCCATTGCTGGAAAAGAAGTATATCCCAATGGAAGCGTTTATTGCAGTAGTAAATTTGCGGTAGATGCATTTACTCAAGGGCTAAGGATTGATTTAAATAAAGATGGAATTAAAGTAGGCGCCATTCATCCTGGACTTGTTCAGACAGAATTTTCAGAAATTCGATTTAAAGGAGATCAAAAACGTGCTGCTAAAGTGTATGAAGGAATTGATGCCTTAACCGCTAAAGATGTTGCGGATGCAATTTTGTATATGACTAAAGCCCCACTTCATGTGAATGTTGCTGATCTCGTTTTGCTACCAACAAGACAAGCAAATGCTTACATTTCAAACAGAAAAATATAATTTGTTTAAAAATTGTACTAAAATCTAATTTAAAACTCTGAGAACAAAAGCCTCTGGCCTTTCCGAATAGATTCCTGAAAATTCTAAGTCTACTTCTATCGCTTTTAATCTTAAATAATCGGAATGTTTATAACTGTGATACAAAACATCAAAGTCAATTTCTCCTTGATTATTAATCAATTCATCTCCTGCTTGGTTAAAAACATAGAGCGGAGGATCATTTGAATCCATAAAATCTCTATAATCAACAGCAGCAAGATCTTCTTGTGATGGTTCACCATTGTAAAACTGCGAAAAAAGAGTTTGTAAAACAGGGCTCATTTCCCTCAATTCATCCAAAGAAAAAGAGTTAAACACATTTTCCCATTCGTATAAATTATAGGTGCTTTGAGCAGCTAGAGCTAAAACTCCTTGTACTTGAGTATTGCTTGCTTCGCGAAATCCATTCCATTGCGCAATTCCAGCTCCTGCAGAAACCCCTGCTAAAACTATTTTGTTACTTGGAATTTTAAGGTTATTTAGTTGACTTTGAACAAAATTAATTACCGCGGTACCATCCTCCAAAGCTGATATTACTCCTTTATTTCCTGGGGTATTTATTAAGGTATAGTTTGCACTTACAATCGTAATTTTATTTACTAAAAGGGACTCCATAGTTTCTAAAAGTAAATCGTTATAAGCATCTGCCTTATCACCAGCAATAAATCCACCTCCATGAAAAAACAGAACGACCCCTTTAGAATCTCCCTCAGAAGGCATCAAAATATCCAATACGTTTCGAGTTCCATTTCCATAGCTTACATTTTGAAAAAAAAGATCATTGCCTCCCAGTGGAGATTTTGATGCTATTACTCCTAAAGCACTTTCCAATGAGGATTCTAACTCTTCTCTCGTTTCTCCTTTTTCACAAGAAACTAGAAATAAAGCAAATAGTAAGATTGATAGTTTTTTCATTATTTATGTTTTTTACAAAATATACGTTTGATTTTTACTCTTCTAATCCTTCTGGATACAAAAAATGATTGTATGGAAAGCGAGTGACATGAATTTCCCTAACTTCTTGATAAAGGCGTTCTCTAAAACCCTCTAAATTATCTTTATTTATTGCAGAAATAAAAAGTGCTTGACCATTCATTCTATGCATCCATGTTTGCTTCCATTCCTCTAAACTAAAATGCTTTTCTTCTCTTTGTTCGATAAGCTCAGTTTCATCCCAAGGCTCTGGTTGATACACATCAATTTTGTTGAATACCATCAGAGTAGGTTTATCCAAACTTTTTATTTCTTTTAAAATTTGATTTACCGAATCTATATGATCCTCAAAATTAGGGTGGGAAATATCTACTACATGCAATAATAAATCAGCTTCTTGAACCTCATCTAAAGTACTCTTGAAGGACTCAACCAATTGCGTAGGAAGTTTTCTTATAAATCCAACTGTATCACTCATAAGAAAAGGAAGGTTTCCAATTACTACTTTTCGAACGGTAGTGTCAAGTGTCGCAAAGAGTTTGTTTTCAGCAAAGACATTACTTTTTGCCACCACATTCATCAAAGTAGATTTTCCTACATTAGTATAACCCACCAAAGCAACACGAACCAACGCACCTCGATTTCCTCGTTGTGTCGCCATTTGCTTATCGATGTTTATCAATTTCTTTTTTAGAAGAGAAATTTTATCTCTAACAATCCTTCGATCCGTTTCAATCTCTGTCTCTCCAGGCCCACGCATTCCAATTCCTCCACGTTGTCTCTCCAAGTGAGTCCACAGACCTTTCAATCTTGGAAGTAAATATTCATATTGCGCTAATTCCACCTGAGTTCGGGCATAGCTCGTCTGTGCACGTTGTGCAAAAATATCCAGTATCAATCCCGTTCGATCCAAGATTTTAACCTTCAATGTTTTTTCAATATTTCCCTGTTGTGCGGGGGTCAATTCATCATCAAAAATCACCGAAGAAATATCATTCTCATTTACAAACTCTAAAACCTCTTGAATTTTTCCTGAGCCTATAAAGGTTTTAGGATTAGGAAGGTCTATTTTTTGGGTAAAGCGTTGCATTACCTCTCCACCAGCAGTAAATGCTAAAAAAGCTAATTCATCTAAATATTCTTTAGACTGTTGTATGTCTTGTCGTGAATTTATAATTCCAACTAAGACTGTTTTTTCTACATCAAGAGATTTTTCTTCAATCATGTTAGGATGTTTCCCATTTTTTTAAAGCAACTTTTTTTCCATCAAACTCTCCATAAGTAAAATGTGTAATCCAATCTCCTAAGTTTATATAGGTGGACTTTTCGTTCAATTTAATCTCCATGGGTAGATGGCGATGACCAAAAAGAAAATAATCATAGTGTTTATCTTCTAATTTACGCTTTGCGTATAAAGCTAACCACTCATTTTCTTCTCCTAAAAAAGAAACGTCTTCTGACCCTGAAATCAATTTGTTTTTTACTGAAAAATACTGCCCTAATTTAACTCCCAAGTCAGGATGGAGGCCCTGGAAAAGTCTTTTTGCTAGAGGATTGGTAAATAGTTTTTTCATCCGTTTATAGCCATTATCATTAGGTCCCAAACCATCACCATGTCCAATAAAAAAATGTATGTTTTCAATGGTAAACTCTTTAGGCTTATGATAAACAGGAATTCCTAATTCTGTTTCGAAATAATCTTTCATCCACAAATCATGATTCCCCACAAAATAATGAACGGGTATCCCTTGATCTACAAATTCAGCAAGCTTTCCTAATATTCTGATAAAGCCCTTGGGTACTACCGTTTTATATTCAAACCAAAAATCAAATAAATCTCCTACCAAAAATAAAGCTGCTGTATCCATTTGAATATGATTTAACCAATTCAAAAAGTACGTCTCACGCACTTTACTGACATGCCGTGTGGGCGCACCAAAATGCTGATCCGAAGTAAAATATATTTTTTTATTTTTAGGGAGCTTCATTTTTTATCCAATGGCTTGTTCTAAGTCTGCTATCAAATCTCGTACATCTTCAATCCCAATACTCAAGCGGACTAGTGCGTCTACAACGCCACTTTTCTCTCTCAAGGTTTTGGGGATAGAAGCATGTGTCATACTGGCCGGGTGTCCGGCTAAACTCTCAACACCTCCTAAAGATTCTGCAAGGGTAAATATTTTTAACTTCTCTACAATTTTAATTGCAGCGTCATAATCCGCTCCTTTGGTTACAAAAGACAACATCCCTCCAAAATCTTTCATCTGGGCTTTTGCAACTTTATGGTTGGGATGATCTTCAAATCCGGGCCAATAGACTTTCTCTATTTTGGGATGTTTTTTTAGATAGTTTGCTATTTCGGTAGCATTCTCGCAATGGCGCTGCATTCTTACATGCAATGTCTTTATGCCTCTGAGAGTTAAAAAGCTATCCATTGGGCCACAAATGGCTCCACTAGCGTTTTGGATAAACCCAATACGTTCTGCTATGAGGGGATCATTGACAACCAAAGAACCTAAAACAACATCGGAATGTCCTGCTAAGTATTTTGTAGCCGAATGCATCACAATATCAGCTCCCAAAGTAAGAGGTTGCTGCAGATATGGAGACGCGAAGGTATTGTCGACAGCAACCAAAATTTTATGCGGTTTTGCTATGGTAGCTATAGCTTTAATGTCAATCACATTCATCATGGGATTCGTAGGTGTTTCTACCCAGATCAATTTGGTCTTTTTGTTTATTATTGCTGCTATATTTTGCGGATCATTCATTCCCACAAAATGAAATTTCAATCCGAAATCTTCAAAAATTTTGGTAAAAAGGCGATAGGATCCACCGTATAAATCATCTGTTGAAATAATTTCATCTCCCGGTTTTAATAATTTTAAAACAGCATCCATAGCGGCTAAACCTGACCCAAAAGCAAAACCAAATTTTCCTGCTTCTATACTAGCCAAAGATTTTTCGAGGGCTTGGCGGGTAGGGTTGTGCGTTCTGCTGTATTCAAACCCTTTATGGCCGCCTGGTGTTGATTGAGCATAGGTAGAGGTTTGATAAATTGGAGGCATTACTGCTCCATAAGCTTTGTCTGGCTCTTGTCCACCGTGAATGGTTGTACTATTAAAATGTAATTTTTCTTCCATTTTACAAAATTATTTGGGCGTGTGTTAAACCTTGTAAAGGTATTTGATTTTATGCAAAACGCCTGTTTTTCAATAAAAATGATTTTTCTTTGTAGCCTAAATAGACCTGTATGCGTGTTTTTTATTTTTTGAGTAGTTGCGATACTTGCAAGCGAATTCTAGCAGAACTTCCATTAGACTCCTCGATTGCCCAAATTGATATTAAAAAAAATCCATTAACAGCTTCCCAATTGGCGCAACTTCATGCCCTGGCTGGAAGTTACGAAGCCCTTTTTAGTAAACGTGCACAGTTGTATAAACAAAGGTGTTTAAAAGATCAAATACTATCCGAAAATGATATTAAAGATTTGCTTTTAGAACATTATACTTTTTTAAAACGCCCAGTATTGCTTTATGACAATAAACTATTCATAGGAAATACCGCAAAGGTCATTACTGAAGCCAAAGCTTTTTTAAATGAACAATAGGGTTCTTGCACTTCTGGCAGCATTAGGGGCGACCACAATTTATGGAATGAATCACACCATTGCCAAAGTAGTAATGCCACATTATATTGGTGCTTTTGGATTCATCATGCTTCGTGTCGTGGGTGCTGCTATTCTATTCTGGATGGTAGGCCTCTTTACTCCAAAAGAGAAAATTGATCGCAAGGATTACCTTAGGATTTTTGGGGCGGCACTTTTAGGAATGTGCATCAATATGCTTATGTTTTTTAAAGGCTTACAACTTTCAACGCCAATCAATAGTGGTGTAATTGTAACACTCACCCCTATTATTATCCTCATTCTTTCAGCTTTTTTTCTGAAAGAAAAACTAACTAATCTGAAATTTATGGGAATAGTACTTGGCTTTTCTGGAGCTTTATTACTCATTTTATATGGGAATACTTCTCAAGTGTCCAATGCGCCTAATGTACCTCTTGGAAATAGCATGATGTTGATTAATTCAATTAGTTACGGAGCCTATTTGGTTCTTGTAAAGCCACTTACTAAAAAATACAGCACCGTAACTCTAATGAAATGGATGTTTCTATTGGGTGTTATTATGACTTTTCCAATCACCTATCCTGAAGCCAGTGCCGTTTCTTGGAGTACCCTTCCTTTTGAGGCCATTTGGCGGATGGGATTTGTAATAATAGGAACTACCTTTTTGACCTATTTGCTTAATGTGTATGCCTTAAAAACGCTTCCTGCAACCACCATTGGTGCCTTTGCCTATCTCCAACCTTTAATCACTATAGTGTACGCTGTTTTAACAGGAAATGACACTTTAGATGCTGTTAAAATCTCTGCCTGTTTGTTGGTTTTTCTTGGGGTGTATTTGGTCTCAAAAAAAATAAAACAAAATTCTTAACGCATCCCAGCCTCTGACAATAAAATAAGCATGGCTAATTGTATGGCTTTATACCCCTCATCATTCAACCACCATTCATCAAGCGAATGTGCCTTGCCTCCTTTTCCACCACGCCCAATGGTTATTGCGGGGACTCCTTTGGCAATTGGGATGTTGGAATCGGTTGACCCTCTTGTAAGAAAGGGCTTTTCACCAAAAAAAGTAGTTGCTGCAAGCGACCGTTGAATTAAGGGTAAATCATCTGCAAGTTCTCCTGAAGGGCGGTTTCCAATTTTATCTAAAACAGCCATTAAATCGGGACCCCTTCTTTTAATCCCATTTTGGTGGGCTCGAGCTTTATTTACCGCTTCTTGTAAAAGAGATTCCATAGCATCCAAACGAGAGGGTTCAATTGATCGAATATCAATTTCCATTATCGATTCAAAAGGAATGGAGTTAATTGAGGTTCCTCCAGAAATAACGCCCACATTATAACTTGTTTTAGGTCCCTCGGCTGTATAAACATCTGCTGCTGCTACAAAATTACTAATAGCCTCACCTAATGCATGATGTGGATTGGCCAATCCAAAAGCACCCCACGAGTGTCCTCCAGGACCTTTAAAGGTGACTCTGTAGCGATATGATCCTAGACCTTTGTTATTCACCCGTCCAATATCTCCTCCATCTATTGCAATCCAGCTATCAATTTGTGGACCATTTTCTCTAAAAAGGTGTTTCACACCTCGCAAATCTCCTAGCCCTTCTTCTCCTACAGTCCCTACAAAAAGAACATTGTCTTTGGGTTGGATATCGGTCTTTTTCATAGACTCTATAATGGTCAATAACATACTCAACGCTCTGGTATCGTCTCCAATTCCTGGAGCATAAAGGGTGTCATTTTTAATCCGCACTTTAACATCCGTACCTTCAGGAAAAACTGTGTCTAAATGTGCATCCAATACCACATTTCGATTCCCTTCATACCCCTTAAGCAATCCCAATACATTCCCAACGGCATCAATCCAAACAGAATCCAATCCAAGAGTCCTAAAATAATCAGCATAAACAAGGCCTCTCTTTTCTTCTTTGAAAGGGGGTGCCTCAATTTCTGTAAGTTCTATATGGCGTTCCATTGTAATGGAATCCATCTCTTGGATGTGGTCAAATACCTTTTGAATTTTTTTATTTTTCACCAATTTTTGAATCGCCTTTGTATATTGCTTTTCTATAGAGGGGTTTTTTTGGCCAAACGTGAGTTGGGTAAAACCTAAAAGAAAGATTAAAAGAGAAAATCTGTACATCATATATCGTTTTATAAGGTTAAATTTTTTGGCGTTTTATTCCACCTTCGTGTGTCTTTATTAGTCAGCTCCTTGTAATTTAATGTTTTATTTGTTTCATTAAATCGAGTGATAAGTTCCTCGGGGATTTCAGCTAATTTTCTAGTCTTGAGATTCATCCAGCCTCCCATCATCTCACATCTCGCAATATTAAGACCTTGTTTATCATAAAAATTATGTTCAAACTCAAAAAAAGTTCCGTTTTTACTCATCCCAGCAAGAACTGTAGAAACGCTTATTTTTTGATCTGGCAAAGCTTCTTTAAAATAAAAAAGGTGTTCATCAAAAACAACTGGACCTATTCCTAGGCTCGTTAAACGCTGATGTGTTAGTCCCAAAGATTGTAAAAAAGCCATCCTTACTTCACCCGCGTAAGTTATGTAAGATATATTGGCTAAATGTCGGTTTGCATCCAAATCACTCCATCGTATTTCAAATTCTTTTAAAAACATGGCTTCAATTTTCCTGTAAATCTATTCTTTTTCTATTTTTAACAAAATTTAATTACATGAAAAAAATAATACTATTTTTTGGTCTCGTATTTTTAATGAGTTGCGGATCTTCAGAAGAAAAGAAAAAAGGTTTTGAATATAACCGAACTCAAAAGGAGGAGAAAAAATTTAATTCTACAGGAGGATCCTCAGTGCCTGTAGATATGGATAATAAAGGTATAGGACCTATAAAAAGTGTTGATTTTGGACGCTCTGTAGATAACTCCATGGCGGAACAAGGAAAAACAATTTTCAGTCAAAAATGTACCGCTTGTCATATGGCAGAAAGAAAATTAATCGGTCCTGCTATGAAAGGAATTTATGAGCGAAGAAGCCCCGAATGGGTCATGAATATGCTTTTGAATCCTGCTGAAATGCTAAAGCAAGACCCTATTGCTAAAGCCTTGCTTGAAGAATATAATAATGTAATGATGCTCAATCAAAACTTGAGTCAAGAAGAAGCGCGTTCCATTAGTGAATACCTAAGAACTCTATAAAGACCAGGCTTTTCCACCGGTGGTTTCCATAAGGTCAACACATCCTTTTTGTTGGCCTGGAACGGGAGCATAAGCCAATACATTTTCTCCAATAAATTCATTTGTTTTAAATGCATTTACGGTTAAATTCCTTAGTTGCCCTGCAAACTTAGCGGCATCTTCTTCACCTGCAGGAACATCATTCCCCGGTTTAAGATATTTAGCTAGTTGAGCATCCCAATCTGTTCCGCTTAATTCACTTGCATTGGTTTTTCCTGCGGCACTTGTTCCCGCTTCTTTAAAAGCTTTCCAAGCGTCAACAAAATTATCTTGTCGCTCTTTATCCCAGACAGCATCAATATAGGCATCTGCAAATTCAGGGAGTTTTAATTCAATTGCTCCGGGAATATCTGTTTTAGGAATAATTAACTCCATCAAATTGGAGACAATTCCAAAATCTTCTGCGGGTATAAATACAGGGGTATAAGTTACCGCTGTCTGACAACTTTGAAATAAACTCACTACGGTAGGAGTGATTGCAATGGCTCCAATTCCGGAACCAATATTTCGTAAGGCTTTTCTTCTATCCATTTCTATACTATTAAATATTCATTTTTTTCAATTCTTCGACTGCATGGTTTGCAGCTCTTGCGGTCAATGCCATGTATGTAAGCGAAGGATTTACATTCCCTGCTGAGGTCATTGCCGCTCCATCAGTTACATAAACATTTGGCACGTCATGCAATTGATTATTCGCATTTAATACCGATGTTTTACGGTCACGACCCATTCTTGCAGAACCCATTTCATGAATTCCTAGTCCGATTGCATAATCACCATCATACCCTCTTACGTCTTTAAAACCAGCATTTTCGAGCATTTCAGCAGCTTGTTGTTGCATATCTTTTCTCATGTTGAGCTCGTTTTCCTTGATTGTAGCATCAAAGGTAACGGTAGGTAATCCCCACTGATCTAAATTTTCGTAATCTAATGTCATTTTATTATCATGGTAGGGTAGAATTTCTCCAAATCCACCTAATCCCATTCTCCAGTCTCCTGGAGTTGTTACAGCTTCTTTAAAGGCAGCACCGTACGCCATTTCTGCGATAGAATCCGACCAGTTTCCTCTGCTAGCTCCCCCTTGATATCCATAACCACGGGTAAAATCTTTACGGTTTGTATTTCCGCCGATATTTCTAAAACGAGGAATATAAACCCCATTTGGTCTTCTTCCTGTATAGTATTTATCTTCGAATCCTTCAAAACGTCCTGAAGCACCTACACCTAAATGGTGGTCCATAATATTATGTCCTAACTCTCCAGAATCATTCCCCATTCCATTTGGAAAGCGCTCTGATTTGGACTGCATTAAAATAGAAGTTGTTGGAATTGCAGAAGCACATAAAAAGATCACTTTTGCATTAAATTCATACACTTCTTTAGTTTCCGCATCGATTACACGGACTCCAGTGGCGCGTTTTGTGTCAGCATCATAAATTACCTCGTGCACAACCGAATTGGCCCTAAGAGTCATGTTTCCTGTTGCCTCAGCAGTTGGAAGTGTTGAAGAGTTACTACTAAAGTAAGCTCCAAATGGACAACCTCGCATGCAGCGGTTTCTGTATTGGCAGTTACTTCTTCCTAAGCCTGGTTTTAAACCTTCGGTAATATGCGCTGTTCTTCCCATTGTCAAAATACGGTCATCGTACTTTTCACTCATCGATGATTTTAATACATCTTCCACACAATTCATTTCCATTGCTTTCAAATAATTGCCATCTGGAAACTGTGGTAAACCAACATTTTCTCCACTGACACCAATAAATTCTTCTACATGATTGTACCAGGGGGCTAGATCTTTGTAACGAATGGGCCAATCTACGGCAATTCCATCTTGGAGATTGGCTGTAAAATCAAAATCTGTAAGTCGGTAACTTTGTCTTCCCCACATTAAGGAACGTCCTCCTACGTGATACCCTCGCATCCAGTCAAAACGATTTGTCTCATTATATGGATGTTTGACATCATCAACAAAAAAATGTTTATTAGATTCAGTAGTAGTATATCCGGTCCTACTTTGCTTTCCTTGGGTTTTTTTAGTTTCCTGAGTAATCACATCCCCTGTTTTATAATCCCAAGGATCATTATTCATAGTTGGGTAGTCTTCAACGTGTTTGACCATAGGTCCTCGTTCTAGGACCAAAGTTTTTAACCCTTTTTCACATAGCTCTTTTGCTGCCCATCCACCGCTGATTCCGGTTCCAACAACTATTGCATCGTAGTTTGTTTCCATTAAGATTTTTTTTATTTTTTTGTTTGCTTTGATCTGAGTCCCTCAAATATAAATATTTTATCGTGGGATCTTAAATATTTGTCTAATTTTAGACATATAATTTCTGTTAAAGTTTAAATCAAACCAAATGAAACAAAATAAATTTATCAAGTCAATTGGACTCATCGTACTCGCTATTACAGTTCTCAACAGTGTTGTAGCCTGCAAAAATATTCCAAAAAAAAAAGTTGAAAATAAAACTCCCTTTTTCAAACTTTCTTTAGCGCAATGGTCATTTCATCGTGCTTTTCGTTCTGGGGACACTTCTCCTTATGAATTTGCAAAAATGGCTCATGAATTAGGTTTTGAAGGATTAGAATATGTAAGTGCACTCTATCCAGATGTCATGAACAGTGAAGACAAACCAGCAGCAATACAAAATTTCGTTTCTAGAAATAATGCCCTTGCAGCAGAATATAAAATGCAAAATGTATTAATTATGGTTGACTCTGAAGGAGATTTATCAAGCTCCAATGAAGAAGCGAGAATGACAGCCATTGAAAATCATAAGCTATGGATCAAGGCAGCTCATGACATGAAATGTACTTCGGTTCGCTTGAATCTTTATGGGGAAAAAGATCCTGATAAATGGATTGAAAATTCAATCAAAAGTTTGGCTGTGTTGAGCGATTATGCAGCACCACTTAACATTAATGTGATTGTAGAAAATCATGGGCGAATTACTTCAAATGTTCCTCTTTTGATGCAAGCTATCAATGGTTCTCAAAAATCTAATTGTGGAACCCTCCCTGATTTTGGAAATTTCTGTATTGCAGAAGAAGGATACGGTTCTGTATTTGATGGCAGTTGTAAAGAAATTTATGATTTCTACAAAGGAGTCACTGAGATGATGCCTAGAGCCTTTGGGGTGAGTGCTAAATCAAACGACTTTGATGCCGAAGGAAATGAAACCACTCTTGACTTCATGAAACTTATGACCATTGTTAAAGAAGCAGGGTATACCGGATTTGTGGGAGTAGAATATGAAGGATTTCGTCTTTCTGAAAAAGAAGGAATAATTGCTACTAAAAAATTATTGGAAACGATCGGTGCTAAACTTTAGTAATGGTTTTAAAAACTAGGATTCAGCTCTCTTTTTTATTCTTTCTAGAATTTTTTATTTGGGGTGCTTGGTTTGTTACAATGGGTACTTTTCTTTCAAAAGAATTTAGTGCCAGCGGAGGACAACTTGCGATGGCATATGAAACCCAATCTATAGGTGCTATTATTGCCCCCTTCATTATTGGGCTAATTGCAGATCGGTATTTTGAAGCACAAAAAATTTTAGGCGTTTTACATCTTATGGGGAGTGGTCTGTTATATTTCGCTGCAAGTGCTGAAAGTTTCACCTTGTTTTATCCCTACATATTTATATATATGCTTTTATACATGCCGACTTTAGCTCTAGCAAATTCTGTAGCTTTCCATCAAATGAAAAACCCCTCAAAAGAGTTTGCACCAATTCGGGTTTTGGGAAGTTTAGGCTGGATTATCGCAGGACTTACAATAGGTTATTTCGCTTGGGAGGGGAAAGCAGTTTTACAATACACTTTTTATATGGCTGCTACCGCATCACTTTTGATGGGTATTTTTAGTTTTACTTTACCAAAAACTCCACCTAAAGCAGATCGCCAAAAGAAAATTACATTGCGAGAAATTCTTGGTCTAGATGCTCTGGCGATGCTAAAAGATCGCGGTTTTCTGTTTTTCTTTATTGCCTCTATTTTAGTTTGTATTCCACTGGCGTTTTACTACCAGCATGCAAATCAATTTTTGAATGAGTTAGGAATGAAAGCTGCTGCTTCTAAAATGATTATGGGGCAAATTTCTGAAGTCCTATTTCTATTACTCCTCCCTATTTTCCTAAAAAGATATGGCGTCAAAAACGCACTGATAGTAGGTATTTTAGCTTGGGGCTTACGCTATTTGTTATTTGCTTTTGGTAATGTTGGAGAACAAACCTGGATGCTCCTTTTTGGTATAATTCTGCATGGTGTTTGTTACGATTTCTTTTTTGTTTCTGGACAAATATATACTGATTTTAAAGCCGGAGAAAAATTCAAGAGTGCTGCGCAAGGACTAATCACTTTAGCCACCTATGGCGTTGGAATGCTCATTGGATTCAGATTTGCTGGATGGCTAACGGATCAATATGCCATAGAGGGTGGACATTTATGGAGAGAAATATGGGTTCAACCCGCAATTTTTTCTTTTATTGTACTTATTCTTTTTCTACTATTTTTTAAAAATGAAACCATTAAAATTAAAACACTATGAGTAAAATAAGACTAGGCGTTCTAGGCGGTGGCGGAGACTCTCTTATTGGAGTTCTTCATCGGGTAGCTTCAAATATGTATGACCGTTATGAAATTACCGGGGGGGTCTTTAATCCCAATTATGAGGAAAATATAAAATTCGCCAAACACATTGGGGTAAATACAGATAGAGTCTATGTTGATTTTGATACTTTTATCGAAGAAGAAATTAAAAAACCCGAAGGTGAGCGTATCGAAGTGGTATCCATTTTAACTCCCAATTTCCTTCATTTTCCTATGGCCAAAAAACTTTTGGAAAATGGCTTTAATGTCATTTGTGAAAAACCTATGACAACATCTTATGCAGAGGCAAAAGAATTAGAGACATTACAAAAAAAGCATAATGCAATTTTTGCTGTCACATACACTTATACAGGCTATCCTATGGTTCGTCATATGAAACATATGATTGCTGAGGGTGAAATAGGAGCCGTCCAAAAAGTAGACATACAATATTATCAAGGATGGATCAATCCGGTAATCCATGACCCAGAAGTACGTAAAACAGTATGGAGATTAGATCCTAAAAAAGCGGGGATCAGCTCATGTATTGGTGATATTGGAACCCATGCTTTTCAGATGGTTGAATATCTAACCGGACAAGAAGTCAAATCTGTTCTTGCCGATTTAAACAACTTGTATGAAGATAATACCCTGGACATTGACGGAACTATTTTAGTCCGTTTTTCTGACACCTTTAAAGGAGTATTAAGAGCGAGTCAGATTGCTACAGGTGAAGAAAATAATCTAACAGTCGCTATTTATGGAACAAAAGGAGCTTATAAATGGGAACAAGAAAATCCTAATTTTTTATATCATTTAAAAGACGATGAACCTCGACGCGTTATAAAACCAGGAAATGCCTATGTCTCTGATGTAGCTGCTGATGGAACAAAATTACCTGGAGGTCATCCCGAAGGAATTTTTGACGCTATGGGAAATATATACAAAGGGGTAGCAAAAGCCTTACGAGGAGAAACCGCCTTTAAGGGTGAATTTCCTACAATGCACGAGGGAGTAAGAGGGATGCTATTTATTGAAAAAGTTGTTGAATCACATAAAAACGGAAATATATGGCAAAGCATGGAGAACGAATGAAAACTATAAAAGGTCCTGGTATTTTTCTAGCACAATTCGTAGATAGCCAAGCACCCTTTAACAGTCTTGATGGTATGTGTAAGTGGGCAGCGGATTTAGGATACAGAGGTATCCAAATACCAACTTGGGAAACATTTCTAATTGACCTAGATAAAGCCGCAGAAAGTCAAACCTACTGTGATGAATTAAAAGGAAAGATTAATTCTTATGGTTTAGAGATTACAGAACTTTCTACACATCTTCAGGGTCAGCTCGTGGCAGTTCATTCAGCCTATGATTTAATGTTTGACAACTTCGCCCCTGAACCCTTAAGAAAAAACCCTAAGGCAAGAACGGAATGGGCAATAGAAACGATGAAAAAAGCAGCTATTGCAAGTAAACGCCTAGGACTAAAAACCCACGCCACCTTTTCAGGTGCCTTACTGTGGCATACTTGGCATCCTTGGCCTCAGAGACCCCAAGGACTTGTTGAGCTTGGCTTCGCTGAATTAGCAAAACGATGGAAACCTATTCTAGATGTCTTTGATGACAATGGTGTAGATGTATGTTATGAAATACATCCTGGAGAAGACTTACATGATGGGGTCACTTTTGAGCGATTTTTAGAAGCTACAGGAAATCATAAACGAGTCAATATTTTGTATGATCCTAGCCATTTTGTTTTACAACAATTGGACTATATTGAATATATAGATCATTACCATCAATTCATTAAATCATTCCACGTGAAAGATTCAGAATTTAAACCTAATGGCAAAAAAGGAGCCTTTGGAGGATATGGAGATTGGATTGACCGCGCAGGTCGCTATCGCTCTCCAGGTGATGGACAGATTGATTTCAAAACTATCTTTACAAAACTAACAGAATATGGGTGTGATGTATGGGCAGTAATGGAATGGGAGTGCTGCATCAAAAGTCCCGAGCAAGGCGCTAGAGAAGGAGCTTCATTTATCCAAAATCACATTATAGAAGCTACAGAAAAAACCTTTGATGATTTTGCCGGAGGTACTATCGACGAACAACACTTGCGTAACATATTAAACCTTTAACACTTTAAACAAAACTTTATGAAAAAAATATTTTTAGCTCTATTGACACTTGGATTAATGACCGGTAGTGCACCACTAAAAGAAAAAACTGTACCCACAGTTGATGCAAAATGGGAATCACTATTCGATGGTGAAACTCTTAATGGTTGGCATCGTTTCAATCGTATGGGAGTTACCCCTATATGGACAGCCAAAGATGGAGTACTTACCTTTGATCCTGAACTGCTTCCCAAAGGAGATTATATTCATGATATTGTAACCGACAACACCTATAAAAGTTTTCAATTGTCAATAGAATGGAATATCTCTGAAGGAGGTAACAGTGGAATTTTTTGGGGAGTTCAAGAGGGAGAAAATCATAACAAACCCTATTCAACAGGTCCAGAAATCCAAGTATTAGATAACGAAAGACATCCTGATGCTAAAGCAAATCCAAAATTTCACCAAGCAGGTGCACTATATGACATGGTTCAGCCTTCTAAAGATGTCTGTAAGCCCGCGGGTGAATGGAATCATGTGCTCCTTACAATAGACCATAATAAAAATGAAGGAAGTGTTGAGTTAAATGGTACTAAAATTGTTGAATTTCCATTAAGTGGAGAAGAATGGGACACTATGGTTGCCAACTCAAAATTCAATGATAAGTGTGACTTCAAGCGTTTTGGAAAAATGAAATCTGGTAAAATTGGTTTACAAGATCATGGCAACAAAGTGTCTTTTAGAAACATCAAAATTCGTAAACTTTAAGTTATAAAATATGATCCTATCCATGACGGGTTTTGGTAAAACCGAAACCCAATGGGAAGATAAAAACCTCAGTGTTGAGATTCGTTCCTTAAATAGTAAAAATGCTGATATAAATCTAAGAACTCCCTCGTATTTAAGAGAAATGGATACGGAAATCCGAAAGCGTATCGCTCAACAATTGCATCGAGGAAAAATAGACTTAAATATATTCATTGAATTTAATGGTCAAAATGCACCCTCAACAATTAATACCTCTGTTGTAAAATCTTATATCGGTCAGCTTAAAGAAATTGGAGACGTTTCTGAAAATGAAATGATGGCTATCGCCATGCGTTTACCTGATACCTTGTCCTCAGAACGAGAAACGTTACAAGAAGTTGAAAAAGAAGCGATTTTTAATCTATTAAACCAAGTCATAAAAGACATTGAAAGCTATAGAAGAGATGAAGGTAAGGCGCTTGAAAAGGATTTTTTGAAACGGATTGATCTCATTGAGGGACATCTCACATCTGTTATTAAAATTGATCCAGAGAGAAGTGATAAAATAGAACAAAAACTTCGTTCTGCACTAGACGATTTAAAAATTGAAGTGGATACCAATCGTTTTGAACAAGAATTGATTTTTTATCTTGAAAAGTTTGACATTACCGAAGAAAAGGTTCGCCTTAAAAATCATTTAGACTATTTTAAAGAAGTTATGAAGAATGATTTCCCTAATGGTAAAAAATTAGGCTTTATTGCTCAAGAAATGGGTCGCGAAATCAATACCATTGGATCAAAAGCGAATCATGCTGAACTGCAAAAAGTTGTTGTTCAAATGAAAGATGAATTGGAGAAAATAAAAGAACAACTATTAAACGTACTCTAAATTGAATTCAGGGAAACTCATCGTCTTTTCTGCCCCTTCAGGAAGTGGTAAAACCACTTTGGTTCACCATTTACTATCCCAAACCCTTCCTCTAGGATTTTCAATTTCTGCAACTTCAAGAAAACCACGCGGACAAGAAGAAGACGGGGTCGATTATTATTTTCTGAGCGCTTCTGAATTTCAGATGAAAATCGAAGAAAAAGCATTTTTGGAATACGAAGAAGTATACCAAAACACTTTTTATGGGACGTATACATCAGAGCTGGAACGACTATGGGCAGAGGGAAAACAAGTTCTGTTTGACATTGATGTAGTGGGGGGAATAAACATTAAAAAGCAGTATCCAGATCAAACCCTTGCAATTTTTGTAAAACCTCCTTCTTTAAATGAACTTGAAGATCGCCTCAGAAAACGCGGAACTGATAGCGAAGAAAAAATTAAAGAGCGCTTGGAAAAAGCAAAAATAGAAATTGAATATGCCACGCAATTCGATTATTGTTTAATCAATGAAGACATGGAAACTGCCAAGAAGGAAGTTGTTCAATTGGTTTCTGACTTCATAAATCCCTGAGGGATACCTACCTTTACCCTGTGAAAAAAATTGGTTTGTATTTTGGAACCTTTAATCCGATTCATAAAGGACATCTGGCTTTAGGTATATACTTTGCTGAGCAAACAGACCTCGACCAAGTTTGGTATGTAGTGAGTCCTCAAAATCCTTTTAAAGTTGATGATTTGTTATTAGACGACCAACACCGTTTAAAAATGGTGCGCCTTGCATTAGAAGATGAGCCTAAGCTGACCGCTAGCGATATTGAATTCTCTCTTCCCAAACCCAATTATACCATCCATACTCTGGAACATTTAGTTCAAATCCATCCCGAACAACAATTTGTGCTATTGATGGGAGAGGATAATCTTGTTCATTTTGATCGGTGGAAACATCATGAACGTATTTTAGAACGCGTTGAGGTTTATGTATACCCTAGACAACATGAGAGTTTTCCTCCTACAGCTTTATTAAATCATGAAAAAGTGAAATTAATAGATGCTCCCAAGCTTGAGTATACCTCTACTGCAGTAAGGGAAATCTTAAAAAAAGGGGGAAGTGTTGAAGCCTTTATCCCCAATGCCAGTTGGGTTTATATGGAGAAAAAGGGGTTTTATAAATAAAACATGTAACCTAAAAGTTGTCGTGTAAGATTATTTATTTGATCTTTTTAGGACATAAATAATAGTTTTAGAGCTTAAAACTCAATTCTAATCAAAATGAGCTGCTAAAATCTCCTACAAAAAAAGAATGAATGTTCACCCGTTCATGATTTCTTCCACCAAACGTTTTGTTAAACCCTCTCGACTCCAACGCTCTATGTTGGGAAAACTATTTTGAAGATGATCTTTTTGAGAGGCTACCTGTTCAATAAATTCTAAAATACCTTGATTATCTTGGGCTTCCAACATCTTGGCTGCTGACCCTTGGGCTATAAATTTTCCAGCTTCAGAATTTGGATCACCTATTGAGAGTACCGGGACTTCAGTCGCTATATATTCTAGAATTTTTCCTGATATCATTTGTGTATGTGCGCCTTCAAAAATAAAATTGAGGAGAAGGTGGGCGCTTTTCATAAGTTGTATGGCCTCTCGATGGGGGATGTATCCATGAAAAATAAGTTCAATTTTAGGATATTTTAAACGTATTCCTTCAACAATCTCTTGATTAATATTACCTGCAAGAGATAATCGTACAGGAGCCTTTAGGTTACTTAAAATCCGAAGTACAGATTCATAATCTTGATTTTGTGTCAATAAGCCCGTGTATACCACGTGAAATACTTTTTTGGTTATTATCCTTTTAATTTCCTGAAATAACTTTGTATCATAGCCATTAGGAATTGAAATAAATTTTTGCCTTGGAGCTCTGACTCTAAGTTTATCGTGGAGTGCACCACCCACGGTAGTCAAAACACCATCGGCAGCTTGAAGTACTTTTTTTTCTAAAGCCAAATCTTTTTGAATTGCATTTTTAGAACGATACATCTCACTATTATAAAAAATATCCGTCCAAGGATCTCTAAAGTCTACCCACCATTTTACATCAAATTGTTCTTTGAGTTGAAGTCCCGCCAAATGAGTAGAGTGTGGAGGTCCTGTGGTAACTAAATACGATATTGTTTCCTCTTTTAAGACCTTTTGAGCTGCTTTTATAGCAAACGGAATCCAACCTTTTCGTGCATCGGGAATAAAAAAGTTTCCTCGAACAAAGGCCGCAAATTTCCCTAAAGCACTTTTTCGTTTGACTTCACCTTGAGGAATTCCTTTTTGGGAACTGCCAGTAGTCAAAAGGGAATACCAGCGTAATGGCTCCCTTGTGGTTGTTTTAATTATATGAATATCTTCAACTTCTTCCAACAAACTTTTATCCCAAACTGCATAGGAAGCTTTTCCTTCGTCAACTGTTATTACAATGGGATCCCATCCCAACTGTTTTAGGTATTTGGCAAAATACATCCAACGCTGAACTCCAGAACCTCCAGCGGGAGGCCAATAGTAAGAAATAATCAAGATTTTTTGTGTGGGTATTTTCACCTTATTTTTTTGCCTTCCATAAAGGTACGGAAGAACAAGCTTCCCCATAAAATAAACTTTTAGCAACCGACTGTAATCGCTGTACTAAAAGAATGTAGGCATCTTGAGGAATTGTTTTATCCGAACACCCTTTAATCATTATGGGTTTGTCTACAAAAGGGGTTAGATCTATGTTAGAAAGCATTTGGCGGTACAACTGTTGCTCTAAATCTTGTAAGGAACCCAAAACTACCATCTTGGCAGAATTTAAATAGGATGTCACCAATAGTGTAGCCCAAGCAGGAAGTATGGCATCTGCGCTACAGCCAAGAGCTACAAAATGTTCTGAGTATGTATTCCAATCATGTTTTTTTAAAGCTTCTCTAAACGGTTTTTCACGCAGTAGAAACCCTTGTTCTAACCATTGTGACAAATCAATAAATGTACGTGTCCCCATGGGAATATATTCCTCTAAGTCAAAATTTACAAGAACACTATTAGCTACCTTATTGACAATTGCTTCTGCCATGTTTACAACATTCCTAATTCAAGTTTAGCCTCTTCACTCATCAAGTCCTGCGTCCAAGGCGGATCAAAAGTAATCTCCACCGCTGCAGTTTTTACTTCATCAAGAGACTTTACTTTTTCTTCTACTTCCATAGGAAGGGATTCAGCCACAGGACAATTGGGTGTTGTTAGTGTCATTAGTATTTTGACATCCAAATCTTCATTTACAAATACGTCGTAGATCAATCCTAATTCATAAATATCAACTGGAATTTCAGGATCATAAATGGTTTTTAAAACATTCACTATTTTTTCTCCAAGGACATTGGTATCGATTGCTTCTGACATAAGAATTTAGTTCAATTGTGTTTGAAAAGCCACAGCATACATTTTTATTTGTTTGATCATAGAGACCAAACCATTAGCACGTGTGGGTGATAAATGTTCTTTTAGTCCAATTTCATCAATAAAGGTAGTATTGGCAGCTAAAATATCTTTTGGATGCTGGTTTGAAAACGCTCGTATTAATATAGCGATGATTCCTTTTGTAATAATGGCATCACTATCTGCAGTGAAGTTTAACTTATCTTGCTCTAATTGTGCATGAACCCATACTTTGCTTTGACATCCTTTTATAATGTGATTGTCTGTTTTGTATTCTTCAGCGATTAAAGGAAGTGATTTTCCTAAATCAATCATATATTCATAGCGTTGCATCCAATCATCAAATAATGAAAATTCTTCTACAATCTCTTCTTGAATGGCTTCTATCGTTTTCATATTTAAAAATATAAAATTATTGCAACATGGCTACTGCCTTTCTTATTCCTGCTTCCAAGCGATCTATTTCTTCAAATGTATTATAAAAAGAAAAAGAAACGCGAACCGTCCCTGGGATTTTATAAAAGTCCATAATAGGTTGCGCACAGTGGTGACCCGTTCGAACAGCAATTCCCATTTGATCTAATATACTTCCAATATCATAAGGATGAATGGATCCTACGTTAAAGGAAATAACTGCTGTTTTTTCTGTGGCTTCCCCATAAATTTTTAATCCTTCAATCTTTTCCAAAGCAGACGTGGCATACGTTAATAATTCTGCCTCATAACCCGCTATTGTATCAAACCCTATACCATTCATATAATCCAATGCAGCTCCAAAAGCAATACCACCAGAAATATTGGGTGTTCCCGCTTCAAACTTATGGGGTAAATCAGCATAGATTGTTTTTTCAAAAGTAACCGTAGCAATCATTTCTCCTCCTCCTTGATAAGGGGGAAGGGTTTGGAGTAGTTCTGTTTTGCCATATAACATTCCAACGCCTGTAGGTCCACACAATTTATGTGCAGAGGTTACGTAATAATCCACATTCAAAGCTTGAACATCTGCTTTGATATGGGGTGATGCCTGAGCACCATCAATTAAGACTTTAGCCCCTTTAGTATGGGCTTTTTCAATAATTTCTTGAATCGGATTGATCGTTCCTAACGCATTGGAAACATGATTTACAAATACCAATTTAGTATTTGAATTCAGAAGACCGTCAAAAGCTTCCATGTCCAAAGTTCCTTCATGCGTCATCGGGATTACTCTTAAAAGTGCCTCTGTTTTTTCACACAACATTTGCCAAGGCACAATATTAGAATGATGTTCTAAAGCAGAAATTAAAAGTTCGTCTCCTTTTTTAAGAATTGAAGCATAGCCTGAAGCAATACAATTGATACTTTCAGTAGTTCCTGCTGTAAAAATAATCTCATGGGGATAAGCTGCATTAAAATGTTTTTGAATTGTAGCCCTAGCATTTTCGTATGCATCCGTTGCCTCTTGACTCAATTTGTGAACTCCCCTATGAATGTTTGCATTATAACGATAATAATAATCAGAAATAACCTCAACAACCTGTTTGGGTGTTTGTGAGGTTGCTGCATTATCCAAATAAACAAGAGGTTGCCCATTTACCTCTCGAGATAAAATAGGAAAGTCTTTGCGAAGTTGGTTTACATCAAACATCTATAATTCAAATCCTAAACTGACGCCAAGTTTCTTGGCAATTTGATTATTAATTCGCTTTTTCAACGAAGGTAATTGTACGCTTTCTAAAACGTTATTTGCGAATGCATAAGTCAAGAGCGCTTTTGCCTCTTTCTTTGGAATTCCTCTAGAACGTAAATAAAATAGTGCTTCTTCGTCCAACTGTCCAATTGTACAACCATGAGAACATTTTACATCATCTGCATAAATTTCCAATTGAGGTTTGGTATTGACGGTTGCTTTATCATCCAAAAGAATATTGTTGTTCTGTTGAAATGCATTTGTCTTTTGAGCAATTTTATCTACCAATATCTGTCCGTTAAAAACTCCTTCTGAACGTTCAGAAAAAATTCCTTTATAATCTTGATGACTTTCACAGTTGGGTTGAGCATGGTGCACCAAAGTAGCGTGATCTACATGTTGTTTTCCTTTCAAAATAGTTACTCCTTTGAGCGTAGAAAGAATGTGTTCTCCTTTATGAAAATAATTTAAATTATTCCGTGTCAATTTACCCCCTAAAGAAAAAGTATGAACACTGGCATGACTATTCTTTTCTTGAATAATGTAGGTGTTGTCAATTAAAGAAGCGGATTCTAGATCATTTTGAAGCTTATAATAATCCATAAAGGCATCTTGGTGTACATAGATTTCCGTAACACAGTTCGTTACTACTGGATGCTCTTTAAGGCTCTGGTGTCGCTCTATAATTTGAACTTGTGCGTTTTGATCCACAACTATTAAGTTACGAGGTTGTAACCAAACCGCTTTTTCTTTTCCAGTTGAAAAGTGTATAATTTCTATTGGCTTTTCTGCAACAACATTTTTAGGAATATAGATAAAAGCCCCTTCTTTAGCGTAAGAAGTGTTTAATGCCGTCATACTGTCTTCCTGATTCGCTATTTTATTAAAATAGGTGTCAATTAATTTCTTGTATTTAGGTTTGCTTAATGCCGCTGAAAGTAAACAGACATCAATCCCATCATGGGTGGTGTTTGATAAAAAAGGGCTGTAGACCCCATCAATAAAAATAACTTTGTAAGTATCCGTATCGAATAAAAAATATTTTTTGACTTCTTTAAGATCTACATTTGTTTCATCCTTTGGAAAAATAGCATAATCTTGATTAATCAAATTTGCCAAGGAGGTATATTTCCAAGCTTCATCTTTTTTAGTAGGAAAGCCTTTTTCTTCAAATACTTTTAAAGCAGCAACACGCGTTTGATGAACTAAATCTGAAAGATCCATCCCGTCATCAAAAGCCAAATGAGAAGAAACTAATTTTTCTTTAAATTCCATATTATGCTAATTCTTTAATCCAATCGTAGCCTTTTGCTTCCAATTCGTGAGCTAATTCTTTTGTTCCAGATTTTACGATTTTACCATCAAAAAGGACATGTACAAAATCAGGTACTATATGATCTAAAAGACGTTGGTAATGTGTAATTACTATAACAGCGTTGTCTTTGCTTCTAAGTTTATTGACCCCATTGGCTACAATTTTCAATGCATCAATGTCCAAGCCAGAATCGGTTTCATCGAGGATTGCAAGAGCGGGCTCTAACATTGCCATTTGAAAGATTTCATTTCTCTTTTTTTCTCCCCCAGAAAAACCTTCGTTTAATGAACGCGATAAAAACTTAGAATCGATTTCTAAAAGTTGGGCTTTCTCTCTAATCTTTTTTAATAATTCACTTGCAGGCATATCCTCCAAGCCTTTTGCTTTTCGGTTGGCATTTATTGCAGTTTTAATAAAGTTAGTTACCGATACTCCGGGAATTTCAACAGGATATTGGAAGGAAAGAAAAATCCCCTCATGCGCTCTTTCCTCAGCGTCCAATTCTGAGAGATCTTTCCCTCTTAATAATATTTTTCCAGCGGTCATTTCATAGTCCTCATTTCCAGCAATTACAGAAGAAAGCGTACTCTTTCCTGAGCCATTAGGTCCCATAATCGCATGGACTTCTCCTGCTTTTACATCAAGGTCTATCCCCTTTAAAATATCTTTACCCTCAATTTGGGCGTGTAAATTTTCAATCGTTAACATAGTTGGTTTTTTTATCCCACTGATCCTTCAAGGGAAATTTCTAACAATTTTTGTGCTTCTACTGCAAACTCCATAGGAAGCTTATTTAATACTTCCTTGCTAAATCCATTCACAATTAATGCAATGGCTTTTTCTGTATCGATTCCTCTTTGGTTACAGTAAAATATTTGATCTTCACCAATTTTACTGGTTGTTGCTTCATGTTCAATTTGTGCAGAATTACTTTTTGCTTCGATATACGGAAACGTGTGTGCTCCACAATCGTTACCCATTAGAAGAGAATCACATTGTGAGAAGTTTCTGGCATTCTTAGCACGCGCTCCTACTTGAACTAATCCACGGTAGCTATTCTGGGATTTTCCAGCAGATATTCCTTTTGAAATGATCGTACTACGGGTATTATTTCCTAGATGAATCATTTTGGTTCCCGTATCGGCTTGTTGATAGTTGTTTGTAACTGCAATGGAATAAAATTCTCCAATGGAATGGTCTCCTTTCAAAATACAAGAAGGATATTTCCACGTCACTGCTGATCCAGTTTCTACTTGTGTCCAAGATATTTTAGAGCGATTGTGGCAAATTCCACGTTTTGTCACAAAATTAAAAACACCCCCTTTACCTTCTTTATCTCCAGGGTACCAATTTTGAACTGTTGAATATTTGATTTCAGCATCATCAAGAGCTATCAATTCAACAACAGCAGCATGAAGTTGATTTTCATCTCTGGAAGGAGCGGTACATCCTTCAAGGTAACTAACATAACTTCCTTGATCTGCGATAACTAAAGTCCGTTCAAATTGTCCAGTCCCCGCTTGATTGATTCTAAAATAAGTTGATAGTTCCATTGGGCAACGAACTCCCTTTGGGATATAACAAAAAGATCCATCAGTAAATACAGCAGAGTTTAATCCAGCGTAGTAATTGTCTTTAGGAGGAATAACACTTCCTATGTATTTTTTGACCAATTCTGGATGCTCTTTAATCGCCTCCGATATGGAACAGAAAATAATTCCTTTTTCTGCTAATGTCTTTTTGAAAGTAGTCGCCACAGAGACAGAATCCATCACGATATCTACTGCAACACCGGATAGTTTCTTTTGTTCATCAATAGAGATACCCAATTTATTAAAAGTTTCTAATAATTCAGGATCTACCTCGTCTAAACTCTCATATTTAGCTTGCTTTTTAGGGGCAGAATAGAATGATATGGATTGTAAGTCTGGTTTTTTGTAAGTAACATTTGCCCAATCAGGCTCTGTCATTTCTAGCCATGATGCATAAGCATCCAGACGCCACTGGGTCATCCATTCAGGCTCCCCCTTTTTTTCAGAAATCTTACGAACAACCTCTTCACTCAAACCAATTGGAAAGGTGTCTGATTCAATGTCCGTATAGAAACCATACTCATACTCCTTGGTCTCTAATTCTTTCTTTAATTCTTCTTCTGTATATGCCATTCTTTTTTTTTAAAGTGAAAAACTTTCCCCACAACCGCAAGTTCGCTGGGCGTTGGGATTATTAAACACAAAACCTTTTCCGTTAAGACCGCCAGAATATTCTAAAACAGTTCCAACTAGGTATAAAAGACTTTTTTTGTCAACTAAAATTTTTACCTGATTGTCTTCAAATAATTTATCTTCCTCATTAAGCACATCATCAAATTTTAAATCATATGACAAACCTGAGCAACCTCCACTTTTTACACCAACTCTGACAAAATCTTGAATGGGGTCAAAACCCTCTTCTTTCATCAAATTGGCTACTTTTTGTTTTGCAGTTTCTGAAACCTTAATCATCCTAATAAAGAATTAATCTAAATTAAGCACAAATATAACCTATTTCTATGGATTTTAATGTTTAAGTTATTGAATTAAACTATTGTAAAATCAAGTCTTTTAATGCCAAATTGCAAGGAAAATATCTTTTCCGCCTTGTGAGATAGTAAAGTCCCCTAACGTGCTTTCAGTACTTCCAGCTACTTGAATTTTTCCTTCTTTACTTTCATTAATTGCATAAGGTATGTCTAGCCCATTTCCCAAAAGATTATAAGAACCTATAACACTTCCGTTAGCAAGAGTATGCACTAAAATAATATTATTTGCCAAAAAAGAATCTTCAGACCCCAGGTTATTCGGTGCCTGATGTCCCACCAAAACAAGAGTGCCGTTTGATCGTTCGAGTATTGCATTTGCTGTTTCAAAACCTTCACCTCCAATGTTTTTATTTGACTTTAAAACACCTTCTTTAGAAAAAAAAGCTATGAAAATATCGGAGGAGCCAAAGGCATTTTCAATATCACCATCAGCACTGTACGTTTGTCCCAAAATCACATAATCTCCATTACGATTTTCAATTATAGCTTTGGCACTATCATAACCTGAACCACCAAATGAACGTTCCCAAAGTAAATCACCTGCTGCGTTTAATTTTATAATCCAAGCATCGTAACTCCCTCGAGGATCACTGATATCAACATCTTGACTTTCTGAAGCTCCTACCAAAACAAAATCCCCATTGGACGTCTCAATAGCATCATATGAACGATCATTGCTTGATCCTCCAAAATAACTACGCCACACCAAATCTCCATTTTTATCTACTTTATGACACCAGAATTCCCCAGCACCATGACGTTGATTGAAATGCATTTGTTTACCGTCTTGACCCGCTCCATTGGACGCTGAAACATCCAAAAAACCGTTAAAAAAAAGTCCTCCATCTTGGGTTGCGACAATATTATAGGCATGATCATGGCCTAAAAACCCAAAACTTTTTTCCCATAAAAGTTCACCCTCAGCATCAATTCTTAATAACCAATTGTCATGCTGCCCCAAATTTAAAGAGGCATCCCCATCATCACTTTGGCTATATCCAATTAGAGCATATCCTCCTGTGTTCAATTCAACAATATCATATCCTCTATCGTCTTTACTACCTCCATAGGTCTTAACCCATTGAAGAGTTGAAACTGCATTAAATTTCATTACAAAAAAATCACTCCCACCCCTTTCTTTGAAGCTAAAGTCACCATCTGTACTTTGGGTATTTCCTATCATAGCATATCCTCCGTCTGATGTAGTAATAATACTATGTACCGAATCTTCCTCACTCCCCCCATAAATTGAAATGCCTCCCCATTCGCCCTTTGCTATAGAAACCTCAGGCCAATTAGTCTCAGTAATTGGTGTACAAGACACAACTGAAAAAAGAAATAAAAAAACTGAAAAATGACGCATATTTATTCTGACGCTTTAACCAAAAATAACCCGGAATTAATATCATTAATAGCAATTACCCCACTTTCAAAATAGGGGTAAACATTCCAAACTCCGTCAAATTTTGCATTATTGTCTTGGGGATAGGTGTCAAAAAAACCAAATTCAGTGATTTCTTTAATCCCAATTTTACTGATGTCCAAAACCCGTAATCCAGCGGTATAACTTGCAATGAAGAAAAAATCTCCTTTAGAATATCCATTATGATCAATTGCATTGACTCCAGCAAAATAATTATAATGTAGAACAGGATCCATTAGATTCGTGAGATCAAAAATGCGGGTTAATGTGGGGGATCCAAATTTAAATTCATCCAATTCGTCCCCTAAAAAAAAGTACTTATGGTCTTCCGAAAGATAACCCTGATGAGTATACCCTCCATTTTCATAGGTTATTGAATTAACTCTTTTAGGGCTTTCTTTATCTGTAACATCCACAATCACAACCTGATTATTATTTCCACCATCACTATTACTCCCAAAAAGCAATTCCTTCCCCTGAAAATTAGGATCAGGCCCATCATAAATAACAATTTGAGCATCATGGGTATAGGAATCAGCTTCATAACCCCCCACAATTATTGGATTTTTAGGATCGTTTATGTCAATAAATACTGGCCCCCCATTATACAGGCTAGAGCCTATTACATAGGCAAAACCACTCTCTTCATTTATAGCGATGTTATGAGCATTTCCAAATTCTGTGAGGTGTGAATCTACAGTAAAATTTTGTTTTTCTGTCAAATCTCTCAATCGTGTCAAGTCAAAAACCTGAAGTCCATGGCCCGCTGCCTCGCTTACAATAAAAGCATGATTATTATATACTTTTACATCTCTCCATGGGCTTGGATCAGTTGCAGTAAGTAATTTTCCTAAAAAGATTGGAGCCATTGGATTACTAATATCCACAAAAGCGGTCCCATCATCTAAGCCAGAAAGTACATATTCTTTTTCTGTCTCTGGATCTGTCCATCCCCAATTATCATTTCCTGAGGTACTATCAAAATCTTCGAGAGAAATTCTAGCTAACAAGTCATATCCAGAACATGGATACATCCCTGCCATTCCATTTTCGCATGGGTAAGATAAATTTAAAGGATCTCCGGGTGTTATGGGACTACCTGGCACCCCAATTACTATTGAATCGTCTAAATAATCGTCTTCAATAATTTCGTTATTATAACAACTAGCAAGAAGGAATAACATAGAAATTAGGGCAAAATATTTCATCTATTTTTTTTTCAAAATTACGAAAAAACATAAAGCACTAATTATTGAGTTGGGTTTTAATCAGGATATGTATTTTTGTGGCATGTTAGAAAATAAAAATCCCTCTAAAACCTCTCTCTCCTCTCTAGGGGAGTTTGCTTTAATTGACCATTTAACAAATACCGTAGAATTAACTCAAAGTTCAAGTGTTATGGGTATTGGAGATGATGCGGCAATTCTAGATTTATCTGAAGGCCAAACCTTGGTGACTACTGATCTTCTTATTGAAGGTGTTCATTTCGACTTAAGCTATATGCCATTAAAACATTTAGGCTACAAAGCTGTAATTGTTAACCTGTCTGACATTTACGCTATGAATGCTAAACCCAATCAAATTACAGTCTCCATAGCTGTTTCAAATCGTTTTACGTTAGAGGCGCTTGAGGAATTATATAGCGGAATTCAATTGGCATGTAAAAATCATACCGTTGACTTAATTGGGGGGGATACTACAAGCAGCACTTCAGGATTGACAATTTCCATCACCGCCATTGGTAGTGCAATTGACAAACAAGTTACACGACGTTCAGGAGCTCAAGAAAATGACCTGTTAGTTGTAAGCGGGGACCTAGGTGGAGCCTATGCAGGTCTGCAAATATTAGAACGTGAAAAAGCTGTTTTTAAAGTAAACCCTAACAACCAACCTGACCTTACCAATTATGCCTACAGCATAGAAAGACAACTCAAGCCAGAAGCTCGAAAGGATGTCATTGATTTACTTGCTGAATTAAAAATTAAGCCTACTTCGATGATTGACATAAGTGATGGTCTTTCTTCAGAAATCATTCATCTCTCGAAATCATCCAAAGTAGGATTCAAGGTTTTTGAAGAAAAATTACCTATTGACCACGAAGTAATAAGTATTTGTGAAGAGTTTAAATTTAATTCAACCACTGCGGTTTTGAATGGAGGGGAAGATTATGAATTACTTTTCACCGTTCCTCAAAAAGAGTTTGATAAAATTAAAAACCATCCCTTGCTTTCAATTATTGGCCATGCCTGTGATTTCGCAACTGGGTGTCAATTAGTAAATGGATTAGGGCAACAAATTGAATTGACTGCTCAAGGCTGGCAATCCTTTTCAGGGGATTCAAATTAGCCTAAGGCTACATCCAACATCATCATTACAATAAAGCCCAAGATAAATCCTAAAGTTGCAATATCCGTATATTTATCCTGTTGAGTTTCCGGGATAACTTCTTCGACAACCACAAATATCATGGCGCCTGCTGCAAAGGAAAGAGCATAAGGAAGTAAAGGAGTGAAAAAAGATACAGCTACAGCACCAATAACTGCGGCTATAGGTTCTACAACAGCAGAAAGCTGGCCATACCAAAAGCTTTTAAAACGACTTACCCCTTGCCTTCTCATTGGCATTGAAACTGCAATTCCCTCAGGGAAATTCTGAATCCCAATACCAATTGCCAAGGCTACTGCGCCTGCGATTGAAGCTTCTGGAATTCCGGCAGCTACCCCACCAAATAAAACACCTACTGCCAATCCCTCAGGGATATTATGTAAGGTAATTGCTAATACTAATAACGTTGTTCTATGCCAGGGTGTTTTGATCCCTTCACTTTCTTTAAAATTAATATGAATATGAGGTAATATCTTGTCCAATCCAAAAATAAAAAGTGCTCCTAAACCAAATCCGATAGCAGCAGGCATTACTTTAGTGAAGCCCTCACCGGGACTCATCTCTATACCCGGAGCCAATAAACTCCAGAAGCTCGCAGCTACCATGACACCTCCCGTAAAGCCCAATAGCCCGTCCAAAACAGCACGACTCAAATCTTTAACAAAAAAAACTAAAGAAGCCCCTAAAGCTGTTAAACCCCATGTAAATACTGTAGCATAAAATGCACCCAGTACCGGGTCTGTATTTTGGAAAAACTCAATGACTTTATCCATAATGTGGTTTTATGCAAAAATAAACACTTGTCGCTAATTCTGTTCAAATAAAACGCTTTTAATTACTTTTACCAATTACTATGGAAAAGCAAGTTTTTGATTATATTATTTGTGGAGGTGGTGCCTCCGGCTTATTGCTTGCAAATGCTCTTCTGGAAGATCCTCATTTCAAAGCCAAAAAAATCTTATTAATTGAAAAAGAGGACAAAAATTCAAATGATCGCACCTGGTGTTTTTGGGAAAAAAGCCCTGGGAATTTTGATGGTTTACTGAAAAAAACTTGGGCCTCAGCTACTTTTAAATCTGAGGAACTCCACATCGATTTTAAACTTGAGCCTTACCAATACAAAATGCTCCGGTCCAAACTTTTTTACACTAAAATTCATCTGAAAATTGAAGCCGCACAGCACCTCACTTTGTTGAAAGCAGAAGTTCTGGAAATCAAGGAAGATGGAGCTTTTACTCAAATAAGTACGAGTAAAGGAATCTTTGAATCACAAAAAGTTTTTAATAGTATTTTCAATCCAAATGCTCTTTACGCACAAAAAAAGTACCCTGTCCTCAAACAACATTTTGTTGGATGGTTTATAAAAACCAAAACCCCCCAGTTTGATCCCGAAAAAGTTTTTTTTATGGATTTTGATATTCCACAAGAACAACAAACGCGTTTTTTATACGTCCTCCCTTTTGATGAAAAACATGCTCTTGTAGAATACACCCTCTTTTCTGAGGAACTACTTGAAAAAGAAGAATATGAAACTGGTATAACTGATTATTTAAAAACAAAAGGGATAACAAACTTTAAAATCGAAGAAAAAGAACAAGGAAACATTCCCATGAGTTGCTTCCCTTTTGAACAGTTCAACACACCTTCCTTATTGAATATTGGCACCGCTGGCGGTTGGACCAAAGCCAGCACTGGGTTTACCTTTATGAACACCCACCGCAATGTCGATCGATTGGTTTCCTTCCTGAAATCCGAAAAACCATTAAATCAATTTCAAACAAAAAATAGATTCCGTTTTTACGATTTGCTTTTTTTAGATGTATTACTAAAGTACAATGATCAGGGAAGTAACTTGTTTCATAGGATGTTCGCTAAAAATAAACCTTTAACTATTTTCCGTTTTTTAGATGAAAAGACCTCTTTTATGGAAGAATTAAAAATTCTTTCCTCATTTTCATTTAATCAAATACGATGGTTTTTAAGTGCGCTTGTAAAACGAGTGTTTTAAAATTTACGTTCCATCAAATTTTTTCCAAATGCTTTTAAACTTTCTCTTCCTTCATCTGAAATTTTGATTTCTTCCAACTTTTCAAATGCAAGCTGTGTGTATTCTGAAACTAATTTTTTACTCGCTTTGGTTGCCCCACTTGTGTCAAAAATTATTTTAACTGCTGAAACTTTCTTGGTATTATCTCCCTTAAAATCAAACCATTTTAACAAGGATTCCTTTTCATTGGCAGAACCCAGCTCCATTACTTTGTGATATAAAATAGTTTTCTTGTTTTCAATAATATCTCCTCCGACTTGTTTCCCGAAATCTTCAGGATCCCCAAAAGCATCTAAATAATCGTCCTGAATTTGAAATGCCAATCCTAGTAATACTCCAAAATCATAGATTTTTTGGGCTTCCTCATCACTCGCATTTCCAATCCATGCTCCAACCTTGAGTGCATGACCTACTAAAACCGCAGTCTTGAGCTTAATCATTTCCAAATATGCGACAATTGAAACGTCGTTTTCTGTTTCAAAATCAACATCATACTGCTGACCCTCACAGACTTCTAAAGCAGTTTTACTCATTTGTTTATTCAGCTTTCCATACAAGGGATCTTCATAAATTTCAAGGCATTGATATCCCTGAATCAACATTGCATCTCCAGAGAGTATTCCTGTGTTGGTATTCCACTTATGATGGACAGTTGGTTTCCCTCTTCGAAGTGGTGCTGCATCCATTATATCATCATGCATTAAAGTGAAATTATGAAAAATCTCAACCGATAAAGCTGCTGCTAGGGCTTCGTTTGCATCTTTCCCAAACGCTTCAGTAGCCATCAAAGTTAATAACGGACGTAATCGCTTTCCTCCCAAACTCAGAATATAAGATATGGGTTCATATAGCCCTTTGGGGTTCTCTTTTTGATGATAATCCTCAAGGTATTTGGTAAAAAGGTTATGGTATTTAGATAATGACACTTATTTTTTTTTGCAAAAATAAGGTTTTATAAATAGTACTTAATGAAAAAAACTTTAGAAACTTTTGTTGTTTATAAAGTTTCCATCCGTATATTTGCAAAAAAATAACATGGAAAAAAAAATTGTCGCACAAGCGACTTCCCTTTTTTTACAGTATGGATTCAAAAGCGTTACCATGGATGATGTCGCTGAAAAAATGGGTGTTTCTAAAAAAACTATTTATGTTCATTTTCCAAAAAAAGAACAACTAGTCCTGGAAAGTGTCATGCAACATATAGACTTGATTATAGATAGGATAATCAATATTTCGAAATATTCAAAAGACCCTATCATTCAGCTATATCAACTTAATAAAGAGGCGATGAAGCATTTATCAAATGAAAAAAAATCACCTCAATATCAACTTCAAAAATACTACCCCAATATCTACACCAAACTAAAAGACAAGGAATTTAAGGCCCTTGGAAATTTATTTACCGCAAGTATTCTTAAAGGGATAGAAACAGGATTGTTTCGTAAAGAACTTGATGTTGATTTTGTGATGCGAATCTTCTTTAATGGAATTAGAGGAATAAGAGACATCGCACTTTTTCCTGTAGAACGATACAAAATAGATGAACTTATGATTAAGTTTTCAGAATACCATCTTCGTGCCATATGTACCCCAGAGGGGACTTTAAAATTGGATAATTATAAAAAAGAAATGAACCTATGATAAAAAAAATTATTTCCTTTCTCTGTTTTGGGATTGGAATCATACATGCTCAAAACCTACCTGAAACAGTCTCTCTTGAGGAAGCTGTTGCCTTTGGATTGGAAAATAACCGCACTATACTAAATGCAAGTTTTGAGGTTCAAAAGGCCTACAAAGAAAAATGGAAAACAATTGCTGTTGGGCTTCCGCAAATAAATGCTGAAGCAAACTATCAAAACTTTATTGAATTACCTACATCCTTAATTCCTGCTCAATTTTTTGGCGGAGAAGAAGGGGAGTTTGCTGAAGTTCAATTTGGAACTCCTCAAACGATGACAGCAGGGGTTACACTAAATCAATTAATTTTTGATGGCTCCTATTTAGTTGGACTTGAAGGAATCAAAATATACTTAAATATTTCTGAAAATATTTTAGAAAAAACAATCCTTGAAATTCGTAAAAACATAATCAACTCCTATTTTTCTGTTTTATTGATTCGAGCTAACATTAGCTTTTTAGAAAAAAACAGAGATACTTTAAAAACTAATTTGGATGAATTAATTCAATTATTTCGAAACGGTTTTGAAGAAGAAGAAAGTGTTGAACAACTGAGGTTGACTTTATCAAGTATTGAAACTCAATTTCGATATGCAAAAAACCTCGAGCGGATCACCTTGGATATGTTAAAGTTATTGATGGGCTTTCCAACAGATTCTCCATTGTTTTTAAATGATGAATTGGAAACACTTACAACGGCAAGTCTTTTTGAATTTCCTATTGAAGGAAGACCTAAAATAGAAAATAATATAGACATCAAAATTGCACAAAACAATCTAAAATCTGAAGGATTATTATACAAATACGAGCGATCAAAAAATATGCCCCGCCTTTCTGGATTCCTAAATGGTAATTATACCGGAAATAGCGAGACCTTTAGCTTTACAGATGCGAATCAAAAATGGTTTGGAGCCTCTTTACTTGGTGTAAAGCTTCAAGTTCCCATTTTTAGTTCTTTTATAAGACGTGCTAGCTCCCAAAAAGCTAAAATTGCTGTAGAACAAGCAGAATCAAACTTGGAGGAAACCGAAGAACGTATTTTTATTGAAACACAAGCTGCCACCAATGAATATCGATTGGCTGTTGAAAATTACTTTACCAGTAAAGAAAATTTAGCCTTGGCCACTCGAATTAAAGAAAAAAATCAAACCAAATACTTTGAAGGACTTTCAAGTTCTTTTGAATTTCGTGAAGCACAACTTCAATTATACAATGCTCAAAACAACTACATAAAATCTATTCAGAGTGTAGTTCAAAAAAAATTAAATTTAGAAACCCTTCTTAATAATACCCAACTTTAACAACTATGAAAAAATCAATTATACTCTTAAGTTTTTCTTTACTTTTTCTTGCCTGTGGTCAAAAAGAAGGAGAGTCGGCCCAAAAAAAGTTTTCATCAACTAATCTAGAAGAGTTACAAAAGGAAAAGGCTAGCTATACCAGTCAAATAAAAAATTTAACTCAAGATCTAGAAAAGATCAATACAGCAATTGAAAAACTAACGGGAGGTGAAAAAAGAACTTTGGTTACAGCACTTCAAGCAGAAGCTCAAGTTTTCAATCACATCATTGAAGTTCAAGCCAATATTAAGACACGCCAGAACCTGCAATTAGTTCCAGAATTTGGTGGACGACTGGAGCAAATATTAGTGGTAGAAGGACAAGATGTTAAGAAAGGGATGCTGCTCGCCGTCATTGATGATGCAGGCCTCCAGGATCAATTGGACCAAATGAGGTTACAATTAGAACTTTCTAAAACAACTTTTGAAAGAACACAGCGTTTATGGGATCAAAAAATTGGATCCGAAATGATGTATTTGGAAGCAAAAACACGCTTTAAAACACAAGAAAAACAAGTAGCTCAAATGAGAGAACAACTTTCAAAGACTAAAATCTATGCTCCGTTTGATGGTGTGATTGATGAAATTACTGCAAAAAAGGGAGAAACAGTTGCCCCCGGAATGTCACCTATTTTAAGAATAGTCAATTTAAAAAGTATGTATGTAGAATCTGATGTGCCTGAGAGCTACTTAAAAAATATTACCAAAGGAAGTAAGGCAACGGTAACGATTCCTGTATTAAATGAAACCCAAACGACTATCATTCGTCAAACAGGAAACTTTATACAACCTAGCAATAGAACTTTCCGAATCGAAGCGCCTCTTGAAAACCCAAATGGATTGATCAAGCCAAACCTAAATGCACGTTTAAGCGTAATTGATTATTCTAACACTAAGGCAGTTATGATTCCACTTAGAGTGGTCAGAGAAAATGCAAAAGGAGAAACTTTTGTTTTTATCCTCAAAACGCCCGAAGAAAATAATGGCTTTACCACAGAGCAGCATTTTGTTAGCCTGGGTAAATCTCAAAATGAAATGGTAGAAATAATAGAAGGAATCGAACCCAACGACCTAATTGTAGACGAAGGCGTTAGCCTTTTAGTAACGGGTCAAAAAGTAACCCGAATTGAACAATAATGGCTAAATCAATGAAAACACCAAATACAAAAGAATTCCTTTTTGCATCATGGGCAATAGACCACAAAACAGTAGTCTATGTCATCATGGCTATATTTTTGATTTTAGGGATTAGTTCTTATTTCAACATGCCGCGTGAAACCTTTCCTGAAATCAATGACACTAAAATTTTTGTAAGCACGATATATCCAGGAAATACCGCTGAAGATATAGAAAGAACTGTTACTGATCCTCTAGAAGAAGCACTAAAAGGTGTTCCCAATTTAGTTGAAATCCGATCTACCTCTTCTGAGGACTTTTCAGTAATTGACGTGGAATTTGACGAGAATATCTCTATTGACGATGCCAAACAAAAAGTAAAAGATTTAGTAGATGGAATTACATCTGGTGCCGACTGGCCTGTTTTTAACAATGCTAAGGTTGAACCTAATATTTTTGAATTAGATTTTTCTGAGCTACAACCGATATTGAATATTAGCTTACACGGAGATTACCCGATCGAGCAATTAAAAATTTACGCAGAACTTTTAGAGGGTCAAATTGAACAGTTGCCTCAAATCAAAGAAGTTAACATTCGAGGAATTCAAATTTTTGAAGTTGAAATTGCTGTAGATATATATAAAATGACTGCAGCTAAAGTTTCTTTTGATGACATTCTAAATACCATTTCTAGAGAAAATACTACTATTTCAAGTGGAAACATTGTGAGCGGCGGTCAACGAAGAACGTTGCGTTTAACAGGAGAAATTAAAGATCCTGAAGACTTAAAAGGTTTTGTGGTTAAAACAGATAAGGGTCCTGTTTATTTGGGTGATCTTGCTGAAATCTCATTTAAAGAGAAAGAAAAAACATCTTTCGCTCGCTCTTTTGGAAAAAAGGCAGTTCTTCTTGATGTTGTAAAAAGAGGAGGAAAAAATCTAGTTATTGCTTCTCAAGAAATTAAAGCTCTAGTAGCACAACCCGAAAAAATCGGTTTGCCTTCTAATCTTGACATCAAAGTTTCCAACGATCAATCCAATCTCACGCTAAATCAAGTAAGTGAATTGGTCAATAGTATCATCTTCGGGGTTATCCTTGTCGTAACGGTACTTATGTTCTTTTTAGGATTCCGTAATGCCTTGTTTGTAGGTTTCGCTATTCCCATGTCTATGTTCATGTCCTTTATGATATTATCTGCTTTGGGATACACCCTGAACACTATGGTCCTTTTCGGCCTTGTTATGGGATTAGGAATGTTGGTAGACAACGGGATTGTAGTCGTTGAAAATGTCTACCGCCTCATGGAAAAAGAAGGGATGTCCAGAATTGCCGCTGCAAAAGCTGGAATTGGTGAGATTGCCTTCCCTATCATTGTGTCAACAGCTACAACAATCGCCGCCTTCCTCCCTCTGGGCGCCTGGCCTGGTTTAATGGGTGAATTTATGATCTACTTCCCTATTACACTTTCCGTTGTATTAGGTTCCTCGCTTGTGGTTGCTGTTTTCTTTAACTCCATGCTCGTTTCACAATTTATGGAAATTAGCGAACGAGAAATTAGCACAAAAAGCTTATGGAGAATCACTATTTTCATGGGAGGACTAGGTATTATTCTTTTATTTGGATCTCCGACTACCCGTGTTTTTGGAAATTTAATGGTATTGGTGCCAATTCTGTTTTGGCTTTACAAGTTTTTTATAAAAAGAATGGCTTTGTCCTTTCAAAATAATTTTTTAGTACGTCTAGAAAATGGTTACCGACGCTTCTTATCTTTTGCCCTTGGTGGATATAAACCGATCGCTTTCCTTGCTGGAACCTTCTTACTTTTATTTGCTTCTTTTGCTCTAATGGGTATTTTTCCTCCAAAAGTGGAATTTTTTCCAGACAACCAACCGCAACAAATATTTGTCTTTATAGAATATCCTGAAGGGACAGCAATTTCAAAAACAAACGCAACAACAAAGCGTATCGAAAAAGAAATTTTGACGGTCATGGAAGGGGCTACCTACAATAAAAAAGGTGTAAACATTCTAGTTGAGTCTATGGTAGCTCAGGTGGGAGAAGGTGCAGGAAATCCTCAAATTGATAACGGAAACACAAATGAACTTCCTAACAAAGGTAAAATTACCTTAACAATGCAAGAATTTAAATTCCGTCAAGGGGTTTCTAGTGAGTCTTTTAGAAAAGAAATTCAGCAACAATTGATTGGAAAATTTCCAGGGGTATCTATTTCAGTTGAAAAAGATGCTAAAGGACCACCGGCTGGATATCCTGTGACAATTGAAATTACGGGAAAAGATTATTTAGGTTTGATTCAAACTGCTGAGACAATGAAAGAATATTTAAATCGTGTAAATATCTCTGGTGTCGAAGAGCTAAAAATAAATGTAAACAAAAATAAACCTGGCTTGGAACTGACAGTGGATAGACAAAAAGCGGGAGAACTGGGGGTGTCTGCAGCACAAGTTGGACAGCTACTAAGAACTTCACTCTTTGGATCTAAAGCAGGGGTTTTTAAGAAAGATGGCGATGATTATGATATCAATGTTCGGTTTAACGAAGCCAATAGATATGACAATAATGCTTTATTCAACCAAAATATTATTTTTAGAGATCCTGCGAATGGGCAGATTAAAGAGATTCCTGTTTCCTCTTTAATTGAGCAAGAAAAAAAGAACAGTTTTAGTGCAATAAAACACCGACAACTAAATAGGGTGGTGACACTCTATTCCTCTGTTCTTGCTGGATACAATGCAAATGCTGTGGTTGATGCAGTTAAACAAGCGCTAGATGGATATAAACTCCAAAATGGGGTTAATTTCAAATTTTCTGGGGAAATTGAAGAACAAGAAAAAAACATGTCTTTTTTGTCAAAAGCACTTGCAAGTGCCCTAGGATTAATTTTGCTATTACTAGTCTTTCAATTTAATTCAATTTCTAAACCACTCATTATATTACTTTCTATTTTCTTGAGTTTCACGGGAGTATTCTTGGGCTTGATGGCCTTCCAAATGCCTTTTGTTATTTTGATGACCATGATGGGGATTATTGCACTAGCAGGTATTGTTGTAAATAACGGAGTGGTTCTTTTGGATTACACCCAATTACTCATCGATCGAAAAAGTGAAGTAGAAAAATTAGCAGAAGGCCAAATGCTGAGTAAAGAATTAGTCACCGAAGCTATCGTAGAGGGTGGAACTGCACGTTTACGCCCTGTAATACTTACAGCTATTACCACCGTATTAGGGCTTATCCCGTTGGGAATAGGTCTAAATATTGACTTTTTCTCTTTATTCTCCGAGTGGGATCCTAAAATTTACATAGGGGGAGACAATGTGGTTTTTTGGGGGCCTTTGGCTTGGACGGTCATCTTTGGATTGACTTTTGCTACCTTTTTAACCCTTGTAATCGTCCCTTCAACCTTCTCTATTGTTTATTCCATTAAGCTTTGGCTCAAAAGAGTTTTATAAAGAAATCAAAATCCTGAGGTTCGCGCCTTAGGATTTTTTATTTTTGTACCACATATAGAAACCATGTATAGAACGCATCACTGTGGAGAACTCTCTCTAGAACACTTAAATCAAACCGTTACCCTATCAGGTTGGGTACAAAAAAATAGAAACAAAGGGTTCATTATTTGGACAGATCTTCGGGATCGCTATGGAATAACTCAATTAATTTTTGACGAAGAACGTACCCCAAAAGCTGTTTTTGAAAAAGCACAAGGTTTAGGAAGAGAGTTTGTAATTCAAATTCAGGGAAAAGTTATTGAGAGAGAATCCAAAAATGCCAATATGAATACCGGTGATATAGAAGTTCTGGTAGAAAATTTAACACTACTAAACGCTTCAAAAACACCCCCTTTTACAATCGAAGACCAAACCGATGGCGGAGAGGAGTTACGTATGCAATTCCGCTATTTGGATATTCGTAGAAATCCTGTGAAACAAAAATTAATGTTTCGTTCTAAGGTTTCCATGGCCGTTCGTAATTATTTAACTGATGCTGGATTTATTGATGTTGAAACACCTTATTTGATTAAATCTACTCCGGAAGGAGCACGAGATTTTGTGGTACCTTCTAGAATGAATGAGGGACAGTTTTATGCCTTGCCTCAATCCCCACAAACCTTCAAACAGTTATTGATGGTGGGAGGTATGGATAAGTATTTTCAGATTGTAAAGTGTTTTAGAGATGAAGATTTAAGAGCCGATCGTCAGCCTGAGTTTACCCAGATTGACTGTGAAATGACCTTTGTTGAACAAGAAGATATTTTAAATCAATTTGAAGGCTTGACGCAACATTTACTGAAAAGTATAAAGGGTATTGAACCCAAACCATTTCCAAGAATGTCTTATGACAATGCCATGAAAATCTACGGGAATGACAAGCCCGATATTCGTTTCGGGATGACTTTTTGCGAACTCAACGACTTGGCTCAAGGTAAAGGATTTGGTGTTTTTGATAGCCAAGAATTAGTCGTGGGTATTGCTGTTCCAAAAGCAGCTGAAATGACAAGAAAAGAAATTGACGGTCTCATTGACTGGGTAAAACGCCCTCAAATTGGTGCCAAAGGTCTTATTTGGGTAAAATGTAATGCCGATGGAAGTCATAAATCCTCAGTTGATAAATTCTTTAACGCAGAAGATCTAGCACAATGGGCGGAACGTTGTGATGCCATCGCAGGTGATTTAATTTTAGTTCTCTCTGGGGATGCTAACACGACAAGAACGCAATTGAGCGCCCTTCGTATGGAATTGGGAGAACGCCTCGGGTTGAGAAAACCAGAAGAATTTGCCCCACTTTGGGTAACCGATTTTCCTTTATTGGAATGGGACGAAGAAAGTAAGCGTTACCATGCCATGCACCATCCTTTCACTTCTCCCAAACCTGATCAGCTTGAATTATTGAAAACCGATCCAGGTGCAGTCAAGGCAAATGCTTATGATTTAGTTTTAAATGGAAATGAAATTGGAGGAGGCTCTATACGAATTCATGACCAAGCGCTTCAATCTCAAATGTTTGATTTATTAGGTTTTTCAAAAGCAGAAGCCCAAGCTCAGTTTGGATTCTTGATGGATGCTTTCCAATTTGGAGCGCCTCCACACGGTGGAATTGCATTTGGCTTGGATCGCTTAGTTGCTATTTTAGGAGGAGAAGAAACCATTCGTGATTTCATTGCATTTCCAAAAAATAATAGCGGGCGAGATATTATGATTGATGCACCTGCAGAAATAAACCCAAGTCAATTGGAGGAATTATCCTTGAAATCTATTGTTGCAAAAAAGAAATAAAAAAATCATGAAACTTGTCTTACGGATTTTATTTTTTTTATTGTTAGGGGCTTTAGCCATTGGATTGTATTATAAAAACCAAATTGAATTTAGTCTTGGAGAACGCATCATTGGATTTACTGTTTTAGGGGGTGCTTTTATTTACTTACCCCTTTTTTTATACCACCATTGGAAAGGAAAACGCCTTCAAGATTATACCATGAGTGATGAAAATCTGAAGAAAATGAGGGAGAAATAAAATAGACTTTAAAAACGAAAAATATTGATAATCAAAGCCTTTGGTAAATAAAAAACGTTAAAAAGTAAGGTCGAATAGATTTTAAACGTACCTTTGCAGCATAATTAATAAAATAAACAATGACTGGTACAGTTAAATTTTTCAATGAAGCTAAAGGATTTGGTTTCATCACAAACGATGAGTCTGGAGAAGACGTATTCGTTCACATTTCAGCCCTAAACGGCGTGACCCTTAGAGAAGGAGCAAAAGTAGAGTATGTAGAAGAAGATGGTAAAAAAGGGAAGCAAGCTTCCAGTATTTCCGTATTATAATTTATATATTATTACTAAGACTTAAGCGTTTCAGCAATGAAACGCTTTTTTTATTTCCTTTTTTTAGCAAAAAAAGCATCCAATAAGGCTTTGGCTTCTTCTGCCAAAACACCCCCACTAAGAATTGTTTTAGGATGTAAATCTAAATTGGCTTGTTGAAATCCCCGCTTGGAATCACTAGCGCCAAAAACTACTCGGTCTAATTGGCTCCATACCAAAGCTCCAGCGCACATCACACAAGGCTCCAAAGTCACATAGAGCGTGCATCCAACCAAGTATTTTCCATTTAAATAATTTGCAGCAGCTGTAATTGCCTGCATTTCTGCATGTGCAGTAACATCATGAAGTCGTTCCGTCAAATTATGAGCACGAGCTATAATTCGCTGCTCTACAACCACTACAGCGCCTACGGGAACTTCATCTGCAAAAGCAGCTTTTTCAGCCTCAGCTAAGGCTTGTTTCATAAAATATTGATCATCTAATTCCATGTTCAAAAATACAAATTCCAAAGGCATAAGATAAATTTGCTTTTACCTTACCTTTACCACATGTCAAAAAATCGTTTTGCATCCATACAAAACCCAAAGGAATTAAGGAAGCTTCCCAAAAAAGAGCTTTCTGATTTTGCTGCTGCTTTACGAAAAGATATCATTCACGCCTTGGCAAAAGGAGAAGGACATTTGGGCTCCAGTTTAGGAACTGTAGAATTAACCGTTGCCCTACATTATTGCTTTGACACTCCAAAAGATGTTTTGATTTGGGACGTAGGACACCAAGCCTATGGACACAAAATGCTGACTGGGAGAAAAACTGCCTTTAGTACCCTTCGTCAACAAGGAGGCATTAGTGGTTTTCCAAAAAGAGAAGAAAGTCCTTATGACACCTTTGGAACGGGTCATGCGGGTACAGCTATTTCTGCAGCCTTGGGAATGGCCTTGAGCTCAAGCCTAAAGGGAGAAAACAAACAACATATTGCCGTAGTTGGAGATGCCTCCATAGCGAATGGGATGGCTTTTGAGGCACTCAATCATTTAGGAACAACCCTAGCTAATGTATTGGTTATTTTGAATGATAATACCATGGGAATAGATCCTAGTGTGGGCGCTTTGAAAAACTATTTTGAAACGGTAAAAAACGAACGTCCCGCTACTCCCAACTTTTTTGAATCACTCAATCTAAATTATTCGGGACCAATAGATGGACACAATATTGACACATTGCTACAGGTTTTTGAGCAACAAAAAAATATACAAGGTCCAAGAATCATTCATCTAGTTACAACAAAAGGAAAAGGTCTTCCTATTGCGGAGAACGAACAAGTGACATATCATGCACCAGGAAAATTTGATCCTCTTACTGGAAAACTTAGTAACCCCCATGAACATCAGAAACTAAAATATCAAGATATTTTAGGGCAAACACTACTCCATCTAGCAAAGACAAATGAAAAAATTATTGCCCTTACTCCTGCAATGCCCACAGGAAGTGGACTAGTGAAAATGATGGAAGTGTTTCCATCACGCTGCATCGATGTTGGAATTGCTGAACAACATGCTGTAACACTAGCTTCGGGTATGGCTGCAGAGGGGATGATTCCCTTTTGCGTCATTTATTCAACCTTTTTACAGCGTGCTTATGATCAAGTGATTCATGATGTCGCTTTACAAAATTTAGGTGTTGTTTTTTGCATTGACCGTGCAGGAATTGTTGGACATGACGGTCCCACTCATCACGGCGTTTTTGATATTGCTTTTTTACGTTGTATCCCCAATCTTGAAATTGCTACCCCCAAAGACGCCCAGACCCTTCAAAATCTTTTATATACCGCACAACTAGGAATAAAGCATCCTCTTGCAATTCGATATCCTAGAGGCTTTAGCGAGCTTACAAAGATTACAACACAATTTGAAAAAGTTGCATGGGGTAAAGGACAATTACTTAAAAATGGAGATACTCTTGCTATTTTATCTTTTGGAACTATAGCTAAAGTTATCAGTGATACACTGGAACATATAAAAAATACCAAGGCTGTTGCTCATTATGACATGTGTTTTGTAAAGCCACTGGATCGAGAGCTTTTACATTCAATTTTTAAACGTTTTAAAGCCATAATGGTTTTTGAAGAAGGGGTAAATAGTGGCGGTGCAGGAAGTGCTATTCTTGAATTTGCCGCACTAGAAAAATATCACATCCCCATTCAATTGGAAGGTATTCCCGACCAATTTGTTTCGCATGGAAAAACCAGTCTTATACATCAGGAATTAGGATGGGATACTCATGGCATCTCAAAAAAAATAAGCCTGTTATTAAATAAAACCAAATGACACCAAACCATGTCTCTTGGTTTTATATATTTAGCCTATGAGTAATCAAAAACGCCTTTTCCTATTAGATGCCTTTGCCCTCATTTTTAGGGGCTATTATGCATTTATCAAAAATCCAAGAATCAATTCCAAAGGAATGGACACCTCCGCGATCATGGGGTTTACTAATTCATTATTGGATGTAATTAAAAGAGAAAAACCGGACCACCTTGCAGTTTGTTTTGATAAAGGAGGGTCTGTGAGTCGTACTGCAATGTTTACAGACTACAAAGCCAACAGAGACGAAACACCGGAGGCTATTCGAATCGCTGTCCCCTACATACAAGAGATTTTAAAAGCCATGCATATACCGGTAATAGAAAAAGCAGGGTTTGAAGCCGATGATATTATTGGAACACTTGCTAAACAAGCCGAAAAAGAGGATTTTAAGGTTTTTATGGTCACTCCTGATAAGGATTTTGCCCAACTAGTTTCAGAAAATATTTTCATGTACCGCCCTGCTCGAATGGGAAATGGAATTGAAATATGGGGAATCCCTGAGGTTAAAGCAAAGTTTGAAATAGAACGCCCCGAGCAAGTCATTGATTATTTAGGAATGATGGGCGATGCTGTTGATAATATCCCTGGATTACCTGGAGTGGGAGATAAAACAGCAAAAAAGTTTTTGAAAGAATACGGAAGTATGGAGGCCCTTTTAGAAAACACCCATGAAATTAAGGGTAAACTAAAAGAAAAAATTGAAGCCAACAAAGAGCTTGGTCTTTTGTCAAAAGAATTGGCTACCATATTATTAGACGTCCCTGTAACTTTTGAAGCTGACTCGTATGCCTTGACGAGTCCAGATGAACAAGCGGTAAGTGCTCTTTTTGAGGAATTAGAATTCCGACGAATGGCAGAAAATTTTAAAAAGATTTTTGGCGCCCCTACAGCAAATCTAGAAACTCCTAAAGAAAAAGCACCTTCTCAACCTTCGCAAGAAGGACAGCAATTTGATCTCTTTGCGGCGCCAGGAAGCGGTACTATAACAGAAAGTAGTGTAGACAATAAAAAAAATCTAAAAACAAATGACCATTGGTATCAACATGTTAATTCAACGCTTGCTTCGGCTCAATTATTAAAGGAATTACTACAACAAAAGAGTGTTTGTTTTGATACTGAAACTACTTCATTAAATGCTTTAGAAGCTGAACTGGTTGGGATTGCCTTTTCATGGAATAAAGGGAAAGGGTACTATTTAGCACTTCCTGAGGACAAAACGGAAGTACTTGAAATTTTAGACCCTTTTAAAGCCTTTTTCGAGCATCCCGAAATTGAAAAAATTGGACATAATCTTAAGTACGATCTCAAGGTACTTCGTAATTATGATATTCATGTAAAAGCTCCCTTGTTTGATACTATGATTGCCCATTACTTGATTAACCCTGACATGCGTCATAATATGGATATTTTGGCAGAAACCTATTTAAACTATTCTGCACAATCAATAACCGAACTAATTGGCAAAAAAGGGAAGAACCAAGGAACTATGCGAGAAGTATCTTTGGAACAACAAACAGAATATGCTGTTGAAGATGCTGACATAACCTTACAGTTGAAAGAATATTTTCACGAAGAGATGTCCACGGCTAAAACGTTAGAACTCTATCAAAAAGTAGAGCTCCCCCTTGTTTCTGTCTTGACAAATATGGAATGTGAAGGCATCAATTTGGATGTTTCTTTTTTAAAATCACTTTCAGTTACTTTAGCCGAAGATATCCAAAAGTTGGAAGCCGCCATCTTTGAAGTTGCTGGAGAAAACTTCAATTTAGCTTCCCCAAAACAATTGGGCCTAATCCTCTTTGATAAATTAAAATTAGTTGATAAACCCAAGAAAACTAAAACAGGACAGTACTCAACTGCTGAAGATGTTTTGTCTTATTTGGCAAAAGACCATCCGATCATTTCTGATATTCTAGATTGGCGCTCCCTTCAAAAATTACAAAACACATATGTGGATGCACTCCCAAATGAGATAAACCCTAAAACGGGAAGGGTACATACTATTTATAATCAAGCAGTAGCAGCAACAGGGAGATTGAGTAGCAATAATCCCAACCTTCAAAATATTCCTATCCGAACAGAGCGTGGACAACAGGTCAGAAAAGCCTTTATACCGCGTGATGAAAACCACGTATTGATGGCCGCAGATTATTCCCAAATTGAATTGCGAATCATAGCTGCGCTCAGTGGTGATGAAGGAATGCTTTCTGCTTTTCAAAATAATGAAGACATCCATAGTGCGACAGCATCTAAAGTTTTTAATGTTCCTTTAGAAGAAGTTACTAGAGAACAAAGAGGTAATGCCAAAACAGTAAATTTTGGAATTATATATGGTGTTTCGGCTTTTGGATTGAGCCAACAAACTAATCTCAATCGCTCTGAAGCTAAAGAACTCATTGAAACCTACTACGCTACCTATCCAAAATTAAGGTCTTACATGCAAGATCAAGTTGATTTTGCTAGAGATAATGGATATGTTTCTACGGTTTTAGGAAGAAGACGTTATTTAAAAGACATTAATTCTCAAAATGCAATCGTACGAGGAGCAGCAGAACGAAATGCCGTTAATGCTCCAATCCAGGGAAGTGCTGCTGACATAATCAAATTGGCCATGATTGCCATTCAAAATCGATTAGAAAATGAAAACTGGAAGTCTAAAATGCTTCTGCAAGTACATGATGAACTAGTTTTTGATGTTCCAAAAGAAGAAATAAACACCCTCCAAGAGATGGTGAAAAAAGAAATGGAAAATGCATTTGAAATTAACGTACCGTTAATTGTTGATATAGGAATTGGAAACAATTGGTTAGAAGCCCACTAAGTCAAAAAATGTAATCTTTTTACTCTCCCTGAAAATTAGAATAAAAAATTTTTCCAAAGTAATTTATAATTGTACATTTGCAGCCCGTTGAAACAATTTTTGACGGATAAAATTATTTATTGTGAATACATTAAGTTATAAAACAATTTCTGCCAATGCTAACACTGTCAATAAAGACTGGGTAGTGGTAGATGTAAAAGATCTTCCCCTTGGAAGAGTTTCGGCTATTATCGCTAATTTTTTACGTGGTAAATACAAAACTAATTACACTCCTCATGTTGACTGTGGTGACAACGTTGTTGTTGTGAATGCAGCACATGTTACTTTAAGCGGGAATAAATGGGAACAAAAAGAATATATCCGTCATACAGGTTTTCCTGGAGGGCAACGTATTCTTACAGCAACTCAATTGCATAATAAGAAAGATACTCGTCTTGTAGAAAATGCAGTTCGTGGAATGCTTCCTAAAAACAAATTAGGTGCTGATCTGTTTAGAAACTTACGTGTTTACAGTGGTGCAGAACACCAACAAGACGCACAAAATCCAAAAACCATTAACATAAACGACTTTTTATAATGGATACTGTTCATACTATTGGCCGTCGTAAAACCTCTGTTGCTCGAATTTTTGTGAGTGAAGGAAAAGGGGCTATCACGGTTAACCAAAAAGATTATACTACGTATTTTCCTACTCCTACTTTACAATACAAAATCCAACAACCTTTTTTGTTAACCAATACTGAAGGGAATTACGATTTAAAAGTAACGGTAAAAGGGGGAGGATCTAATGGTCAAGCAGAAGCTGTACGTCTTGCTATTTCAAGAGCGCTTTGTCAAATCAACGAAGAGCACCGTACAGAATTAAAACCTGAGGGTTTATTAACGCGTGATCCGCGTATGGTTGAACGTAAGAAATTCGGTCAAAAGAAAGCAAGAAAAAAATTCCAATTCTCAAAACGATAGTTGGTACTCGTTTTGCCTCGTGCAAAACAAAGTTCATACATTTATTAATTAACCAGTTGCTTAAACCGCTACGGCGGATGTTAGTTTAGCATCTAAACAAGAATCAAAAAAACTTGTTGCTATACAAAAGGAACGTAAACTAAAAACAATGGCAAAACCAGAAGTAAATGACCTGCTTAATGCAGGTGTCCATTTCGGACATTTAACCCGTAAGTGGAATCCAAACATGGCTCCTTATATCTACATGGAGCGAAACGGTATTCATATCATCAACCTTTACAAAACTGCTGCAAAGATTGAAGAAACGAATGAAGCCCTAAAAAAAATCGCAGCCTCAGGACGTAAAATCCTATTTGTTGCTACTAAAAAACAAGCAAAAGATATTGTTGCTGAAAAAGCAAAAGCGGTAAACATGCCCTATATTACTGAGCGTTGGCCTGGAGGAATGCTTACAAACTTTGTAACCATTAGAAAAGCTGTAAAAAAGATGGGTTCTATCGATCGTATGAAGAAAGATGGTACTTTTGAAACACTCTCTAAAAAAGAACGTTTACAAGTTGATCGTCTTCGTGCTAAATTAGAAAAAAACTTAGGGTCAATTACTGATATGACTCGTTTACCCGGAGCTTTGTTTATTGTTGATACTACACGTGAACACATTGCTGTGAAAGAAGCTCAAAAATTGAAAATACCAATTTTTGCAATGGTTGATACCAATTCTGACCCGCGTGATGTTGATTTTGTAATTCCTTCAAATGATGATGCCTCCAAGTCAATTGATAAGATTTTAGGTCTTGTTACTGGAGCACTTGCCGAAGGTCTTAAAGAGCGTCAAAGTGAAAAAGAAGGTACGGCTGCTAATGATGCAAAAGAGATGGAAGCTGCTGCCAAAAAAGCTGAAGTTGCCGATGCTGCCGTAGAGGCTGCTCCTGAAGCTGAAACTAAAGCTAGTGTGAAAGAAGCTGCTCCTGAAGCACCTGCAAAGTCACCAAAAGAAGAAAAAAAAGACTAACTCATTCATAAATTAATAGAACTGTGAAAATTACTGCATCTGAAGTAAATAAACTCCGCCAAGCTACTGGAGCGGGAATGATGGACTGTAAAAAAGCGCTTGTTGAAGCCGAAGGTGATTTCGACAAAGCGGTAGAAGGTTTACGAAAAAAAGGACAAAAAGTGGCTGCCAATCGCGCCGACAGAGATTCTTCTGAAGGAGCTGTTTTAGCCAAAGTAAATGATGATAAAACAAAAGGTATTATTGTTTCTTTAAACTGTGAGACTGATTTTGTTGCTAAAAATGATTCTTACTTATCTTTGGCAACTGCACTGACTGACCTTGCATTAGATTGTGATTCTCTTGAGGGCTTCTTAGCCTCTGAATTTCAAGGAATGACTGTTGCTGAGAAATTAACTGAGCAAACAGGTGTCATTGGTGAAAAAATTGAAATCGGTGGTTTTGAAATCCTAACGGCTCCATTTGTAGGTTCTTATATCCACGCTGGAAATAAAATTGCAACGCTAGTAGGACTTTCTTCTGCGATAGATAATGCTTCTGAAGTTTCAAAAAATGTTGCGATGCAAGCTGCAGCTATGAATCCAATTGCATTAAATGAAGAAGGTGTTGATGCCTCTGTAATTGAAAAAGAAATTGAAATTGCAAAAGATCAATTACGTCAAGAAGGAAAACCAGAAGCAATGTTAGACAATATTGCTAAAGGAAAAATTAAGCGTTTCTTTAAAGACAATACTTTAGTAAATCAAGATTATATAAAAGATAACAAAATTTCTGTTGCTGCTTATGTAAAATCTGCTGGTAATGCTGAAGTAACTGCTTTTGCACGCGTGGCATTAGTTTAATTTCAACTAGCCTTTCCCTTATAAAGCACCCAATTGGGTGCTTTTTTTATACCTTTCAATTATGGTACTTAAAATTAAATGTGGCTGGTGTAAAGGGGATGCTCTTTATGAAAAATATCACGATTCAGAATGGGGAGTGCCCCTTTTTGATGAACAACAATTATTTGAGTTTTTGACACTGGAAACATTCCAAGCTGGTTTAAGTTGGATTACTGTTTTAAGAAAAAGAGAGGAATTCAGAAAAGCATTTGATCAATTTGATTATCACAAGATTGCGACGTACAGCCACACAAAAGAAAAGGAGCTCCTGAATAACAGTGGAATCATAAGAAACCGTTTAAAAATAAGCGCAACAATTAATAACGCTAAAGCGTTTATAAATATTCAAAAACTGCATGGAAGTTTTTCAGATTATATATGGAGGTTTGTGGCGGGTAAACCCATTACAAATTCTCATAAAAGTTCAAATGAAATTCCATCTACTACCCCCTTGGCAGAGACAATTAGTAAAAATCTAAAACAAAACGGGTTTAAATTTATTGGCCCTACAGTAATCTATGCCTACATGCAAGCGACAGGAATGGTCAATGACCATCTAATAGACTGCTTTCGCTATAAAGAAGTTGGATTAAAACGGTAAATCATCTTCCACATCATTGGCATCCCCTTTTGCAGGTTCGAAGGCTGTTGGGGGTGGCATAGGAGGCATTTCAGTTGGAGCAGCGCCTTCACTAGCTTCAATTCGCCATCCTTGCACAGAATTAAAGTATTTAGTTTCTCCTTGTGGATTTACCCACTCGCGCCCTCTCAAATTAATTCCAATTTTTACATTTTGCCCAACTTGAAAAGTATTCATCAAATCACACTTGTCTTGAACAAATTCAACTAAAATATGTTGAGGATATTGTTCTTCTGTCGTCACTACGACTTCTCGTTTTCGAAAACCGTTTGTACCATAGGTTTTCGTTTCATCAATCCACTTTATTTTTCCTGCTACTTCCATAGTTTGTTTTGTATTAAAACAAAAATAACAAAACTTTTTTCGGTCATAGCGTGAAGTACTATCAATTTATCAAATTCATGTATATTCGTGAGGAATCCATGTGTATGAAGCTGCTTCGCATCTTAAAAAATCAACGAAAAAATAGCGGATACTTTTTTGCATTTATTGTTGTTGCTTTGATTTTATGGAACACCAATCTGTTATTTCAAAATTTAAGTAAAGAACAGAGGACCAAGATGGAGCTATGGGCAATGGCGCAAGAAGAATATATTGAAAATCAAAGTTTTAGCAATCTAACTTTTGAGGTTCTGCAGCGTTCTGGAATCAATCCTATGATTCAAGTGGATCAAAATGATAAAATTTTAGAGATTCGAAATGTAAACTGGGATGAGAAAAAGCAGGATTCTACTGCTTTATATAAAATTTTAGCCCAGATAAAAAAGGAAAATGATCCTATCATAATTCAATACAAAGACGAAACAGGGGCGTTAATGATTAATCAAAAGCTTTATTATGGAAATTCAGAAGTCCTAAAAAAGCTACAGTATTATCCCCTTGCCCTTTTACTGATCATCTTTTTATTTGGAACCGTATTATACTTTGTATTCAAAACAGCCAAAATTGCTGAGCAGAATCGATTATGGGCAGCAATGGCAAAGGAAACGGCACATCAAATTGGAACTCCACTGACCTCCATGATGGGGTGGATCACCCTATTGAAAGAAAAACAAAAAGACGCTGATCCTATTTTAGAAATTGAAAAAGATATAGAACGGTTAAAGGTTATTACTGATCGCTTTTCTAAAGTGGGTTCTAATCCAGAATTGACTCCCTGGGACCTTGTAGATACTATTAATCAAACGGTAAGTTATCTTCAAAAAAGAAGCTCAGAGCATGTCCACTTTACCTTAGATATTCCGAAAAATAAAATAATAATTCCTTTTAATACCCAATTGATTAGTTGGACTATAGAAAATTTAATCAAAAATGGGATCGATGCCATGAAAGGAAAGGGAACATTAAGCCTTATTGTTAAAGAATTTGATCATTACGTTGAAATCCTTATTTCAGATACTGGAATGGGAATGAAAAAAGAGGTGACTTCCAAAATTTTCGATCCTGGGTTTACAACAAAATCTAGAGGGTGGGGACTGGGTCTTTCTTTGGCCAAGCGAATTGTTGTTGACTATCATGATGGAAAAATCAGTGTAGCAAAAACAACTTTAGGTAAAGGAACACAGTTCAGGATTATTTTAAACAAAACAACTTAAGAGTCTTTTGCTAAATTAAAACAGGAGGCGATTGCTTTTGCAGTAGCTTCCATTTCTTCGCCCGTTAGTTCAATTCGCTTCTGAAAGGTTGCGTCTTCCATCGTATTTAATGGAATTAAATGAACGTGAGCGTGAGGTACCTCAAGGCCTATAACGGTCATACCAACACGATTACAGCTAATGGATTGTCTAATTGCTAAAGCTACTTTTCTTGAAAAAGACATCAATTGTAAATAAGTGACTTCAGGAAGATCAAAAATTTTGTCAACAGCCACTTTTGGAACACATAATACATGTCCTTTTGTTGTGGGCTGAATATCTAAAAATGCATAGCAATAGGTGTCTTCAGCAACTTTATAGCTTGGAATTTCTCCTGAAATAATTTTAGAAAAAAGGGTGTCCATCAGGAGCGAGAAATTGAAATAACTTCCAATTCTATGCTGCCATTAGGAACAGAAATAACCGCAATTTCTCCAACTTTTTTTCCTAAAAGACCCTTTCCTATAGGAGAATCAACAGAGATTTTGCCTGTCTTTAAATCGGCTTCACTTTGAGCCACCAAAGTATACTTCATACTTCCCCCATTTACTTTGTTTTTTACTTCAACCGTTGAAAGGACTAAAACTTTGGAGGTGTCTAGTTCGGATTCATTTATAATACGCGCATTGGATAATACATTTTCCATTTTAGCAATATGCATTTCCAACATTCCTTGCGCTTCTTTTGCTGCGTCATATTCTGCATTTTCACTCAAGTCTCCCTTGTCTCTTGCTTCTGCAATTGCCTGAGAAGCTTTAGGACGTTCGATATCCTTTAGATGATTTAACTCAGCGCGTAGTTTTTTTAAGCCTTCTTCTGTATAATAAGATACTTTACTCATGTTTTCTACGTTTTCTATTATAAACAAAAAATCCTCCTACTGGTGGATTCATAACAAATATAAACAATTGCAACAAGTCATTAAAACAATTTGGCATTCGAGATTTGGATTAACCCTCAGCTTATTCCTCTTTTTTAGCTGTGGGAAAAAAGAGTTACAACGGAACCCCTATCTAGTAGATGTCCGTTTTCAAAGAGAAATCAACCTTAGCCTGCCTTTATATAACCAATTGAATTTTGTGGGGGGAAGCTTTTTAATCGAAGATGTTGGTATAAATGGAGTCTTAGTATTTAACTTGAACGGTACCTCCTACTTAGCTTGGGAAGCCACATGTCCCAATCATTTACCGGAAGCCTGTTCAAAATTGAGTATTGAAGGTGTATTAGTAAATTGTAGTTGTGAAGAATTTCAATATAGTTTAGCGACAGGACAGCTTTTAAATCCAAGTGAAAATTTAAATCCTCCACAAGGATTACTTTTTTATCAAGTTCAAAATTATAATGGTATTTTGAGGGTTAGTAATTAATTTTTCTATCAAATGAAGTTTCAAGAAAAAAATACAAAAAAGAGAAATCAACCTATTTGGCTTGTTCTATTTTTATTACTCAGCAATATAACCTTAGGGCAATTATTAGAAATAGATTACAGTAAAACCAAAAGAGAAGAGAGTCGTTTTCGTGTGCATTTTATCAGACAGGGAATTATTGGTGTCAGTAGTTTACAGCATCTTGATCTGAGTGCCGAAGTATTTAAAATACGTTACGACAGTAAAAAAGGAGCCCATGTTTCATTTACAGTATATAGCACCCAAACCATTTGGAGAGGCAATAAAGTTGATGCACTAAACACTTTTGACTTCATAATGAATCCCATTGGTGGAACTGCAAACGGAAATTTTTTTACTAGCTTTTCTGTTTCCAAAACAGACAATTCAAATTCAAAAATTGGTTTTTCATTAGGAACAAAATGGGTGGAGGGGCCACCTCTTCCTGATTTTAGAAACAGTACTTTTTTTGATAATTACAGCCGCTTGGGTTGGATAAATCAACGTTTATTAGCTGAAGATCCTCTAAAAAATTCAAGCCTCTACTTTTGGAGTTTCCCACACTTACAATTACACCAATCAAGTGAAGTAAATAGAAAACTTTTTTTCAATGAGGAGCTGCCCGCTCTTGCTTATGGCTACGGAATTGAATTAGGTTTAGAGTACAACTCCAAACTCAAGCTGATTTTAATCGGACAGCAACTCATCAATGCCACTTCAAACAGTGACTTTGGGAAACTTGTTTTACGCCTTTCTTTGGCATATCGATTTTAAAAGATAAGTTTCAAGCCGCTTAAGAAATGTAGCCCTGCTTGTGGATAATAACCCGCACCTTCAATCGTTGTTGTTTGACCTGGTGAGGTCCAATCATCATCATACGTATAAAAATAACCATTCGACAGATACTTTAGATTGAAAATATTATTGATCGTAGTTGACCATTGAATTTCTTTAACCCACTTCTTTGGCTGCCACGAAAAAACGGCATTTATATCAGAGATAAAATAAGAGGGCAAACTAGAGTTTTCTGAGTTAATATTTCCCATATACTGTTTCCCAACATATTTCGATAATAAACCAACTTGAAAGTGAGTAGATGGAGCATAAACTAGAGCATTCCCTCCCACGATATTGGGAGAATACGCTAACTGAGTTTTTCCTAGGCTTTGAAGAATTCCATCTCTTTTAAAATAAAAATCCAAATTTTGATTGCTGCTCACTGCAAGATTTGGCTTAAACAACCATTGATCTGCCAATTGTATTGTAGCCTCAATTTCAATACCTACACGTCTACTTTTCCCGACATTCTGACGAATGGGAGCTCCTACCTCATCTATGGCTCCTGTTAATACTAACTGGTCCTGATATTCCATCCAATATAAATTGGCTTGGGCTTGAATTTTTTCTTTTTTCATTCTCCATCCCAATTCAAAATCATTTAATTTTTCGGGTTTTGGGCTTCCATTTTCATAATCTGTCCGATTCGGTTCTCGTTGCGCTTTCGCATAGGAAAAATAAAGGTTCTGCTTTTGAGAAAGCATGAAGGTAAGCCCCGCTTTAGGATTAAAAAAAGCAAACTGATCATCTACAGAAAAATCTTGTGGCCCAGAGACGGTACCGTCAACATTGTAATCAATCCCACGAAATTGTAGGTCTAAAAAACCGGTCAATTTTGAAGTGAGCTTTTGTGTGGCTTTAGCAAAAAAGCTCCCTTCTGTTTTTATCCCTTGACTTTCATAAAAACGATGATTTGGTTGGGTATCTCCAATTGTTTGCGCCCAAAGTAAATTTCCAAAATGATCTCCAATATATCGACTGTAAAGACCTCCAAAGTTCATTGTTAAGTCAGAGGTTTCATAATTTAGCCCTAAAGTCAATACATAGTAATCGTTATCCAGCCATTTTTGAGAAATATTTTCTGAGCTTTCAATTGAAGTTTCACCAATATTATATGGGTCAAGCTGTAAATAATTAAAAGATGTATTTCCTACAAAACTTATGTTTTGGTCCTGCCATAGATCGTTATATTCTTCATAAAACCCCCGCCCATACGTATAGTTTAACCCTAGAGAAACGCTCCAAATGGAATTGATTTTTTCATCCCAATGCAATTGATAATGATCTTGGGTATAATCATCCACTTGATTGTCATAAAAACCCGTAAGATTCCCACTTGAGTCGTAAATTTCTCCCGCAGGATTGTAAGTTCTACTGGTTACTAAAGTTTGGGCGTCAACACCATACCAAGACTGATAAGTAACCTCGTGACCTCCAAAAATGAGTGCCTTAATCAAGGTATTATTATCTTGGAAAGCAGCCTGAAAAAAATAGGCGTCTAAATTAGATGCTGCACGATCTATATAGCCGTCAGAATTAATTTTTGACAATCTTCCCGAAAAAGAAAAATTATCATTTAACACTCCCGAAGAAAATTGAAAGGTGTTTTTTAGTGTATTAAAGCTTCCTATGCTACTCGATAATGATGTGAATGCATCTTGCTGCACTCCGGATGTTTCAACGTTTAAACTTGCCCCAAAAGCCGCAGATCCATTAGTTGAAGTCCCAACACCTCTTTGCAATTGAATTTGTTGAATAGAGGAAGCGAAATCGGGTAAATTAACCCAAAAAGTACCTTGCGATTCGGCATCATTATAAGGAATTCCGTTGAGGGTTACATTTACTCGTGTTGCATCACTTCCTCGAACACGAATACCTGTATATCCAATTCCAGCCCCTGCATCACTTGTGGTAACTACAGCTGGCAAATAATTTAATAATATAGGGATGTCTTGTCCTAAATTCCTCGAAGCAATATCTTTTTGGGTCACGTTTGTAAACGTTACGGGGGTATTTTGTTTCGCTCGTATTCCAGTTAATTTTACTTCTTGTAAACTAATCGTGGGAAATGAATCTAAGGGAGTTTCTTTTTTTTTCAATTCCTCTTGTGCAGACACTCTAAAGACAAGAGTAGTAAGCAAAAAACATAATCGTATTATTTTCATTCGAATGTATTAGATTCAAATAAAAGGGGTAATTATTCTGATTTAAAAAATTTAAACTAATGTTATTTTCCCTTGGCAGCATTACCTGCCCAGGTTCAATGGGTGTGATCTCAGCCTTACGGCACCCCTTTGAGATTGAGTACAAATATATTTAAAAAGATCTGATTATTGAATTAAATCAGCTGCTGTTTTTACAGGATGAAACGTATCTGGAGGAAGCTCTATAAAAACGGTGTTCCATTGTGCCATTCCTCCATTCCATAGTCCTGGCCATTCTAGAATTTTAATATTAAAATCCTCTGCCTTTTTATTGCTTACCATAAATCGCTGTTCATCCCTAAAGTCATACAAAGAGAATTTTTCTCCCTTAAAATTAGTAATCCCACAGACCATCATCACTGGGTTAAAATGAGTACTCTCCTCAATTGCCTCTAGATGTTCTTCTATAGAATGATCTAATTCCACCCCTTCAATTATTTGTAAACTTTTCCCTCGTGGTTCTGTTTTCCAAAAAGGACCTCCTCCTTTTTCACCTTTATTTGGGATCATTCCACAGACTCTTATTGGACGATTCAGATAGTCGTAAAGAGCTTGGAATTTGAGCTTATCTTTTGCATTTATAATGTATTCTTGATCAAAACATTCTTTGATGAAACTTTCTATCGCCTCTAATTCTGATTTTTCCTTGTGTACTTCCAGGTGATTTAAATGCTTGAACAATCTTTCTTGAATACTCAATAATTTTCCCGCCAAAATTTGTTGCCAACGTTTACTCGAATGATTCTTTTCTCCTATTAGAGTATTATCAATATTTTTAATCCAAACACAATCTGCATCCAAAAGGTTTAGATTTTCTAAAAGAGCTCCGTGCCCCCCTTTTCTGAAACTAATAACACCTTCCTCATTTCTTACCCACGTGTTTTTTTCATCGAGATATGGAGTGTCTGTCAATCTATTTTGAAACGAATATTCTACTTTTAAAAATTCATTTACCGCTGTACTTTGTAAAGCTCTAAATTGCTCTTCAGCCTCTTTAAATAAAATTCTATGTTCTTTTGAAATTGTAAAATGTAAATAAACAGGTCCCTTTTTATCAATTATCTCAATAGCTTCAATCAGTTGAGCGTAAAAAGGAGTTAATTCTTGACCTGTTTCATCTACAAAAAAGGGAATTAATGCCTTAGGAAATTGAGAAAATTTAAGTCTTTCATCAAATAAAAGAGTTTGTACAAAGGCATTAAAAAATCCTTCTGTAGAACTTACTTCAGGAAATTTTTCTAATGAAATTTGAGCCTGAACAATCCCATAGAAAGGGAGTTTTTTTAAATTATGATAAATTAGTTTTAATCCTCTTCCTTGCTCAGATTCCAAATAAGAATTAAGCGCAAAGTTTGGATTTTTTTTTGCATTCCAATATTCAAAAAAAGGACTAAACATTCTACTTGCTGCTCCTGAAGCAGGAATAAACTTTATCCAGTTAAGGGCACCATCTTGATTATTAAAAAAAGTAAGTGCTTTTTCTTCTTCCTCAAGACTCAGTTGAGAAATTCCTTTGTTATGAATTGTGGCAGGCGTAATTCCAGAGAGAAAAGGAGCTCCTCGTTGTAGACTCTCCCATTGCCTCTGAACTAACTCAACGGAACGTCCTTCAACCTGTAATTTTTTTTGATCTTCTGATGTAATCATATTCGACCTGGTAAATTTAAGGATTCCAGTGTTTTAATGGCTCGTTTCATTCTTTTTTCGTGTGATCCTTTTAGGTGTGTATAAGGAACTTCTTTCTGCTTTAAAAGACCTTCAAAGTGGCTGAGCATTTCAATTCTCGACTCTGGTCGATCCCTAAGATCATCGGCTTCCCATGGGACATCTATATGGGTCAAAAAATAATAATCATACTCAAATTCATTTGCCCATATCTTCAATTGGGGGTCGCAATATCCATCAAAATGTGTTTCTGACCATGCTTGTGTAACCAATACATTTGTATCACAAAAAAGAAAGCGTTGTGATGTGGACAAGGCTTCATTTTCAAGCGTTAATTGCCCTTCAGCTATTATTAATAAATCTTCTAGGGTGCACTGCTCCTGATTAGCATCCCACTTTTCTTGTAAATATCCTCTAGCAAATTCTGGTACCCAGCCACTCCTATAATGTTTTGCTAAAGATTTTGCAAGAGTTGTTTTACCTGTAGATTCAGGGCCAAATAAGACAATTCTCAAGCAATTGGTTTGCTGTTGTTTAAGATTTTTTTCCATTGGATATAACCAAAGATTGCAATAATTGTAAAGATAATGTACTGTAAGCTTGTCAGCCCTAATTCCTTAAACAAATAAAGTGGTATCGAAATAATGTCACCTACGATCCAAAAAATCCAATGCTCTATTTTTTTTCTTGCCATAAGCCACATTCCAACAAAAAATAATGCTGTGGTAAAGGTGTCAAGAGGTGCCGACCAATCTTTCCATTTGTCAAACAAAATATATATCCCTCCTACAAATAAAAGTATGATCATAAAGAGAATAAACCACACCCTCTTTTCTTTAGAATTCATTCGGGCAATGGGATGCTCAATTTTCCCTTCTTTTCTTCGAGTCCAAAAATACCAACCATAAATACTCATGATAAAATAGTTGGCATTGATCATAAAATCTCCTATCAAACCCGCTTGGAGTAATAAATAAACGAAAATCCCGGTTGAGATCATACCGCTTGGGTATACTAAAATATTATCCTGTTTTGCGAACCAAACACTTACTAATCCCAAGACAACAGCAACAAGCTCTAAAGTTATGTGCAAAAGAGAATAGTTTTCATAAGGTGCAATTAAAAAATCAAAAATCGGGTTCATACTTGCTACGGTCTCCTTTAACTAATTTTAATTGTAAAATAACTGCATCTTCTTTTTCAAAAACGGTTTTAATTTTAGGTATTAAAAAATTCATTACTTGATCATACTCTCCATATAATTGAGTACTTAACGGATTTTCTAAAACGGTAAAATCGGTATTACGGATGGATTTTATAAAGGCTTTTATAGTAGGAATATAATCGTCTTTCAACGGAGTTAAGGTTAGTTCAACTGAGAGTTTCATAGGTTTATTTTTTTTGGTCTTGCAACGGTTAAACAATAGGTGGGAAAATAACGAAAATCAAGTTCATATTTCCACTGTTTTTCATTGTGAAAAATGAGTCCTTCCCCTTTTTTTGAATCGGATTCAAAAGGCTCAATTAATAATTGGGTATTGAATTGAATACCTGATGTTTTATATACTTTATATAGCGCTTCCTTGGCTGTCCAAATTTGAGTTAGAAATTTAATGTCCAATAGTCTAGCTATTTCTGTAGTCTCCTTTTGATGTAAAAAACGAGGGGCAATTTTAATTATCTTTTCTTGATAATGCTCTAAGTCTATCCCTACTGGAATTTGAGATAAACCGACTGCAGCAACATTTTTGGTATGGGTAATAGAAAGGTATCTCCCATCCGTTAAATAGGGAGCCCCCTGAGCGTCATATTGATGCATTTGTGGCTCAATCTCAAAGGATTTCAATAGTTGTCGGATTGCTAAATAGCCCTTTCTATGCACTTCACTTTTACGTTTAGAAAGTCGCATTAGAGCTTCGGGGGAAAGTACCAACCCATCGGTTAACTCCGCTTCGGTTTCGGTAATTTCCCAAACCCCTATTTCAAGTTCACTCTCAATAATCTCTTTGTGGGTTATTGGCATTTTATTTTACTTAGAAAGGTTGTACTTTTGCATTCTAAAATAACAAAGGTACAATTATGGAATCGAATACATCAACACCGCAATCGTATAAAGTCAAAGACATTTCTTTGGCAGAATGGGGAAGAAAAGAAATTTTATTGGCCGAAAAAGAAATGCCTGGTCTTATGGCTTTACGACAAGAATACGGCCCTTCACAGCCTCTCAAAGGAGCGCGAATTGCAGGATGTTTACACATGACTATTCAGACCGCCGTCTTAATTGAAACCCTTGTAGTCTTGGGAGCAGATGTAACCTGGAGTTCATGTAATATCTTTTCAACTCAAGATCATGCCGCAGCAGCAATTGCAGCCGCTGGAATTCCTGTTTATGCATGGAAAGGAATGAACGAAGAGGAGTTTGATTGGTGTATTGAACAAACTTTATATTTTGGTGATGACAAACAACCACTCAACATGATTCTTGACGACGGGGGTGATTTAACGAATATGGTATTGGACCGTTTCCCTGAGATGGTCGATGGCATCAAGGGTCTTTCTGAAGAAACAACTACGGGAGTTCACCGTTTATACGAACGTGTAAAGAAAGGCACGTTGCCCATGCCCGCCATAAACGTTAACGATTCTGTTACTAAATCCAAATTTGATAATAAATACGGGTGTAAAGAAAGTGCGGTAGATGCTATTCGTCGTGCTACTGATGTTATGCTTGCAGGAAAACGAGTTGTGGTTTGTGGCTATGGAGATGTAGGAAAAGGAACTGCTGCTTCTTTTAAAGGAGCTGGCGCCATTGTTACGGTAACTGAAATTGATCCTATATGTGCGCTTCAAGCCGCTATGGATGGTTTTGAAGTAAAAAAATTGTCTAACGTAATTGGTAATGCAGATATCGTTTGTACCGCTACAGGAAATAAAGACATCCTCAAAAAAGAATCTTTTCTAGCGCTAAAGGACAAGGCAATTGTGTGTAATATCGGTCACTTTGATAACGAAATAGACATGGCTTGGTTAAATGATACTTACGGTGGTTCAAAATCAGAAATCAAACCTCAGGTGGACTTATATACCCTTGAAGACAATAAACAAATCATCGTTTTAGCAGAAGGACGTTTAGTAAACTTAGGTTGTGCTACGGGTCATCCTAGTTTTGTGATGAGTAATTCATTTACCAATCAAACGCTTGCACAACTTGAATTATGGCTTCACTCTGATAAATATGAAAATGATGTGTATATGTTACCCAAACATTTAGATGAGAAAGTAGCTGCACTCCACTTAAGTCATTTAGGTGTTGAATTGGAATCACTTTCTGAAGAACAAGCCGATTATATTGGTGTTACAGTAAAAGGGCCTTACAAACCAGAATATTACAGATACTAAACTTAGCTTTTTTAAGCTATACAAAGCCAGAACTTTTTCTGGCTTTTTTTATTGTATTTTAGTTTCAATAAAAACCTTTTAGCCATGCGTCAATTTTCTCTTTTATTTTTTATTGCTTCTCTTTTATGCCTAGTTTCCTGCAAGCCTGAAATTACATTCGAATCTCAAGGATTTGATTCTGAAAAAATTGCCGTTTTTCAAACTTTTATTGCAGAAGAAATTAAGTCTGGAAAAATTGCAGGAGCCGAAATATTGATTGCTAAAGATGATGCCATTGTTTTACATGAAGCTCAGGGTTTTGCTGATTTAACAACTCAAAAACCGTTATCGAAGAATAGCATTTTTTACCTTCAATCCATGACTAAACCTATTATTAGTGTTGCCATCATGCAATTGGTAGAAAAAGGAATGCTCTCCCTTGAAGATCCCATTGAAAAATTTATTCCTGAAGCAACCGGACTCCAAATAATCCTTGATCCTGAAGAAGGAATGCAGGGAGAAAAAGTCCCTTTAAAGGAGTCTATTACAATTCGACATTTATTGTCTCATACCGCTGGGTTTTCTCATGGTTTGGGAACAAACAAAATGGAATTGGAGTTGTATTATTCTCTTTATGGTCCACCACTTCAAATGTCAGAAAATCCACATAAAACCATTGAAAGTAGAGTTAAAGCATTAGTAGCAGCACCCTTAATTGGTTCCCCTGGAAAGCAATGGTATTATAGCGCCAGTCCTGATATCTTAGCGCTTATTGTTCAACGCGTTTCGAAACAAAGCCTTCCAGACTATTTAAAAGCAAAACTTTTTGATCCTCTTGGGATGAATGACACCGGATATAATGTCCCTGATGCTGAAAGTAATCGTGTAATGTCTGTGCACATTCATGATCAAACAGGGCAGTTAATTACATTTGCAGAACAAATACCAACTCGTGGAAATACCGTCTATGGAGGTACACATGGTCTTTTTTCTACGGCGCAAGATTATCTACGTTTTTGCCAAATGATTTTAGGCAATGGCACGCTGAATAATCAACAGATTTTAAAACCTGAAACTATTGCATTAATGTCGCAAGACCAAACAAATGGTGTTTTTGAAGCGCCAGGGAAAGGTTTTGGATTGGGGTTTGAAGTGATTTTAGATCCTATAGCTGAAGGGTATGAAAACAAAGGACAGCTTTCATGGGGGGGCTATTTTAGAACCCATTTTTTCATTCATCCCGAACAAGATCTTGTTGCAATATGGATGACCCAAATATTACCTTATTCGAATGAATATGGGGATGCGCTAAGAGAAAATGTATATGGCGCTCTATTAGAGCCATAAAAAAAACCTACAGTTCTCACTATAGGTTTTAATGTAATCAATATCTGTTTTTACTATGCCTGAAAAGGCTCAATAGAAACATACGATTTATTGTCTTTCTTTTTAGTAAACTTTACTAATCCATCCACTTGAGCGTGAAGGGTATGATCTTTACCAAGATAGACGTTTTCACCTGGATTATGAGCAGTACCACGTTGACGGATAATAATATTTCCAGCACGTGCCGCTTGACCTCCAAAAATTTTAACTCCTAAACGTTTCGAGTGAGACTCTCTACCGTTTTTCGAACTACCTACTCCTTTTTTATGTGCCATGATACAATGGTTTTGGATTTATTTATTTAGATAATGCTGTAATTAAATCTGCTTTTTTCATCGCAGAAATACCTTCAACACCTTTTTTCTTAGCTTCTGCTTTTAGTTCAGCTACCGTCATTTTACTGTAATCGACTGCTGCTGCCTTGGGTGCCGCTTTTTTAGCTGCAGGCTTTGCTGCTGCTCTTGCTTTTGCCTCAGCGGGTTTTGCTTTAGCTGCTGCAGGCTTGGCTGCTGTTTCCGTTTTGGCTTTTGCACCAGAAGCTTGGATGTTTTCAATCACCAATTCTGTTAAAGCTTGACGGTGTCCGTTTTTGACACGGTATCCTTTACGTCGTTTTTTCTTAAAAACGATCACTTTATCACCTTTGAGGTGACCGATCACTTTTGCTTCAACAGAAGCTCCAGTGATAGCCGGGGCGCCAAGAGTCACTTTTTTTCCATCGTCTAGCAAATAGACTTTATCGAAAGAAACTTTCGCTCCTTCTTTGTCTGCTAAACGGTGTACAAAAAGCTTTTGGTCTTTTGCAACTTTAAATTGCTGCCCTGCTATTTCTACAATTGCGTACATTTTAGTTTATTTTAATGGACGGCAAATATAGGATTATTTTTAATAAAAAACAATGTCTTTTTAATCCTTACTGTTTATCTACAGCGTACTTCCCAGCCCCTGAAAAATAAATAAAGATGAAGGTAATAAGATATAGAAATGATTTTTCTTTCTTTCCAAAAGGATCTCCGTCATGGGCGATAATAAAAGCAACTAACATATTTAGGGCGGCAAGAAGGGCAAACCAGCGTGTTTTCCATCCTGCAATTAAAAATAAAGGTGCAATAAACTCCGCAATAGTACATAGAATTAAAGAGGCCGTTGGTCCAATTCCAATCGGGTCTCCAAAGCTAAAATCTCCAGCTAAAATTTTCATGAACTTCCCATAACCATGAGTTAGCATACCTATACTTATCCCTAGGCGTAAGAATAATAATCCGAAATTTAACGCGTTTGTTTTCATTATTTGAGGTTTTAATTTAAACTAAAGATAGCCATTATTTATAAAAATGAAGTGACCGTTTTTTCTATAGCTTCTTTGAATTTTGTTTTTGGGGACCACCCCAATTCCTTTTTTATTTTAGAAGCATCTATCGCATAACGAAAATCATGCCCTAAGCGATCTGTAACACAGGAAATAAGAGAAAGAGAAGCGCCCTCATTGCGGCCTAATAATCGGTCTGTGACTTCAATTAAAGTGTGTACCATATCAATATTTCGAATCTCATTGTTTCCACCAATAGCATAGGTTTCACCTATTCTCCCTTGGTGTAAAATAAGATCAATGGCAGTTGCGTGATCTTCGACAAATAACCAATCCCGTATATTTTCTCCTTTTCCATAAACAGGTAGCGGTTTGTTTTCTACAATATTTTTTATGAATAAAGGAATGAGTTTTTCTGGGTATTGTGCGGGGCCATAATTATTGGAGCAATTGGAAAGCACTACCGGCAAATCATAGGTGTGAAAATACGCCCTCACAAAATGATCTGATGCTGCCTTTGAAGCCGAATAGGGAGATCTGGGATCATAGGCCGTTTCCTCCGTAAAAGCGCCTTCTTTTCCTAAACTACCAAAAACCTCATCTGTTGAGATGTGATAAAAGCGTTTATTAACCAGATCATCTTTCCATTGGTTTCGTGCTGCTTCCAATAAATTCAAAGTCCCCATCACATTGGTTTGGGCAAAACCAAGTGGATTTTTAATTGAATTATCTACATGGGATTCGGCAGCTAAATGTACTACCCCATCAAATTGATGTTGGTCAAATAAAGCCTTAACAATACTCGGGTCTATAATGTCCCCTTGAACAAAAGTATAATTCGGTGCATTGGCAATATCCGCTATATTATTCAAATTTCCTGCATAAGTAAGCGCGTCCAAATTCACTATCTGCGTATTTGGATATTTGTTGACCATCCTTCGGACAACATGCGAACCTATAAATCCAGCTCCCCCAGTTATTAATATCGTTTTAAAAGCTTCCATCATTTTTTAAAATTTGTATACATTTTTTTAAACTTTCCTGCCACGTTGGAATGGTAACTCCCAATTCTTTTTCAATACGTTCCGTATTCAAGATACTGTAATTTGGACGTTTTGCTAACGTTGGATAGGCTGAAGTTGAAATGCCTTGAATTATGGTTTTACACTCTAATTCATTTACAATAGCGTCAGCAAATACTTTCCAATTACAAACGCCTTGATTGGCATAATGCAAAATAGGAAAGATATGCAGGGTATCGTTTGAAAGGAGCTTAAGAACGGTTCTTGCCAAATCAATTCCATAGGTGGGTCTTCCCCATTGATCATCAACAACCTTTAATTCCTTTTTATCTTTTACCAGATGGGCTATCGTTTTAACAAAGTTTTTCCCAAAAGGACTAAATAACCAGGAGATTCTGATTGTTACATTCTTACAACTGCTTTTTGAAAGACGTACTTCCCCTTTCAATTTTGAGTTTCCATAAATCCCTATTGGATTTGTTGCCGCCTCCTCAGGATAAGGTTCAGAAGAATTTCCATCAAAAACGTAATCTGTAGAAAAATGGATAATCGAAAGTTTTTTCTCCTCTGCAAAGTCAATTAAATTTTGAAGTCCTTCGGTATTGATTTTAAACGCGCTTTCTTCCTCTTTCTCCGCCTGATCAACATTAATGTAGGCAGCGCAATTGATAATGCCATCAAAAGGATTTTTGCTATAAAAATTTGCAAGGGTTTCCGATCGTGTAATGTCTACTTCGTTTCTAGAAGTAAAAAATAAATTTATCGCAGGTGATTCTTTAGCAACCGCATGAAAGCATTGTCCCAGTTGACCTGACCCACCTGTTACTAAATAACTAGGCATAAAGGTCTAAATTATAATCAAAAAGGGTAGCCTCTGCAAGGGTAGGATGCTTTTTATCTTTCTCAGATTGAATCCATTGTGATTGGGGTATTTGCCAATCTATCCCTAAAGCAGGATCATCTGGGGTAATGCTTCCTTCACTGGCAAAATTATAATATTGATCTACTTTATACATAAAAATAGACGTCTCACTTAACGTTATAAATCCATGAGCAAATCCTCTGGGGATAAAAAGTTGTAACTGATTTTCTGCGCTTAATTCAAAACTAAAATACTGTCCAAAGGTGGGAGATCCTTTACGTATATCCACAACCACATCCAATACGCTTCCTTGAATCACACTAACTAATTTTGTTTGACTAAAGGGGGGTAATTGATAATGTAAGCCCCTTAAAACTCCTTTTTTGGAATGGGTAAGATTGTCTTGACAAAACATTGTTTTTTTCCCTAAAACTTTTTCAACTTCTCGTTCATTAAAACTTTCCATAAAAGAGCCTCGTTCATCTAAGTGAAGGGTGGGCTTTAAAATAAAAACCTCCTTGAAAGGAGTGGTTTTGATATTCATGATGGATCGTTTAATTGAAGCTTAAAGTTATGATTTATCGCTGTATTTTTTTAATAAATAGATTCCGTATTCTGTTTGTTTCATTTTTTCTGCACCTTCCAAAAGTTGCTCTTTTGTGACAAACCCTTTTTCAAAAGCTATTTCTTCAAGACATCCTACTTTAAGACCTTGCCGTTTTTCAATGGTATGAATAAATTGTCCCGCTTCCAATAAAGACTCATGTGTTCCTGTATCTAGCCAAGCGAAACCTTTACCCAAAACTTCTACCTGAAGATTTCCATCTTCCAAATATTTTTGATTTACAGCCGAAATTTCTAGTTCACCCCGCTCTGAAGGTGTGCTTTGTTTTGCAATTTCAATGACAGAATTAGGATAAAAGTACAAGCCTACCACGGCTTCATTACTTTTTGGATTTTCAGGTTTTTCTTCAATAGAGGTGGCTTTCCCTTGATCATCATATTCAATAACTCCATAACGTTGGGGATCATTGACAGTATATCCAAAAATAGTCGCCTTCGAACCAAGACTTGTTCTTTGTTTGACCGCTTCTAGTTGTTTTGAAAAATCTACACCATAAAAAATATTATCTCCTAATATCAGACAAACCGCTTCCTCTCCAATAAATTCTTCTCCCAACAGAAAGGCCTCTGCCAATCCGTTGGGCTTTGGTTGAGCTTTATATTGCAAACTAATTCCCCATTGACTTCCATCGCCCAATAACCGTTCATACTGCCCCAAATCTTCTGGAGTACTAATCACTAAAACTTCTCGAATCCCTGCCTGCAAAAGTACCGACAAGGGATAATAAACCATAGGTTTATCATAGACAGGTAATAACTGCTTAGAAACACCTAGTGTGACTGGGAAGAGTCTGGATCCTGTGCCGCCGGCAAGGAGAATGGCTTTCATGTGTAAATTTTTTTAAAGATAAGAAGGTTTTCTGTTTGTATTAAAAGATTTTTATTTTGACTACAGCCCGTAGTTATTTCAAAACTATTCTTTGTCAGACCCTGCATTTATTGACTTTATATGTTAAATAACATAAAAAATAACGTATATTTAAATGTAAATTTTAAACAAATTTAAGTTAGAATA
>Ga0257120_1000014_pt1 | contig 172113 bp, 171 predicted proteins | sample SI106_10metaG_FD_190153 | JGI IMG/M metagenome (GOLD analysis project Ga0257120, IMG submission 190153) | Marine microbial communities from Saanich Inlet, British Columbia, Canada - SI106_10 | ecosystem: Environmental > Aquatic > Marine > Inlet | place: Canada: British Columbia | collected...
GCTTGCGTGGCGTAGTAACAGATAATACCGGCACTAAAGCCAATAACCAGTGCGCCACCGGGGCCAACAAAGCCAGAGGCTGGGGTAATTGTACCCAGACCGGCAACCATGCCAGTCACAATGCCCAGTACCGAGGGCTTGCCGTATTTGATCCATTCCATGCTCATCCATGCCAGTGAACCGGCAGCGGCAGAGATATGTGTAACCAGCATAGCCATGCCAGCGTCGCCATTGGCAGCCAGTGCAGAACCTGCGTTAAAGCCAAACCAGCCAACCCAAAGCATACCTGCGCCAGTCACCGTCATTGTGAGGTTGTGTGGAGGCATTGCCTGTTGTGGGAAGCCTTTACGGTTACCTAGTACCAGGGCTGCAACCAGTGCTCCAACGCCGGCAGTAATATGTACAACGGTACCACCAGCAAAGTCTAATAGACCCATTTCACCGAGCCAGCCGCCGCCCCATACCCAGTGGGTAACGGGCACATAAACAGCAACTAACCACAGGGCGCTAAACAGTAACATAGCACTGAAACGCATACGCTCAGCAAAGGCACCAACGATAAGGGCCGGTGTAATAATGGCAAAGGTCATTTGGAACATGGCGAATACTGACTCGGGGATATCGCCAGCCATGGAAGCTTCACCCATTTGCGCGAGGAACATATTGTCGAGATTACCGATCCAGGCGTTCATGCTGCCGCCATCGCCGAATGCCATGCTGTAACCCACGGCAAACCAGATAATGGATGCGAGGCAGGTAACGGCAAAACACTGCATAAGAACCGAGAGAACATTTTTAGACCGAACTAGACCGCCATAAAACAGTGATAGACCAGGAATGGTCATAAACAGTACCAGTGCAGTTGAAGTTAGAATCCATGAGGTATTGGCCGCGTTTAGCTCATCGGCAAAAACCTGGGTGGATAATGTAGAAATAAGAAGCGCAAGAATACCCTGAGCGACGAGTCGAGTACCAAATAACATGATGTTCCCTCTATAAATAAAGCACCAACATAGTGCGTAATAAGTAATCAACTGGCTGTAACTGCACCAGAGTTGATCAAAAAACTGCTCTGTAGGCTTTAAATGCCCACTTATGCACTATGTAAAGCAATTTGTGTGCCGCTTAATATAATTATGCACTAATCTGTTGCATGCCTGCTCCCGCGCTCTGTCTATACTCTGGATAGTGATTTAGTTTGAGCGGAGAATCCTAAGACTAATAATGATGAGCTCAAGGCTAAACTTGAAGAGCTGCGCACAGAACTGCAGACTGCATCTCAAGTTACTCCAGCCGAACGTGACCTGTGGACTAATTTGATGACTGATATAGTTAATCTGTCTAATGCAGAGGACGAAATCGAGCAGGGTTTTAGGCAAAGCCTTGAGGCAAAAGGTGCAGCCTATGAAACTGATCATCCAAAAGTTGCCTTTGCAGTGCCCCAAGTACTGGACATGTTGGCCAAAATGGGGATTTAATACCCTCCTGTGCAACCACCCCTTGCAGTATAAAAATAATCAGGTGTCCTCGTGCTTAAACTTCTATGGTTAACCCCTTTATTACTCTCTGTTCTTACCGCTTGCACATCTAATTTTGTGCCATCCGAAGTCGGCCCCAATGGGGAATACATTGGTTGGCACTGCGAGGGTGATGTGAACTCCCAGAAAGATTGGCGCTGTGCTAAAAAGGCCATGAAAGATGGTGTGCTGGTCACTACGCCCGTCAGTGACGAGTCAGTGATAGCAGAGCAGCCTCCAATAGAGGAGTCGGTACCAGTAGCCTTGCCAGCGCCCATCCATGAGACTGCGGTAGAAGAGCAGCCAATGCTGATCAATAGTGGTTTCACCATACAGCTTGGCGCCTTTGCCAATAGAGAAGTAGCGGCGTCGGTTATTGAGGGCTTAGCGTTAGAGGGTAATATTCAAATTGTTGATACTATGGTCAATGGTCAACGTTATTCTGTGGTAATAATGGGTCAATACAGTTCTCGAGAAGAGGCTGAGCTAAGCACTGGTCAATTAGCTTTACAGCAGGTCAACTATTGGATACGTTCAATGAGGTCGCTTCGTGACGCAGCCGTCCAGTAATCAGACTATTAGTCAGCGCCTACAGGCCATTATTGATTCTGACCGCCACTCGAAAAGTACTGTCACTAAAGATATTTCCGCGGTTGATTACCTGCAATTAAGCGAGCAGCTTGCCGGCCTGATTAGTGATGAGAGTGATCGTATTGCCAATTTGGCTAACTGCACTGCACTGTTGTGGCAAGAACTGGGCAATGTTAACTGGCTTGGTTTCTATCTCCTTAAGCGCAATAAACTGGTGCTTGGACCCTTTCAGGGCAAGCCGGCCTGCTCGCGCATTGATATGGGGAAAGGTGTCTGCGGTACCGCTGCACAGATGCTTAAAACGATTATTGTCGCCGATGTGCATCAATTTCCAGGGCATATTGCCTGTGATGCGGCTTCCCAGTCGGAGATTGTTCTGCCGGTGATTAGCGAGGGAAAGCTCATTGCCGTACTGGACATCGATAGCCCAGAGGTTGATCGTTTTGATCATCATGACCAGCAGGGTTTAGAACTTATTCTTCAGACTCTTCTGCCGCACCTTTAAAAAATTAGTCTGTTCGGAAAACATTATGTCTGTCGTAAAACTATTCCAACCACAGCTTATCTTCAAAGCATTTAAGTACACGGTCTATGCGTTGCTAATGCTTAATATTGCGCTGTTTTTCCAAGAGGAAATGCTGGCAACTGAGCAAACCTTTAGTCAGGGTATTAATCTGGTAGATATTGTTCAGGGCTTTGCTGCTACTATTGATACTTCGGCCTGGGTCTTATTATTACTGTTGTTCGAACTGGAAACCTCGGTGTTAGACGATGACACCTTACGTAAAATCAATGTAAAGCTAACCTTTTTAGGACTGCGCCTTTTTAGCTATGGTTTTATTGGGTATGCCTTCTACGGTTACTTCAGCAAAATGCTGCTTACCTATAATATTTCACCATTAGTTGTCGATGATCTTTGCACCTTGGTCGGGCAGGGCTATGCCAGCATAGCAACCCTCGATGAGTATCCGCTGCTCGATACCAGTAGCTGTGCCGTTCTGGCTGATCAGGCGCTGTTTCAGCTCAATGGGCAACAGATAGTGGGCAGCGCATCTGACTGGGTGGATATTCAATGGTTGGCTTGGGTTGATTTGATCAACTCAGCAACCTGGATAGCTGTTGTAGTGATCTTGGAGATGGATGTCTGGTTGCAGCTGCGCGGGCGTTTACAAGGCGGGATCCTGTCAGCAAGCAAGATTATTAAGATGGGCCTTTACAGTATACTCTTCGTCGCAGCAGCCTATTGGGGATTGCTGGGTGACTTCCTTGATTTTTGGGATGCATTTTTGTGGCTAGTTGCCTTTGTGTTTATCGAAATGAATCTATTTGAATGGCAGGCAGAGAAAAATATAGAGGCTGATGAACAGACCGCTCAAGGCGCTAGTCACTAGTGCCGTTTAATTCTCTATTATTGCCAAGATTAGCTTCGAGATACAGGTCAGCTTACCCTCTTCATTGGTGAGCCGGATTTCCCATACATGAGAGCGTCTGCCCAAATGTATGGGCTTTGCGGTGCCAATTACTAAGCCAGATGACACCGGGCGAAGGTGGGTTGCGCTCACTTCCTGACCCAGACATTTGGAGGTGGCGAAATCAATTACGTGAGCGCCTGCAGTACTGCCAAGAGTTTCTGCCAACACCACATTAGCGCCGCCGTGAACCACGCCGTACGGCTGAAAGGTTCTTGCATCAGCAGGCATTGTGCCGGTTATAAAATCATCGCCGACTTCAGTCATAACAATACCAAGATGGTCGACAATAGTGCCCTTGTTCATCTGGTCGTTCATCATGTCGATGTCGGGCGTACGGTGCCAAATACTGCTCATAAAAAATCCTTAGGCTTTCAAGCGCTTATGTTTAACTCTGGTGGGCGATGCATCATCGCCTTTGCGTTCCAAAAAGTCTTCGTGATATTGGGTGTAGCTGCCTTCGAAGAAAACGACATCGCCATTGTCTTCGTAGGCCAAGGTATGGGTAGCGATGCGATCTAGGAACCAACGATCGTGTGATATCACCATCACACAGCCGGGAAATGACAGCACGGCTTCTTCAAGGGCGCGCAGCGTCTCGATATCCAAATCGTTAGAGGGTTCATCGAGCAGCAGCACATTGGCACCCTGCTTTAAAGTATTGGCAAGATGTAAGCGGCCCCGTTCACCACCGGAAAGTTCTCCGACACGCTTTTGCTGGTCAGAACCTCTAAAATTAAAGCGTCCGGCGTAGGCCCTTGAGGAGACCTCATAGTTGCCAATTTTAAGCATATCATGGCCACCGGAAATGGCCTCCCAGACATTTTGGTTGTCATCGAGATTTTCGCGGCCCTGTTCAACAAAGGCTACCTTGACTGTCTCGCCGAGGGTGACGGTGCCGCTATCCGGTTGCTCCGAGCCAGCAATCATGCGGAAAAGAGTAGATTTACCTGCACCGTTACCACCGATAATACCGACTACTGAGCCCTTCGGAATCGACAGTGATAAATTATCAATTAACAGATCGTCGCCAAACCCTTTGCACACTTTGTCGAGCACAATAACTTTATCGCCAAGGCGTTCGCCCGGTGCGATATAGATTTCATTAGTTTCATTGCGAGACTGAAATTCTTGTGAGTTAAGCTCATCAAACCTAGCCAGACGGGCTTTATTCTTAGCCTGACGGCCTTTGGGATTTTGACGCACCCATTCCAGTTCTTGCTTGAGGGCGCGCTGACGAGATTCTTCCTGTTTAGATTCAGTCGACAGGCGTCTGGTTTTAGCTTCCAGCCAAGTCGAATAGTTACCTTCGTAAGGAATGCCATGGCCGCGATCCAGTTCCAGAATCCAGCCAGCAACATTGTCGAGAAAGTATCTATCGTGAGTTACAGCAACTACAGTTCCCGAGAACTCCTCAAGAAACTTCTCCAGCCAAAATACCGACTCTGCATCCAGGTGGTTAGTAGGTTCGTCGAGCAATAACATATCGGGTCGCGACAGTAACAGTCGACACAGTGCCACGCGGCGTTTCTCACCACCAGACAGCGAAGTTACATCGGCATCCCAAGGTGGCAAACGCAACGCGTCTGCAGCAACATCTAGAGCATGGTCTAAGTTGTGTGCATCCCAGGCTTCAATAATGGCCTCTAGATTGCCCTGCTTTTTGGCCAGCGCATCGAAATCAGCATCTGGGTCAGCATAGTCTACATAGACTTGCTCTAACTCTTTGAGGGCATCGACTGCCTCACGCATACCGTCTTCAACATTGCCGCGCACATCTTTGTCTGGATCGAGCATAGGCTCCTGCGCCAGATAACCAATTTTGATACCGGGCATTGCACGTGCTTCGCCCTGAATATCGGCATCGAACCCGGCCATTATTTTTAATAGGGTAGACTTACCAGAACCATTGAGACCCAATACGCCGATCTTTGCGCCGGGGAAAAAAGACAGAGAGACGTCTTTTAGAATTTGTCGTTTTGGGGGAACAATTTTGCTCACCCGATTCATTGTAAAAACGTATTGTGCCATTGAATTATTTGCCGACTTTGTAAGAATTTAACCCTGCTTAAAATCAAACGCTTGGGTGCTGAACATCTAAAGGTGCATTCTACTTGAATAACCCAGACTTACCTCTTATTTTTAATACCGCCGTCAAATAAATCAGGGAGATAATAATATTTATTATATGGACAATTATAGGTTTTCTGATCCATGGCAGACTGCTTATGGAGACCTATCAGGCGACATCATACCGGTGGCGACGTGAAGATCATGATGTCTGTGGTAACACTGATATACAGCTATTGCTTTGTTTCGCTGTATCAGTATTTTGTCAATCCAACATCATTGTCTACTAGCATCAAGTTTGGTGCACTATTTGGTTTTGTGGCGGATGTGATCGCGAGGTTTGGCAGCTATGTTTACATGCCTATTTCCCTTTTATAGCAGAGAGCTCGTTTGCGAATCATCTTATTGAATTAACGATTGCTGGTGCAATTGCGGGTTATCTGATCAAGGGATCTAATGCTTGATATAGGCATTAAGCACAGCTGACGCAGAGTTCAGCTGTGCTTTTAAACTATTACTGTTCCAGTTCCATTGTTTCGAATGTCATACCGGCATGTTCACTTAAACGTCCCACGAGTAAATCACCCATTGCCGTTGCTGGCGTCCAAAAACCGCCGGTCTTATCGTCAGTGGATAGGTCAAATGCTAGACACAGGCCTGCCTGAGCAAGCATCTTAGCCGTACAACCATAGCCAGGATCGCGGTCACCGGTCACCTGAACCATCAGTTGCTGACCTTTTTTATTGCGGCCATGCAGGCGAATATCGAAGTAGCCATTAAGCTGATCTTGCAGGCTCGGGCCTTCGCCCGGCTTGGGTAGAACATACTTTTGCATCAGGTTGCGGACTGGATCAAAAATTAAGCTGCCAGCAAATGCGCCCAAACCACCTGCAATACCTAAGGCAGTGAGCCGGCCCTTGATACCCTGACCTGAAAGCATAGCTTCGCCATAGGAGAAATCTTTACCGTAGGCCATTTTAAGTAATGAGTTAGAGCGCAGAACCACTCGCGCATTAATCGCTTCCATAATAAAAGGCGCTGCCCAGGCTTGGAAATCCTCATCGAATACCGGTGCTTTAACGCTAGTCTGTCGAATCGTGTAGCGATGCTTCTCAGGGCACAGGATATAGGGGTTGCCCATCTGTTTACGCAGCTCTGGATCGGCCTTGGCGGCAACAATCATCTCGATCATGCTGGCAATGGTGCCACCGGATGCGCCGCCTTTCATGGCTTTAACACGCAGTTTTACATTGTTGAAAAACGTGCCAAAGCGCTGTTTTCCCTCTTGCTGCAAAAAGTGTACACCCAGATCAGAGGGGATTGAATCAAAGCCACAACAGTTGACGATACGTGCGCCAGACTTTTTAGCGGCTTTTTGATATTTGTCCATCATCTGCTTAATCCAGTAGGCTTCGCCAGTCAGATCGCAGTAGTCATTACCATTCTCTGCGCAGACTTTAACCAGCAGCTCGCCATACAGAGCATAGGGCCCAACAGTGGAAACGATCACTCGGGAACGCTCACACATATCTCGTAGCCCGGCTTCGTCATGAGAGTCGGCAATAATGATAGGTAGCTTTGCAGCACCTTCTCCAAGAGAGGAGCGCAGTTCAGTTAGCTTGGCTTCTGAACGGCCAGCGATGGCCCACTTAACTTTGCGTGTAAGCCCGATATGTTCGTAAAGGTATTCGGTAAGGATTTGGCCAACAAAACTGCTGGCGCCATAGATAACAAGATCAAATTTTTTAACGGCCATTGGTGTATTTTTTCCCAAATTGCTGATTTATAGTGTTCAGTCTACTTTTGGTCACTTCTACGAGCGGAATTCCCTTTATATGCTGCCTATCCTTTACTCTTTTCGTCGTTGCCCCTATGCAATGAGGGCTAGAATGACACTGTGCGGCGGCAGTATAACGGTTGAGTTGCGAGAAGTCAGTCTTAGAGCCAAACCTGAGGCAATGTTAGCCCTATCAGCCAAGGCTACGGTGCCTGTATTACAGTTATCAGATAAGACAGTGCTGGATGAAAGTTTGGATATTATGTATTGGGTACTAGCTCAGTCGGACCCAGATCAATGGCTTGACCCCACAGTAGCCGAGCGAAGCGCCAGTTTGATTGCCGAAAATGATGGCAGTTTTAAGGGACACCTTGACCATTATAAATACTGGGAACGTTATCCAGCTGACTCACAGCAAGATTATCGTGCCGCCGCAGAGGTGTTTTTGCAAAGGTTAGAGCTATTGCTCGAAGATAATAGCTATTTGTTGGGTGCTAGGGTCGGCATTACTGATATTGCCATTTTTCCATTTATACGGCAGTTCGCCTTTGTTGATAAAGACTGGTTTGATCAGGCGCCTTACCCAAGGCTACAGCAATGGTTGCAAAGCTTTCTCGAATCAGAGCTATTTATCAGTGCTATGCGTAAGCAACCATTGTGGCAAGAGGGTAATCGGGCATTATTATTTCCCTGAGCGGCGCGTCCGTTAGCTATGTGCAATCTATTTGCAGTAACTCATTAATAAAGTAAAAGGATCGAAAATGTTCGGGTTTTTTGAACGCCTGGTTGACCCCTTTCCAGCACAGAAACCACAGCGACCGCCAAGTGGAATCTACGAATTTTGTCGTTACTACACCAGAGGTATGGAGCCCTGGTTATTGCTAATGGCTGGGCTGACAGCAATTACCGCCATTGCTGAAGCGATGCTATTTGCAATTCTAGGGCAAGTGGTCGACTGGTTGGCGTCAAGTGATCCGGCTACGTTTATCCAAGAGTCCTTGGTGCAGCTGATTGTGATGAGTCTTTTTGTACTGCTTTTTATCCCTCTAACAACAGCATTGCAGTCATTGGTTATTCATCAAACACTGATGGGTAACTTTCCTATGGCAGTGCGCTGGAATGCCCACCGCTATCTGCTTGATCAGAGCTATGGTTTTTTCCAAAACGAGTTCAGTGGTCGTATTGCTACCAAGGTGATGCAGACAGCTTTGGCCGTGCGCGACACAGTGATGAAACTGCTCAATGTATTACTGTTTGTGGTTATCTATATGATCACTGCACTGGTACTTGTAGCCAGTGCCGATATACGACTATGTCTGCCTATCGTGATCTGGCTGGGTTTTTACATTCTGGTGCAGCGTTACTTTGTGCCAAAAATGAAGAATATTGCCATGCTGCAGGCGGATGCACGGTCTTTAATGACAGGCAGGATTGTCGATAGCTACACCAATATCATCACCCTCAAATTATTTTCCCACAGCAGCCGAGAGTCTGACTATGTCAGAGATGGTATGAGTGAATTTCTCAATACCGTGCATCCACAGATGAGGCTGGTGACCAAGCTAAATGTGGTTTTGTGGAGCCTCAATATGTTGTTAATCTTTTCGACAGCAGCACTGGGTATCTATCTGTGGATCAATGGCTCAATCACTCCTGGTGCCATTGCTATCGTTATAAGCTTGGCGATTCGTCTCACCGGTATGTCGCACTGGATTATGTGGGAGATAAGCAGCCTATTCGAAAATATAGGTACCGTGCAGGATGGCATCAATACATTGTCTGTCCCCAATGCGATTACCGATAACGAGCAGGCCAAAGACCTGCAGGTAACCGAGGGCGATATCAGGTTTGATAATGTCAACTTTGCTTACAATGAAGATGGACAGGTATTTAACCGTCTAAATCTGCATATTCCCGGCTCGGAGAAAGTAGGCATTGTTGGACGTAGCGGCGCCGGCAAATCGAGTCTGGTTAGCTTAATGTTACGCTTCTATGATATTCAGTCCGGTACACTGTCTATTGATCAGCAGAATATCCGCAATGTGCGCCAGAAAAGCCTGCGCGCGAATATAGCCATGGTTACCCAAGACACCTCCCTGTTGCACCGTTCAGTCCGTGAAAATATTATGTTCGGCCGTCCTCAGGCCAGTGAGAAGCAGATGATTGCTGCAGCTAAGCAGGCGCAGGCTCACGAATTTATTTTATCTTTACGAGATAACAAAGGCCGTCGCGGGTATGATGCTCACGTTGGAGAGCGCGGTGTCACATTATCAGGCGGACAGCGCCAGCGTATTGCTATAGCGAGGGTTCTGTTAAAGGACGCACCGATTTTGATTCTCGACGAGGCGACCTCGGCGTTGGATTCAGAAGTTGAAGCTAGCATCCAGCAAAGTCTCAATGAGTTGATGCAAGGTAAAACGGTAATCGCGATAGCTCATAGGCTCTCCACCATTGCCGCGATGGATCGATTAATCGTGTTTGATGAGGGTGAAATTGTCGAGCAGGGCACGCATCAGCAGTTGATTGCCAAAAATGGTGTCTACACCAAACTGTGGAATCACCAGTCTGGTGGCTTTATTGGTTTTGAATAGCGATTGTTAAATACATACTGGTAACTAAGGTTTTATGATTTCACTGAGTAATATTGAATTACGTCGCGGCATTAAATTGTTGCTGCAAGACGCAGAGCTAGTTATCCACCCAGGTCAGCATATTGGCATTATCGGTGGTAATGGCACAGGCAAGTCGAGCCTATTTAAATTATTGCTTGGGCAGATTGCTGCCGATGCCGGTGAGCTGTTTATTCCCAAAGATTGGCGTATTGCCCATATGGCCCAGGAACTGGCCAGATCAGAACGAAGTGCCGTGGACTATGTCTTAGATGGCGATCCCGAGCTGCGCAAAATCGAAGCTGCAATTGAAAGGGCTCTGTCGGATGAAGACCATGACCGACTCGCCGTTGAATATGAAAAAATGGATATAGCCAATGGTTTTGATGCACATTCCCGTGCTGAGCAGCTTCTCCATGGGCTAGGTTTTCATCAGTCTGAGGTCGGCCGACCGGTTAATAGCTTTTCTGGTGGTTGGCGCATTCGCTTGAATCTCGCCCAGTCATTGATGAGTCCATCTGATCTACTTCTACTCGACGAGCCAACCAATCACCTCGACTTAGATGCGACGCTTTGGCTTGAGCAGTGGCTGAAATCATATCCAGGTACCTTGCTTATTATTTCCCATGATCGAGATTTTATCGATAATGTTGTTGAGCGTATCGTCCATCTCGAACATCAAAAAACCAATTGTTATAAAGGTAATTATTCAATATTTGAAAGAGTGCGCAGTGAAAGACTTGCTCTGCAGCAGGCAAGCTATGAAAAACAGCAAAAACGTCGAAAGGATGTTGAAGACTTTGTTGCGCGTTTTCGCTACAAAGCCTCAAAGGCGAAGCAGGCTCAGAGTCGCTTAAAGGAATTGCAGCGCATGGAAGACAGTGCGCCAGCTCATGTTGATTCGCCCTTTTATTTTAATTTTCCACCGCCCAAAAAAGCCAATGGAGCATTGGTTAATATCAGTCAGGCAGAATTAGGCCATGACGGAAAAATCATACTGTCCCGTGTCAATGTAGATTTACATCCAGGCACAAGAATTGGACTGCTGGGTCCCAATGGTGCTGGCAAGTCGACATTGATTAATAGCTTGACTGGGGATTTAGATTTAATCAATGGCGTGCGTGTCTATGGTGAAAACTTAAAAGTCGGTTATTTCGCCCAGCATCAGTTGGAAGTTCTAGACTTGCAGGCAAGTCCCTTCTTGCATATCCAAAGAATTAGTCCTACAGCAACAGATCAGCAGATACGTAATTTTCTTGGTGGGTTTGATTTTCATAATGATAAAGCGCTGGATCCAATCAAAGACTTTTCTGGAGGCGAAAAAGCTCGTGTTGCGCTAGCTATGATTGTTTGGCAAAAGCCAAATCTACTACTGTTGGATGAGCCTACTAACCATCTTGACTTAGAAATGCGCCATGCATTGACTATGGCCTTGCAAGGCTACCAGGGGGCGCTAGTCGTTATATCTCATGATCGTCATCTGCTGCGAAACACTGTCGATGAGTTTTATTTGGTTGCCGAAGGTGCGGTAAGAGAGTTTGATGGAGACTTAAATGATTATCAAAAATGGTTAAAAAATTACTCAAGAGTAACAGATGATATTTCACCTGTATTTATAGAGGCGCCAGTTGATAAAAAATTATCCCGTCAAGAGTCAGCAGATAAACGGAAAAAACTCGAACCTATAACTAAAAAGATAAAGCAAGTTGAATCAAAAATAGAGAAACTGCAAAAGAGTCTTTCCGATATCGAGGTTAAATTAGCTGGCGTGGATATTTATAATGAAAGTAATAAACTGCTGCTAAAGAAAGCTCTTGCAGAGCAAGCTGAGGTTAAAAGAAATCTATCAGATCATGAAGAACAATGGCTCGATTTTCAGGATCAGCTCGAATCCCTGTCTTAATTCCCTTTTTTAGACCACTATGCTTTATAGTATGATTTTAACGGGTTACTAGCTGTCTAGTATTTAAGTTGATAGGATTCCCACTCGTTAAACATCTAGCTGTGGTAAAAGACATGTTTGATAAACTAAAAATTTCAGGTAGGGATTACCTAAATGCAGGTGGCGCTAATGATGCTGGCGCTAAAACTGGCGGTGTCCAATCAATCTCTTATTCGGGAGTTAGTGCAATGATAGGTCCAGGCGTAAAAATTGAAGGTCAAATTACTAGCGACGAAAATTTGGTTGTCGAAGGAAAAGTAAATGGCAGTATTATTGCTAAGAACCATGAAGTTACTGTGGGCAAATCAGGAAGCTTAAACGCAAATATAAGTGCGAATGTGGTCAGCGTTGAAGGCATGGTTAAAGGTGATATCTCTGGGGCCGAAAAAGTGGTTATCTCTAAAACGGGAAATGTACTGGGTAATATTCAGTCGCCGAGAGTGACTCTAGAAGATGGTGCTAAGTTTAAAGGCAGCATTGAAATGGATCCGGATGAAAAAATGCAATCTGAGTTACCGGTGACCTCTGTTTCTGGCTCTAATGTGCACAGCACAGAAACGGCACGAGCTGGCAAAAAATCTTCTCAGGTATAGACTTCTTAGTATGGCCTCTACCTACAATGTTGCTAGTTTAATGGGGCAGTCTGCTGCGGTCAGCAGTCAGTTGTCACAGGCCAGCTTGCCGAGCAATTTATTCCCTATGCTGTTTGAAAAGCTCAGGCTGAGTGAGCGATTGGTGGTTTTGGATATGGGGCATGCTACAGCGTCTACTGTTCAGTTTTTTAATCAGTTTAAGTGTCGCCTTAACTTTGTTGATCTCTATGCTGCTGACTTCGTAGTCAACCCGAAAGAAGATGTTAGTCATGAAGAGCTAGTGGCCCAGTTTCAAGCGGAGATTAATCTTCCGATTGGCAGCAGGCTGGATATTTGTTTGTTTTGGGACTTCTTTACCTATCTTGATAGACCTGGACTTAGAGCCTTTATTGAAGCCCTAGACCCCTACATTGATGCCGAAACTCGTGCCCATAGCCTGGGTATACTAAATGCCCGAAATGGTTTGCCCTACTACCAGTATGGGATTCGTGGGATGGATAGTTTGCGTCAGACTGAGTTGGCTGGCAGTCAGCCGCCCATTTATCCTCATTCCCAGAGAGATCTTATTAGTCTGCTCGATTATTTTGAGGTTGATAAGAGCCGGCTGATGCCCGACGGGCGTGTCGAATATTTTTTACGTGAGAATCGCAATCAGATCGCTAATCCAAAATAGCTATTTTTAAAGGTTAGGCTCAGCCCTAGTTGGGGATGTGAATAACTTCCTTTGAAAACAGTATTCAGCTCATCTTCGTACCGTTAAACTGCCCTAATAAAAATAAACCATGGGGTTAGGTGATATGAAGCAGGCTATTATTATTGGTGCAAGTTCGGGAATAGGCTGGGAGCTAGGAGTGCAGTTGGCCGCCAAAGGGTATCAGTTGGGTCTGATGGCGCGTCGCGAGGAATGTTTGCAAAAACTTGCGGGCTCGTTGCCTGGTACGCATTTTATACAGATCACTGATGTATCCAAAGCGGAGCAGGCACAGGATGAACTAACTGCGCTGATTGATCTTATGGGCGATGTCGAGTTAATTATCATTAACTCTGGTGTGGGTTCGGCAGAGAAGAAGCTGGATTGGGTGATTGAGCGAGAAATGATCGATGTCAATATTCGCGGATTTGCGGCTATGTCGATTGTAGCTATGAATCATTTTGTTAAACGCGGAGCTGGCCATTTGGCGGGTGTGTCTTCGGCGGCAGCTCACTTTTCCAGCGGACTGACTCTTACCTACAACGCCAGTAAGGCGTTCGCGTCAAATTACTTAAATGGCATGCGCTCAAGAGCGGCGCGTTCTAAGCTACCTATTACAGTAACCACCATTGAACCTGGTTTTGTCGAGACGCCCATGGTTGAGGGTAGACCCATGTGGATGGCTACAGTTGAAAAAGGTGTGACGCAGATGGTGACAGGGTTGGTCAAGAAAAAGAACCATATCTATATCACCAGACGCTGGGTACTGGTGGTGCGGTTACTCAATATCACACCTAATTGGTTACTTCGTAAATTTATATAATAGGGAGCGTTCAGGATGAACATTCGACAGCTGGCACTGCTTAGCGCTCTTAAAAAAGGCATGGTGGATATGTTACCCCTGAGTTTGGCGGTGCTGCCCTGGGGTATTCTATTTGGCTCTCTGGCGGTTCAGCGTGGGTTTAGCTGGCTGGAAGCACAGATGTTCTCTGCTATTATTTTTGGCGGCGCCGTGCAAATTGTTACTGTCGAATTAATTGCCGACAACGCCTCGCTGTTCACGGTTCTTTTCAGTGCATTTATTATTAGCTCCAGACATTTTCTCTATGGCTTGACCCTCAGGGATAGACTGAGCCCAAAGCCATTGCGCTGGCGATTGAGCCTTGGGTTTTTGTTGACCGATGAGCTATTTGCGCTCTCAGGTGATCGCCGTGCCTACAGGAATCGCTTTCGTCTCTATTATGCACTGGGCGCTGGGGGGAGCTTTTATCTAGCATGGAACCTGTGGACCTTTATCGGCATAGTGGCAGGAGCATCGCTGCCTGACCTCACCGAACTGGGCCTGGACTTTGCCATTGCCGCCACCTTTATTGCGCTGGTCATTCCTGAAATTAAAACCCTGGCCACATTGGTTGCGGTACTGGTGGCTGGTGTGTCTTCGGTTATCTTCACCCTGTGGGGGTTTGAGCTAGGATTAGTCTGCGCCGCGCTGATGGCCATGTGCTCAGGCTTCTGTGTGCAGAAATTGAGGGGCCAAGCATGATCCTTATAACGATTCTATTGCTGGCCTGTGTCACCTTTGGCACGCGCTATTTGTTTCTCGAGGGCAAGTTACCGGTGCGTTTAGGTCCCAATATTAAGCAGTTACTCAGCTTTAGTGGGCCGGCCGTGCTTATGGCTATCTGTATGCCGATCCTTTTTGTGCATAATGATCAGTTCGATACTAGCCTTAGCAACCCTTATCTATGGGGCGCTATTGCTGCCACGGCAGCTGCTTATAAAACCGCTAATATTTATTGGACTGTGGGGCTGGGAATCATTGTTTTTGTAATTGCTGGCTATCAACTTTAAACAAGCGGCGAAGTATCTGCGAGAACGCGGTAGTCACTAAAAGCCCAGCCAGTAGCCGTAAAAGGGTACTGCCTTTGCGGAGCCTCCTTGCTAATATGTAAAATCGAAATGAGAGTATTTGATTATGATCCCAAGAACCCTTTATGACTCCGACCACGATATGTTTCGTGATTCCTTGCGCAAATTTATCCAAGCCGAAGGCATGCCTAACCATGAACAGTGGGAAAAAGACGGCATGGTCAGCGATGAGATTTGGCTAAAAGCGGGAGAGCAGGGCTTTTTATGTCCGATGGTACCGGAGGAATACGGTGGCGTGGGGACAGACTTTCTCTATAACTGCATAGTCAACGAAGAGATCGGCCGATCTGGTTGCACTGGATTGGGCTGGACACTACACAATGATATTACTGTGCCCTACATTGTTCGCTACGGCAGTGAAGAGCAGAAGCAAAAGTACCTTCCCCGCTGTATCACCGGTGAATTGATCACTGCGATCGCGATGACTGAACCAGGTGCAGGCTCAGATTTGCAAGGCACCAAAACCACGGCAGTACTGGACGGGGATCATTATATTCTCAATGGTTCCAAAACCTTTATTACCAATGGCCAAAAAGCAGGTCTGGTGATTGTGGTCGCTAAAACCGACACCAACGCAGGCTCCAAAGGTATCAGCCTATTTTTAGTAGAAGCGGACTTGCCTGGATTTAGCAAAGGTAAAAATCTGGATAAGCTGGGCTTAAAAGCACAGGACACCTCAGAGCTATTTTTCCAAGACGTAAAAGTCCCCAAAGAGAACTTGCTAGGTGAGGAAGGCCGAGGCTTTATTTATCTGATGCAAGACCTACCTCAGGAGCGGCTGTCTATTGCTGTGGGTGCGGTTGCCAATGCGCGGGCAATACTTGAAGCCACAGTCGAGTACACCAAAGAGCGTAAAGCCTTTGGGACCACCGTTGCGTCGTTTCAAAATACCCAGTTTAAGCTGGCAGAACTTGTTGCCGAGGTGGACTGTGCGGAGGTGTATACCGACCGTTGTACCGAGTTGCTGCTTGAAGATAAGTTGGACACGGTAACTGCATCTAAGGCTAAACTACTGACTACCGACCTCCAGTGCAAGGTGGCCGACGAATGTCTGCAGCTATTTGGCGGCTGGGGTTATATGTGGGAGTATCCGGTGTGTCGCGCCTTTGCCGACTCGAGGATCCAGCGTATTTACGGCGGTACCAATGAGATTATGAAACTGATTATTTCACGGGATTTGATGGCGTAACCTGAGCATAGTGAAGGCTCCTGTCAAAATTCTAAATAGGCCATAAAAAACGCCCCTTAAAAGGGGCGTTTTTTATTTTCGCAGCTATACTAGGGATCCAACCGATCTAACACCTGCTGCAACTGCGTCGCACTGGGTCGTGTCTTATAGTCTTCACCAATATAGAACCACTTTACCAGCCCTTGACCATCAAGCAATATCATTGCCGGGTGGGGCAGTTCTTCGTCCCTCCGAATGCCATATAGGTCAGTGACTTTAAGACCTGCATCCGACAAAAATTGATAGGGCCGGTCCATGCGGTCGGCCATCTTTTGCATATCGGTGGCATCGTCTGGGCTGATGGCGAGTACCTGATAGCCTCGTTGCTCAAGTTCTGGCAGCGTGGTCTGAATATCCTGTAAATGACCGACGCAGAATGGACACCAGTGGCCGCGATAGAAAATCATTAAAATCTTGGCGCCGCGCAGCTCAGACAGTGCTACCCAGTCGCCATTGAGGGATTGCAGGTCAAAGTCTGGTGCCGCAGTATCTATTGCCAGCTTGACGCTGGTTACATCGGTATAACCGGTCTCAGAGGTAATGGCGTCTTCTGGCACTGGTGTATTGTCGCAACTGGTTAGCAGTAACAGGACACAGGCAATAAGTAGGTACGGTTTTATCTTCATCATCTTCATTCTTGGTTGTATCAATTAAGTATTAGTCCTTGTATGAAGGGTCGATTTTTTCAATCAATCGCGTAAAGGCTTTAAATTCCAGTTCGCCTGCTGGCCCGCCCATGGCTTGCATGGCCATCAGCTGTTCGGATTTGGCCAAGACATCATCGCTAACCGGAATGCTGGGTCGTCCGGTGGAATCTGTTGCTATTTGTACTTCACAGGCGCGCTCCATGGCCCATAGATTCATAAAGGCCTCTGGGATACTGCGGCCGCCGGCCAACAGCCCATGATTGCGCAGAATCATCAGGCTTTTGTCGCCTAAATTAGCGATCAGGCGAGGCTTCTCGTCATCCATTACGGTGATGCCTTCAAAGTCATGATAGGCAATTCGGTTGTGCAGTAGTGCGGAATAAAAGTTATCGGTACGCAAACCTCCCTCAGAGCAGGCCACTGCCATGCCAGCATTGGTGTGGGTGTGGGCAATACATTGCACATCCGGGCGCGCAGCGTGGATGGCGGTGTGAATAACAATGCCTGCTGGGTTTACGGCGTAATCGGTGTCTTCAACAATATTGCCGTCGATATCAACCTTGACCAGGTTGGAGGCCTTAACTTCGCTGTAGTGCAGGCCGTACGGGTTGATCAGAAAATGATGGTCGGGCCCTGGGACCTTGGCGGTAATATGGTTAAAGATCATTTCGCTCCAACCTATATGGTCGAAGATTCTGTAGCAGGCCGCCAGCTGGACTCGCAGTTCTTGTTCTGTCTGTGTCATGAGCTTACCCTCTTTACAAATTTGGTCAGTATTACAATCTGTGTGCCGTTTACTCGGCCTTCTATATGATCTTCATTACTTGCTACTAATGAAATATTGCGTATTGCTGTGCCTCGTTTGGCGGTGAAACTGGTGCCTTTAACATCCAAATCTTTGATCAATGTGACGGTATCACCCGCGGCCAGTACTGCACCATTACTGTCTTTGTGAGTGACAGTATCTTCATCATCGCTACTGTCTGATTGCGCCCATGCCAGTGTCTCTCCATCCAGATACAGGATATCCAGCAGGTCTTGCGGCCAGCCTTCGGCGCTGAGTCTGGTGAGCATGCGCCAGGCCATCACCTGAACTGCTGGGACCTGCGACCACATGCTGTCATTGAGGCAGCGCCAGTGATTCGCGTCCACCTTGTCAGGATTATTGATCTGATCTTTGCAGATGTCACAGACTAATAATGACTGCTCAGTGCTGCCATCACAGTTTGGCAGTATGGCATAGGCGGACAGATTGTCGGTGCTAGTGCAGAGTTCGCAGGTGGAGCCACTGCGGGTATGGAGGTCGGTCATGGGCTATGCTGCTTATGCATTGAGTCAGCAGCTATTATAGCGGTGTTTTATTAGTTGGTATTCATTAGAGCTCTGGCTGCGGCCCATCCTGACTGCACAGCGCCTTCGAATCTGGGGCCGGCAAAAGCATCGCCGGCAAGAGCCAGTGGCGGCAAGTCGGTCGCTTCGCTCAGGAGTATGCAGGGTGCATCGTCGACGATGGTGGGTTTGCTATAGCGCCAGCCATGTACCTGATACTCTGTCACCTTGGCATCACCAAGGTAAACGCCCGCAGCATCAATGAGTCGCTGGCCAATCTCCATTCGATCATAGTTTAAATGCTCGGCACTAAAGTCACCGCTCGCATGAATAGTGACCGCCGGTATTTTAGACACGCCCTTTTGCAGATTGTCGGTAATCCAGGCAATTGGTCCATCTTCCAATGCGATCGCGCCGGGAGGTTCGATAGCCGTAGGTCCATCGAGAATAGCCATAACGGCGATACAGCTTTCATACTGTATACGATTTAGGCGAGCCTGCTTATCTGTGGGCACAGTAATCTTGCCTGTGGCGAGTAGATCAATGGTCTGAGGTACGGGTGAGGTGATCAGCATTGCCTTGGCATTGACTGTTTCGCCATTATCCAACTCAGCTAGCCAGCCATCCCCTTGCTGACCAATGCTATCTACTCTGGTGGTGCGCATAACATGGATATCTGTAGCCAGATATTTTGCGACAGCAGTCATGGTGGGTACCCCGCGATATCTTGGGTGACCATTGGGTTGGCCGGGGTAGCTGCTGTACCATTCTTCCACTACCCCTGCTTTAATCCAGCCCTCAACAGCAGCTTTAAACCTAGATTCTCTAGCGGTAAAAAATTGCGCGCCGTGATCAAAGGTGGCGGCGCCAATTCTTCGACCCGCCAAACGTCCTCCCAATCCGCGGCCCTTGTCGACCACCAATACGCTGTGACCTACCTGCTGCAGATCATTAGCTGCGCTGAGGCCGGCCAGACCAGCGCCAATAATTAAAATGTCGATGTGATGAACGATGGGCATAGTTTTGGCGACTTATTGTTTTTTAGCGTTAGATTTACAGCGCACTGAGCAATAGCGCACTTCGTCCCAGACCTTCTCCCATTTTTTGCGCCAGGTAAATGGGCGTTCACAGATGGGGCAGATCTTGCTGGGTAGGTCTGATTTTTTACGCATTGCAGGCATGGGCGGATTATCGCAGATTTTGCCGCCGTAGCGGCAATCTGTTAAGCGGCGTCTAGCGCTGAGCCGGCTAAGGTAATACGGTGCATTAATCGCGCCTGGCCCTGATAATCATTATTGGCTTGATGCCAGGTGCAGCGATTATCCCAGAATGTGACTGAGCCTGGCAGCCAGTTAAAGCTACAGGTGAACTGCGGTTGTGTCACATGGGCATAGAGTTCGTCTAATAGAGCGCGGCTCTCGGCAAAATCCCAGCCCTCAAACTGAATAGTATGGCCAGGATTTACATACAGCACTTTTCGGCCACTTTCTGGGTGCTTAATCACCACAGGATGTGTGGCATCACCCACGCGATCCATGCCGCCCAGCTGCTCGTTGAGATCTGTGAGCCGATAGAGACCGTTCTCCCCATACAGATGGGTATTTGAATGGATGGCACGCAGGCCCTCAATCTTGGTCTTTAAATCATTGGGAAGCGAATCATAGGCCGCAGCTAAATTGGCGAACTGTGTATCACCGCCAGTCTCGGGTAGAGTGCGAGCTACCAGAATAGAGCCCATGGCGGGAATAACGTCGTAGGAATGATCTGTATGCCAGCCTCCACCAATATTAGTCTGCTGAGTTTTCCCTTTGCGCACTTCAGCAATTTGGGGTGAGTCGGCACTAGTCTTGAAAAATTTGTTGACCACTATGCTGCCAAATCGATTGGCAAAACGCAGATGCTCCTGTGGTGGTAAATCCTGATCGCGGAAAAACAATAAACCATGTTTGGTAAACACGCTGCGGAGTTCGGTTAGCTCGGTATCGGTCATGGTGGCTAATTGCAGGTCGCTTACAACGGCACCGCAGTTTTCGAAAGGGGATACTTGCATGGCTATCTCTTGTTGTTTTTTATGGAGCTATTGGAGCACTTTATGGGGTAGGTGTCATCCTGAGATGTTAGGGGTCTCTTGCGGCGGGGCAGGCAATGCCCCGAAGACACTGACGATCGACTCCATGATTTTATGATTTTCAGCACTCATACAACTCGCTGCGCTCAAACAGGTATTCGCTTTATCTAAAACTTATAAAACCATAAGCGGGGTCTGACTGATCGCCAGTGTCTTCGAGACATTGCTTTGGTTTATTTAGCGAAATTTAATGTTGAGGGCTTTATCGCTCTGAATATTAACCATGAACCATGCTGACGCCAAACGCCTGTCATCCTGAACGCAATGAAGGATCTTAGCAATCTTAAACCGCATCCAATTTCACGCTATGAACTTTGTCCAGTTCAACCGTCTGCTTTACTTGCCAGAGGTCGTAGTCATTTTGCATGACAAGCCAACTTTAGGGGCTACGGCCAAGAGCCTTGGGTAGGCCCAACGCCATTTCAGGGCTGATCCCGCTTTGCGATTTCAATATGCGGTTTAAGTAGATGGTGTCACATTGAACTGTTCTGCCAGAAATCGACAGCTCAGGCAACTCGGCTGCATGTTAAGTAGCACGAACAAATTCGGCTGGATGGGGTGGGTTGTGCATAGTCATCAGTAGCGTGCTAATGCGGTTTCGTATTTCTGGAAGAATCTCTGCGGCAAACCATGGGTTGTTACGCAGCCAGATGTTATTTCTTGGGCTGGGATGGGGCAGAGGAATTTTAGTTGGCCAGTACTGGCGCCAGTCTCTAACAAGTTCAGTGACGGTCTGGTTTTTGTGACCAAAGTGATAATCATGGGCATATTTTCCAATTACCAATGTGATTTGAATATTGGGTAGCTGCGCCAATAATTTGGCTCGCCATGTGATCGCGCACTCAGGTCGCGGTGGTAGGTCACCTGATTTACCCCTACCCGGATAACAAAATCCCATAGGCACAATGGCAAACAATTCGGAGTTGTAAAACTGCTGAGAGGTTACCCCCAGCCATGACCTTAAGCGGTCACCGCTGGGATCATCAAAAGGTATCCCTGAGGCATGCACCCGCCGCCCCGGTGCTTGACCAACGATAAGGAATTTGGCTTGGTGGTTAACTTGCAATACTGGCCGCACTCCATTAGGAAGCTTGGGCAGACACAGTTGGCAGTGTCGGATTTCCTCAGATAATAGTGGCAACGACATCATTAGTCTTTGAGCGCTTCTTCACGCTCACGCATATATTCATCGTAGGTTTGTGTGTGCTCCAAAAATTTCTGGTCTGCTGGCGGCGGCTGGTTTCTTCACTTTGATTGTTCGCTAGATTGTCGAGAGTTAAAAACCCCTTTAGCACTGCATCCGCACAGTACCATCAGGGGAACTACTAACGCTATTGAGTAAGTGTTCATTGACTTTCCTTAGTCATTACAAAATATGTATGGCGTCCTTGCTTCGGAGATATTTACTTATCAAGGCTCCAGATGCCCGAGCCGCGCACTGCAATAAATAAAAATGCAAAGCAGTAGAGTGCAGCGAGCTCTCCACCATTTAACATGGGGTGAATATTATTTAAGCCGTGAACCATCCAGTACGCTACCGCCATAGTGCCACTGCAAATAAAGGCCGCTGGTCTGGTGAATAAACCAATCATAACCAATATGCCCCCCACTACTTCGATAGTGCCGGCTGAATACATTAATGGGTTTAGCGGATAGGGAAACTCTTTTGGAAAATCAAACAGCTTTTGTGCACCGTGCCAGATAAATAAAAACCCGGTAACAATTCTGAGTAGCGCATAGGCCTGATCTTCACGCCCATTTAACAGGTTGTCTAGAAACTTCATTTTGTACCCCTTATTTTAGTTTTATCGAAACTACCCTTTGTTTTATAACAGTATTTGGGGTGTTATGTCATCACTTAATAAATTGTGCCCATACGCCCAGTGGTTGCCAGATTTTGTCCAGATCCAGTTTTGCAGTGGTGGCGTCCTCTTTAAGAATATCCCGGCGGTAGCGAAATAGGAAAGCAGATACGCGCATGTTGGCGGCACAGTGAAGCCAGATTTTCTTATTTTTTGACTGCGCCATCGCATCAATAAAAAGTCCAAATGTACGTTCCGAGGGCTTAGAAAAATTAACTGGTATATGGACATAGTTCATAGCTAACTGGTTCATCACGGTGGCCTCATCTCGCAGAGAGTTCTCGGTATCATGCGGGGCTAGATTAATCACTACATCAAACCCAGCGGCCTTGATGCTCGCGAACTGCTCTTCGGTGGGTTGCCCAGACGCAGACAGCTGGTCGCTAATGGGCAGGTAGTTAAAGGTGCTGGATAGAGATTTGCGGGTAAAGCGATGGGGGCTGTATTTGTCAGCCAGGGTAAACAGATACCCCAGCATGGTTTTTACTGTTTTGGTCTTGGCGCTCAGCTCTGAGCCCCGGCCGTTTTTAGGGCAGCCACATAGTCGCCGCCATGGCCGTGCTGATTGGCGATTTGCACTAATGTGCGGCCTTCTGGGTTGGCAGCATTCAGGTCGTGGCCCGTCTCGGCAAAGAATCCTAGAAAGGTAGTGAAATTATCAATATTCATGCCGCGGTAAGCCTTTTCCAGCAGATGAAAATCGGTGCTTACACCTGCGGGTGCCTCATAATTCAAGAAGCTTTTTACACGCTCATCATCAAACACTTCGCCGAGAACTTTTTGCTTATCTTTCTTGAGTGACATGATCTTCCTTAAATTTTTAAAGTAATTCGTTAAGTTTTTTAGCTAGTATTTGATTGACCTGCTGGGGGTTGGCTTGGCCCTTCGAGGCTTTCATAATCTGGCCCATAAACCCGCCCAACTTTTTCTTGCGCTTGGCTTCGTCGGTATTGATATAGGCATCTACCATCGCCTGATTGGCTGCCAATACATCGGCGACCATCTGTTCTAATGCGCCGCTGTCGGAGACCTGCTTTAGGCCACGCGCTTCAATAATTTCATCGGCGCTACCTTCGCCAGCCCAGATCCCTTCGAACACTTCTTTGGCCATTTTTCCGGAGATGCTGTTATCGGCGATACGCGTAATGAGGCCTGCTAGCTGTTCTGCACTTACTGGGCTATTGGCAACGCTGAGGTCTTCATTGTTCAGGCGCGCCGCCAACTCGCCCATGGTCCAGTTGGCGGCTAACTTGGCGTTATTGCAGGCTGAGGTAACCGCTTCAAAGTACTTGGCCATCGCGGCGTCGCTGCTAAGTATTCCCGAATCATAGTCTGACAGGCTGTACTGCTCAGTAAAACGCGACTGACGAGCGTCTGGTAGCTCTGGCAGGTTACGGCGCAGTTCGGCGACCTGTTCGTCACTAACGATAACTGGTAGCAGGTCGGGGCAGGGGAAGTAGCGATAGTCGTTGGCTTCCTCTTTGCTGCGCATGGAGCGCGCAATTTTGGTTTCTCCGTTGTATAAACGGGTTTCCTGCGCGATAGTACCGCCGTCTTCAATTACGTCAATCTGGCGTTCGACTTCTCGCTTGATAGCTTCTTCCATAAATTTAAACGAGTTGAGGTTTTTGGTTTCAGTTCTGGTACCCAGAACGTCACTGCCGCTGGGCTTTACGGAGACATTGACATCGAAGCGCATGCTGCCCTGAGACATTTCGCCATCACATATTCCCAACGAGGTGACAATACTGTGAATTTTTTTGGCAAAAGCGATCGCTTCTTCGGCATTACTCATGTCTGGTTCGGATACGATTTCAATGAGCGGTGTGCCGGCGCGATTTAAATCGATACCGGAAAACTTGCTGCTAAAGTTGCCTTCATGAAGCGATTTTCCGGCGTCTTCCTCAAGATGGGCATGGTGGATACGCACATTTTTTGTGCTGCCATCGGCGAGCTGTATCTCGACATTGCCGCGACCCACAATAGGCTTTTCTAACTGCGTGGTCTGGTAACCCTTGGGTAGATCCGGGTAGAAGTAATTTTTGCGCTCGAAAGCTGAGACTTGGCCAATCTCTGCATCAACAGCCAGACCAAACATAATGGCGTAATTAACAGCCTGTTTATTGAGTACTGGCAGGGTTCCGGGCATAGCCAGATCAATGGCACAGGCCTGAGTGTTGGGCTCGGCACCAAAGGCGGTACTGGCGCCAGAAAATATTTTGGTTTTGGTGGCTAGCTGCACATGAATCTCTAGCCCGATTACTGTGTCCCAATTCATGAGGCGACTCCTTCTGGCGCTAAATCATGCCAGTCGGTGGCCTGTTGGTATTGGTGAGCGGCATTAAGAATGCGTGCTTCATCAAAGTAGTTGCCAATAATCTGCAGACCGACGGGTTTGTTATCTACCATGCCGCAGGGGATAGACATGCCGGGCAGGCCTGCCAGGTTGGTGGCGATGGTATAGATATCTTCCAGGTACATAGCCACTGGATCATCACCTTTGGAGCCAAATTTAAAGGCTGGTGATGGGCAGGTGGGTCCCATAATAAGATCGACACTGTCGAAGGCGTTGGCGAAATCTTGCTGAATCAGCTGGCGCACCTGCTGGGCTTTACCGTAGTAGGCATCGTAGTAGCCGGCAGACAGGCAGTAGGTGCCGATAAGAATACGCCGCTGCACCTCTTCGCCAAACCCTTCTGCGCGGCTGCGGCAGTACATGTCTTGTAAATCACTGGGGTTCTCACAGCGATAGCCATAGCGCGAACCGTCGAAGCGTGACAGATTGGCGGAGGCCTCTGCTGGTGCAATGACATAGTAGGCTGGCACTGATAGCGCTGAGTTGGGCAGGCTGATTTCTATCAGTTCTGCACCCTGAGCTTCCAGTTTGGCCAGTGCTGTGCGAACAGCGTCTTCGGTGCCTGGGTGCAGGCCTTCGGAGAAATACTCTTTTGGCACACCGATACGCAAATCTTTGACTGAGCCGTTCAATGTTGCTGTGTAGTCTGGTACTTCGCGATCAATACAGGTGGAGTCTTTGTCGTCATAACTGGCCATGCAGTTTAGGAGTAGGGCGCAGTCCTCTGCGGTACGAGCCATTGGCCCGCCCTGATCAAGGCTTGAGGCAAAGGCAATCATGCCCCAGCGCGACACACGCCCATAAGTCGGTTTAATACCGCTTACACCGCACAGTGCTGCGGGCTGGCGAATGGAGCCGCCAGTATCTGTAGCTGTGGCACCAGGTGCTAGTCTCGCTGCAACAGCAGCTGCAGAGCCACCAGATGAACCACCGGGCACAGAGTCAGTGGCCCAGGGGTTTTTCACCGGGCCATAGAAACTCGTTTCATTGGATGAGCCCATAGCAAACTCGTCCATATTGGTTTTCCCTAGTACTACAGCCCCAGCCTGTTCGAAATTCTCGACGACGGTGGCGTTGTAGGGTGGGGTAAAGTTGTCCAGCATCTTAGAGCCACAGCTAGTACGCACGCCGTTAGTGCAGAAAATATCTTTATGCAAAATGGGCACACCGCATAAATCTGGGGCATTGCCTGCAGTAAGGCGCTGGTCTGCGGCGGCCGCAGCTTTTAGCGCCTGCTCGGCAGTAACTGTAATCACTGCGTTGTAAGCAGGGTTAAGGTTGCCAATACGATCTAGAAAGTGCTGGGTTAATTCAACACTGGTGAATTCTTTGCTCTGGAGCCCTTTGATAAGCTCGGCAATGGTGAGGTTATGCATTTGATCTGGGCCCGCTTATTCTATGACTTTGGGCACTAAAAATAGGCCGTCTTCGGTTTCTGGCGCTGTGGCCTGCAGCGCATCGCGCTGATTGAGTTCGGTAACTTCATCTTCACGAAGACGCTGGGTGGCCTGCATTGGGTGAGACATGGCCTCTACGCCCTCAGTATTTACCGCTTGCAGCTGATCTACCAGATCTAAAACGCTACCCAGTCGCTGTGATACTTCGGCAATGGTGCTTTCATTGATTGCAATACGCGAAAGTGTTGCCAGTTTCTCGATTTCTTGTCGTTCGATACTCATTATTTTGCCTGTTTATTCGTCGGTCTATTGGCATGCCTGACTGCATATCTCTCATTTACTAAAAGAGGTTTTGTGCAGCAAACGCATGTTACAGCAACTGGCGTGGTTAGGCGAAGGTCTACAATGGGCAAATACAGCCATTTCATGGGTTTTTTGGGCCTTTTTTACTTGATTTAACTCAGATGTAGGAAGTTTTGTTCAAGATCAGCTAGAATCCCTGCCAATTATAAGAAAACAGTGTGCTGGCGCTTGATCTGGCCCCTTAGCGCTGTTAAATTTCGAAGCTTAATTTTGAGTTGCTTGTGCCATTGTTCACGAGCCGCCACTGAGGATGAATTGTTGATGTTGTTTAAAAAAATTCGCGGCTTTTTCTCCAGCGATCTGTCGATTGACCTTGGAACTGCAAATACCCTGATATATGTGCGTGAAAAGGGCATTGTCCTTAACGAACCCTCTGTGGTTGCTATTCGCCAGCATTTGGGTCAAAAGATTGTTGAAGCTGTGGGTGTCGATGCCAAACGCATGTTGGGTCGTACTCCAGGCAATATCACTGCGATTCGCCCGCTCAAAGATGGTGTTATTGCCGATTTCCAAGTGACTGAGAAAATGCTGCAGCACTTTATCAAAAAGGTCCATGCCAAGAGCCTGGTACCCCCTAGCCCCAGAGTGCTTATCTGCGTGCCCTGTATGGCCACTGAAGTTGAGAAGCGCGCGATTAAAGAATCTGCTTACAGTGCTGGTGCGCGAGAGGTATTTTTGATTGAAGAGCCAATGGCTGCTGCTATTGGTGCTGGACTGCCAGTCGAAGAGGCCGTGGGTTCAATGGTTGTGGATATCGGTGGCGGTACTACTGAAATCGCAATTTTGTCTCTCAATGGTGTGGTTTTCTCTGATTCGGTACGTATTGGTGGTGACCGTTTTGATGAGGCTATTGTCAACTTTGTCCGTCGCAAGTACGGCAGTGTGATTGGTGATACCACAGCTGAGCGTATTAAAATGGAAATTGGTGCAGCTTATCTGGCCAAAGAGGTGCGCGAAATTGATGTGCGTGGCCGCAACCTTGCCGAAGGTGTTCCCAAGAGCTTTACCCTGACCAGTGATGAAATTCTTGAGGCACTGCAAGAGCCTCTGGCTGGCATAGTTCAAGCGGTAAAGCGTGTGTTGGAACAGTCTCCTCCTGAGTTGGCGTCAGATATTGCTGAAACTGGCATTGTCTTAACCGGCGGTGGTGCTCTGTTGCGAGATCTTGATCGCTTGCTCACCCATGAAACTGGCCTGCCAGTTATTTTGGCCGAAGAGCCACTGACCTGCGTTGCTCGTGGTGGTGGTGAAGCACTGGAGATGATGGATAACAGAAGACTGGATACACTGACTTACTAATCATCAATACCAGCCAGGTGTTGGTAGTTTTTAGGGAGTGGATTTATTAAAAGAGTTTTTGCTAAATCATCCTCTCCGATCCGAAAGCTTCTGATCGTCAGCCTTATTGCGTTCGGTCTAATGGCTGTCGACAGTTACACTACCTTGCTCAGCCCTGCTTATAAAATCGTCGACAATGCTGTTCGCCCCCTCTATTGGCTAACTAATATCCCCAGTCGTGTTCAGGAATGGGGAAAAATAAGCGGTACTTCCAGAGCTGATCTCGAGAAAAATAATATTCGCCTTGAGCAAGAGAGCCTGATTCATCGCGGGCAGTTGCAGCGAATGTCTGAGCTGGCCGCCGAAAATCTGCGCCTGCGTCAACTATTAAACGCTACCGAACTACTCATGGACAGTGTTTTGGTCACTGAAGTTATCGGCGTTTCCCCCAGCCCTCAGGGACATACCGTTACTATTGATCGTGGTCGCGATGACGGTGTCTATGTGGGTCAGCCTCTGCTTGATGCAGAGGGCCTTATGGGTCAGATCATTTCTGTTTACGGTGGCCACAGTGTGGCGCTTTTAATCACTGATAGCACCCATGCGTTGCCGGTACAGGTTCTGCGCAATGGTGTTCGCTCAATTGCTGAGGGTACATCTGATTACAATCGCATGACATTGAGATTTGTTTCACCTACCGCTGATATCGTTGAGGGAGACCAGCTGGTAAGCTCTGGTTTGGGTGGGCGCTTCCCCGTGGGTTACCCCGTTGGCACTGTAGCTAGTATTGCGCAAAAGCCCGGTGCAATATTTGTCGACGTCGAGGTTGACCCTTCAGCAGAGCTCGATAGGAGTCGACACCTGCTTTTGGTTTTCACCTCAGGTAGCGACCGAACTCGTGTTCTTAAATGAAGCCGGTAAATTTTACTGGGCCTATGATAGCCTCATTAATTATTGCCGCTATCTTTCAGCTTTTGCCCGCGTCTGGTGATTGGATTCTATGGAGGCCAAATTTCCTCTTAATGGTCACTATTGCATGGATACTCTATGTGCCAACTCAGTACGGCATTGGCTTTGCTGCTGCCGTGGGCCTGTTGGCTGACACCTTATTTCGTACCATTCTCGGCCACTATGTGCTGGTATTTGGGCTCTGTGGCGCTGCGGCCTATCTGCTCAGTCGCTGGTTAACTTATTTTTCGATATTTCACCGAATTTTTTTGGTGCTGGTGCTAGCGATTTTTGCTGAGTTAGTTCAGGCCATGTTGTTTTCGGTTTGGGATATCCCAATGACCTTAGGCCACCTTCCGGCTATTGGCCTTACGTCGGCACTTTTGTGGCCGCTGATCGACATACTCATTGCCCGAGTTAATTTGTACTATCGCTAAAGGTTTTTTGCGTGTCTCTATCTCTTCTAACATCAAATGATCTGGCAGATGCTGACCTGATATTGGCATCGGCGTCGCCGCGTCGCAGTGATCTACTGCAGCAGATTGGCGTACGTTTTACGGTGGCCGCAGAGGATATTGATGAGAGTCAATGGCCTTCAGAGTCAGCAGTTGATTATGTCGCGCGGCTTGCTGTGGAAAAAGCTCAGGCTGGTTGGCATCGCCATACGTCAAAAATACCTGTACTCGGCGCAGATACTATTGGTCTGTGGAATGATAAGATTTTTGGCAAGCCGGCAGATTGCGGTGAGGCTGTCGCCATGTTGCAGTCGTTGTCAGCCTCCACTCATCAGGTTTTATCGGCAGTAGCCATCGTTAACGCGCACGGATCGGAGGTGGCCGTTTCGAAAACTTCGGTTACTTTCCGCACAATCCCCGTAGATGAGTGTCTAAAGTACTGGCAAACCGGGGAGCCGCAGGGCAAAGCTGGTGCCTATGCCATTCAGGGTTTTGGCGCAACCTTTGTTGCCCACCTTGAAGGGAGCTATAGTGGAGTCGTTGGGTTGCCTTTGTTGGAAACGCAGCGGTTATTAGAGAAATTTAATGTGCCGACTTGGCAACAGTAAAATTCTAAAAAAGCGTTACAGCTAATAATTGGAAACCCGTATGAACCGAGAAATTCTAATCAATATTACGCCGATGGAAACTCGCGTAGCCTTGGTTGATAATGGTGTGCCTCAAGAAATTTCAATCGAACGTAATCAAAGAAGCGGTCTGGTTGGCAATATTTATAAAGGAAAAGTAGTGCGCATACTGCCTGGTATGCAGGCTGCGTTTGTCGATATAGGTGTTGAGCGTGCCGGCTTTCTGCATGTTGATGACCTGGTTGCTAGCAAGCCTAAAAACAAGGGTGAGCCGGGAGAGTCAGAGAGTCCCGCAATTCAGGACCTTCTCCACGATGGTCAAAAAATACTGGTGCAGGTCATCAAGGATCCTATTAACAGCAAAGGCGCCCGACTTACGGCGCAGCTTTCGGTTGCTTCCCGCTATCTCGTCTATATGGATGGTGGCGAGCATATCGGTGTTTCTCAGCGTATCGAAGATGAAGACGAGCGCGAGCGCCTTAAAGCGGCAATAACGGCCACAATTGAAGAGTTGGATGCTGCTGAACCGCTAGTCAAACGCAAAAAAACTGCGATTGAAATCCCTCAGCGTTGTGGCGGTTATATTTTGCGTACAGCGGCAGAGGGTGCAAACGACGATGAGCTGCGTGTTGATGTACGTTACCTTCAGCGCGTCTGGCAGCATTTGATGGAAGTAAAGGCAGAGGCTGCGGTGCCTAGCTGTCTCTATGAGGAACTTCCTCTGTATAAACGCGTATTGCGCGATATGGCTAGTAGTGAAGTTGAAAAAGTACTGGTCGACTCAAGGGAAGTACTAAATCTATTAGTTAAATTTGCCAATAAATTTAGTCCTGAAATAGCTAACTTGCTTGAGCATTATCCGGGTGAGCGACCATTATTTTATCTTCATGGTATTGAAGACGAAATTGCCAAGGCACTGCAGCGCTCGGTAATGCTAAAGTCTGGCGGCCATCTGGTGATTGACCAGACTGAGGCCATGACCACAGTCGATGTGAATACGGGTGCCTTTGTGGGTCATCGCAATCTTGAAGAGACTATTTTTAAAACCAATCTTGAAGCGGCAGCGGCTACCGCTCGACAAATGCGCATGCGTAATCTGGGCGGTATAATCATTGTTGATTTTATCGATATGCAGAATGCGGAACATCGCCGGCAGGTATTGCGAACGTTTGAAAAAGCGCTGGATAGAGATCGCGCTCGAACTACGATTTCTGGTGTGACTGAATTGGGTTTGGTGCAAACTACGCGTAAGCGCACCAGTGAAAGTTTAGGTCAGGTACTCTGCGAAGTCTGCCCCACTTGCGACGGGCGTGGTTCAATTAAATCCGCTGAAACAGTGAGCTATGAAGTGCTGCGAGAAATTCTCCGGGTTGCCCGTGCCTATGAGTGCGAGCAGTTGCGAGTATTGGCATCGCCTGCGGTAATAGATAGATTATTAGATGAAGATTCTGCACAGGTTGCAGATCTTGAAGCGTTTATTGGGCGTTCTATTCAGTTTCGGACTGAAGATGTGTTCGCCCGTGAACAGTTCGATATTATTCCTGTTTGAGTTTACATAATGGCCGACAGTAGAATTAAAAAAATCGTTAAGTTAATTAGTCGTTGGCTGTGGTTGAGTGCTGCAATGTTAATTATCGGTACGGTTATTCTGGTGGTTATAGGGCGCCAGACAATTAGCAGTGTCGATGAGTTGCGCCCTGCTATACAGCAGCTTATTGGCGACAGTACAGGTATGCAGGTCAGACTTGGAGAATTGCAGGGCGAGTGGCCGAGGCTGATTCCAGTAATCGATATTGAAAAAATTGAAATTATCAGTGAGGGGCAAACGCCAGTAATTGTGCTTGATCATGGCCGTGCTGAACTCGATTTATTTAGTAGCCTAAAATACCTGAGTCCAATATGGCGTGAACTGGTGGTGGATCAGCTGGCCATTACAATGGTTGAGGATGAGTCAGGTCGCTGGAGTTTGAAGGGCCTACAGGGCAGTTCCAGCACAGATTTAAAAATTATTTTAGAGCCACTTTTTTATAGTCGCCTGATACGTCTGAGGTTAGCACTGATTGATCTTGAGTTTTTTTCAGGCAAAAAAATACAGGTGCGTGGCGATGAAGTAACATTGGAGAATGATGACGATTTTCATCGCGCTGAACTATCAGTGCGACTATCCGATCAAGGTATTCCGGCCTATGTTCTGATGGAGGGCCAGGGTGATCCCTCTGACCTTGAATCCTTTCATGCAGACGGATATTTCCGCTTAGATAACTTCAATATCTCCAATCCAATTGTGGAGCTTTCTCAATCGCTGCTGCCTGAATTATTCGATAACCTGTCAAGTTTTAAAGCCAATGCTAGCGGTGAAGTCTGGTTTGATATTCATCCTGGGGGTTCTCTGGACTTTGAAGGTGATCTTGCAATTACCGAAATACCGTTGGACTGGCTGGCCGATGTCCCACCTATTCAAAATCTTAGTACTGCACTCACTGGTTGGTTTACCTCTGGTTCAGATTGGGGCGCTAGACTACAGGGCTTCGATTTCGATTGGTCCGATGCTGATATTGAGCCGCTCGATCTGGTCTTTAATCAGCGTCTGGGGTCGCGCTGGCAGGATTTTGATATCTCAGTGAATCAGTTAGATGTCACCGTGCTATCTGATCTGTTGCGAGAGACCAAAGTTCCCTCCGCGAAACTATTGAAGGCGATTGACGAGCTGCGGCCTCGCGGTGATCTAAGTGCCTTAACGTTGGGAAAAAATGAAGCTGGCTATTATGCCTCAGCCAATTTGGATAATATTTCTGCGCGCCCCTATAAGGGGGCCCCAGGTATAAAAAATATTAACGGTTATCTGGAAGTGCAGGGTTCAGGCGGCTTATTCCATCTTGCTGATAGCGATGGCTTTGAGGTGTTTTTCCCCAAAGTATATAAAGATTATCTGCACGTCGAAAAGGCTGAGGGCACGGTCTATTTGGACTGGCACCCGCAGACAAGTATGCTAACTTCTCGCAGTACACCAATGAAAACTACAGTTGATGCTGGCACCTCTAATATTATGTTTTCAGTGGAACAGCAATTGCCTGCTAATGGCCTTGCTCCAGAGGTTAATTTAATAGTTGGTGGCCGCGATCTTGATGCCGCTTTTATAGATAAATATCTGCCATACAAAACCCCAGCGAGCCTGTCGAAGTGGCTTAAAACTGCTGTACTGGGTGCCAATGTGCAGGAATTGGGTATGTTAGTGCGCACTGGGCCGCCGCGTAATAATGTTAGGTCCAAAACCACCCAGCTTTTATTTAAAACGGAAAATACCGACGTGGACTACCATCCTGACTGGTTGGGTATTCGCGATGCGGATACGCTGGTGTTAGTTGACGACGCCTATGTTGAGGCAGTGGCCACGGCAGGAACAGTTGGTGGCGCCAAAATTTTACGGGCAGACGCTGTAATGGGCGACCCTGCGGTTGGCATGCAAATCTTGGCTGTCGAGGCGCAGGTGGAAACTGGGTTGGGTGAGGCCATTGATCTTCTTGCTCAGTCGCCACTTCGCGGTCGAATTGGTCCCTTGGCCGGCTGGCAGTATACGGGGAATGCTGATGCACAGTTGCATTTGAAAATCCCATTAAAAAAGGTTGCCGGCAAAACCGTTGCGGGAGACTACCAGATAAGTACCAACCTTAATCGCGGATCACTGACTATACCCAATACCTCGATCGGTTTTAGCCTGCTTGAAGGTGAATTAAATTTCTCGATAGCCGATGGTTTGTACTCCGAAACTATAAGTGGCGAGTTTTGGGGGCAACCTTTAAAAGCTAAATTATTTAAAACAGGTAATCAACAAAAGGTTGCTTTCACCACCGAGGTCCAACCTAAGAACCTTAGCCGGCTGGTTGAGTTTCCCTGGACTAAAGTACTGACCGGCGCTATCCCGATTGAAGGGCTATTAAGCATCAAGGCAGCAGATGATCCGGGAACTCCAGTGACGCTTCAGTTGGTTAGCCAGATGCAAAATTCTGAGATCAGGCTACCTCGGCCATTGGGTAAAGCGGCGAATGAGCCTCGGGCCTTGGATATAACTCTGCATTTTGATCCGAATTTCAAACGGCTTGAAGGTAGTATTGGTGATCAGCTAGTCACTGATTTGCGTTTTAATCAGACTATGCTCACCCATGGTTTGGTGAGTTTTGATCGTTCCGTATCAGTCCCAGAGGAAGGTGAGCTATTGGTTGCTGGTTTTCTATCCACTACAGATTTGAATCTTTGGGATCCGGTAGTTGCTCTGTTCGCAGGACGGTCAGGCGGGCAGGAAGTATCTTGGGAGCCAGTGTTTGATTTGCAGTTTGATCAGTTGGATTTGGCCACTTTTAAAGTAGCTAATATAGCGGCGCAGATTAGACCGGCAGGCGAAAAAATTAATATAGCGTTTACCAGCGATCTTGCCGATGGAAACTTAGCACTACCCTATGATGATAGCCTTATTCCTGACGTTCAACTATCTAGGCTCAGTTTGCCGAGTACTTTACTCGAACAGAAAATTGGTCAAAAAGGCATGGATCCCCGCACCTTTTTTGCAGTCGATTTCTCTGTGGACTCACTGACTATAGGAGATAAGGATTTGGGCGCACTGGCCTTTGAATTGCGCCCTGAGGTTTCCGGAGCAGCTTTTAATACTATTGTCGGCGATGTGTTTGGTCTCAGACCTGGATTGTTTGAGGAGCAGCCAGATACTGAGTTTTTCTGGAGTTACGACGGCGGAAAATATTCTAGTCGTCTGATCGGCCCTGTTGGCGTGGACAATATCGGCGATTTATTTTCCGGCTTAAATATCCCCAAGGTAATGGACAGTAAGTCTGGCAGCGTAGTTTTTGATTTATCCTGGCAGGATCAGCCTTGGAAAATTACCAAGGAAAATATTACTGGTGATTTTCAGATTAATTTACAGGATGGCAGCTTTTATACTTCAACTGGCGGTGCTGGTGCCGCGCTGAAATTAGTCAGCCTATTTAATTTTGCCAACTGGTTAAAACGATTACAGCTAGACTTTTCTGATGTCACCAGCCAGAACCTCGCCTATAACGACCTGGTGGGTACCCTCCGTTTTGAAAACGGAGTTGCCCGTTTACTTGACCCCCTTAGGATGAAAATGCCCTCTGGCCGCATGAATATGGCGGGTGATTTTGATTTGGTCAATGAGCAAGTCGATGCACAGCTTGTTGCTACCCTGCCTGTAGCGACAAATTTACCCTGGGTAGTGGCCTTGCTCGGCGGTGTGCCCGCGGCGGCGGGAGTTTATCTCACGAGTAAGTTGGTTGAAAAACAGGTAGATCGCCTATCCAGTATTAGCTATACATTATCTGGACCGTTTGATGACGTTGAGGTAGCAGTCGATAGGATTTTTGCTGCAGAACTAAAGGCCACAGAATAAAATAAGCTGCCGAATAAAAGAGACTGAAGAACAGCAGGTAGAGTAAAAGACAAGCCTGCATTACCAAAGGGTGACTTTTATGAGTAATACTATTAGCGTCGCGGCGATTCAGCTCAAGCCTGCAGGGTCTATAGATGAGAACCTTGCTAATGCTGCAGCACTCCTCTCCGAAGCGGCTGCTGCTGGCGCCCAATTAGCGGTGTTGCCTGAAAATTTTGCCCATTATGGCCAGTCTGATTTTCTAGCTATAGGTCGCGCAGAATCTGAAGATAACGGCTTGGTAAGGCAGTTTTTATCACATCAGGCCAGCACAAATAGACTCTGGCTAGTGGGAGGTACATTGCCGGTTGCTGGGCCGAAACCCAGGCCTTTTGCTCGTTCCTTTCTATTTGACCCTCAGGGTAGCTGTGTTGACGAATACGATAAAATTCACCTATTTGATGCCGATGTCGATGCGCAGACTGATTCCTCTCAAAGCTGCTATAGAGAGTCAGATGACTTTGCCGCTGGAACTCGTGTGGTGGTAGCTACAACCGCGTTGTGTAAACTGGGCATGACAGTCTGCTATGACCTTCGGTTTGCAGAGCTATACCGAAAATTAGCGATTGCTGAAGCTCAGTTAATTACGGTACCTGCAGCCTTTACTGCTGCGACGGGCAAGGATCACTGGCAGGTGCTATTACGCGCTCGGGCCATTGAGAATCAGGTATTTGTGATTGGTGCCAATCTAGTTGATCAAGCGCATCCAACGCGCGGACTCTGGGGTGGCAGTGCAATTATTGACCCATGGGGCACTGTACTAGGCTGTCTGGATAATGATGAAGCTGGAGTGGTGGTGGCTGAGATTGATTTGGCTTTGATTGATGAGCTGCGCGCCAAGATGCCTATGAGTCAACATAGAAAGCTATAGGTCCCATGAATAGGATTCTTTGCTGGTTATTCTGCAAGGCTTCTTATATAGCTAAAGATTTTGCGGCTGGCTGTCGGGGCTTTTTTTAGCTCAATTTCGCGATTGGCTTGGCGCTGCAGATTGCGTAGCTGTTGCCGATCACCTTCGGGATAGGCGTGTATAAAGGCTTCGATGCCGCCGTTACCCTCTTGAATAATACGATCACGCCAATCTTCCAGCTGCTTAAAATGCTGGCGATAGGTCTGCGACTGGTGGTCCATCATATCCAGCGTTTCCTGAATAACATCGGTATTTGAGATACGCATCAGCTTGCCGATATATTGCAGATGGCGACGCTTGGCTTCGCGGCTCTTTAAGCGCCGCGCCTCATAGATGGCGTCTTTAAGATTCTCGGGGAGATCGAATTTTTGCAACTTGCCCTCAGGCATTTCCACTAGTTGCTTTCCCATTTCTTGCAACGCATGGCTGTCCCGCTTTAGCTGGGACTTGCTGGGGCCGTCGTAGTCGGGATGTTCGAGTTCTTCAGTCATCAGATAAGAAATATCGCAGCTAGGCCTAAGAATGATACAAAACCTACGATATCAGTGACCGTGGTAAGAATGACCGAGCCCGCCAGGGCTGGGTCTATATTGAGTGAACGCAATAGAACCGGTAACAATGTTCCGGTTAGGGCGGCGGCCATTAAGTTGATTGCCATAGCCAGACCAATAATGGCTGCCATGGTCCAGTCATCAAACCACAGGGAGACTACTGCACCCACCACGAGTGCGTAGAGCAGGCCATTTAATGCGCCAACGGTAAATTCTTTACTCAGCAGCCAGCTTAGATTACCGCGCTCGATCTGTCCTAGTGCCATGCCGCGAATAACCACTGTAAGTGTTTGGCTGCCGGCCACACCCCCCATACTGGCAACAATCGGCATTAAAATTGCCAATGCCACGACTTTGTCGAGGGTTTCTGAAAATAGGCTAATAGCTATAGATGCAAGAATGGCAGTAATTAAATTAACGCCTAACCATGCGGCACGTCGCGGTGCGGTTCTGCCAATGGACGAGAAGGTATCCTCGGTATCACTTAAACCCGCCATAGCTAATAGCGAGTGATCGGCATCTTCGACAATAACGTCGACGACATCATCAATGGTGATGCGGCCGAGTAAGTGATTTTTATCATCAATCACCGGTGCAGAGACCAGATCATGGCGCTGGAAAAGCTGGGCTACATCGGAGTCGGTGAGGTTGACATGAATCGCCTGTACCTCGGTATTCATCACTTCTTTAACTCTGGTCGTCGGGCTGGATGTCAGCAGCTTGCCCAGCGGTAGGATGCCGAGAAATGTATCGTTGCGACTAACCACAAAGAGGTTGTCGGTAATATCTGGCAGCTCTTCAAAACGACGAAGATAGCGCAGTACAACATCGACATTAATGTCGGGTCTTATAGTCACCACTTCGGTATCCATTAGACCGCCAGCAGTATCTTCAGCGTAAGTGAGTACTGACTCTACACGTTGGCGATCCTGCCATGACATCGCTTTCAGTACTTCCGGAATCATCTGATCTGGCAGTTGCTGAAGAATATCTACAATATCATCGACGTCCAGACCTTCGGTGAGAGAGGCGACTTCTTGACCATCCATCTCGTTGAGGAATTCCGATTGCATTTCATCCGATAACTCTTGCAGCACTTCGCCGGAATTATCCGGATCAACGAGCTCCCAGAGTATATGACGAAATTTGGGTGGTGCAGTTTCCAGCTGGTGGGCAATATCTGGCGGGGAGAGATTATTGAGAATGTACCGAACCTGATTCAATGTCCCTGAATCTATCGCTGTGCCCAGTCGTGCAAGCAGGTTGGTTTCTGTGGTCATGCGTATCTTCCCTAACTAAATCGCCGAAAAGCGCTGCTGCATTTTAGCGGGCTATGCTACTGACTGATACCGAAATTATTCGCCTTCACCAAAATAGTCGGCCAACAGGGCGGTGATTTCGTTACAGGCGGTCTGTTCGTCTGGGCCATCAAACTCAAATATAAGTACGGTACCCTGATTGGCTGCCAGCAACATCAACGACATAATACTTTTAGCATCGACCAATGGCTCTTCCTTACCCGTGCGGATACGACATTGGTGGTGACCAGCTGCATTAGCTAGTTTGGTTGCGGCTCGGGCATGCAGTCCCAGTTTGTTAATAATGGTTAGTTCGCAGCGAATCATCTGTTAGCTCTCCGCTGGTTTCACTGGGGGGAATTCTTTATGCACTACCTGCACCAGTGGGTAATGTTGCGAAAAATGCTCAGTAAGTCGGTTGGCTAAATAGACTGACCGGTGTTGGCCGCCGGTACAGCCGATTGCGACGGTCAGATAGCTGCGGTTATTGACCTCATGTTTTGGAATCCAGCGGGTCAAATAGCCAATAATATCGGCGAGCATTGAGGCGACGTCGACCTGACTCTCCAAGAATTCTATGACCTCGGGATCATTGCCAGTTTGCGCGCGCAGCTCGAGTTTCCAATGGGGGTTGGGCAAGCAGCGCACATCAAACACAAAATCTGCATCAGATGGCACCCCATGCTTAAAGCCAAAGGACTCAAATAAAATGGCCATATGCTCTGTGTCATTGGGTACTACCGTATTTCTTATTAAATCTCGAAGCTGGTGCAGCGACAGACCTGAGGTATCAATGATGCGATCTGCAATCTCGGCAATCGGTGCCAGAATCTCTTTTTCAAGATCAATGGCTTCTTTGAGACTGACCTCTGTACTGCTCAATGGATGTTTGCGCCGAGTTTCGCTGTAGCGACGGAGTAAATCGGCGCGTCGGGACTGCAGAAACAGCACATTGACTGAGATGCCGCGAGCTTCGATCGTCTCCAGCTCTTTCGGTATCAGGTTCAGATCGCCGAAGAGATTGCGGGCATCTATACCGACGGCGAGCTTGAGGTCTTCGCTCAAATTTTCCGATTTAAGTTTGGTTATTAGGTCAGAGAGCAGACTGACCGGAAGGTTATCAATGCAGGTGAAACCCACATCCTCAAGAATATTGAGTGCTGAGGTTTTCCCCGAGCCTGAACGGCCACTGATAACGACAAGGCGCATAACTAGGCTGAGCGCTCAAGTTGAATAGCTGTGTTGAATAGTTCTTCATCGCTGCTGCACTGGCGCAGCGACTGACGCGATGTTTCATCTTGCAGGAGCGCCGCGACTCTGGCCAATGTGGCTAGATGTTCATCATTTTTTTCTTCTGGTACCACCAGGGCAAAAATCAGGTCAACGGGCTGATCATCAGGGGCGTCAAAATCGACAGGGTTACTGAGTTTGATCAGGCAGCCGTGGATGCGTTTAAAGCCGGGTGCGCGACAATGGGGTATTGCTATGCCTTCACCGATCCCCGTGCTACCCAGTCGCTCGCGAGCGACTAGACTGTGGAACAATGCATCAGTTTGCTCTGAATCTCCGCCCAGTTGTTCGGTAATAAAAGTGGACAGATTTTCAAGCACACGTTTTTTACTGCCGCCCGGCAAATCGCATTGGGTCATCGCCGGGGTAAGCACATCAGTAATTTTCATTTTAGAAGCTAATGGCCTCGATGTTTTTCTTTATGTTTGATCAATTGGCGGTCCAGTTTATCGGTCAATGCGTCGATGGCTGCATATAGATCTGCATGCTCTGCATTGGCAAATAGCTCCGCGCCGCTTACATAAACGGTGGCTTCAGCCTTTTGTTGGAGTTTATCGACAGTGAGTATTACCGAGGTGCTAGTGATTTGTTCGTAATGCCTTTCCAGTTTGGAAAGTTTGGTAATGACATACTCGCGAATTGGGTCAGTAAGATCTAAATGGTGTCCACTAATGGTCATTTGCATGCAGTGTTCCTTCTACTTGGCGTTTTCATATCGTTTTCTTTGGCTAGACGAGGGGATTCCCATGCTTTCGCGGTACTTTGCGACAGTTCGTCGGGCAACTTGAATTCCCTGTTCCTCCAGGAGAGAGGTTAGCTTGCTATCGCTTAATGGCTTTGCAGCCTGTTCTGCGCTAATCATTGTTTTAAGAATAGCGCAAACTGCAGTCGATGAACACTCTCCTCCGCCCGATGTGCCGACATGGCTGGAAAAGAAATATTTCAATTCAAAGATGCCCTGCGGAGTGGCGAGATATTTGGTTGTCGTGACCCTGGAAATAGTCGACTCATGTAAATCCAGTTTGGTGGCAATGTCCGACAGCACCATCGGCTTCATCGCAACTGGGCCGTGGTCGAGAAAACCTTGCTGCAGATCAATAATGGTCATGGCCACGCGCATCAGCGTTTCATTGCGGCTTTCCAGGCTGCGCAAAAACCAGCGTGCTTCAGCGAGATTGTTCTTGAGAAATTGATTCTCATCGCTGTTATCTGAGCGTTTAATCATATTACTGTAGGTGTCATTGATGCGCAGCCTAGGCATGTTGCTATCATTGAGCTGCACGCGCCAGCGACCGGATACTTTCTCGACAAACACATCGGGGACTATATATTCTGCGTCATTGTTCGACAGAGATTCGCCCGGCCGAGGATTAAGGCTGCGGATTAACAGCAGGGCCCCCTGCACCTGATCGGCGCTATAACCGGTCTTTTTAGTCAGACGGCTGAGGTCAATTGAGGCAATATCTTGCAAAAATTCACTGACCAGTCGCCTGGCTTCAATAATATGAGGGGTGTCGATGCTCAGTTGGTTGAGCTGAATAAGCAGGCACTCTTTGATATCGCGACCAAAAATACCTGGCGGGTCAAACTGTTGTAGGCGATGCAATACAGCAATTAGCTCATCGTCTTGCAGAGCCTCTTCAGGGTCCTCGTACTCAATATGAGCAACAATTTCTTCGAGACTGTGGCTGATCATGCCGCTGTTATCGATGGCATCAATAAAGGCCTCAGCGATCTCACGATCTCTGTCTGAAAACGGCGTTAGGTTAAGTTGCCAGTGCAGATGGTCCTGAAGAGATTCGGTGACCTGATAAATCTGTTCGAGGTTGACCTCACCACCACTGCTGGTCGGAGCTGGTGCGTTGTAAACCTCATCCCAGTTTGCGTCCACAGGCAGATCGGCAGGCGCTTCGTTTTCCCAGGTGCTGTCGTCTTCTGTAGCGGTTATTGTCGCCTCAGAGGCATCGGATGCAGTGTTGTGCAGGCTGGGATCATCAGAATTAAAGTCGACATCAATTTCGGTACTTTGCTCGGCCGCTTCCGCGGCACTTTCTTGATCAGTCTCTTTTTCGCTACTGTCGGAGGGTTGGTGATTGTCTTCGTCCATCTCCAGCAGAGGATTGTTGTAAAGCTGTTCGATAACCTCCTGACGCAATTCAAGCGTCGACAATTGCAATAGCCGAATGGCTTGCTGCAACTGCGGCGTCATAGTCAGCTGTTGGCTGATCTTTAGCTGTAAGCCTGGGCGCATAGATGGATGTCGTTATTCACTTATTTAAGATGCAATTTTAGTGCCGACATGATGGGCTGGCAATCACCGATTGCCTAAATAAGCGATTATTACAGCTTAAAATGCTCACCTAGATAGGTTTTTCGAACTTTTTCGTCGCTGAGAATGTGCTCAGTGGATCCTTCGGCAATAACATGGCCCTCACCGATAATGTACGCGTGCTCGCAAATATCCAAGGTTTCACGCACATTATGATCGGTGATTAGCACGCCAATGCCCTTGTCGCGAAGGTGGCGAATAATATTTTTGATATCATTCACTGAGATGGGATCGACGCCAGCAAAGGGCTCATCGAGAAGAATAAACTGTGGATCTGCAGCCAGGGCTCGGGCAATTTCAACGCGACGTCGCTCGCCACCAGAGAGGCTCATGCCAGTATTTTTAGCCAGATGCGAGATATGGAATTCATGCAGTAACTCATCTAGCATTTGATTTCGCTGCTGGCGGGTCAGAGTTTTACGCGTCTCCAAAATAGCCAGAATATTGTCTTCAACACTGAGTTTTCTAAAAATTGAGGGCTCTTGAGGCAGGTAGCCAAGGCCCTGCCGCGCGCGCCCATGCATTGGCAAGGCTGTGATATCTGCACCGTCTACAGTGATGCTGCCGCCATCTTGTGCAACTAGGCCGATGATCATATAGAAACAGGTCGTTTTACCGGCACCATTGGGACCCAACAAGCCGACGATTTCACCCTGTTTTACAGAGATAGAAACATCTTTAACGACCGGCCGCTTGCCATAAGCTTTGGCCAGATTACGCGCTTCCAACAATGCCATTACTCTGCAGTCTCTTGTGTTGAGGGGGGGATAACCAGTTGAATGCGCTTTTGCTCGCCGCGCCTGTTGCCTTTGGCTTTCCAGGTTTCATTTTCAAGGTCGTAATTAATGCTATCGCCTTTGATTAGGGTGCCATTGCGCGATAGTACGGCATTGGTTTTCAGATTGATTTCGTCATCTGCCAGTGTGTATTCGATAGTTTCGGCCTTGGCGACCACTAGGCCACCGTCTTCTGCAGCCTGTTGCTGGTAGCTGGCAGGTAAGCCCAAGCAAATAATACGGCTGACTTTATTGTCCTTGTAGTAGACCGTCACCTGATCCGCTTCTATAACCAAGGATCCCTGATTGATAACCACGTTGCCGCGATACTGGGTAAGTCCGGTTTTTTCATCGCGTTCGGCCGAGTTCGACTCGATGGTAATAGTCTGGCTGCGGTCGTTGGGCAGCGCCGACGCTGAGAGGCACCACAGCGTAAATATCAGGCTGCCGAAAGCTTTAAATTGGGTCATGGACGGCATGGACCTTTGATTTAATAGTGAACACTTCATTGGCAAGATTTGCCTCCAGCCCTTGGCCAGAAATTTTAACCTGCGGAGTCACAAGTTTAAAGCGGTCTTCGGTTGTAGCGGCGTTGGTTGCTGGCAAAAAGCTCAGTGTTTCCGTATTGAGTGTGCTGTTGCCTTGCTCTCCATTGATTACTGCAATCACGTTGCCGCTGAGGGTAAATGTCTCACCGTCGTCAGAAAGTATGGCCTCTTGCGCATTTAACGCAATAGCGTTGCCACCTGTTTGCTCATCAATACTGACAATGCTGGGTTGTAAGATTAGCGCGTTTGAATCACCAGAAAATATCTCTATTTTGGGTGATTTAATCAGTAGCTGTTCACTGCCTGTTTTGGAAAAACGCCGGCTGCTGACGGCAATCATATAACTATCAGCACTGGGTACTTTCTCAACTTGCCCTTGCTCTGTGCGCATAAAGGACTGCGGGGGTGAGTCCCAAACCAGCAAAAAGCCACCTACCATGATCAGTAGGCCAAAGCCGAGTAGGAACTGTCGAATCATTGATAGGCTGCCACAATAGTGTCGAGCTTGCCCTGCGCACCGAGAATCATCTCGGCCACCTCACGTACAGCGCCATCCCCACCTCTACGAGCAGTTTGCCAGTGTGCCTGTTGCGCAAGAGCGCTGCTTCCATTAGCTGGAGTAATCCCCAGTCCTACCCGTCGAATAACGGCAAGATCGGGTAAATCATCACCCATAAAGGCAATTTCATCCATTCCGATCTCCATGGTTTCGAGCAGTTCATTCAGTGCGATTAATTTATCTTCACGGCCCTGTACTAAAGGGTTAATACCCAGTTCATCGGCCCGGCGCTGTAATAATGCGGAGACACGGCCTGTGATAATCCCCACCCGTACATCGCCCTGTTGCAGTAGTTTGATACCCAGACCATCTTGAATATTAAAGGCTTTCATTTCTTCTCCGCTATTGCCGTAATAAAGGCGGCCATCGGTCAACACGCCATCGACATCTAACAGCAGCAGTTTAATTTTTTTAGCAGATTCAATAACCGCATTGACAACAGTCATTTACACAACTCCCGCACGCAGAATATCGTGCATATGCAGCACCCCTATGGGGTGATGATTTTCATCTTCGACAATTAGCGCGGTAATGGTCGAACCCTCCATAATACTGAGGGCCTCAGCGGCCAGTATTTCACTGCTGATGGTTTTGGGGTTGGCAGACATCACGTCGGCCATTGTGGCGCTGGTTATATCAACTTTGTGGTCGATAACACGGCGCAGATCACCGTCGGTAAAGACTCCCAGCAATCTATTGTCATCGGCGACAATGGTGGTCATACCAAAGCCTTTTTGTGTCATTTCCAGGAGAGCATCATGCAGAGGTTGGTCGGCTTTTACTCTCGGAACTTCGCCATCTTTGTGCATAATATCTTCAACTCGCAGCAGTAACTTGCGTCCCAGAGCGCCGCCGGGGTGGGAAAAAGCAAAATCTTCAGCGCTAAAGCCGCGGGACTCTAACAGCGCGATAGCCAGCGCATCGCCCATCACAAGAGTCACTGTGGTGCTAGTTGTCGGAGCTAGGTTTAGAGGGCAGGCTTCGCTGCTGACGCTCACATCGAGATTGGCGTGAGCTGCCTGTGAAAGTAAGGATTTAGGGTCGCCAGTCATACTGATCAGTGGAATACCGAAGCGCTTAATTAGCGGCAAGATAGTGATCACTTCAGCTGTGCTGCCAGAATTAGAGATAGCAATTACGACATCATTTTTGGTGATCATACCCAGATCGCCATGGCTGGCTTCGCCCGGGTGGACAAAGAACGCCGGGGTGCCGGTGCTGGCCAATGTAGCAGCAATTTTATTGCCAATATGGCCGGACTTGCCCATGCCAGTGACCACTACCCGTCCTTCGCAGCTAAGAATAAGCTCGCAAGCGAGGCTAAAGTCGCCATTGATACCTGGCAGCATGGCGCTTACTGCCTGTGCTTCCATCTCCACGGTGCGTAAGCCTGAGGTAATAAAATCTGTTGTTGCCATAGTTTGGTTGCCACGGTCTGGTCGTTATCTGCAGGTTTCTGCGCTAATTTGGTGCACGTCGAGTCGCCATTATAGGGGAAAACCCTAGATAGATGGCCACAGCAGCACATAATAAAAGCCATAGGCTGTCAAGAAGATGATGCCCACAGATCTTGATAGTCGGGCCGCAGAGCCAGTTTTTGACGCGCGCTGCAACGCAAAGGCGATCATTGCCACCATCATGACAGTCAAAAGGGCCATGGTGGTGAAATCTCGGCTGAATACCTCAGGCGTCAGGGCCATTGGTGCAATGGCGCCGGCCGAAGTCATAACCAGCATTAGATTAAACAGGTTGGAGCCAAAAATATTGCCAATCGCAATATCATGGTGGCCGCGCAGTGCGCTCATCACAGAGGCTGCTAGTTCAGGCAGGCTGGTTCCAATGGCAACGACGGTGAGCCCGACAATCAGCTCACTGACACCTAGATGGATGGCAATAGATTTGGCTCCCCAGACCGTAATTTCTGCGCTTACGAGTAACACAGTCAGACCAATTACAAACCACAGAATTGCCTTACCCATAGAAAAATCGGGAATCTCTCCGGTCTCTTCAATCGCCTCAGGGTTAGGGTGGTTCTTTTTATACTTGACCACCAGAATCAGTAGTGGAATTACGAGCAGGCCCAATGCCAAGCTCTCACCGCGGTTCAGCCAACCATCATAGAGGCATAATCCAGCCAGTGCTGTGATCAGCAGCAGTACTGGACCCTCTTCGCGCAACAGGTGTTTTTGTACCGGAAGCGGCGCGACCAGAGCGGTTATTCCCAGTACCAAGCCAATATTGGCCAGATTTGAGCCCAGCGCATTACCCACCGCAAGCTGACCGGCATCTTTAAGCGCCGCATTTATTGAAACAATGACCTCTGGCGCCGAGGTCCCGACAGAGACAACGGTGAGGCCAATAATTATTGGTGAAATACCAAGGTTGCGTGCGGCTCCAGCACTGCCTTCAACAAATCTGTCAGCACCCCAGAGTAAGCCAAGTACACCGACTAAAAGGGCAAGAATGGGCAGGTACATTGCGGACATAATGTCTCCAGAGACAGCAGAGCTTTGTTTGTCGTGGTCGTTTATTCAACAAAGCGGGAATGGTATAGTGCGCGACTGCTAATGTCAGTAGTGCAGCACGAGATTATTGCACTGTTGTCAAAGTTTAGGATTCACATAGGGAAGAAAGTTATGGATAGAGTAAAAATCGGCCTGGGCAGCAGTATCCTGGCCCTGATGCTGGTGTTTTTTGCGCCGTTGGCAGTGGCACAGGCGAGCCTATCCAAGGTTGAGGCTGACCCCTACGCTCAGGTTGAACAGATTACTGTTGAGTTGCTTGAGGTTATCGGCCAGCACAGTGAGCAATACCCAGATAACGAAGTAGAGTATTTTGCGGCTCTTGGGGGTCTGCTGGATTCTAGTGTCGATTTTAAGTTTATCGCCAGGTCGGTTATGGGGCCCTATGCCAAAAAGGCTAGTCCCACTCAGCGCGCAGCATTTGCACAAAAATTCCGTCAAGGCCTCATTGAAACTTATGGCCGCGGCCTCATCGGTTATAGCGATCAGCAGATTCTTCTGCTGGATCATGACGACTTAAAAGCGGGTCAGCGCAGAGTGACAGTAAAGCAAGAAATTCGCGGTGATGATGGTGTTTACCCCTTGGCTTATAGTATGGCGCGCAAGAAAACTGGGCAGTGGATGGTTATTAATATGACTATTAATGGCATCAGTCTGGGTAAGACATTTCGCAGTCAATTTGTTCAGTCAGCTCAGCGAGCGGGTGGCGATATTGATGCAACCATTGCTGGATGGTCTTCAAAATCAACCTAAATTGAAAAGAGTGTATTAAATGAGTCCAGAAGAAGTACAGGCGCTGCTTGAGAATGCGTTACCTGATTGTCAGTTTCAAGTGGCTACCGATGGCGGCCACTTCAATATTGTCGCCATTGGCGACATGTTTGAAGGTAAACGCCCAGTTCAGCGCCAGCAAGTGGTTTATGGCGCTCTCAATGAACAAATTTCCTCCGGTGTGATTCACGCCGTTAACATGAAAATCTTCACTCAAACTGAGTGGGAAAATCGCGCCTAGTTTTCCTTTTCTGAGACGATCCAATGGATAAATTGATTATACAGGGGGGTGCAGTACTCCGCGGTGAAGTATGGATTTCCGGATCCAAAAATGCTGCGCTGCCGATTTTGTCTGCGACCTTGTTATCTGAGGGATTGGTTACTATTGCCAACCTGCCACACCTGCAAGATGTCACTACAACGATTGAGTTGTTGGGCACTCTGGGCATTACTGTGAGTATCGATGAAAAGATGCGCCTCGAGGTGGATACCTCAACCCTAAATAGTTTGACCGCGCCTTACGATCTAGTGAAAACCATGCGTGCCTCTATTTTGGTGTTGGGGCCCATGCTGGCACGCTATGGTGAGGCCAATGTGTCTTTCCCTGGCGGCTGCGCCATCGGTAGTCGCCCAGTGGATCTGCATTTGCGTGGCCTAGAAGCCATGGGTGCAACCATTGATATTGATGAAGGCTATATCAAGGCGCGCAGCGATGGTCGCCTTAAAGGTGCGCATATCCTTATGGATGTGGTCTCTGTTGGCGCCACAGAAAACTTAATGATGGCCGCTGCACTTGCGGAGGGCACTACCGTGATTGAAAACGCTGCCCGCGAGCCAGAGATTGTCGATCTGGCTAACTGCATGAATGCCTGGGGTGCTGATGTGCAGGGTGCTGGTTCTAACACTATGACCATCAGTGGTGTTGAGCGTATGGATGGTGGGTACTTTAAAGTAATGCCAGACCGTATTGAAACTGGCACCTATCTGGCTGCTGCTGCTGCCACCGGCGGAAAAGTAAAAGTCACGCAAACTGATCCTTCTGCGTTGGGCGCCGTATTGCTTAAGCTAGAGGAAACTGGCGCCGTTATTACTCAGGGCGAAGACTGGATAGAATTGGACATGCAGGGTCAGCGGCCAAAGGCAATTAATTTAAAAACCGCACCCTATCCTGCTTTTCCAACCGATATGCAGGCGCAGTTAACGGCAGTAAATGCGGTTGCCGAGGGTGTGGGTACCATCACTGAGACTATTTTCGAAAACCGACTAATGCAGGTTCAAGAGTTAAATCGAATGGGCGCCAATATTGCGGTTGAAGGTAATACTGCGATAGTGACTGGCGTTGAAATGCTCAAAGGCGCGCCGGTAATGGCATCGGATTTACGTGCTTCGGCGGCACTGGTGATCGCTGGTTTAGTGGCCGAGGGTGAAACCGTCGTAGATCGCATCTATCATATTGATCGCGGCTATGAATGTATTGAAGAAAAGCTGCAGCTATTGGGCGGTAAAATAAAGCGAGTACCAGGTTAAATAACCATGACACAGATTACCTTAGCTCTAACCAAGGGCCGCATACTAAAGGAAACCCTGCCACTGCTAGAAGCGGCCGGCATAGTGCCGGCGGAAGATATTTTCTCTAGCCGTAAATTGGTGTTTGAGACTAATCGTGAAGGTTTGCGTCTGTTAATACTGCGTGGATCTGATGTACCCACCTACGTACAGTTTGGTGCGGCAGATATAGGTGTAGCCGGCAAAGATGTATTGCTCGAACATCAGGGAGATGGCTATTACGAACCTCTTGATCTGGGTATAGCCCGCTGTAAGTTGATGACTGCGGTCCCTGTGGGTGCACCCACTCAGACCGGGCGCCTGCGCGTGGCCACTAAATATATTAATGTCGCTCGCCAGTACTATGCTGAACAGGGTCGTCAGGCTGATCTTATTAAGCTCTATGGTGCTATGGAGCTAGCGCCGATACTCGATCTTGCCCATGAGATTGTTGATATTGTTGATACCGGCAATACCTTAAAAGCCAATGGACTTGAACCCTGTGATGATATTGCTGATATCAGTTCGCGCCTGATCGTCAACAAGGCGGCTATGAAGACCAAATATGCCGAGATACAGGCAACAGTAGACGCATTACAAGCCGCGGTGGCAAAACGCTAATGACTATTTCAATCGCCAAGCTCAATGCCAGTGATGCTGATTTTTTGGCAGAGCTAGATAATCTAATTGCCTGGGAAGGGGTTTCTAATAGAGACGTCGAGCAAACCGTGACGGAGATTTTGCGCCAGGTGCGCACGCAAGGCGATGCTGCACTGATTGAATATAGTAATCGTTTTGATCGCCGTGATGGCAAGAGCATAGATGAGTTTTGTCTGGGTGCCGCGCAGCTTCAAGCCGCGCTCGACTCTATAGACGCGCAGACACGGGCGGCATTGGAAACTGCTGCAAGCAGAATTCGCGACTATCACAGCCACCAGTTGCAGGAGTCCTGGCAGTATAAGGAGGCCGACGGCACTGTTTTAGGTCAGCAGGTCACGCCTTTGGAGCGTGTGGGTATCTATGTTCCAGGGGGCAAGGCCAGTTATCCCTCGTCGGTACTAATGAACTGTATTCCCGCTCGGGTCGCCGGCGTGGAAGAGGTCATTATGATGGTGCCAGCACCTGACAATGAGCTCAGCCCTATTGTGTTGGCGGCCGCTGCTATTGCGGGGGTTGATCGCGTGGTTACCGTTGGTGGCGCACAGGCTATTGCCGCGCTGGCTTATGGTACCGAAAGTGTGCCCCGTGTGGACAAGATTGTGGGCCCGGGCAATATCTATGTGGCCACAGCTAAGCGCATGGTTTTTGGTTCAGTGGGTTTGGATATGGTCGCAGGGCCCAGTGAAATCTTGGTGGTCTGCGATGGCAAAACGGATCCAGATTGGATCGCGATGGACCTATTTTCTCAGGCCGAGCACGACGAAGATGCGCAGTCGATTTTAATTGCCTGGAGTGCAGACTATATAGATGCCGTGCAGCAGAGCATCGATCGTCTGTTGCCGCAGATGGAGCGCCGCGAAATTATTGCTCAGTCGCTGGCTAATCGCGGCGCGCTGATAAAGGTTGCAGACGAGGAGCAGGCAATCGCTATATGCAATCGCATTGCTCCCGAGCACCTAGAGCTTTCGGTGGAAGATCCTGAGGCCTGGCTACCTAAAATTCGTCATGCCGGTGCTATTTTTATGGGGCGCCACACCGCAGAAGCTCTGGGCGATTACTGTGCTGGTCCAAACCATGTGTTGCCCACCTCGGCAACCTCGCGTTTTTCATCTCCGCTGGGTGTTTATGACTTCCAGAAGCGCAGTTCGCTGATCTACTGCTCTGAGCAGGGTGCTTCGGCACTCGGTAAGGTGGCCTCAGTATTGGGCCGTGGCGAGTCTCTAACTGCCCACGCACGTTCGGCGGAGTACCGAATAAAAGCATCAGATTAAAGAATGCTGTCTTAGCTTAAAGAGAGATTTGTATGAGTAAGTATTGGAGTGATTTTGTCAGTCAGCTAGAGCCCTATGTTCCGGGCGAGCAGCCTAAGATCAGCAATATCACCAAATTAAATGCCAATGAAAACCCCTATGGACCTTCGCCAGACGCGTTGGCTGTTATGGAGCAGCTGTCAAATGATGATCTGCGCCTGTATCCACCGATGAATGCAGATGATCTCAAGCAGACAATTGCCGATCACTACAGCCTCAGCAAAGAGCAGATATTTGTTGGCAATGGTTCAGATGAGGTTTTGGCCCATGCATTTAATGGTTTATTAAAGCAGTCAAAGCCACTGCTGTTCCCTGATATTAGCTATAGCTTTTATCCCGTGTTCTGTCAGCTCTATGGTATTGACTATGAACAGGTTCCATTGGCTGACGACTTCTCTATCAAGCTCGATGATTATCAGCGCTCCAATGGCGGCATTATTTTCCCCAACCCCAATGCGCCCACTGGTCGCATATTGGGACTGGACGCTATAGAGCAGTTACTGCAGGCAAACCCCGATTCTGTGGTCGTGGTTGACGAAGCCTACATAGACTTTGGTGGCCAGAGTGCTGTGGCACTGATCAACAGTTATAGCAATTTATTGGTGGTGCATACATTATCGAAGTCTCGTTCTCTGGCCGGCATGCGTATTGGCTACGGGATGGGTTCGGCTGAGTTAATTGAAGGCCTGGAGCGCATTAAAAATAGCTTTAACCCTTTTCCATTGGGCCAGTTACAAATTGCTGCGGCTATTGCTTCGTTTAAGGACAGTGATTATTTCGAGCAAACCTGTGAGCGTATTATCAATAGCCGCGAACAGGTTGCAGGCCAATTGCAAGAGATGGGTTTTGAGGTGTTGCCGTCGGCGGCTAATTTTGTGTTTGCCCGTCACAGCGATAAATCCGCCGAGGTATTGGCATTGGCACTGCGTGGACAGGGTTTGATTGTGCGTCACTTTAAGAGGCCGCGTATCGATCAGTTCTTACGTATTACGATTGGCACTGAGTCGCAAAATGAACTTTTGATTGCTGCCCTAGAGTCTATTGTCGGCTCTTAACGCGGCGGTCTAATACCGGCAACAGCGTTGACATCAAAGGTTTTACCCTGCCGTAGTATCTCTAACTCGATGGTCTTGCCTGGCATAATATCGGCAATTTGACTGACGCTAGTATGCCGATCCGTCACTGGTGAGCCATTGATACTGATGACAATATCATTAGCCTGAATACCTACCCGATGTGATGGCCCGCCCTTTGAAACAGCTCTAACCAGCAAACCATGATTGACTGCAATGTTAAGTTGCTTGGATGTCTGCGGGGTTAGGGGGAAGGCGTCCATTCCCAACCAGCCGCGAATAACACGGCCATACTGAATAATGTCTTTTAGAACTTTCTCTGCAGAATCTGCTGGAATCGCGAAGCTTATACCTGCGGATCCCGACCGGTTAAGGCTGGCAGTATTAATGGCTAGCAGGTTGCCGTAAGCATCGACCAGAGCTCCGCCGGAGTTACCGGGATTAATATCAGCGTCTGTTTGAATAAAATTCTCAAAGGTGTTGAGGCCAATGCCATTGCGCTGAGTGGCGCTAACGATACCTTGAGTCACAGTTTGGCCAACCCCAAATGGGTTGCCGATGGCCAGCACGACATCGCCGATGCGCGCCTGAGCGGGTTCACCAATGGAGATGGGCTGCAGCTGGCTGGCATTAATTTTTAACACTGCCAGATCGGTCTCCGGATCTGTGCCTACAACCACAGCGGCTGCGGTGCGGCCATCGTAAAGTAGAACTAAAATTTGATCGGCCCCATCGATAACATGATGATTGGTCATAATAAAACCATCAGCTTGCATAATGACGCCGGAACCCAGCGAGGATTCAATACGCTGCTGTTGGCGATTGTAGAGACGACCAAAGAATGGGTCATTCAGGAGTGGGTGTTTAGTTGCCTTGGTCACGGTGCGGGTATAGATATTGACCACCGAAGGTGCTGCGCGACTAACCGCCGAGGAGTAAGACACTGGCCCTGCCCAGCCTGACGCCAGATTGCTGTCACGCAAATCCATGGACTCGTCGCTAGCATCATTATAAGATAAGCCGCGAAACTCAGGAAATACCACCATCAAAGTGGCAGCGACAAACAGGCCGATTAAAACCGGTTTGCCGATAAAATTAATAACACTGTGAATTTTCTGATTATCTATCACAACAGTTTCCCTCGCGTCTTGGCAGATTATGGCACAAAGGCTGAGTTGTTGTGATGACAATCATGCTAGTTACTGGCGCAATAAATTGGACAGTTTTGGGTTGGGCTTTTTGGCTTTGCGAAACAGCAACACAACATGACCTATCGATTGCACCACCTCGGCACTGCAGCTGCTGCAGATTTCGTCGATAATCGCCTTTTTAGCATCGCGATCTCCAACAGCCAATTTAACTTTAATCAACTCATGGTCTGTTAGTGCGCGTTCAATCTCAGCGCCCACAGTTTCCGTTAAGCCTTTGCTGGCAATGGTAACTACGGGCTTGAGATTATGACCCAATCGACGTAAATGTTTTTTATCTTCGTTAGAAGTTGTCATAATGAACGGCTCTAATATTTAAGCCGGCCATTCTAACGAAAACAATCTCATGGCGAAATCTAAAAATCGTGATTGGATCAAACAACATCTCAACGATCCCTATGTTAAGCAGTCGCAAAAAGACGGCTACCGTTCGCGTGCCAGTTACAAACTCCTAGAAATCATTGAGAAGGAACGCATGATCCGTCACGGCATGACGGTCGTAGACTTAGGTTCAGCACCTGGAGGTTGGTCGCAAGTAGCGGCGAGAATGGTAGGCCATGAGGGCAGGGTACATGCACTAGATATTCTGCCGATGGATCCGGTTGCAGGGGTAGATTTTATTCAGGGAGATTTTACCGAGCAGGATATTTTTGAGCAGCTGCTCGAACTTATCGGAAATCGTCCAGTAGACCTTGTAATTTCAGATATGGCCCCCAACTTAACAGGAGCGAAGGCAGTAGACCAGCCCGCCATGATGTACCTGGCCGAGCTGGGCATAGATTTAACCTGTCAGGTGTTAAAGCCTGAAGGGGTGTTTATTGCCAAATTGTTTCAAGGAGAAGGTTTTGACCAGTTTGTGCGTCATGTCAGAACGTTGTTTAATAGTGTCAGTATGAAGAAACCAGACGCCTCACGGGCCAAGTCTCGCGAAGTTTATTTGGTAGCCAAGGGCCTTAAGGCCATTTAAGAGGACGAAACGTTGAACGATTTGGCAAAAAATTTAATTGTGTGGCTAATTCTGGCCGCCATTCTGATGTCGGTTTTTAATAGCTTTACACCAGAGCCAGAAGATAAGAGTGTCGACTACTCTGAATTTATTCAGGATGTCCAAAATGAGCGTGTCTCTAGCGTCTCCATTGATGGCCTTATTATCTCAGGTGAGCGTCGCGACGGTACCTCTTTTAGAACGGTCCGCCCCAATGTGCAGGACCCGGGCCTGATGGATGACCTGATCAATAACAATGTCAAAGTTATTGGCAAGGAGCCAGAAACCCCCAGCCTCCTGTCCCAGCTGCTGGTAGCGGCATTCCCGATTTTATTGATACTGGCAATCTTTGTCTTCTTTATGCGCCAGATGCAGGGTGGCGGTGGCGGCAAAGGAGGGCCCATGAGCTTTGGTAAGAGCAAGGCGAAGCTCCTCACTGGCGATCAAATTAAAACCACCTTTGGCGATGTAGCAGGCGTGGATGAGGCCAAAGAAGATGTTGCCGAGTTAGTTGAATTTCTCAGTGACCCAAGTAAATTCCAACGCCTTGGCGGTCGCATCCCCAAAGGCGTATTAATGGTAGGCCCCCCTGGTACCGGTAAAACCCTTTTGGCCAAGGCCATTGCTGGTGAAGCCAAGGTGCCGTTTTTCTCCATCTCTGGTTCTGATTTTGTTGAGATGTTTGTTGGTGTGGGCGCGTCCCGTGTACGCGATATGTTCGAACAGGCTAAAAAGCAGGCCCCTTGCATTATCTTTATTGATGAAATTGACGCAGTGGGTCGCCATCGTGGTGGCGGATACGGCGGCGGCAATGATGAGCGCGAGCAGACCCTCAACCAGTTGCTAGTAGAAATGGATGGCTTTGAAGGCAACGAAGGTGTGATTGTGATCGCTGCTACTAACCGACCCGATGTCTTAGATAAGGCGCTATTGAGACCAGGTCGTTTCGATCGCCAGGTGTATGTAAGCCTGCCAGACATTCGCGGCCGTGAACAAATACTTAAAGTCCATGCGCGCAAAGTGCCACTCGATGAGTCGGTTGAGCTAGCTATTCTGGCACGTGGCACACCAGGGTTCTCTGGCGCTGACCTCGCCAACTTGGTTAATGAAGCGGCACTTTTCTCAGCTCGCGCTAACCGACGTACGGTAACCATGGAAGAGTTTGAGAATGCACGAGACAAAATTATGATGGGCGCCGAGAGACGGTCCATGGTGATGTCTGAAAAAGAAAAGACCAATACTGCCTATCATGAAGCTGGCCACGCCATTATTGGTCGTTTGGTGCCAGAGCATGATCCTGTACACAAGGTGACTATTATTCCTCGCGGCCGCGCACTGGGCGTTACTCAGTATCTGCCAGAAGAAGATCGCTACAGCTTAAATCGTCGTCAGATCACCAGTCAGTTATGCAGTCTATTTGGTGGCCGTATTGCCGAAGAGCTGGTGGGCGGTATTGATGGCGTTACCACAGGAGCATCCAATGATATTGAGCGGGCCACCCAGATGGCTCGCAATATGGTGACCAAGTGGGGCCTGAATGAAAAAATGGGTCCAATTTTGTACGGTGAAGATGAGTCTCAGGCGCCAGGTGGCGGTAATACCCATTATTCTGAAGACACCTCGCGGGAAATTGATCAAGAAGTACGTCGCATTCTCAATGATGCCTACAGCAACGCAAAACAGCTGCTTGAAGATAATCGCGATATTCTCGAAGCCATGAAAGATGCGTTGATGGAATATGAAACCATTGACGCTGATCAGGTCGATGACCTGATGAAAAGAGTCAAGGTGCGCCCGCCTCACCAGTGGGATGACAATGATTTTGATAATAGCTCTGGTGGTAGTTCGTCGAGTAAAGAGCAGGCGAAGCCAGAGAGTGATAAGAAAGATGATCCAATCGGCGGCCCAGTCGAAGACGTTTGATTTCTGTATTCTGTATACGAAACCTCGAAGCCGTAGCGGCTTTGAGGTTTTTTTACATCTAAGGGCTCAGTTATGACCCAATTAAAATGTGGCAATCAAATACTGGATCTGGCGAGTCCGGCCGTGATGGGTATTTTAAATATCACCCCAGATTCTTTCTCGGATGGTGGCCAGCTCTTCAGCGATGGCCAGCTCGACCAAAGTAAAACGCTCTATGCGGTTGAAACCATGCTGGCCGACGGCGCCGATATTATTGATATAGGCGGTGAGTCGACTCGCCCAGGCGCTTCGCCGATTTCAGTTGAGCAAGAGCTAGACCGAGTTATACCTATTCTCACTGCAGTTAAACAGCGCTTTGATTGCCTGGTGTCTGTTGATACCAGCACAGCTCAGGTTATCAAACAGGCTACAATCGCGGGTGCCAATATTATTAATGATGTGCGGGCCTTGCAGCGCGAGGACGCATTGCAGGCCGCCGCTGCATCAGGATTGCCGGTCTGCCTTATGCATATGCAAAACCAGCCGGACTCAATGCAGAACAGCCCTGAGTACAGAGATGTGGTTAGCGAGGTGTCATCGTTTTTAGCACAGCGCAAAAAAGACTGTATTGCTGCTGGGATTCCGGCAGATCAAATAATACTCGATCCTGGCTTTGGTTTTGGTAAAACTCTGGCCCACAATCTGACATTATTTAATGCACTCAATCAATTTGCCGTTACTGGCCATCCAGTATTGGTTGGGGTGTCGCGTAAAAGTATGATTGGTCAGATGTTAGACTGCGATGTAGATCAAAGGCTAATCGGAAGTGTTACCATGGCGGTTTTGGCCGCGCAGCAAATCAGTGCTGCTAGAGGCTCACTGATTCTAAGGGTTCACGACATAAAAGAAACAGTTCAGGCGCTGAGCGTCTGGCAGAAAAGCTCACAAATATAAGCATGGAAAGGTATACAGGTAAGCTATGAGTAAAAAGTATTTTGGCACAGACGGCATTCGCGGCAAGGTTGGAGAACACCCCATTACCGCTGACTTTATGCTGAAGTTGGGATGGGCAGCAGGGCAGGTCCTAACTCGTCATGCGCAGGGCATAAAACGTGTACTGATTGGTAAGGATACGCGAGTGTCCGGCTATATGTTTGAGTCTGCTCTTGAAGCTGGACTGATTGCCGCCGGTGTCGATGTGGATATGCTCGGCCCCATGCCGACGCCCGCCATTGCCTATCTCACCAGAGCATTTCGTGCCTCAGCCGGTATTGTGATTAGCGCTTCGCACAACCCTGTAGAGGATAACGGCATAAAGTTCTTTGCTGCTGATGGATATAAATTACCCGATGACGTCGAGTTAGAAATTGAAGCCTTAATGGATCAGCCATTAGTCACCAATGGCTCATTCAGCCTCGGTAAGGCTCGCCGAATCAGTGATGCTACAGGCCGATATATTGAATTCTGCAAGGGTACATTACCGCCTGGTTTCAGCCTCAGTGGTCTGAGAGTTGCACTAGATTGCGCCCATGGCGCTACCTACAATGCAGCGCCAAAAGTATTTAAAGAGCTGGGTGCCTCCACGATCACCATGGGCAATGAACCCAATGGTTTCAATATCAATGATCAATGTGGCTCCACCCACATGGCTGGGCTGCAAGAGTTAGTGCTCAGTGAAAAGGCGGATTTTGGTGTTGCCCTTGATGGTGATGGCGACCGCGTACTGCTAGTTGATGAAAATGGTGAAATAGTTGATGGCGATGAGCTTATTTATATTATTGCCCAACACCGCCATGCCTCAGTGGAAGGCTGCAACGGTGTAGCCGGTACTCAGATGAGTAATCTTGGTCTCGAATTGGCTCTTAAAGAAATGGGCATTCCATTTACCCGCACCAAAGTCGGTGACCGCTACGTGGTTGAAGCATTAAATGCCAAAGGCTGGAGTCTAGGTGGTGAGGCCTCTGGGCATGTACTCTGTGGCGACCTCAATACTACAGGCGATGGCATAGTGGCTGCCCTGCAGGTAATTTTGGCGGTATCTGAAAGTGGCAAAACACTGTCTGAGTTAAAGGCCGGTATGAGCAAATTCCCTCAGACTATGATCAATGTGCGGCTGGCGAAAAAAATTGATATCAGCGATAACCAGGTAATCAATGAGGCCGTGGCAGATGCAGAGACAAAGCTTGATGGCCGCGGGCGGGTTTTATTGCGTCCCTCAGGTACAGAACCGTTAATTAGAGTGATGGTAGAAGGTGAAGATCAGGTGCTGGTAGATCAGCTGGTGTCTGACATGGCCAAAATCGTTCAACAGCAGGTAGGTTAAGCGTTTTGTCTTTGGAAAAGCGCGTTTCCCAGTTGTATATTTGCGGTTTGTCGGGTAGGATTTGCGCCCTTTTGTAAGGCTGCAACCAGAGCGTAGAAGGGAGGATAGATCGGGATGACTAAACCGCTAGTGGCGGGCAATTGGAAAATGCACGGCAACACTGAAACAGCCAGTAACCTGGCCACCCAGTTAGCTGCGCAATGGAGTGATCATCTCGCAGTAGAGATGGTTATAATTCCACCCTTTGTGCATCTCGGCGCAGTGAAAGCAGCGCTAGCAAAAAGCACTATCGCTGTTGGAGCTCAGAATATATCGCAGCATGAGGGCGGTGCATATACCGGAGAGACCTCTGGAGAAATGCTGGTTGATCTGGGCTGTGACTATGTGCTGGTCGGACATTCAGAGCGACGTGAACTGTTTGGTGAGTGTAATGCAACAGTCGCAGAAAAATTTAAAGCCGCGCAGAAAGTAGGGTTAACACCCATTCTCTGTGTTGGCGAGTCACTGCACCAGCGTCAACAGAAACAGACGCTAGATGTGGTGAATGGGCAAATTACGGCAGTTATTGACTGCGTTGGTTTGCACAATGTTTGTCGGGCAGTCATCGCCTATGAGCCAGTTTGGGCCATTGGGACAGGTGAGGTCGCCAGCCCACAACAGGCGCAGCAAGTGCATAGCGCAATACGAACCCAGTTGGGTAATGCAGGTGCCGACACTAGACTACTCTATGGAGGCAGTGTTAAGGCAAACAGCGCAGCAGAGTTATTTGCGCAACCAGACATCAATGGTGGACTGGTTGGCGGGGCCTCGTTGGAGGCCCAAGAATTTTTGAATATAGTAAAACTGGCAGAATAGGCAGGCTGGAAATAATGGAAAAATTTATCTTAATCTTTCACTTTGTTATAGCGGTATCCCTGATCGGGCTTATCTTGCTACAGCAGGGCAAAGGCGCAGAAGCCGGTGCTTCATTTGGTTCTGGAGCGTCACAAACTGTATTTGGCAGCGGCGGTGGCTGGAATTTCTTCAGCAAAGCGACTGCCCTTCTTTCAACAGTCTTTTTTGTCACCAGTGTAAGTCTTGCGGTTATCGCTAAAGATAAGACTATTGTTAAAGATGTTTTACTTCCAGAGTTGGAGTCAATCTCCACTCAGTCATTAGAAGCGACCGATATTCCTGGTCTTGATGAACGTGACGAAAATGTATCAGACGATTTATCTGATATCCCTCAGTAATAGTTAAGTAGTAAGAGTTTTAGCCCAAGTGGTGGAATTGGTAGACACGCTATCTTGAGGGGGTAGTGGCGAAAGCCGTGCCGGTTCAAGTCCGGCCTTGGGCACCATACACAGCTTTTAATTTTTTGCAGCCCTTTATATGTAGGGGCAAAGAATCCCTTAGCATCTAAGTTTTATCGTACATACCACCATCACTCAAGATATCAATATCGCCCTTCAAGGATATAAAAGGCCCGCGTAAATAGGGTTTTATTCAGCGTAATGACTCGCGTCTAAGAAGTGCCGCGAGACGGGAGGCTCGTCGCGACCCAACTATCATGGGGCTCTTTAGGAACGTAGAACAAATCGCCTCGATGCATTTCAATCATCCGGCCATCGGTAAAGGCGGTTGTGGCACAGTCTGATACCACCGTTCCAACAGGCTCTGCATCGCAAAAATCTTTCCCCATGGGTTGCGAACATCGGCCGACCACTTCCATCCGGGCATATATGTCGCCCGACCAATGGTTATGCCACCAAGGGTGACCGTTCCAAATTTACCTTTTTCAAAAACGATTGATTCATCAGGGTTTTCGAACTGTTTCAGGACCATGTCCATTTCATTATTCCTAACATGTTAATTTCGATTTTGTTTAAGAGGCTTCTTACTCCGGCTATCAGCACTGACCTAAAACGGGAAACCCTGTACATTTAGCTTAGTGTTATAAAGCCCCGCTTTAAAAAAGCATCATCACCACATTTAGGAGTCCGCTAAATAGAGGTATACGTATACTCCGATATAGCAGTATAACGTGGCATAAAACCCCGTTAATTTTTATTGTCGTAGTCAATTTTCGCGGCTAGAATAGCCGTCCGTTGATGTAGGAAGACCGAACAAGTATGACTATTGACACAGCATCTGAAACCTTTGCTCCACTGGACGATATTATCGAGCCCAAGTGGTGGACAGGCACGCCTGCAGTTTCTCCTGAATTATTTACCATCGACGGCAATGAATTTAGAGTTCCTGGCGAGCCATTAGCGCCTAGCGCAGAGCTTGCTCAGCGCATGCAAAAGACCTTTGACGATATTGGTCTAGTTCATGTGATCAACACTGGCTTAACCGATATGCAGGCCATGCGCCTTATTGCGACTCAGGTACTAAAGAACGAGCGTCAATATGAAGGGGGCGCCAATCCGCGTAAGACTTTGCAACCCAATGTCTACGAGGTGGGCGCGCCACTGGAAGCCTCGCTGCACTACCACCACGAGATGGCCTATATTGATTCAAGCACCACAATGGTCAGCTTTATGTGTAATAAAATACCTGCCGAAGGCGGGTATACATTTGTGTCGGACAATGTAGCGGCCACCGAATCTATTTTAGCGACGCCTTTCGGTCAAAAGCTTAAAGAGCTCGGCATTTGCTATCACCGCGATCTTACCGATCGTGATTCGTTTAAAGATCGTATTGAGTACGGGGTTTACAATCACTGGCAGCTGTCCATGCTGACAGATGATCAAGACGAGGCCATCGCAGAGGCGCGTAGCCGTGGTTTGACCGCAGAATGGAGTGAAGACCGCAAGTTGAAGACTCGTTATACGATTTCTGCCTTTGAGTATTTTCCGCATATTGATCGCAACCTGCTCTATAGCAGTATGGCCGATGATAGCGCATGGTTTGATACCTGGCCTCTGGTGCAACATCTGCCTGTAGACGAGCGGCCACTGAAGCTGACTTTTGGTGATCTCACTGAGATGACGCGTGAAGAAAAAGAGCTGTTTATCGACATCTATGATCGTCACGGTATTCCAATTCCCTGGAAAGTAGGTGATGTTGCATTGATCTGTAACTATCGGTTTGCTCATGGCCGTCCCGGCATTCACCTAAAAGAGGGTGAGGATCGCGAGTTGGGTGTACTTATCGGTGAGTCTTTCAATCGACTGCAAACATTTGAAGATAAGTGGTAGGGGCGGTAATGTTGTCACTCCAACATGACAGCAAACCGCCTACATGAACATTCTACTCGATCAGCTTAAAGTCTCACTGGATAACGCCAGCCTCGTTCTTGGCGACGCCATCAGCGATAAATATTACTCTGATTGGAGTGGCGCCAAACCCTGTCCGCCTGCGGCACTGCTAAAGCCTAAAAATACCGACGAACTATCCACCATAATGGCTCTGTGCCATCAATACGACCAGCCTGTTGTTGTGCAGGGTGGTTTGACTGGCCTGGCCGGCGGCGCAACTCCGCAACAGGGTGAGTTTGCTATTTCTTTAGAGCGCATGAGTGCGATCGAAGAGATTGATACTACCGCCATGACCCTGACTGCCCATGCAGGAACACCATTGCAGCTCTTGCAGGAGGCCGCAGCTGAACATGATTTATTCTTACCTCTCGACTTAGGTGCTCGCGGCAGCTGTATGATCGGTGGCAATGTTGCTACCAATGCCGGTGGCACCGAAGTGATTCGCTACGGCATGACTCGATCAATGGTCTTGGGTCTGGAGGCTGTGCTGGCTGATGGCACTGTTATCAATGCCATGAATAAAATGGTCAAGAATAATTCTGGTTATGACCTCAAGCATCTTTTTATTGGATCCGAAGGCACCCTGGGTATAGTTACCCGTGTTGTGTTGCAGCTGCAGCCAAAATCTCGTAGCTCGCATACTGCGCTCTGCGCGCTCAATAGTTACGCAGCGGTCACTGCACTGTTAATTGAATTAAAGCGCAGTCTGGGTTCTGGCCTAACCGGTTTTGAACTGATGTGGGACAGTTACTACGACAAAGTAATGGAGGTTGTTCCCAATCTATCTAGCCCTTTCGCTGAGTCACATCCATTCTATTTATTGGTTGAATATAAGGATAACGATGAGGTGTCTGGTGAACAGCGTTTTGAGTCGGCCCTATTTGCCCAGCTTGAGGCGGGCCTGTTAACCGATGCGTTAATAGCACAGTCTCATCAGGATGCAGCGACGTTTTGGCAGATACGCGATGGCATTGGTGAGTTATTCCAGGTGTTGGGTCCAGTATCGAATCAAGATGTCAGTTTGCCGGTGACCGAAATCGGTGTTTTTGCTACCGATCTCGATAAGCGCCTTAAAGATAAATACGGCAATATTGGCGTGCTGTTATTTGGCCATATTGGCGACAATAACCTGCATGTTACGGCCTATACCGGTCGCGACGAAGATAAGGCCAGAATCAATGAAGATATTATGCTGATGATTGGCGAATATTCTGGTGCTATTACGGCAGAACATGGCGTCGGTGTACTTAAACGAGATTTTTTACCGCTGTCCCGAACTGATAGTGAAATCAGCTTAATGAAAACCATTAAACTGGCCATGGATCCTAAAAATATTCTCAATCCAGGGCGTGTGATTTAGTACTGTAATTGCCCTGAGCGATTAGTTAAAAAGCCCCTTAGGCGGGGCTTTTTTTATGTCTAAAAAATATCTACTTTTGGTGTCGTAAAATTATATTTTATAGTCGGAAAATTATATGCATATCTATAACAACAGGAACAAACTGCCGCGTATTAACTGAACGCAGATCGTGCTGAAATTGTTGAGTGCAGACTATGATACAACTACGAAAAAACACCGAAGCTACTGAGTTTGGCTTTGGCACCCAGGTTCGCAAGTCGCCCTATTTTGATGCCACTATCCGTTGGGGTGCCAAAGGGTTTTCAGTCTACAACCATATGTATATTCCAAGAGATTTTGGTGATGCCGAACAGAATTTCTGGAATATGGTTAACGGAGCTACCCTAAGTGATGTAGCCGTTGAACGTCAGGTAGAGATTACCGGGCCAGATGCTGCTGAATTCACCCAGTTATTAACGCCCCGCAATCTGTCTCAATGTGCAGTTGGTCAGTGTAAATATGTGCTGTTGACTAATAACCACGGCGGCATTTTAAACGATCCAATTTTACTTCGGTTAGCCGAAAATCATTTTTGGTTATCTCTGGCCGACAGCGATATTTTGCTTTGGGCTCGGGGCGTAGCTATTAATTCTGGTTTGGATATAAATATCTGCGAGCCAGATGTATCGCCTCTGCAGCTGCAGGGTCCCCAGTCTGGAAATATAATGCGCAGACTGCTTGGTGAGCGCATAGATGCAATACGTTATTACTGGCTGGAAGAATTTGAGATCGCTGGTATTCCGTTAATTGTTTCACGCACAGGTTGGTCCAGCGAGTTAGGTTACGAACTGTATCTACGGGATGGCAGTCGTGGTGATGACTTGTGGGAGCTTATTATGGCGGCTGGTCAAGAGTTTGGTTTAAAGCCCGGACACACATCATCTATCCGTCGCATTGAAGGTGGAATGCTGTCTTATCACGCCGATATGGATGCAGATACCAATCCCTATGAGCTAGGGTTGGGGCGTCTGGTCGATCTGGATATGGATGCGAATTTCATTGGCAAGGCAGCCCTAAAGGAAATTTCCGCTCGCGGTGTTACGCGCAAGCAGGTCGGTGTGTGTCTTGGTGGCGATCCTTTGACTGGCCCCAACAATGAGTTTTGGCCGGTTATGGTTGCAGGAAAGCAGGTCGGTAAGGTTACTTCCGCGATCTACTCATCTCGTCTCAACGCTAATATTGCTTTGGCCATGGTAGGTATTGAGTACACTGATATTGGCACCGAGCTTGAGGTTGTTACGCATAAAGGCCTATGCTCTGCTAGAGTGGTAGAAAAGCCTTTTTACGATCCTAAGAAAAACCTTGCTAGTGGTTAGTATAATTACAAAAAGTAGATAAAAATGGTCGGACCTAACAGTGCAACAGCAGCGGATGATTATTCGGAGGAGTATCTAAAAGAAATACTCACCGAGGTAAGGACCATCGCGTTGGTGGGTGCCAGCCCCAGAGTTGATCGTGACAGTTATGCAACAATGCAGGTTTTACTTGATCAGGGTTATACCGTTTTCCCTGTTAACCCTCACGAAGCAGGCAAAAAAATTCTTGAACAGCACTGCTATGCAAATTTAGCTTCGATTAAGCAGTCGGTTGATATGGTGGATATTTTTCGTTCCTCAGAGGCTGCGCTGGGTGTCACTAAAGAAGCGATCGCCATCGACGCAAAGGTGGTATGGATGCAGTTAGATATTATTAACCATCAGGCTGCAGAATTAGCAGCTGCTGCTGGAGTGAAAGTTGTTATGAATCGCTGTCCAAAGTTAGAATTAGCAAAGCCTTATTGGACTGGCATAACAGATTAATATTTAAACACAGGCGCAGTTATGGAAAATCATAGTAGCAATATTTTGCACAGCGAATTATTAGAGAGTGGTGTTCTGCGGCTAACCTTAGATGACCAAAAGCGCCGCAATGCATTGTCTGAAGATATGCTGACTCAGATGACCGCTGCACTGTCAGCTGCTGCGACCGATGGCGCTGTCCGAGTCATTGTATTGGCGGCTAAGGGTCCAGCTTTTTGTGCAGGCCATGATTTGAAAGAAATCACTGCAGCCCGTGCTCAGGCAGATGGGGGTAAGGATTGCTTCAAGCAGCTCTTTAATCGCTGCGCCTCTTTGATGCAATTGATTGTCAGTACTCCAAAACCGGTAGTTGCAGAGGTCTCAGGCATCGCTACTGCAGCGGGCTGTCAGCTGGTGGCCAGCTGTGATTTGGCGCTTGCCGCAGACTCCGCTAGGTTTGCGACACCTGGGGTTAATATAGGGCTTTTCTGTTCAACACCTATGGTTGCTCTATCTCGCAATGTGGCCCATAAGCATGCCATGGAAATGCTGTTAACCGGCGATATGGTGAGTGCCGAAAAGGCCCAAGAGATAGGGTTAATTAATCGCACAGTGATTCCTGACCAGTTAACTGCTGTAACCATGGGGCTGGCCAATAAAGTTGCCAGTAAATCCAGCATGACCTTAGCGGTGGGTAAGCAGGCTTTTTATAAGCAGTCCGAGATGACTCTTTCTAAAGCCTATGATTACAGCTCTCAGGTCATGGTCGATAATATGCTCAAACATGATGCCGAAGAGGGAATCGGTGCCTTTATCGATAAGCGCGATCCCGAATGGAAAGACGAGTAAATACAATGGCTAGCATCTATGATCAGGATTTAGATCAAAATCAGGCCAACTACCAACCGCTGACGCCACTGACATTTCTGGAGCGAGCGGCCACTGTATTTCCGGATCATATCGCGGTTATTCACGGCAACTCAAAAATCACCTACCGTGAGCTCTACTCTCGTTGTCGTCGTCTTGCCTCGGCGCTTGCCCAGCAGGGGATAGCCTCTGGCGACACTGTATCTGTAATGTTGGCCAACACCCCCTCTATGATCGAGGTGCACTATGCAGTGCCCATGTGCGGCGCGGTGTTGCACGCGATCAATACTAGGCTGGATGCGCCTGTGATTGCCTTTCAGCTCGACCATGCAGAGAGTAAGGTGTTAATCACCGATTTGGCGTTTAGCACAACCATCGAGTCAGCCCTCAACTTGGCAGCTGTTGAGCCACTGATAATAGATTATTTAGATCCAGAGTTTCTGCAGCAGGGGCAAATGCTCGGTAGCCATGACTACGATGCCTTGGTTGCCTCTGGTGATCCTGACTATGGGTGGTTAATGCCCAACAATGAATGGGATGCTATATCGCTCAACTATACCTCTGGGACCACAGGTGATCCCAAGGGAGTGGTCTATCATCATCGCGGTGCTTCTCTGTTAGCTCAGGGCAATGCCATCACGGCCTCTGTACCTAAACATGCGGTATATCTGTGGACATTACCAATGTTTCACTGCAATGGTTGGTGCTTTCCTTGGACTATGTCGGCGGTTACAGGAACCCACGTCTGTCTGCGTGAAGTTCGTGCCGATGCTATCTGGGCGGCATTAGCGGAGCATGGGGTCACCCATCTCTGCGGTGCACCCGTGGTGATGTCGACCATCTTGGCTGCGGACAAAATTGAGCAGTGCATTATAGAAAAGCCGATTGATTTCTTTACTGCGGCGGCACCGCCACCGGAGTCGGTACTTGCGCAGATGCGCGAGGCTGGTTTTAACGTGACCCATCTCTATGGTTTAACCGAAGTCTATGGGCCGGCGGTCGTCAATGACTGGAATCAGCAATGGGAGCAATTGCCAGTCCAAGAGCAGGCCAGTCTCAAAGCTCGTCAGGGGGTGCGTTATCATGCATTGGAAGCCCTCGATGTGCTTGATCCTAAAACCATGCAGCCGGTAGCGCGAGATGGTGAGACCCTCGGCGAGGTTATGTTTCGTGGCAATGTGGTTATGAAAGGTTACCTAAAAAATAAGCAGGCCACAGAAGCTGCGTTTAGTGGTGGCTGGTTTCACTCCGGTGACCTAGGAGTGGTTTATCCCGATGGCTATATTCAGCTCAAGGATCGCGCCAAAGATATTATTATTTCTGGCGGTGAGAATATCTCCTCCATCGAGATTGAAGAGGTACTGCACAAACACCCCGAGGTAGTTGCCGCTGCCGTGGTTGCTATGCCCGATCAAAAATGGGGGGAGACACCCTGTGCCTTTGTTGACTTGGCTGAGAATACTGCCGTGACAGCGGATGACCTGATTAGCTGGTGCAAGCAACATATGGCGGGCTTTAAAGTGCCACGCTATTTTGTCTTCGAAGCAATTCACAAAACCTCTACCGGCAAGGTGCAAAAATTTATGCTGCGTCAGCGCGCCGAAAAAATGGCCAGTTAGATCAGTGACTGATCTTTTGTAAGCTGGTAGCAACAGATTTCTTTGTAGTACCAGAAACCCTTACAATGGCGCAGCTTTATTTAGCAGCTTTCATTGAGGGGTTCAATAGTTATGGTTACAGGCAAAATTATCGCAGGAACGCTGGGTTTTATGGTCGGTGGCTTTATTGGCGCAGGTATAGGCGTCTATATTGGTCATCAGTTTGATAGAGGCCTTGGCGGCTTTCTAAATCCCATCTCTGCTGCCGAGCAGGAGAAAATCCGCGAATCATTTTTTGTCACTGTATTTAGCCTGCTGGGTAATCTGGCTAAAGCCGACGGTCAGATTTCCAAGGTAGAGATTGCTCAGGCAGAAGCTCTTATGGGTAATATGGGCTTGAATTCCAGCCACCGTCGCGAAGCTATTGAATTATTTAAGCAGGGTGCTAAGGCCGACTTCTCTGTCGACGATGCCATGCGCAGCTTTACCCATGTCTGTGGTCGTCACAATAATCTTAAACGCCAGCTACTTAACTATCTAATCTCATTGGCCTTAGCCGACGGTGAGCTGCACGATGGCGAGCATAACCTGTTGCGCAAAGTCGCTGAGCATCTGGGTTTCTCAGTGGCTATGTTCGATCAGTTTATCGCCATGATCAAAGCCCAGTCCCAATTTAAAGGTGCAGGGTCAGGGCTTAAGGCCTCAGTGGGGCAGTTAGATGCGGCCTATGCCGCACTGGGTTGTAATAAGCAGAATTCAGATGGCGAAATTAAAAAGGCCTATCGCAAATTGATCAGCCAAAATCATCCAGACAAGCTTATTGGTCAGGGTATGCCCGCCGATATGGTTAAGTTAGCGACGGAACGTACCCAAGAAATTCAAACCGCCTACGAGCTGGTTGTTAATAGCCGTAAATAAAACCGTTTGCAGGACAATGCTTTGTTGACCTTGTACTGCCTGCTACCTATAATGCGCGTCCTCTTTAAGAGGCGGTTTGATTGATTAAACCGTTGTGTCGGTGCGGGATGGAGCAGTCTGGTAGCTCGTCGGGCTCATAACCCGAAGGTCGTTGGTTCAAATCCAGCTCCCGCTACCAATTTTCACAGGATTTTATCTGCTGAAGGTTGGAGACATAAGAAGAAGTTAATGTAGAAACGACATTTATTGTCTATGCTTGCATTACTCAGCGGAAAAGGGATCCGCCTGTTAATCGACATTGTGATTCAGGTATTTCTGCTATGGAAATTAGCGTCGGGGTCCGGCGCAAATCGAGGAGCCCCATTTTGGGGCTTTTCTTTAGATGTTAATAAATGGGCCGTTGGCCCATTTTTTGTTTGTCCGGGAGGTATCCATGGCTGTGGCCGATAGTAAGTTAAGGCAGTTATTGCAGCCGGTAGTTGAATCATTGGGCTGTGAGCTCTGGGGCTTGGAGCTGCAGGCTGGTGGCAAAACCAAGTTGCTGCGTCTATATATTGATCGTGCAGAAGAGGGTGTTGGTATTGAGGACTGCGAAAAAGTCAGCCGTCAGTCCAGTGCCATACTCGATGTCGAAGATGCGATTAATGGCGAGTACATTTTAGAGGTATCGTCTCCAGGTATGGACAGGCCGCTGTATGAGCTTGCCCAATACGAGCAGTATATTGGTGAAGATATTTCACTGAGGTTGCGTTTCCCATACGAGGGGCGCCGCAATTTCAAAGGTCGTTTGTCAGCAATCGATGGCGATGAAATTGTTTTGGTGGTTACAGATCATGAGTTTCTGTTTCCGGTTGAAGGTATAGAGAAGGCGAACGTGGTTCCTCGATTCTGAGGCATGTGGAGTTTGAACAATGAGTAAAGAAATTATAATGGTTGCTGAAGCCGTATCCAACGAAAAGGGTGTGGACCAGGAAATTATTTTTGAGGCGATTGAGCAGGCACTGGCCATGGCGACTAAGAAACGCTATGAAGAAGGCGCCAATATCCGTGTCATTATTGACCGTGAGAGTGGCGATTATCAGTCATTCCGCTGGTGGGATGTGGTCTCCGATGACGAGATGGCAGAACTGGGTACTCAGTTTACTACTGAGGAAGCGATTGAAAAGGATCCTACTTTAAAAGTGGGCGATACCTTTGAAGAGACTGTTGAGAATATCGCCTTTGGCCGTATTGCCGCACAGACTGCTAAGCAAGTTATTGTTCAGCGTGTTAAAGATGCCGAGCGCGAGTTGATTGTTAATCGCTACCGCGACCGTGTTGGTGAATTGCTTGGCGGTACTGTTAAGAAAGTAACCCGCGACCATATTGTTGTTGATTTTGGTGAAAACGCTGAAGGCATGTTGCCTCGCGAAGAGCTGGTGGGTCGTGAGATCTTCCGTATCAATGATCGCACTCGCGTTATATTGCAGGGCATTCGCGAAGAGACGCGTGGTCCTCAGCTATTAGTATCTCGCGCTACACCAGAGATGTTAGTACAGCTATTTATGATCGAAGTGCCAGAAATTGCCGAAGGCATTATTGAAATTAAAGGTGCTGCTCGTGATCCCGGCCAGCGCGCCAAGATTGCGGTGAAGAGTAAAGATGCTCGTATCGATCCAGTGGGCGCCTGTGTGGGCATGCGCGGTGCGCGTGTTCAAGCTGTATCTAATGATCTCGATGATGAGCGTGTTGATATTGTGCTGTGGGACGATAATCCTGCACAGCTGGTTATTAACGCAATGGCACCTGCGGAAGTAGAATCTATTGTTGTTGATGAAGATACCCATTCGATGGATGTCGCTGTAGATGGTGAGAACCTCGCTCAGGCAATTGGTAAAGGCGGGCAAAATGTTCGTCTGGCCTCTGAGCTGACCGGTTGGGCTATTAATGTGATGACTATTGAAGACGCTCAAGAAAAGCAAGAAGCAGAATCTTCAAACTTTGTTGAAAGCCTGATGGAATCGCTGGATGTCGACGAAGACGTTGCGGTTGTCTTGGTTGAAGAAGGGTTTACCAGCATCGAAGAAGTGGCCTATGTTCCTCTCGAGGAAATGAGTGCTATTGAAGGCTTCGACGAAGATATAGCTGAAGAGCTTCGCGCTCGTGCCAAAGATGCACTACTGACCAGAGCACTGGCCAGTGAAGAGCAATTAACCAATGTAGAGCCTGCTGAAGATTTGTTGACCATGGAAGGCATGGACTCAGCATTGGCGTATAAGTTAACCGCTAAAAGTATCATCACCATGGAAGATCTGGCTGAGCAAGCCGTCGATGACCTGATGGATATTGATGATATGGATGAAGAGAAGGCAGCAGCATTAATCATGACTGCTCGAGCACCTTGGTTTGCAGAAGAATCAGGTGAATAATTAATCGGGCGGTAATAGAGGACAACCGATGGCTGAAGTTACAGTAAGTGAACTAGCAAAAACAGTGGGCGCATCCGAAGATCGTTTGCTTATGCAAATGAAAGAAGCGGGCCTGTCGCATACCTCCGCAGATGCAATTGTATCTGACGAAGAAAAGCAGACTCTGCTGGGCTATTTAAAAAGCCTGCACGGTGACAATGCAGGCGAGCCGAAGAAAATTACGCTGCGCCGCAAGACTGTTAGTACCCTTAAGTCGGGAAATCGCAAAACCGTTAACATTGAAGTGCGCAAAAAACGCACCTACGTAAAGCGCAGCGATGAAGAGTTATTGGCTCAGGCCGAAGAAGAAGCCGAAGCTGCAGCAGCTGCCGTAGAGGCAGTTGTTGAGCCGGTTGTTGAGGAGGAGGCATCTGCGCCAGAGCCAGTTGTTGAACCAGCGCCAGAATCTGCACCAGACCCGACTTTTGTTCGTGGGACAGGTACTGACAATATCGAAGAGCAGCGTATTGCTGCTATTGCTAATCGTCGCAAGGCCGCAGATGACGCCAAGCTAGCGGCTGAAGAAGTGGTAAAAGCTAAGCAGGAAGAAGCTGCGCGTAAAGCGACTGAAGCTGCCTCTGTGCTGGAGAGCGAAGAAGCCAAGAAGGCGGGTAAGCCAACCAAGACCGCGGCGCCCGCTGCTGCGGAGCCGGTTCATGACCGAGGTCGACGTCACGGCAAGCCCGTTAATGATGACGATGATAAGCCTGGCAAAAAGAATGTTAAAAAGCCCTTAGGTAAAGGCGGCAAGAAAAAAGGCCGTCTACAGATGGATGATAGCGGCGATGACCGCAGAAAAGGTCGTCTGCGCTCCTCTGGTGCGGTACTTAAGATTGATAACAAGCACACCTTTAAGAAGCCCGTTGATAAGAAGATTATTGAAGTCGCTATTCCCGATGAACTCACCGTGGGTGATCTAGCTGGGCGAATGGCTATTAAAGCCAGTCTGGTGATTAAAGAGCTGATGAAGTTGGGCGTTATGGCCAATATCAATCAGGTTATTGATCAGGAAACTGCATTTTTAGTAGTTGAAGAATTGGGCCACACCCCAGTAGCCGCTCAGGACGATACGGTTGAAGACGAACTGGCCAAGCAGTTTGAAGTAATTAAGGACGAGGGTAACGAAGAGCCAAGGGCGCCTATAGTTACTGTGATGGGCCATGTTGACCATGGTAAAACATCACTGCTTGATTACATTAGAGAGTCCCGCGTTGCTTCAGGTGAAGCTGGCGGCATTACCCAGCATATTGGTGCCTACCATGTGGACACACCAAAAGGCATGGTCACATTCTTAGATACCCCTGGTCACGCAGCGTTTACTGCGATGCGAGCCCGCGGTGCCCAGAGTACCGATGTGGTTATTTTGGTAGTGGCTGCCGATGACGGCGTTATGCCGCAGACTGAAGAAGCTATTCAGCACGCTCGCGCGGCTGGTGTACCTATTGTTATTGCCATTAATAAAATGGATAAAGAAGGCGCTGATCCAGAGCGAGTTACCACTGAGCTGGCGGCCAAAGATGTTATCCCTGAAGAATGGGGCGGTGATACTCAGTTTATTAAAGTGTCTGCACATACAGGTGACGGCATCGACGAATTGCTAGAAGCCGTACTTCTTCAATCAGAACTGCTTGAGTTGACAGCTCCTGTTGAAGTGCCAGCTCGCGGCGTTATTGTTGAATCACGAATTGATAAGGGTCGTGGTGTTGTTGCCACTGCTCTGGTTCAGCTGGGTACATTGCGTAAAGGTGACTTTATGCTGGCCGGTGAGAGCGTGGGTAAGATTCGCGCCATGACTGACGAAGTTAAAAAGCCCATTGGCGAAGCGGGCCCCTCGATTCCGGTCGAGATTCTGGGTCTGGATGAAGCGCCGAATGCGGGTGATGAGTTCTTTGTGGTTGCCGATGAGCGCAAGGCCAAAGAAATTGCTGAACTGCGTATCACTAAGGCGCGTCATGAGCGTATGTCTCGTCAGCAAGCAGCCAAGCTGGAAAACATGTTTACCGATATGAGTACAGAGCAGGTTAGCAAGCTCAACCTGATCGTTAAAACTGATGTGCGCGGCTCATTAGAAGCTATTAACAGCGCCTTGAATGACTTTGCCACCGATGAAGTGGCGGTAGATATTGTCGCTTCTGGGGTTGGTGGTATTACGGAATCCGATATCAACCTAGCACTGACCACTGGCGCGATTGTATTGGGCTTTAATGTGCGTGCTGGCGGTTCCGCCCGTGCACTGGCTGAAAAAGAAGAGATTGAAGTGCGCTACTACAGCGTTATCTACAACCTTCTCGATGAAGTTAAGCAGGCGCTATCTGGCATGCTGGCACCAGAGACCAAAGAAGAGATTGTTGGTATTGCAGAAGTTCGCGATGTATTCCGTTCACCTAAGTTTGGTGCTATCGCTGGCTGCATGGTGACGGAAGGCACTGTGTATCGCAATAAGCCTATCCGCGTGCTGCGTGACGATGTGGTCATCTATCAGGGTGAATTGGAGTCACTGCGTCGCTTTAAAGACGAGGCAGCCGATGTTCGCAATGGTATGGAATGTGGTATCGGTGTTAAGGACTACAACGACGTTAAAGCTGGCGATTTGATTGAAGTTTATGAAATCACACAGGTACAGCGTTCACTCTAGGTTTTAGAGAGAAACACACCCTATGCCAAGAGAATTTACCAGAGCAGAACGCGTTTCAGATGCTATCCAACAGGAGTTGGCAGTACTGATACGCGAGAATGTTCGCGACCCCAGAGTGGGGATGGTTAGTGTTACGGAAGTTGAGGTAAGCCGTGATCTGGCCTATGCCAAAGCCCATGTGTCCTTTGTGGGTGATCGCACTCAAGACGAAATCGATGAAGGTCTGGCGGCGCTCAATGGTGCCTCTGGTTATTTACGCAAACTACTGGCTGGCAGTATCAAGCTTCGTATCACCCCGAAAATAAACTTTTTCTTTGATGAGAGCGGGCGTCGTGGCCAGCATCTTTCACAGCTGATTGACTTGGCTATATCTAAAGAGACCCCCGTCACCGACGACGAACAGCAGTCGGGCAGCGAGGAAGGCTAAGTTTGGCTCGTAGACGCAATCGCGGCCGTTCGGTTAACGGTATTTTTCTGCTCGATAAACCTCAGGGCCTATCCTCCAACCAAGCCTTACAGCAGGTTAAAAATATTTTTGACGCCAATAAAGCCGGTCACACAGGTGCGCTGGATCCATTGGCGACAGGCGTGCTGCCCATTTGCCTAGGCGAAGCGACTAAATTTAGTCAGTTTCTACTAGACTCCGATAAGCATTACCTAAGCACATTCACGCTTGGCGTAAGTACAGGGACTGGCGATAGTGAAGGCGCGATACTAAATGAGCAAGATGCCTCCACCATTACCGAACAGCAGATCGAAGCTGCCATTGCTGACTTTCGCGGAGATATTAAGCAGATTCCCTCAATGTACTCAGCCCTCAAACACAATGGACAGCCGCTGTATAAGCTGGCGCGGCAGGGCATAGAGATTGAGCGCGAAGCCCGCGATATAACCGTATTTAGCTACCAGATTTTAGGCTATCGCTCAGGGCCACAGGCGCAGCTGGATGTACAGGTCCATGTGAGTAAAGGTACCTATATACGCAGCCTTGCAGAAGACCTGGGTAAGGCGCTGGGTTGTGGTGCCCATGTCAGTGCATTGCGTCGCAACATCGCGGGCCCATTTTCCGACAGTGAGGTAATAACCTTGCCAGAGTTACAGGCAATGGCCGAAAACGCTGACCCCAGTGATCTGGATTACCTGTTAAAGCCGATGGATGTCCCTGTCGCTGACCGAATGGCGGTGGAATTATCGGAAACAGTGGCTGCCTATTTCCAGCTCGGACAGCCAGTAATGTCAACACAGGCCTTTCGCGAGGGGCAAGAAGGCGATATAGTGCGCGTCTTTCACGAGGGCGGTGCTTTTCTGGGGGTAGCTACGGTTACCGATGATGGAAAAATAGCCCCGAAAAGACTGGTTGTTGAGACATAACGACCTTAGAAATCACGTTAGGATGTCTGTAAATATGCGCGGGCACCCTGAATCAAATTTACTCGCATATTGGAGAAAGTATTATGGCACTGAGTGCAGAAGAAAAAGCAGCAATCGTTTCAGAACACGCAACCTGTGAAAATGACACGGGTTCACCTGAAGTTCAGGTTGCACTGCTAACCGTAAATATCAACAAGCTACAGGATCACTTCGGTGATCATAAGAAAGATCACCACTCACGTCGTGGTCTGATTCGCATGGTTAACCAGCGTCGCAAATTGCTCGATTACTTGAAGAGTAAGAATGTTGAACGTTATGGCGCGTTAATTAAGAAGCTTGGTTTACGTCGATAGGTGTTCTCGGTGCGGCTCCTCTTTTATGGATGGAGCCGCAATCGTATTTTGAGCACAACGCTTTTTAAGCAAAATGCTTCTAGAGCAAACATAGGCCACTATATCCTGTCTCTATAATTGCTGATCGAGTTACTTATGGCTGTCATCACTGGCAGCTATAAGTAACCCGAGCAGCGCAGAACTAGACAGAATAACGGCGCTTTAAGGTAAACAAACAAAGGTAAAATTATGACTCCTTTAATCAAGAAATTTCAATACGGTAACCATACCGTAACATTAGAAACAGGCCGTATTGCCCGTCAGGCAACTGGAGCGGTTTTATGCTCAATCGACAACACCTCAGTACTCTGTACTGTAGTTGGTGCACGTGAAGCCAAAGCAGGGATGGACTTCTTCCCGCTGGGCGTTCACTACATCGAAAAAGCCTATGCAGCGGGTAAAATTCCCGGTGGCTTCTTCAAGCGTGAAGGTCGTCCAAACGAAAAAGAGACTCTGACGTCACGTCTGATTGACCGTCCTATCCGTCCACTTTTCCCCAATGGCTTTAAAAATGAAGTACAGGTTGTCTGTACTGTTATGTCTGCCGAGAAAAACATTGATCCAGATATCGCCGCAATGATCGGTACCTCTGCAGCACTGTCTATCTCAGGCATTCCTTTTAACGGCCCAGTTGGCGGCGCTCGTGTAGGTTATACCGAAGAGCAAGGCTACCTGTTGAACCCAACCTACAGTGAACTCGCCGAGTCATCATTGGACATGGTTGTTGCCGGTACTAAGGACGCAGTATTGATGGTTGAATCAGAAGCCAGCGAACTGTCAGAAGACACCATGCTGGGCGGCGTGCTGTTCGCTCACCAGGAAATGCAAACTGTTATCAGCGTAATCGAAGAGCTGGCTTCTGAAGCGGGTAAGCCACGTTGGGATTGGCAGGCAGAAGAAGAAAATACAGAGCTCAAAGCAGCGTTGACTGATCTAGTAGGTGCTGATTTAGATTCTGCTTACCAGGTAGTTGATAAGCAGGCTCGTGTTGTTTCTGTCAATGGTCTTCGCGACCGTGCCACTGCAGAACTGGCTAGCGAAGATGGCCATTCCGCAGAAGACATCAAAGACGCATTCAAAAAGCTCGAGAAGAACATTGTTCGCGGCCGCATCATCCGTGGCGAGCCACGTATCGATGGTCGTGACACCAAAAAAGTTCGCGCTATTAACGTTGAAGTCGGCATCCTCGATAAGGTTCATGGTTCATCACTATTTACCCGTGGTGAAACTCAGGCCATCGTAGCTGCAACTCTGGGTTCAACCCGTGATGCACAGATGATTGATGCACTGGAAGGTCGTCGCGATGACCCATTCATGCTGCACTACAACTTCCCTCCTTACTCAGTAGGCGAGTGCGGTCGTATCGGTTTCACTAGCCGTCGTGAAGTAGGCCATGGTCGTTTAGCCCGCCGTGGTATCAACGCTGTATTGCCTTCTCAGGAAGATTTCCCATACGCCATGCGCGTAGTATCGGAGATCACTGAATCTAACGGTTCAAGCTCAATGGCCTCTGTATGTGGCTCTAGCCTGGCACTGATGGACGCCGGTGTACCGCTCAAGGCACCAGTTGCCGGTATTGCCATGGGTCTGGTTAAAGAAGACGCAGGCTTTGCAGTACTGACCGATATCCTCGGTGACGAAGATCACCTAGGCGATATGGACTTTAAAGTTGCTGGTACAGCTGCTGGTATCACTGCATTGCAGATGGATATCAAAATTGAAGGTATCACCGAAGAGATTATGGAAATTGCGCTAGAGCAAGCAATGGAAGCTCGTCTGCATATTCTCGATGAAATGAATAAGGTCATTGCTTCAGGTCGTGACGAAGTGGCTGAGACAGCACCTCGCATGGGTATGATGCAGATCGACTCAGACAAGATTCGTGACGTGATTGGTAAAGGCGGCGCAACTATCCGTGGTCTTTGTGAAGAGCATAACTCGACTATCGATATCACTGATGATGGCGCAGTTAAAATCTACTCAGAAGATACAGAAGGCCTTAACTCTGCAATGGACGCGATTAAAGCAATCGTAGCCGATCCAGAGCCAGGCACAATCTACGACGGTAAAGTTGTACGTATCGTAGACTTCGGTGCATTTGTTAACTTTATGCCTGGTACCGATGGTTTGGTCCATATCTCTCAGATTGCTCAGGAACGTGTTGCTAAGGTGACTGATTATCTGTCTGAAGGCCAAGACGTTCGCGTTAAGGTAACAGAGATCGATAACCGTGGCCGTGTAAAGTTGTCTATCAAGGAAGCGCAGATTGAAGAGGGCACAGTGCCCAAAGCACCTGTTGCCGCAGAGTCAACTGAAGAGCAAGCTCCAGAAGCTTAATTTTCAGTCTGCAGAAAAAAATCCTCGCTTGCTTCGGCAGTCGGGGATTTTTTTTGTCCGTGAAATAGCCAAAGCCAAATTACACTCGATGTCCAACCTAAGACCCTAGCACCACTCTGAGCGATAGCGATTTGTGTGAGTGCTGAAAAGGGGCCCAATCATGGAGTCGATCCAGAGAGGTGCAAGGGATCTTAGATTAGGAGGAATGAGCTCAGTTAAGGGTCTAGTTGGACGCGAGTGTTAGCAACTCAGAAGCATGAGAAAGGGTCTGATCAGTCACCTGAGCCCCACCCAACATACGCGCTAATTCATCGACCCGCGCAGAGCGATCCAGAGCCACCATAAGCGATTCAGCACTGTTGGCCTCAACCACCTTGCTGGCCCGATAATGATGGTGAGCATGCGCCGCCACCTGAGGCTGGTGAGTGACACTAATAACCTGACCGCGATCGCCAAGCCGCTTAAGCAGCTGGCCTACAATATCAGCCGTACTTCCGCCAATACCCACGTCCACCTCATCAAAGATAAGCGTAGGGATTTTAGAATGCGCTGCAGCCACAACCTGGATGGCCAAGCTGACACGTGAAAGCTCACCACCAGAGGCGATTTTTGCCAGCGCCTTATGCGGCTGCCCCGGGTTGGTAGCGAGTAAAAACTCGACCTCCTCAAAGCCACTGGCACGATATTCACCAGTATCCAATGGCGAAAGCTGCACCACTAGTTCCGCGCCCTCCATCGAAAGTTTCTGTAACTGCTGATTAATCTCGGCAGCCATAGTAGCAGAACCCTGTTGGCGCACAGTGCTGAGCTTACTTGCGGAGGCTTCGTAATCAGTCGCTAGGTCGGCGACCTGCAGTTGCAGAGCATCAATACTCTCACCGCCATCTTGCAGGCCCTGAAGTTCATGCTCAAGTACAGTCAGAGTTTCACTGAGTTGGTCAGCATTAACACGATGTTTGCGCGCCAATTGGAAAATAATCGCCAGCTGATCTTCCACCAGCGCCAAGCGCTGAGGGTCAGCCTCAAAGCGGTCAATATGAGATTCAATCTCACGAGTTGCCTCTTCAATCTGAATCAAACCGCCCTGCAATAGTTCTTCAGCAGTGCCAAGCGCGTCCGGTTTATGCTTGAGGCCCGCCAAAATAGACAGCGCTCTATTTAAACCATCACGTACATTATTGCCTTCATTCTGATCACAGATAGCCAGCAGACTATGGCTGTCTTGTAAGATTTGTTCGGCATTAGCCAGCGTCTGCTGTTCAACTTCGAGCTTAGCCAAAGAGGTGGGCTCAATATCAACCTGCTGTAACTCATTAACCTGAAAGCTGAGTAGGTCCTTGCGGGCAATTAATTCATCCGAGCGCTCAAGCAAACCGGTCAGCTTTTTATGCGCGGTGTGCCAGTCTCTAAAGTCGCTGGCAACCTGTGATGCCAGATCGGTAGCATTGGTATATTCATCGAGCAGGCGGCGGTGAGTCTCGCGACGGAGCAGAGACTGATGCTCATGCTGGCTGTGAATATCGCTAAGCATATCGCCGAGCTGCTGCAGCTGCTGCATGGTGCAGCTCTGGCCATTGATATACCCGCGCGAACGACCCTCAACATTGTAGGTACGGCGTAGAATACATTCATCCTCAGCTGAGAAGTCGTTATTATTCAGCCAGACTTTAGCGTCTTCAATACTATCAATCGCAAAGGTGGCCGTAATTTCAGCACGATCTTTGCCATGGCGAATGGTTCCTGTGTCGGCACGGTCACCCAGCGCCATGCCAAGGGCATCCAAGACCAGTGATTTGCCGGCGCCGGTCTCTCCCGTAATCGCAGTAGTACCGCTGGAAAACTCAATTTCCAGAGTCTCCACAAGAGTGTAATTATTAATATTGATTGATAGCAGCAATGTTTTTAACCAATAGACTTTGTTTTAGGTTTATACAGAACAGATTGCCGTTACGCAATCGCTTGAAACTTAATAGTTTGCCCCCATATCAACCAACAGTAGAAATTTAATGATCCATTGGATCAATCATGTGAACAATAGACTGAGGAGTTGGCGTGTCGGAAGAAACCAACAAAGAAGAGAAAACAGCAGTAAATGATGACCAGGCTGCCCTGCAAACAGAGCAGCAAGGGACCCTCGATGAGGTAAATGCTGAAATTGAGGCTGAGTTACTTGATGAGCTTGATCAAGAGCCCGAGCAGTCAGAGACAGAGCAGCTGCAACAGCAGGTTGCCAGCGCTAACGATCAGGTATTGCGGGTGCAGGCAGAGATGCAAAACTTACGTCGCCGTGCCGAGCGTGATGTCGAAAATGCCCATAAGTATGCGCTGGACAAATTTGCCCCAGAGCTTTTACCCGTAGTAGACAACCTAGAGCGCGCACTGGCTGCGATTGATGGCGACGATGCTGGACAAAAAGCAGTTGCCGAAGGCATAGAGCTAACCCTAAAGACATTTGTTGATGTGCTGGTGCGGTATAAGGTTGAAGCTGTTGACCCCGCCGGACAGCCGTTCGATGCAGAGCTTCATCAGGCGGTAAGCATGGTGCCCAATGCGGATATCGAACCAAACACGGTAATGGATGTATTTCAGAAGGGTTATACCTTAAATGGCCGCCTACTCAGGCCGGCAATGGTGGTGGTGTCAAAACCAGCCTGATAAAAAGAGGCATATTAATTGCCGTAACCCTTGAAGTTATGGAAACAGCATCCATATAAAGACCAATCAAGTAATTAAACAGACAAACCCTGGAAACAGGCTTTAAAGAACAGTAACGGAGAGTTAAAAAATGGGAAAAATTATCGGAATTGATTTGGGTACGACCAACTCATGTGTTGCCGTACTCGAAGGCGATAAGCCCAAAGTAATTGAAAATGCAGAGGGCGCACGCACTACACCTTCTGTTGTGGCTTACACCGACGAAGGTGAAATTTTAGTTGGCCAGTCAGCCAAACGTCAGGCAGTGACCAATCCACATAACACAGTTTACGCAGTTAAGCGTTTGATTGGTCGCCGTTTTGAAGACGATGTTGTGCAAAAAGACATCAAAATGGTGCCTTACAAAATAGTTAAGGCAGACAACGGTGATGCCTGGGTGGAGATCAAAGGCGACAGCAAGGCAGCGCCACAGATTTCTGCTGAAGTCCTGAAGAAAATGAAGAAAACCGCCGAAGACTATCTTGGCGAAACGGTGACTGAAGCGGTAATTACCGTTCCTGCATACTTCAATGACTCTCAGCGTCAGGCCACCAAAGATGCAGGTCGTATCGCTGGTCTGGATGTTAAGCGCATTATCAATGAGCCAACCGCTGCGGCACTGGCTTATGGTATCGACAAAACAGCTGGCGACAGCGTTGTTGCTGTTTACGATCTCGGTGGTGGTACTTTTGATATCTCGATTATTGAGATCGCCGATGTTGATGGTGAAAAGCAGTTTGAAGTACTGGCTACTAACGGCGACACATTCCTCGGCGGTGAAGACTTCGATATGCGTCTGATCGAGTATTTGTCAGCTGAGTTTAAAGCCGATAGCGGCATTGATATTCACGGTGATCCATTGGCCATGCAGCGTCTTAAAGAATCTGCTGAAAAAGCCAAAATTGAATTATCTTCAAGCTCACAGACCGAAGTTAACCTGCCTTATATCACTGCAGATGCTACAGGTCCCAAGCATTTGGTTGTTAAGCTGACCCGTGCCAAGCTTGAATCACTGGTTGAAGATTTGGTTGAACGTTCACTGGCGCCACTAAAAGTTGCTTTGAAAGATGCTGGCAAGTCCACTTCTGAGATCGATGAAATTATCTTGGTTGGTGGTCAGACTCGTATGCCGCTAGTACAGGAAAAAGTCACTGCATTCTTCGGCAAAGAGCCACGTAAAGATGTGAATCCTGATGAAGCGGTTGCCGTTGGTGCCGGTCTACAGGGTGCTGTATTGGCCGGTGATGTCACTGATGTACTTCTGCTCGATGTAACCCCGCTGAGCCTAGGTATTGAAACCATGGGTGGTGTAGCTACTCCGGTGATTGAGAAAAACACCACAATTCCTACTAAGAAATCACAGATTTTCTCCACTGCTGACGACAATCAAACTGCAGTAACCATTCACGTGGTGCAGGGCGAGCGCAAGCAGGCCACAGGTAATAAATCGCTGGGTCGTTTCGATCTGGCCGATATTCCACCAGCACCACGCGGTATGCCTCAGATTGAAGTCACCTTTGATATTGATGCCAACGGTATTTTGAATGTAGGCGCCAAAGATAAGGCGACTGGCAAAGAGCAGTCGATCATTATTAAAGCCTCTTCTGGTCTTTCTGATGATGAGATCGATGCAATGGTGAAAGATGCTGAAGCCAATGCCGCAGAAGACGAGAAGTTTGCCGAGCTGGTTCAGGCGCGCAACACAGCTGATGGTTTGGCTCATGCCGCTAAAAAGACGCTTGAAGAAGCGGGCGACAAAGCCAGTGAAGAAGAGAAGGCTGCAATTGAAGCTGGTATTAAGCAGGTAGAAGAAGCGGTGCAGGGCGACGATAAAGACGCTATCGACGAAGCAGCCAAGGTGCTTTCTGAAGCCTCATCTGGCCTAGCGCAGAAAATGTATGCAGAGCAGGCTGAAGCGGGTCAAGCCGAAAGCGGCGAACAGGCTGCAGGCGACGATGCAATGGATGCCGAGTTTGAAGAAGTCAAAGAAACCGAAGACGAGAAAGAAGATAGTAAGTAAGTCTTTAAGCTTTTCTCTACTTCCATTAGGCGCGGGCTAAGTCCCGCGCCTAGTCATATTAGCGATAGTTAGGAATAAAGAACCAGGTTATGGCCAAACGCGATTATTACGAAGTGCTGGGTGTTGAAAGCAGTGCCTCTGAAGCTGAGATTAAAAAGGCATTTCGTCGCATAGCGATGAAGTATCATCCCGACCGCAATCCAGATGACAAAGCTGCCGAAGAGAAATTCAAAGAGGCGCAAGAAGCCTATGAAATTCTCGGTGACGATGATAAAAAGGCAGCCTATGACCGCTTTGGTCATGCCGGTGTTGATGGTAACTCCGGCGGTGGGTATGGCGGTGGTGGCGGTGCTGGTTTTGGGGATGTGTTTGGAGACGTCTTTGGTGATATCTTTGGTGGCGGTGGTGGCCGCGGCGGTCGTGGCGGGCCGGCTCGAGGCTCAGATCTGCGTTATGACTTGCAGCTGGATTTAGAAGACGCAGTCAAAGGTAAAACTGTGCAAATTGATGTGCCCACCATGAGTGCCTGTAATACCTGTGATGGTACCGGAGCGCGCAAAGGTTCATCACCTATTACCTGTGATACCTGTGGTGGTGTTGGTCAGGTGCGCATGTCTCAGGGTTTCTTCTCTGTACAGCAAACCTGTCCCAAATGTCATGGCCGCGGTCAGATAATTCCTGACCCCTGTGGTGTGTGCCATGGTCAGGGCGTCATAGAAGAGCGTAAAACATTATCCGTTAAGATTCCGGCGGGGGTGGATACAGGTGACCGTATCCGTCTTGCAGGAAAAGGCGAAGCTGGGGCACAGGGAGGCCCAACTGGCGATCTGTATGTGCAGATGCATGTGCGCGATCATGCAATCTTTGTGCGCGATGGCGCCAATCTGCACTGTGAAGTGCCGATTAGCTTTGCTCAGGCAGCACTGGGTGGTGAGCTTGAAGTGCCGACCCTATCCGGTAAGGTGAAATTGAAGATCCCTGCCGAAACTCAGAGCGGCAAGTTATTCCGCCTGCGCGGTAAAGGCGTCAATCCAGTGCGTGGTGGTGCTACCGGTGATTTACTATGCCGTGTAATTCTCGAGACGCCAGTTAATTTAAATGCTGAGCAAAAAGACTTTCTCCAGCAGTTTGATAAGAGTCTGGCGGGCAAAAGCAAGCACTCCCCGCGCACCAATAACTGGTTTGATGGAGTAAAGAAATTCTTCGATAATTTAACCGGTTGATAGTAGAGTAACGTTTTCTAGTGGCGACTAAAACAGGAGTATCACCATGAGTAATATTGCAATAATCGGCGCTGGCGGCCGCATGGGGAAAGCCCTGATTGAAGTGATTTCAGTGACTGATGGCGTGCAGCTAACCGCAGCGCTTGAATGGCCAGATAGCTCATTAATTGGTGTTGATGCCGGCGAGCTAGCGGGTATTGGCCGAAATAATGTCGCTGTCGTGGCCTCTCTTGAAACCGCAGATACCTTCGATGTGCTCATCGACTTTAGTATTCCCGCAGTGACCGCAGCCAATGCCAAATTCTGTGCGGAGCATGGCAAAAAAATGGTGATTGGTACCACAGGGCTCAATGCGGAACAGCTAGAACAGGTGCAAGGTGCCAGCCGCAGCAATGCTCTCTGCATGGCCTCCAATTACGCCACAGGCGTAAATCTGGTGTTTAAACTCGCCGAATTGGCAGCCTCAGTGTTGGGCGACGATGTTGATATTGAAATTAGTGAAGCCCATCATCGCCATAAAATTGATGCTCCGTCAGGGACAGCGCTTTCACTCGGCGAGTCTGTTGCTGGTGCCCTGGGTCGCGACCTAAAAGAAGTGGCGGTGTATGGTCGTGAGGGCCAAACTGGTGCGCGAGATCGGCAAACCATTGGCTTCGCCACTGTGCGAGCCGGCGATATTGTAGGCGATCACACGGTTTTATTTGCTGCAGAGGGCGAGCGCGTAGAGATTACTCATAAAGCCTCTAGCCGAACCGCTTTTGCTCGCGGTGCGGTGCGTGCAGCTAAGTGGCTGGCAGATAAAGAGTCTGGCCTGTTTGATATGCAGGATGTCTTGGGGCTCAAGTAAAAGCGCAAAAATATAATCGACAGTGATGGACAAAATAAACGGCCTTCCATACAATGCACTCCTAACACCGCTACTAATAAGCGGTCTCGTTCCGAGAGGTTAGGCCACAGCAGAATATTCTATTTAAGCGAGATGAGACGATCAGTTTCATCTCGCTTTTTTGCAAATATAAGTAACTGACTGCTGTCATATTCGGATTTATCGATGTCTAGATGCCACTCATATTCGAGTGATATTTTAACTATTTAGGAGGTTGTGTGAATTCCCAGACTTACCGGGAAGCCGTACTTGCGCTAGCAGACGGAACAATTTTCAGAGGAACTGCCATTGGTGCAGATGGATCCTCTGTTGGTGAAATAGTTTTTAACACAGCCCTCTCAGGGTATCAGGAAATACTAACTGATCCCTCATACGCCCGTCAGATCGTTACGCTTACCTATCCTCATATCGGCAATGTCGGTGTGAATAAGGAAGATGAAGAATCCGATCAGATCTGGGCAGCAGGGCTGGTTATCCGCGACTTGCCTCTACTGGCCTCAAACTTCCGCAGCGAGCAACGCCTCGATGACTACCTAAAAGAAAAAGGTATTCTAGGCATCGCCGACATAGATACTCGTAAGCTAACCCGCATACTGCGTCAAACTGGTGCACAGAGTGGCTGTATTATGGCCGGCGATGTGAGTGACGAGCAGGCTTTGACTGCGGCTAAAGCATTTGCCGGACTAAAAGGAATGGATCTGGCCAAAGAAGTGACTACGGCCAGCACCTACCAATGGTCTGAGCACAGTTGGGTGTTGGGTGCGGGTCACAAAAGACAGGATCCTGACAGCACTAAATTTAAAGTTGTGGCCTACGATTACGGTGTTAAGCGCAATATTTTACGTATGCTGGTGGACCGTGGCTGTGAGCTGACTGTGGTGCCGGCTCAGACGCCAGCGGCAGATGTTTTGGCTATGAATCCAGACGGAATATTCCTATCCAATGGTCCTGGAGATCCAGAGCCTTGCGACTATGCTATTCAGGCCATCGGTGAAATTCTTGAAACCGACATTCCGGTGTTTGGTATCTGTTTGGGTCACCAGCTATTGGCACTGGCCTCTGGCGCTAAAACGGAAAAGATGAAGTTCGGTCACCATGGTGCTAACCATCCAGTAGAAGATATTGAGAACAATGTAGTGATGATCACCAGCCAAAACCATGGTTTTGCCGTTGATGAGGCTAGTTTGCCCGCCCACCTGATAGCTACACATCGTTCATTATTTGACGGTTCGCTGCAGGGTATTCACCGTACTGACAAACCAGCCTTCAGCTTTCAGGGGCATCCTGAAGCTAGCCCTGGCCCTCATGAAGCAGCAGTATTGTTTGATCACTTTATCGAATTAATGGAAGCTAAACGCTAGGCGCCTGCGGAGACGACATGCCAAAAAGAACTGACATAAAAAGTATCCTCATTCTTGGCGCTGGCCCAATTATTATTGGTCAGGCCTGTGAGTTTGACTACTCCGGTGCCCAGGCCTGTAAAGCGCTTCGTGAAGAGGGCTTTCGGGTAATTCTGGTTAACTCAAATCCAGCCACTATCATGACTGACCCAACGATGGCTGATGCCACCTATATCGAGCCAGTTGAATGGCGCACTGTGGCACGCATTATCGAGCAAGAGCGCCCAGATGCCTTGTTGCCGACCATGGGTGGTCAGACCGCGTTAAACTGTGCTTTGGACCTTGCCAAACACGGTGTTTTAGATGATTTTGGCGTCGAGATGATCGGTGCCAATGCCGATGCGATCGATAAGGCCGAAGATCGCGAGCGCTTTGATAAGGCGATGAAAGCGATTGATTTGGATACCCCCAATTCTGGTATCGCGCATAGTATGGAAGAGGCTATTCAGGTTTCAGACCGTTTTGGTTTCCCCTGTATTATTCGTCCCTCGTTCACCATGGGCGGCTCCGGCGGCGGTATTGCCTACAACCGAGAAGAATTTGAAGAGATCTGTCGTCGTGGATTAGATCTCTCACCAACCAATGAGCTGTTGATCGATGAGTCACTGATTGGCTGGAAAGAGTTTGAAATGGAAGTGGTTCGCGATCGCAAAGACAATTGTATTATTGTCTGCGCCATTGAAAACCTCGACCCTATGGGTATTCACACCGGTGACTCGATCACTGTTGCCCCCGCGCAGACACTGACTGATAAAGAATACCAAATCATGCGCAACGCTTCGATTAAGGTGTTGCGCGAGATCGGTGTAGAAACCGGCGGTTCCAACGTACAGTTTGCGGTCAACCCAGATGACGGTCGACTTATTGTTATTGAGATGAACCCCAGAGTATCTCGTTCGTCGGCACTGGCCTCAAAAGCGACCGGCTTCCCAATTGCGCGAGTAGCTGCAAAGCTGGCCGTTGGCTATACGCTTGACGAATTGCAAAATGAAATCACTGGTGGTGCTACTCCGGCTTCATTCGAGCCCAGCATAGATTATGTGGTTACCAAGATTCCACGTTTTGCCTTTGAGAAATTTGATCAGGCAGATCAGAGCTTAACCACGCAGATGAAATCTGTGGGTGAAGTGATGGCGATTGGCCGAACCTTCCAAGAATCCATGCAAAAAGCATTGCGTGGCCTCGAGGTTGGGGTTGCTGGCTTTGACCCTGTGCTGGATCTCAATGATGAAAACGCCACTGCTATATTGACCAATCAACTTGCTGAAGCGGGCCCAGATCGTATCTGGTATCTCGCCGATGGTTTCCGTCAGGGTATGAGCGTAGAAGAAATCTTCGCGATCACTAAGGTTGATCGCTGGTTTCTGGTACAGATCGAAGACATTATTAGAGATGAGCTGAACTTGCAGGGTACCGCGCTCGCTGATCTCAACAAGCAGGCTCTTTATCTTCTGAAACGCAAAGGTTTTGCCGATCGTCGTCTGGCCGATATTTTGGGTTGCAGTGAAACCCAGATGCGCGAAGCACGCTACGGCTTTGATATTCATCCTGTGTATAAGCGCGTTGATACCTGTGCTGCCGAATTCGCAACCGATACGGCCTATATGTACTCAACCTATGAAGAAGAGTGCGAGGCGCGCCCCAGCGATAAAGACAAAATTTTGGTTCTCGGTGGCGGTCCCAACAGAATTGGTCAGGGCATTGAATTTGATTACTGCTGTGTACATGCAGCACTGGCAATGCGCGAAGATGGTTATGAGACCATTATGGTCAACTGTAATCCGGAGACCGTATCCACAGATTACGATACATCAGACCGACTGTTCTTTGAGCCAGTCACATTGGAAGATGTCCTTGAAATTGTGCGCGTGGAAAAGCCCAAAGGTGTTATTGTCCAGTTTGGTGGTCAGACGCCACTCAAGCTGGCCCGTGCCCTTGAAGCTGCAGGTGTGGCCATCGTAGGTACCACGCCTGATGCTATTGATCGCGCCGAAGATCGTGAGCGCTTCCAGCAAATGATTGAGAAACTCGATTTGCTGCAGCCACGCAATGCAACAGCCCGCAGTGCAGATCAAGCGGTTGAGCTGGCCAAAGAAATTGGCTATCCATTGGTTGTGCGTCCTTCCTATGTCTTGGGTGGTCGTGCCATGGAAATCGTCTATAAAGAGGACGAACTGCATCATTATATGAAAACCGCAGTACAGGTGTCTGATGACAGCCCAGTACTACTTGACTTCTTCCTGCCCAATGCCATCGAAATGGATGTGGATGCAGTGAGTGACGGCGAGCAGGTCGTGATCGGTGCGATTATGCAGCATATTGAACAGGCTGGGATTCATTCTGGTGATTCAGCTTGTTCACTGCCGCCTTACAGCCTCAGTGAAGATATTCAAAATGATATGCGTGAAGTGTGTCGCAAGATGGCGGTTGAACTTGGTGTACGTGGCCTGATGAATGTGCAGTTGGCACTGCAGGATGGCAAGATCTACGTCATCGAAGTTAACCCTCGTGCCTCGCGTACTGTGCCCTTCGTATCCAAATGCATTGGTACCTCGCTGGCCAAGGTAGCGGCCCGCTGCATGGTTGGTCAGACGCTCGAGTCGCAGAGCTTTACCAAAGAAATTATTCCACCTTACTTCAGTGTTAAAGAAGCGGTGTTCCCGTTTAATAAATTCCCCGGCATCGATCCCATTCTTGGGCCAGAGATGAAATCTACCGGTGAAGTGATGGGTGTTGGCGAAACCTTTGCCGAGGCCTATGGCAAAGCCGAGTTGGGTGCAAGCGACGCGATTCCAGCTAAGGGCACGGTCTTTATCAGTGTGCGTGAGCGGGATAAAAAGCAGCTTCCAGCATTGGCTAGAAAATTCCAGGATCTTGGCTTTAAGCTGATTGCAACCAAGGGGTCGGCCGAGGTTATAGAGCAGTCTGGGTGTACAGTGCAACTAGTCAATAAGGTTAAAGAAGGCCGACCGCATATTGTCGATATGATTAAGAGTGATAAGATTGATCTGATTATCAATACCACAGAAGGGCGTCAGGCTATTTCTGACTCCTCGACCATCCGTTCCAGTGCCGAGCAGCACCGTGTGTATTACACCACCACGATGGCCGGTGGCAGTGCAGTTTGCGAGGCGCTAGGGTTTACCCGTGCGGTTGAAGGTGCAATTAAAGTGCGCAGTATACAATCGCTGCACAAGGAAATTAGCTAATGCAAAAATATGCTATGACAGTTGAGGGTGAAGCTGCCCTCCGCAAAGAGTTAGATCACCTGATCAAAGTAGTGCGCCCTGGAATTGTTGAGGCTATCGCCACCGCCCGTGAGCATGGTGACCTTAAGGAAAATGCCGAATACCATGCCGCCCGCGAACAGCAGAGTTTCGCCGAAGGCCGCGTTCAGGATATCGAAGGCAAATTATCAAATTCTCAGGTTATCGATATCTCTAAGATGCCTCAGGGTGATCGAGTGATCTTTGGTTCATTAGTGACCATTATCAATATGCAGACCGAAGAAACCGTGAGTTATCGAATTGTTGGTGATGACGAAGCGGATGTAAAACAGGGTAAAATTTCCTACCAGTCACCGATCGCTCGTGCATTAATCAGCAAAGAAATCGGTGATGTAGCGGTGGTTAAAGCGCCCAGTGGTGACGTCGAATATGAAATCGATGATGTGGTTTACAAATAGGCCCAGCCCTTAAGCGCTAGCGGAAAGTAAAAACACCATCAGCGCTTTTTGTGCGTGCAGTCGATTCTCTGCTTCATCCCAAACCACCGAAATAGTTTCATCTTCTAGCAGCGCCGCAGACACCTCTTCCTCTCGATGAGCAGGTAGACAATGCATAAAGATTGCCCTGTCTGCCGCATGTGCCATCAGTTCATGGTTAACCTGAAAATCGGCAAATTTCGCTAGCCTAACCTGCTGTTCAGATTCTTGCCCCATAGAGGCATAAACATCAGTAGTTACCAGATCTGCACCACTGACTGCCTTTACTGGGCTTTGGGTAATGGTTACTCGGTCACCCGCCTCAGCGACTAGTTGAGCATCTGGTTCATAGCCCTCGGGGCAGGCAATATTCAATTTAAAATCGAGCAATATGGCGGCATTAATCCACGAGTGGCACATATTATTGCCATCGCCAATCCAGGCTACAGTTTTACCCTGAATCGAACCGCGATGCTCAGTGAAGGTTTGCACATCGGCAAGCAGCTGACAGGGGTGGTATTGATCGGTTAGCGCATTTATTACCGGCACTTTGGAATACTGAGCAAAGCGTTCGATAATGTTATGGCCAAAGGTTCTAATCATCACAATATCAACCATGCGTGAAATCACGCGGGCGGAGTCTTCAATCGGCTCGCCACGTCCGAGCTGCGAATCATTGGGTGACAAAAACAGTGCGTCGCCGCCCAACTGAGCCATGCCCGCCTCAAAGGAAACGCGGGTCCGGGTGGAGGATTTTTCAAAAATCATACCCAGCACCTTGCCATTAAAAATTGCCGCTTGGCGACCTTCGCGGTGCGCCGCTTTCATCTCAATAGCCAGCTTGATAATGTGATTAAACTCGTCAGTATTGAGATCACGTAGCGTAAGAAAATGCCTAATAGCCATACATTAGTCCTTATTAAACGCTTTAACCAGCGGCACTAAAATAGCTACCACCTGATCAGCTTCATCGTCGGTCATAATTAACGGCGGCAATAACCTAATTACGGTCTCTGCCGTTACATTGAGAATTAAACCCTTCTCCATAGCGGCCATAAACAATGGCTGACAGGGTTTATTCAACTCTATGCCAATCATACAGCCAAGACCACGTACTTCTTTTACATGAGCAGTGGTTGCTAATTCATTTCTCAGTCCAGTCATGATTCTATCGCCGAGTTCAGCAGCGCGCTTATCAAGACCGCTATCGACGATTTCTTTAACTACAGCTAAACCGGCTGCACAGGACAGGGGATTTCCACCAAAGGTCGAACCATGATTGCCGGGCTGCATTAACAGTGCTGCATCACCTGATGCCAAGCAGGCACCAATTGGAACGCCATTACCGAGTCCTTTTGATGTTGTCACTACATCAGGAATAATCTCACTATGCTGGTAGCAGAAATATTTGCCGGTGCGCCCATTGCCTGTTTGCACCTCGTCGAGCATTAACAGCCAGCCGCGCTGATCGCAAAGAGCTCTGAGTTTTTGTAAATAATCTTTATCGGCTACTCTAATACCCCCTTCACCCTGTATGGGTTCAACCATAACCGCGCATATGTTGGAATTATTGTTACCAATCGTTTCCAGTGCGGCAATATCATTGAATGGCCCGCGTGCAAAGCCGCGAACCAGAGGTTCAAAACCGGCTTGGACCTTGCGGCTACCAGAGGCGGTTAAGGTGGCGAGGGTGCGGCCATGAAATGCGTTGTCCATCACTAAAATAGTAGGTAGTTCTATACCTTGACTATGGCCGTATAGTCGGGCTAATTTTATGGCGGCTTCGTTAGCTTCAGCGCCGGAGTTACCAAAGAACACATTGCTCATGCCCGAGACTTCACGAAGTTTATCGGCGAGTTCAATCTGATTGGGAATATCAAAAAAGTTGGAACAGTGGGTTAGCGCTTCAGCTTGTTCGGCAACGGCAACGGCCACAGCTGGGTGAGAATGGCCCAGCCCGCATACAGCGATTCCAGAGAGTGCATCAAGATACTTGTTCCCCTTAGTGTCCCACAGCCAAGCACCATTGCCTTTAGCCATGGTTGCCGCCTTGGCTCCATAAGTATTCATTAACGCGCTGGTCGCCATATAAATATCCCTTTTCATTTTGGAATCAAAAAAGGGCAGCTTTGCTGCCCTTCCTAACCAATAGTATATGAATATATAAGCGTTTTTTCAATAAATGGGCGACCGAGTCAATGTCTGCTTTTGCCTCAGATCTATCGACGCATTATTTGGTGAAGTAAAACTGTCGCCACAGGCGTAACCCAAACCAAAGGGACAGTATCCATACCATGAGTTCTATCCAATTTGGATTGCTGTTGTAACCGAAAAAGCCCTTTAAAAATACGCCGATATGACCTTTGTCGTGCAACAGATGCGTGTAGCGCTGCTTGCCATTAAGGTCATAGCTATAAAATGCAGGGTTGTCAGATGGCTGCAACTCTTCAACAGGTTCGAGGATGCTATAGGGTCTGGCGATATCACTTTTTGACTCAAGCCCTACGAGGTTAAGGTGACCGCCCTTGACCATAAACTCTTCTACCTCATGGGTGCCGTAAGTCATCATGCCTGAGGCAAAGATAACCAGCAGTAAACTGGTAATTCTAAAGTACGAGCGCAGGTTGGCCTTCTTTCCCTGTATAACCACTGCATATCCAATGACTATTGCGATGATTAGGCCAGAGAAGAATCCTAGGTAAGAAAAAGACTCCATCATAGAGAAACTGCCCATCAGGAAGATAACCGTTTCAAAGCCCTCGCGTAGGATCGCGAAAAATACAATCAGAAAAACACCCCAGCCGGCATTAGCGATTGCAGTCTTGGTATCGGCCGCTAGTTCGGCTGTTTGCCCGACCTGCTTCGATAGCCAGAAAATGACGTACCAGATCAGACCTGCAGTGATAAACATAGCCACGGCTTCAAAGAGCGCCTCCATAGAGGCATTGCCAATGGAAGCTTTTACCCGGACTAGCAATAGCCCAGCTAACACGCTGGCAATAATCGCACACCCGACACCCAGCCAGAGCTGTTTGATTTGGCGTTTAAGGCCCTGCTTTTCTAATAAGGTATAAATGATTCCAACGATCAGTGCTGCTTCCATGCTCTCGCGGAACATAATAATAAATTCATTCATAGTAAGTACCACATCCTGTCATTGTGTTGGTCGGATTTAAGCTGAGGGATTTAAGCTGTTTGGATAATTTATTTGACCTGACATTATACAGAATGGCAACCAAATGCAAATAGTTATCATTACGATAACCTAGTGCTAAATCGCACATAACCCCGACTGTTATCAGCTAGAACTACTTCGACTCGTTCTAGGTTACCGCGCAAGCGCTCCAAGAACTTTTAGTGCAGTCGAGGGTTGTGAGCTTTGATGGGTAAGGTTGATCAAGCAACCCTCTAATTTCATATTCACTCTATATAGGTAGCCTAACTACCTACCTTTAAGTAGATGGTTAAGAGCACTTCATATCTAAAGTTACATAACTTGTTGACTTTGGTAATGCGAATCATTATCATTTGTACTTGTAAATAAAACGATGTGCCAAAAATTGCAGTAAGTACTCACGCTTAGAGTTTTTAGGCTGCTCTGCAAACTCCCTTAAACCCGCTTGCTGATTGGCGATGAACGATCAATCGGTTGATTTAAATGATCAAGGAACTACCATGAATTTAAAGTTACTGCTGTCTAAAACGCTTATTGGGCTATCCCTTTGTCTTCTCGTTGCCTGTGGTGGCGGAAGTTCGTCTACACCTGCACCTGTAATTACAGATACTGATGCAGACGGTGTTGCTGATACAGCTGATGCTTTCCCAAATGATGCTGCAGAGTCTGCGGATGCCGACTCAGATAATGTTGGTGACAATGCAGATAATTGTCCAGACACTGCCAACGAAGGTCAGGCAGATGCTGATGCTAATGGGCAGGGTGATGCCTGCGATGCAATGCCAGAGGCGTATGCCTATACCAACTCAATATACACAGCAGACAGTGACTCAGTCAGCTATACAGGACAAACCGCTAGACACCTGCTTATTTCTGGCATGGTTGACTATATGTCAGCGATGACTGAGTCAGGGAAAACTAAGGCGGAATACGTCACTGATCTTGATTTCTTTATGAATGGCGATGGTGCCGATGGGGCGTCTACTGGTTTTACGGTTAAAAACGGCGCGTCTGACGGTAGTGATGTAGATAGTGCGGCGACTTATGGCGCAGTGTCATCCGGCAAGAATCTAGATGGAAAGATTGCCGGTGGTAACGGCGAAGGTGGCGGTGAGACTTCGAAATTGATTGGTGATGAGTTCTTTGGCTGGTCTGCTGGACTATCGCTGGGTTCTCTGCCGATTAATCTGGTCGACCTCTGGGTTGACCAGCTTGCAACTCAGGCGTCGGACGGCACGTCGGTTACGATCTCAACTGTCGATGGCGATGTTAATGTCAGCAGTGTTCAATACGATGCGCAGGGTCGTAATCAGCGCCAGCTATTACAGAAGTTCTTACTAGGTGCTGTTACCTTTTCACAGGGCACCAATGATTACTTCCAAGCGGATTTTGCCACGCAGATTACCGAGCAGGAAGGGACTAAAAATTATTCAGCTGCCGAACACAATTACGACGAAGCATTTGGCTACTATGGTGCAGCACGGGATAATAAAGCCTACACAGATTTGGAAGCCAGCGCCAAAAGTGGTCGTGACGGTTGGAAAAATGGCTACTACGACACAGATGGCAATGGCCTGATCGATCCTCGCAGTGAGTTTAATTTTGGTAACTCTCAAAACTGTGCAAAACGCGATGTTGGCACTGCAGACAATGCCAATCCAACGGATCTCTCAACTGAAGCCATGAATGCATTCCTCGCAGGTCGTCAGATTCTGAGCAATACGGCTAATGCAGGCACTATGTCTGCAAGCGCAGAGGCGGCTCTTGCTGGACATATAAAAGCGGCAGCACTGGCCTGGGAAAAATGTATTGCAGCCACCGTGATCCATTATATTAATGATGTCACTACTGATATGGGTAATTATTCAGCAGGCAGTTTTGCCGATGTTGATAATTTCACCGATGTAGGCAAGCACTGGTCAGAGATGAAGGGCTTTGCGTTAGGTCTTCAGTTCAGCCCATTCTCACCTTTCCGTGATGAGGCAGTGACTTCAGTTGACCTCGATAATCTGAAAACACTACTTGCAGATCTAGGTGATGCACCTATGTTAGCCGACGGTAGTCAAGGTGGTGTTTCGGCCGGTGATACAGATGCTGCTATTGCCGCGTATACTTCCAAGCTTGCCTCAGCTAGACAGACATTGCAGACGGCCTATGGCTTCGATGCGGACAATGTCGCCGGTTGGTAATCTTTCAAAACCCCTAAACGCTAGGGGCGGAATGGGTTAAAATCTTTGGGGCTAGCTTCGGTTAGCCCCTACTTATTGGAGAAAGAAAATATGGTTCGCTTTTATAGTTCTATGGCCCTTTTAGTGCTGTGTCTAACTGGGTGCGTAGACCAATCTCGAGATGTCGCCTCGCCTGTAGCGGCTAGCGGAGATGGCACCAACAACGACACGCCGGCTGCTGATGATGGTGGTTCAGCTCAGGTATTTGACCGCGCAGCCCTGATGACTAATCTGGTTGACTCTATTTTCATTCCCAATTACCAAGCCACTGCGACATTGGCTGATTCATTCTCTGCAGACTCGGGTTCGCTAGCGACTTATTGTGATGCAATAGGGTCTGCCGATGAGGCGACGAGTCTTGCTGCTGCTCAAACCGATTGGTTGGCGTTGATGGACTCAGTGCAAAAAACTGAAATGCATGTTATTGGCCCTGCGTTGCGCAACGATGAGGCATTGCACAACCGAGTACATTCTTATTCGACCGGCAGCTTGGCAACATGCGCGCTTGATCAGGCCGTTGTCGATGCTTCTAGTGCAGATTTCGAGGTTTCCAGCCGCGCCTTTAATCAGCGGGGTATGGGCGCACTCGAGTATTTGCTATTTAACAGCAACTTCAATCATTCTTGCTCTAGTCAGATTTTGGCAACCGCGTCCTGGAATGACTTGGCGGAGTCTGAGCGAAAAACACAGCGCTGTGGTCTCGCCGAGAAATTAGCTGCAGACGTAGCGGTGGCATCGAATTTAATACACAGCCAATGGACCGAAGGTGATAGCCCGTTTAGAACAGAATTCTTAAACGAAGATAGCCAGGGCGAAAACTTCCAATTGATAACGGATGGGATTTTTTACTTAGAAACTTTTACAAAATCTCAAAAGCTAACAATTCCGCTGGGTCTCGATGACAAATGCAGTTCAGTGACCTGCCCCGGTCTAGTTGAATCACCTTACAGCGAAACTTCGCTGCGCAACGTCCGAACCAATGCAGCCGAATTCCTTAGAATATTTAATGGTGGATCAGGTCTTGGTTTTGATGATTTGATCAATCAAGAAGGCTTTACTGACATCACTTTGAGGTTCCAGAATCAACTGAGTGACGTAGATGATAAGTTTGCTCAGATATCCGGTTCGTTGAATGACCAGTTAGCCCTAGTTGAAGCCGATGCGAGTGACCCAGCTTGTCTTAACGCCTTTGCCAACCCAAGCGATGAAAGCATTATAGACGCCTGTAGTCTAGCTGGACTCTTAAAGCGTGTAACGGATGACTTAAAGATCGAGTTTGTGACCATTGTTGGTGTTGCAATTCCAGGAAGGGTGCAATCTGATAATGACTAAATTTAATCATATAACCTGGTTGAGCCTTACCGCGCTAATGTCATGCAGTGCAGTTGCTGTGGATATTGAGCTTCCTAAGCTTGAAGAAGTTCTAATTATTGGCAGCAAAGAGGACAGAGCCAAGCTGGCAGGTTCTGGTGTTCAGATTGGGCAGGAGTTAATTGAAAAGCAGTCATACACTGATCTTAATCAGCTGATCAGTATGGCGCCTGGCGTTTATGTTCGAGAGGAGGATGGCTATGGTTTGCGTCCAAATATCGGCATCCGTGGTGCAACTGCAGAGCGCAGTCAAAAAATTACTATTATGGAAGATGGCGTGCTGATTGCGCCTGCACCTTATTCCGCTCCAGCCGCATACTACATTACTAATGCTGCAAGATTGTATGCTCTAGAAGTACTCAAAGGGCCGGCCTCCATTCAGTTTGGCCCGCATACAGTGGGTGGAGCGGTTAACTTAGTCACAAGGCCAGCATCTTGGCAGAGTTTTGCTGAATTAAATTACACGACCGGTACAGATCGGTTTCAGAAGATGTCAGCAATCAGTGAATTTGTCACTGGCAATGTCAGCTTTATGTTTGATGCCATGCATTACTCCAGTGATGGTTTTAAAAAGCTAGCAAGCGAGGGTGATACTGGCTTTGAGCGGAACGACTTCAATGCCAAGGTACATTGGCAGCCGGAAGCGGAGCTGAATCAGACGATTGTTATTAAGGCCGGTTATGCAGATGAAGATTCTAATGAAACCTATTTAGGGTTGATCGACACTGATTTTGATCGTGATCCAACCCTCCGTTATCCCTCGTCAGAGTTAGACCACTTTGTGTCTGATCACAGTCAGTTTCATATCAGCCATAAGATTGAGTTTCAAAATAATCTGCAGCTAACGAGTAAGGTCTATTTTAATAAGTTCAATCGATCTTGGAATAAGTTTGATGGATTTATTGGCGGGCCCAATGCAAAGCTTGTGCTGAGTTCGCCAAGTCAATATGTGTCCGCCTATGAGGTGTTAGCTGGTATCCAAGATAGCGTTGCAGCGGGTCTGACTATTGATGTTACAGATAACGATCGCGCCTATAGCTCGGAAGGCATTCAGTTTGATTTAGCCAAAGAATTTAGTTTCGCCGGGTTTGATCATAAGCTTGATGTCGGTGTTCGTTATCACCATGACGATGTTGAGCGTGATCATCAGCAACGTAGCTATTTGATGACGGCGGGTCGATTAGTGTCAGACGGTATTGCGAGGCCTTCGAAGGTGGTTAATTATGCCGAGACAGATGCCATTGCGGTCTATCTCCAAGACGAGCTTAGCAAAGGCGATTTAACGCTTAGTTTGGGTCTTAGATATGAGGATATTCAGGGCAGCGTTGATAATTATTTAACCGCTTCGGTGTCTTCTAATACGCAGTCTATTTTGGCGCCCGGTGTCGGTGTGCATTACCAGTTAAGCGAAAACATCGGCCTGCTGGCAGGCGTCTATGTGGGCTTCTCTCCAGCTGGACCTGGCGCATCTGCGGCTGAAGCAGAGGAAAGCCTTAATTTTGAATATGGGGTTCGCTATGAAGCTGATACTTACTCAGCCGAGCTAATCGGATTTTTGAGTGATTATGACAATCTGTTGGGCCGCTGCCGGGCATCCGATGCCAACTGTGCCGTCGGAGATGAGTTTAATGGTGGGCAGGTTGAAATAGGTGGGATTGAATTCAACGGCCAGTATGAAATAGCACTTACGGAGACCATCTCACTAAACTCACAGTTAAATTTCACCTACACAGAGAGCGCATTCCAAAAATCTTTCCTGTCGCAGTTCTCGCAATGGGAACTCGTCAAAAAAGGCGATGAGCTGCCTTACGTACCGCAGTATGTTGGGCGCTGGCAGGTGGGTATTGAGAGCAATAATTGGGCTGTGGATGCAGCGGTCAAATATCAGCACGAGATGCGTGAAGTGCCGGGAGTTGGCGATCTTATCCCTGGTCAGCAAACTGAAAGCCTAGCGACCCTTGACCTTTCAGCAACCTGGTTTGTTAATAACGATTTTAATGTAAAGCTATTGATTAGAAATGCAACGGACGAATCGGCAATAGTATCTCACCGTCCCTATGCTGCGAGACCAAACCTCCCGCGTATGGTGCTAGCGGAACTGAAGTATCGGTTTAATCCATAGTGGAAGCGCAGCTGCTTGACTTAGTGACAACCCCTGTAGAATTTGTATTTGATTCTGCAAAACGTGTGTACTGGTTGTACCTGTTAAGTGCGCTGTTAATCGCCTCCTATGTAGTCGCAAAGCAGGCGGGTAAATGGCAGCCTCGGGAGCAGCTTAAAAGTCTCTTTAATGGCAAGTATTGGTTCGCTAAATCTAGCCTTTTAGACTATTTTTTGATGTTCTTTAATAATGCCATGCGGGTTTTGTTGTTATTGCCTCTGTTTGGCAGTCATTTGATGCTCACCATTCTGGTGGGCTCATTTCTTCAGGATAACCTAGGTGATGCGCCTGAGCTTGAGATGAGCTGGTTCTTTATTGCGCTACTTTTTAGTACGGTATTTTTCGTAATTGAAGATCTGAGCCGTTTTCTTCTGCATTACTGTATGCACCGCTTTGATTTTCTCTGGCGTATTCACAAGACTCATCACAGCGCGACAGTATTAACACCGTTTACATTATTCAGAGTGCACCCGCTTGAACATATACTGTATTTTGTAAGAGGCTTGCTAGTGTTTGGTCTGGTGAGCGGTGTATTTATATGGCTTTTCTCAGGCAGGCTAACAGGGTTGCAAGTTCTCGGTGTCGATGCATTTGGTTTTGCTTTCAATATGCTGGCAGCAAATCTAAGACACTCGCATATATGGATCTCTTTTGGTCGATTTGAGCGCTTTTTTATCAGTCCAGCTCAGCATCAACTGCACCATAGCAAGAGACACAGATTTTCTAATCTAGGCAGTGTGCTATCTATTTGGGATGGCTGGTTTAATACTAGAACCTATGCTTCAAATAGGGAAGATCTGGAGTTTGGGCTTCCCAACGCGGCTGCACAGAATCACTAAAAGTCCTATTAAAACTAAAAACGCCAACTTTCTGAAGTAATCAGCCTAAAGCATCATGCTATTTCTGCGTTGCTATATGCCCAACATACGAGATTAGTGCAGGCTAGATCGCTAATAATTGAAATTAATTTACTATGGCTGTGTTTTAGGGGCCCCTAAGCAGGTAAAATCTCGCCCAGCAGAAATATATTATCTTTTTAGAGGAATAGCCGTTATGGACATTATGGAAACCATCCGCGATCAGGTGGAAAATAACTCAGTATTGCTTTATATGAAAGGCTCACCGAATCAGCCACAATGTGGCTTTTCTTCGCGCACGGTGCAGGCGCTTATGGGTTGTGGTCAGCGTTTTGCCTATGTGGATATTCTGTCTAACCCAGAAATTCGCGCTAATCTGCCAGCTTATGGCAACTGGCCCACCTTTCCCCAGCTTTGGGTTGGCGGCGAGCTAATTGGTGGCTGCGATATCATTACCGATATGCATGAAAAAGGTGAGTTAAAGCCAATGATCGATGAAGCACTTGGTGAGCAAGCGGCGGATGATGCGAGCAGTGAAGGCTAGATCTCAGGCTATATCTGGGTTGTTCGACAACTCGAGTTTTAATATTCAGTACCTTCCTATTAGAGCGATAAAATCTTTTTATTGGCTGATATCAGGAGGTTATGTGACTATAATCAATCAACATCAAATCTCTATCAACGAAACAAAGGAGCACTCTAATGGGCGTATTAGTTGGCCGGTCAGCACCTGATTTTACTGCAGCAGCAGTTACTGGAAGCGGCGAAATTGTCGAAAATTTTAACTTGGCGGAAAGCATCAAAGGCAAAAAAGCAGTTATATTCTTTTACCCTTTGGATTTCACCTTTGTCTGTCCATCAGAATTAATTGCATTTGATCACCGTTATGCAGAATTCCAAAGCCGCGGCGTGGAAGTGATTGGTGTTTCAATTGACTCTCAATTCTCACACAACGCATGGCGCAACACCGCTATTAACGACGGCGGCATTGGCCAGGTGAACTACACATTGGTCGCTGATGTTAAGCACGAGATCTGCAACGCCTATGATGTTGAGCACCCTGAAGCTGGCATCGCGTTCCGCGCATCATTCCTCGTTGATGAAGAGGGAATGGTTCGTCATCAGGTAGTTAATGATTTACCGCTGGGCCGCAATGTTGATGAAATGCTGCGTATGGTTGATGCGCTTAGCTTCCACGAAGAGCATGGCGAAGTTTGCCCTGCAGGCTGGAATCGCGGCGACGCGGGTATGAAAGACACCACAGCTGGTGTTGCTGAATACCTAGCAGAGCACGCTGAGTCACTTTAATTAGTCAGCGTTAGTCCGTAGTTTTAAGACCCCGTACTTACTGAGTGCGGGGTTTTTTTATGGGTACTGTAAAAGGCTGTTTTGACGCGCTATTTTGCCAACCTATCGAGATTGATGTCGTGTGTCTATCACACAAATATGGCGCGTTAATTATTACTATGGCTGCTAATTCAACAGTCCAAGGAAGACTCATGATTTCACTTCGCAGTGCGCTCTTAGCAGCATTAATTCTTACACCAGTATCTCTCACATCACTGCCAGCCTCAGCGGACTTCACTGGCTTGTATGTGGGCGGTGGCTCTTGGCAGGCGAGCCCAGAGGGCGATATTGGGCTCACTGATATAAACCTTGAATCAACCCTGAACCTAGATGCGCAAAATAACCAGTTTGTATTTGTCGCCATAGAGCACCCGATACCGATCTTGCCCAATATTCGTGTTCAGCACAGTGAGATGGCTTGGAATGGCAAAGCGCTGGTACAAACCTCAATGGTAATCCCTTTGTGACTGATGAACAGGTCGCTGTGTCACTCGACCTAACCCATACAGACGCCACGCTGCACTATGAAATTATGGACAATGTGATTGAGCTAGACCTTGGTATTACAGCTCGCTCATTCGATGGCGAGGCAAGCTTGGTGGGCGCAACTCAGCAGGAGTCGATTGAATTAGATGCAGTGGGGCCAATGCTGTATGGACAGGTTGGTGTCGATATACCTGGCACCGGACTGTCCGCCCATGTGCTGGCCAATTGGATCAATATCGATGAATTTAGTCGTATTGACTGGGCGGCACAGCTAACCTATGAATTTGATCTGCTGCCCGCAGTGGATGTTGGTTTGATTCTGGGTTATCGCCTAATGCTCGTGGAGTCGGACGATCTCGATGACCTCGAAACTGACGCCAGCTTCGAGGGTTACTTTTTGGCCCTGCAGCTACATTTTTAAACTGCCGCAGATCATTATGAAATAATGCGGCGGCTTTTCCAGGGTCGTTTTATCTCATCATGCTTCACTGCAAACTCGCCAGTAATTCGGTCTTGAAGAAAATAATCCAGCGCCAACTCGACCACAGGGAAGGCGAGGTTGGCCCAAGGAATATCGGCCTCATCAAATAGTGCGACTTCAGAGGACTCTGAACTGGGGCCAAAGACAGGCTCCTCTAAATGGGCACGATAAAAAACATAGACCTGATTAATTTGCGGGATATCGAACAGCGCATAGAGTTGCGGATCGATCACCATCGCATTGGCTTCTTCCTCGCATTCTCGCAATGCTCCTTCTAAGGAGGATTCGCCATTCTCCAAAAAACCTGCAGGTAGGGTCCAAAACCCATGACGTGGTTCAATGGAGCGTTTGCACAGAAGTATCTGATCACCATAGACCGGCAGCACACCTGCAATGACTTTTGGGTTTTGATAGTGGATCATTCCACAATGCCCACAAACATGGCGTTCGCGATTATCGTCTTCGGGTATTTTTTGGCTGACGGGATTACCGCAGCTGGAACAAAATTTCATGAAAATCTCAGAAAATGACCAGAGCTGAGTATAATGCACAAATGCTAGAAACGATTAAAAATCAGTTAAAAAACTTTCCCCTTGATCAGTCTCAGTCTGGCCCGCAAGAGTCTGGCGCAACGGCGGCTGTGCTGTTGTTGCTGCATGGTGATCCAGCGGACCCTCAGATAGTGCTGACACAACGTGCCATGCATCTTAATAACCATGCCGGAGAAGTCGCATTTCCCGGAGGCATGTGGGACGCGACCGATCAAAACTTGCTACATACCGCACTGCGAGAAACACATGAAGAGATTGGCTTGCCACCCCATTTGGTAGAGCCGATTGCCATGTTGCCAGTGGCTTCGCCAAAACGCCGGAACCTTCGTGTTACGCCTTTTGTTGGTCTGGCTCATGGCCCACTTGAATTGCAGGCTGAGCCCTCTGAAATAGCGGCTATATTTGATGCTCCTATCAGTACTTTTACCGACATCAGTCAGTACCAGTATTTTGAAATAAAAAACGCTGCCGGTGCACTCAGCTTTCCATTTCTCTCGTATAAGGGACATAAGATATGGGGGTTTACCCTGAAAGTATTGGTCGATATGCTGAATGCCACCTTAAATGCTGGGGTTGATCTAAAATACCCAAGCGATGCCCGCATAGAAGAATTACGTAAACGAGGAAAAAAATGATTTACAGAATTGGTGATGATAGTCCGGAAATCCATGAGTCAGTATTTGTAGCAGCCAGCGCCGATGTCATGGGCAAGGTTGTGCTCAAAGAGCAGTCCAGCGTCTGGTTTAATGCCGTTGTTCGCGGAGACTGTGATGTTATTGAAGTGGGCGCACGCAGTAATATTCAAGATGGCGCGGTGCTTCACTGTGATGTTGGCCAGCCATTAAAGATTGGCGAAGATGTAACCGTTGGCCACAATGCCATGATTCATTGCTTAGAAGTGGGAGATCGTACATTGGTGGGTATTAATGCGGTTATTCTCGACGGCGCAAAAGTAGGCAGAGACTGTATTATCGGCGCCAATGCGCTGATTAAAGCCGGAGCCGTGATCCCCGATGGATCCATGGTCGTTGGCTCTCCCGGAAAGGTCATCCGTGAGACTGATGAGCAGACCAGGCAGTTCTTGCTGGGTTCAGCCGCCCACTATGTTCATGAAGCCCATAAAATGACCACTGATTTGGTGGAGGTCGAGCGTTAATGTCTGATAAGCCGGTAGCCTCGCCCTGCAACTCTATTTGCTCATTGAATGACGAAGACACCTGTATCGGTTGCTTTAGAACTAGAGCAGAGATCCGGGAATGGAGTGTTCTAGATGACCATCAGCGACTTGATGTTCTAGTGCTCTGTGGTGAGAGAGCACGAAAAAACAACCCTTTCTACTAGATAGGGCTTTAAAGGATTATTCCTCCGGCGCCTTCTTCGGTTTAAGGCAAATAACCGCTACTCTCTTGATCATGGTGCCTTTGATTTCCTCAGTCTCAAACCTATAGCCATCCAACATAAAGCTAACATTGCCATCTGGAATGCTCTCGAGCTGTTCGAGTGCGAGGCCATTCAATGTTTTAGGGCCGTCTGTCGGTAACTCCCAGCCAGTCGCCTTATTGATTTCGCGGACTGTGGCAGCTCCATCGATCACATAGCTGCCATCGTTACGCGCAATTACTTCATCAACATCATCAGCCGTATTGGTGGTAAAGTCGCCGACAATCTCTTCCAAAATATCTTCCAAGGTCACCAAACCTTGAACCTCACCATATTCATCGACAACCACGGCAAAGCGCTTGCGTGTCTCTTTAAAGTTGAGCAGCTGAGTGGTTAAGGTGGTACTTTCAGGAATAAAGTAGGCCTCCTCGGCAAAGCGCTTAATCGCGTTGTGGGTCACAGTCTCTGAGCGCAGTAGATGATTCGCTTTACGGGCGTGGAAGATACCGACGATATTGTTGATATCGCCTTCATAGAGTGGCTGACGGGTATATTCGGAAGACAGAATATTATTCATCAGGTCATCAATATTATCCTCTAGATCCAGCCCCTTAACTTCGTTGCGGGGAATCATAATATCTTCGACGGTGACATTCTCTAGATCGAGAATCGCTTTGAGCATGCCCTGTTTACCCTCTGAAAGCTTGTGCCCAGAGATATCCACCAAGGATTTAAGCTCTTCATTATCTAAGGCATCATCGCGATCCTTATTGGGGTCAAAGCCGAGTAGAGAGATAAGGGCATTGGTCAGTCTGTTGACCGCCCACACCAGTGGTGTCAGCAGTTGCAGCATGGGTTTTAGAATATGGCTAGCCTTAAAGGCAAACCATTCTGGGTTCTGTGCGGCAATGGTCTTTGGTGTGACTTCAGAGAACACCAGCACCATGATTGTCAAAGAAGCAGTGGCTACCCAGGGCGCAGCGGCTTCACCGACATAAATAATGGCCAGCATATTGGCAATAATTGCTGCCAGTATATTGACTGCATTGTTGCCAATCAGAATCAGGCCGATAAGCCGATCCGGCATGGCCAGTAATTTCGCTGCCCGGCGTGCGCCAGAGCTTTTTTTACGCTGGTGTCGTAGCCGATATCGGTTTAAAGACATCATTCCGGTTTCGGAGCCAGAGAAAAATGCGGATACAGCTAATAGTGCTACGAGTGTTAACCACAACACCCAAGGGTGGGAACCGTCCAAGGATAGGAACCTCAATAATTTCGGAAGAATATGTTGAAGTAGTTTGCCCGCTTTAGCAATAGGGTTTTGTTACTGGATGAGGATAAATTCCATGACGACCTTGCTACCAATATAGCCAAGTAAGATGGCGATAAAGCCGCCCCATGTCCAGCGAATCGCTTTGTTGCCACGCCAGCCGCGACTGTGGCGACCCCAAAGGAGAATGGCATAAACGAACCAGGCGACCAGACTAAAGGCTACCTTGTGCACTAGATGTTGGGCAAAAAGGTCATCAAAGAAAAGAAAGCCACTGACTAAAGAGAGCGTCAATAGAATTTCTCCAGCCCAAATTAACTCAAACAGCAGTATTTCCATGGTTTGAACTGGTGGCAGGGTACGCATCAAAATATTCTGGTGCTTATGCTTCAGTTGCCAGTCTTGATAGCCGGCCAAAAGCGCTTGTAACGCCGCTATGGCCAGCAGACTATAGGCGAGGATAGATATCAGAACATGGGCTTGAATCGGCGCAGACATCGATGCAGGTGGCTTGGTGCTGGGATTGGTTAAAGCGATCAGTAAACATAGCGCAGAGACGGGCAGTAACACCAAATAAAGGCTGTGCAGCGGTTTCTTGAGGCCGCTGATAAACACCAAAATATTTATCACCAGAGCCAACAGGGCAAGTATCTTAAATAGACTTAAATCCAAGCCGCCTTCGACCAGTAGCAGCCCCGAAATTGCCAGTGCGTGCAGACTAATGCCAATGCCGGTGATTACCTGCAATGAGATTGGATTAAACTGAGGGTCTTTACGCAGCTGCAGCAGGTGGTAAGCCAATCCATACGCATAAGCGGCAATTGCAGCAAAACCCAGCATTGAGCCTGTCATTAGAAAAATTCGCTAAATATTTCCATAGAGTGTGGCATATTCAGGGCACAGGGTGAAGAGCAGGGCAAAATTATTGCTATAATGACGCTCTAAAATGAACCGCTGGAAGTTATCTGCATGGCCATGTTTGAAAATTTAAGTGATCGCCTCTCCCAGAGCCTCAAAAAAATCTCTGGAAAAGCCAGTCTCAGTGAAAAAAATATTGAAGAAACGCTGCGCGAAGTCCGTATGGCGCTGTTGGAAGCCGATGTTGCGTTGCCGGTCGTCAAAGACTTTGTTGAGCTGGTAAAAGAGCGCGCGCTGGGTAAAGAGGTTAACAGCAGCCTCAATCCGGGTCAGCAGTTCTTAAAGATCGTTCAGGCCGAGCTAGAGAGTGTGATGGGGGAGAAAAATGAATCCCTTGACCTAGCCCAGCAGCCACCGGCAATTATCTTGATGGCTGGTTTGCAAGGAGCGGGTAAAACCACCTCCGTGGCCAAGCTATCTCGTTATCTGAGCGAGCGCGAAAAGAAAAAAGTCATGGTGGTCTCTGCGGATGTTTATCGCCCAGCCGCCATAGAACAGCTTAAAACCCTAGCCGGTGAAGTTGGCGCTGAGTTTTTCCCCAGTGATCCAAGTGAGAAACCAGTGGCAATTGTTAAATCTGCCATTGCCGCGGCCAAAACCAGTTTTGCCGATGTATTGATTGTTGATACCGCAGGCCGTTTAGCTATCGATGATCAGATGATGGCTGAGATCAAAGATGTCCATAAGGCAGCCAATCCGGTTGAAACCTTATTTGTGATCGACGCCATGATTGGTCAGGACGCCGTAAACACCGCCAAAGCTTTTAACGAAGCACTGCCACTGACTGGTGTGATATTAACCAAGGTTGATGGTGATGCGCGTGGTGGTGCCGCACTGTCTGTCAGACATATTACCGGTAAGCCGATTAAATTCCTCGGTGTAGGCGAAAAAGTGGATGCGCTTGAGCCGTTCCATCCCGAGCGTATTGCGTCACGCATATTGGGTATGGGTGATGTACTCAGCCTTATTGAAGACGTTGAGCGCAAAGTTGATAAGAAGAAAGCCGAGAAACTGGCCCAGAAAGTCGCTAAGGGCAAGGGTTTTGACCTTGAAGATCTGCGTGACCAGCTTCAGCAAATGAAAAATATGGGCGGCATGGCAGGTATGATGGACAAGCTGCCGGGTATGGGCAATATGGCGCAAATGGCGCAGCAGCCTGATATGACCGGTCAATTTACCCGCATGGAGTGCATTATTGACTCCATGACGCCAAAAGAGCGTCGCAATCCGGATATTCTTAATGGCTCACGCAAACGGCGTATCACCGTTGGCTCTGGCACCAGCATTCAGGATCTTAACCGCCTGCTTAAGCAGCACAAGCAAATGGGCAAGATGATGAAAAAAATGAAGGGCAAAGGCATGCAAAATATGATGCGTGGCTTGGGTGGTATGGCGCCTTCTGGGGGTGGTTTGCCGCCCGGCATGTTCCCGCGCCGCTAGGCTCTGGCTAACGGCCTGTTCTTACAGGCTTTTTTACATTAAATACAGTGAGATAAAAGCGACTTATTTTCCCTTAAAGTGGTTTCCTTTCATTTCCTTTTAACGTAATATACCGCGCCTTTCGTGGGGGTCCCGCGATTTTTGTGTGGCACATGATTAGGTACTTAAATAAGCATCAAGTTTGGCGATAATGCCGCTTGAACACAGGATTTCAGTAAATGGTAACAATTAGATTGGCTCGTGGCGGCGCGAAAAAGCGTCCCTTTTACCACATCACAGTTTCTGACTCGCGTAATGCACGTGATGCTCGATATATCGAACGTATCGGCTTTTTTAACCCGGTTGCCCGCGGTGCTGAAGAGCGTCTGCGTGTGGATCTTGAGCGTGCCACATACTGGCAGGGTCAAGGCGCACAGATTAGTGATCGTGTTTCTGCATTGTTGAAAGAGGCTGCCAAGCTAGCAGCCTAATTAGGTACTGCAGCCTGTGAGTAGCGCCCAAAATAGTCCGGAAACACTGGTTGTAGGCCGTATAACAACAGTGTTTGGTGTACGCGGATGGGTAAAAGTGTTCTCGTATACAGAACAGATAGAAACATTGTTCGATTACCAGCCCTGGTGGATAGACAGTGCAACCGGCCCGCAGCAGATTGTTGTCGATGATTGGAAGCGCCATGCCGATGGTCTGGTAGTGCATATTAAAGGTGTAGACGATAGAGATATTGCCCGCGCCTGGTGTAATCAGGACATCTGCGTTGATAAAAGCCAGCTTCCCGAATTAAATCGCGAAGAGTTCTATTGGCATCAGCTAGAAGGTCTTGCAGTCGTTAGCCACTTTGAAGACCGAAAGATACGGCTTGGTGTGGTGAAGTCTCTTTTAGAGACCGGTGCTAACGATGTGCTGGTGATCGCAGGAGATACAGACAGTATTGATAGGGAAGAGCGGTTAATCCCCTATGTTGATCAGTTTGTTACCAAGATCGATATGGCCACTCAAACAATCGATGTGATCTGGGATCCAGAGTTCTAAGCGTCAGTTCGGGCCACAGTTAGGCAACAGAGGTGGAATGAATGAAGATTGCATTGATTACCCTGTTTCCGGAAATGTTTGCAGCGGTAACCGACTACGGCATAAGTAGCCGGGCTGTGAAAGAAGGGTTGCTGCAAATAGCCAGTTACAATCCAAGAGATTTTACCGAAGACCGTCATCAGACGGTTGATGCCAGACCCTACGGGGGTGGCCCAGGTATGGTGATGATGATTGAACCTCTGCGCAGGGCGATATCAGCTGCCAGAGAATGGACAGATGAAAACCCATTGGTGGTGTATTTATCCCCCCAGGGCAAGGTGTTAAACCAGGTAGCAGTAAATGGATTCGCCTCACAGCAATCGTTGATTTTGATTGCCGGTCGCTACGAAGGTATCGACGAAAGATTGATTCAGATGGAAGTCGATGAGGAATGGTCCATAGGTGACTATGTTCTCAGTGGTGGAGAACTTCCAGCAATGGTGCTGATTGACGCACTGATACGCCAGATACCCGGAGCATTGGGCCATCAGGACTCAGCAGATCAGGATTCATTTGCCAATGGCCTGTTGGACTGCCCGCACTACACGCGGCCAGAGCAACAAGATGGGCAGCATGTGCCAGAGGTTTTACTCTCTGGAGACCACGAGAAAATAAGACGTTGGCGTTTGCAGCAGTCATTAGTGCGAACCCAGCAACGAAGACCAGATATACTGGACCGCCTGGAACTCAATAAAGAGCAACAGGCATTACTCAAGGAAGTGAGTGCTGCGCTGGCAGATGATAAGCAAGGATAATTTATCCTCTCTGTACAGAGCTCTAAATCAGGTGGCAGTGCCACCAACCAATGAAAATTGAGGAGCAAGAAATGTCTAACAAAGTATCTATTATCGCTGCACTTGAAAAAGAGCAGATGAGTAAAGAAATCCCTGATTTCAGCCCCGGTGACACAGTGGTTGTGCAGGTTAAGGTAAAAGAGGGCACTCGTGAGCGTCTTCAGGCCTTTGAAGGTGTGGTTCTGGCCAAGCGCAACCGCCAACTGAACTCTGCATTCACTGTACGCAAAATATCCAATGGTATTGGCGTAGAGCGTACCTTCCAAACTTATAGCCCATTAGTTGATAGCATTGAAGTTAAACGTCGCGGTGCTGTTCGTCGTGCCAAGCTGTACTACTTGCGCGAGCGTTCAGGTCGATCTGCACGTATCAAAGAGAAGCTGGGCTAAGCAACCATAGGTTGTTCATTTAGTATTGAAAAAGGCGACCCAATGGGTCGCCTTTTTTATTGCCTGCTGTTTTCATAGCTGATGGCTCTTGTCTCCTTTTTTAAACTCGAATGGCTTCCCAGCTTCAGCTAATTGCTACTGTCAGCTACATTTCGTGGATACCTATACTTGGGCACTGTTAGAATTAGGCGTTTCCGCAAGGCTTTCTGACTAAAAGGTCTATTAGATAGGCCTATCTAATAGTTTGAGCCACGCGTAATATATGTCTTTATGAATTGGTGGAAGTCAGCCTATTGTTTGTTGCTAGATAAAGGGGCAAACTAGTATTTCATCGGGCAGGAACTGCTTGTATGTATCTCCCATACGGAAGTGAACACAAGGAATGAAACATGCACGTTCTCATCGTAGATGATCATGCTTTCGTTTGTGTTGGTCTAAAAGCGACACTGAGCGAAGAGTTTGACAACATTGAAGTTACCACCACTGACCACGGTGACACTGCTTTAACTATTCTTTCCCAAAACACTATTGATCTTGCGATCGTCGATCTTTTTATGCCCGGCGGAGCAGGTGGTTTTAATTTTATTGAGATGCTCTGTGAGAGCTATCCGAAACTTCCCATAATAGTGCTGTCTGCGTCAGAAAACCCTGCTCATATTCGCAAATGTCTCGACTTTGGTGCCGCAGGATTTGTTACTAAATCAGCACCTAAAGATGCGCTGTTTGAAGCGATATCTATGGCCTTGAAGGGGGAGCGATATGTTCCTGCATCTCTTGTGGAATCAATGCCAGAAGTTGCTAGAGTCATGGATGAAGTTGATTCTGGTGCTGATATTGAAATTATTGCCGGCCTCGTAACTCAGCGGCAGATGGATATTTTACTCTGTATTACTCAGGGAAGATCTAATAAACAAATTGCTCGTGAACTCGATCTTTCAGAGAACACAGTAAAAGTTCATGTCAGTGCTATGTTAAGAGCGCTGGGTTTAAGTAATCGCACTCAGGCTGGTATTTTGGGGCAAAAATTAGGCTTATCTGAGACATCTGAATCTAATAGATAGCCTCATACGAAATATTGAAAAATGATTTAAAAAGGTAAAAGATGGTCTTCAAAATTATAAAAAAAAATACCCCTCTATTGCTTTGTCCAGCGGCGCTGGTGATATCTGCAGTTGCCCTAGGAGATTCTATGGTAACGGAGGGCGATCTGTTGGTAGATATTCAGCGGGTCAACAGTGTTACTCATATGGATCAGACTCTGCCAGAGACACCAGCCTCGGTGACCATTATTGATCGGCGCATGATAGATGCCTCTCCAGCAGTGGATGTGGTCGATTTACTGCGTATGGTGCCAGGTTTACAGACCTATTTCGTCAATGCCAACCGCCCCGGGGTAACCTATCATACATTGGGCAATAGCTATCCCCGACGACTGGAGGTAAAAGTTGACGGACGCTCCGTCTATGAATCGCTATTCTCATCGGTGGAATGGACTACATTGGGTGTCGATCTAGCTGATATCGATCATATTGAAGTCGTTCGCGGAGCCAATGCCCCTGCGGATGGCAGTAATGCTTTCTTGGCGTCTATAAACATTATTACTCGCTCTCCACTTATTGATAGTGGTTGGAATCTCCGCGGTGAGGGTGGCAGTAATAGCATCCGCAATGGTTCATTAAGTTACGCTGGAGCAGCGGAGGAACTAAATTACCGCGCTAGACTGAGCTATAGAAGTAATGAAGGATTCGATAATTTTGACAATTTAATCCTCGATGATGGCGCAGAGACGATTACCCTATCGTTTAAAGGGCTGTGGACCCCCTCTGCTAGTGATAGTCTGGAATTAAAATTTGGGGTCAGTGACAGTGATATAGGGGTTGGCAAAAGAGATTCAATTCCGCGTAAATTAGACTATCAATACCAGCATTTACAGTGGGACCACTTAACTGAAAAAGGCAATAAATACCAATTTATCGCCTATCATAATTTATTAGAGATTACGGATTACGATGAACCACTCGGTTTTCATAAGGCGCTAGCGGAACTGCCTGATAGCCCATCCAAAACTGCACTTTTACAGCTTCCGGACAAGCTGATTATCGATGGTGAGAGCAACGGTGAGTCTGAGAGATGGGATACAGAATTCAGAACGCTATTTAATCAATGGGATGACTTTCGAGCTGTGACGGGTATTGGGTTAAGATTCGACCGTGTAAAGAGTGAAGATTTTTTTGATTCCCAGGACGGTATTTCCAAAACTTCTTTTCGAGCCTATGCCAATTTTCAGTGGACTGCAAGCGATCGCAATGTGCTTAATGGAGGGGTTATTCGTGAACATGATGACTCAGAAACATTCAGCTCCTTCCGTGTCGCGAGTAACTTCCAGTTGGCAGATAACCAAACGTTAAGGTTGGCATTTAATCGTGGTTATCGTGCGCCAACGCTTCTTGAGAGTAATCAGACAACCTATATTCGCTATAACGAAGACATGATTCTAGACGGCAGTATTGTTTCTGATCCAGATATTAACCCTGAACAGCTAACGAGTACGGAAATTGGTTATATGGGCTCATTTTTAAATGCTAGTTTGTCCATCGATTTGCGGATTTTCAATGAAAAACTACGGGATGTTATTGGTGAGCGTCGAGAGCAGTATGCGGATCTCGATGGGCAAATCAATATACGTGACAACACTGAAAGCATCGACGTTCAGGGTGCTGAGTGGCAGGCACAGTATCGACCCAATAATAACTTTCTAGTGAATGCAAGCTATAGCTATGTGAAATCTAATGGTGAGCGGCTGTGGCGGAGTACCCCTTACGTTGAATATCGGAGTTTAGAAGATAATTCGCCGGGGCACAGTGCTGGATTGCTGGTGAATTATACAACCGACGATAGATTGAGTCTGAGTACCATGATTAATTATCAGTCAGGAATGAGACATCCGCAGGGCTCTGTACTGGATAATTATACCCGCGTTGACCTGAAGGCTGCTAAAAAATTCGACTTAAATAACACCGATATGGAGGTCTCTTTCACTGTGCAAAATGCAGGGTCTGATTATTTTGAGTTTTATGAAATTAATGCCTTTAAGACGCGGTATATTTTTGGTTTTGAGATAGGTTTTCCGTAAGCAATGAAATTCATCAACTACCTAAATATTGTACTTGGTCGCTTCTAAAATGTTGTATGCAGCGATCCTCTCTAAGTTTCAATGCTTGATCAAAACTCAGGCTTTAGTGGTCGTTTTGTTTTTTTTAACCATACCTATAGTTAGCGCTACGCCTAATGATACCAAGCAAAGTCGGGTCCTATTTGTTATCAGTAAGCAGGCCGCTGTTTATAGTGATCTCACCAAATTGGTACAGCGCAATTTGCATGGCCAAGCAGAGACTGTCTATCAATTTGTTACCGATGTAGAAAGAAATTTTGCGAGTCGTAATCTAAATTTTAAACCAGATCTTATCGTGACTGTAGGAGCTATTGCCTCTGAAACTGTGATGAAATCGAAACCGGCACAGCCAGTGCTCTCAGTCTTAATAACCGATAGCGCCTTTAATTTACTGACCAAAAAATATTATGGCTCTAATGCGCAAGCATACGCGGCTAGAGTCTCTGCTATCTGTCTCGATCAACCCTTCCAGCGGAGTATCAAATTGGCAAAATTGATACTGCCCGAGGCGAAAATTGCCGGGGTAATGACTGGGCCTTCATCTAAGCAAAGACAATATGATTTGTCTCAGTCTTTAACAGACGCTAGCCTGGTGCCGAATATAGTTAATATAGGATTGGAGGATAATCCAGTCCATATACTGGGTCCGATAATCAAAAGCAGTGATGTTTTTATACCGGTGCCGGACAATCGGTTAGTTAATATTGCCACCGCAAAGTGGATTTTGCAGCTTAGCTATAGATACAAAGTTCCGGTGATTGTCTACTCAAAAACCTATCTGGAAGCTGGTGCACTTGCCGCTATTTATTCTTCAGTTGAAAACATCGCTCAGCAAACAGCTGAATTTATTGATAGTAGATCTAACGGTGATAACGGTGGTTCTCATGCTGCTGCCTATTTCTCTATTAGGTTCAATTCTTCAGTGGCCACTAATTTGAATATCGATTTAGAAAACGAGCAATTCTATCGCGCAGCCCTAGAGGCTGACTAGTAATGAGACATAATCGAAAATTAGCAAATATCCATGCTCGGCTCCTACTGACGACATTGATACCACTCACCTTATTAAGTGTGGTCTTGGGTTGGTACATAATTACCAGTCAGCGAACGGTGTTACTCAGTAATCTACAGGAGACAGGACTGATAGCTGCAAATCAAACGGCCTCTAATGCAGAGTTTGCCTTATTCTCTGGCAACAAGGCTATGCTTGAAACATTGGGCTACTCGGTTCTCGATATTCCATCGGTATCTGGCATTATCTTTTACAATGAGATTGATAAAAGTACGGTTCGCATCGGCGGAGTGAGTTTATCAGCTCAGCGTATACCTGATGCATTGGATTCAGGTCTGCCATTTTATACTGGTGATCACTGGTATTTTTACGCCCCTATCACAATAAATGATATCCCAATAATGGATTATGACGAGTTCGGTCAGCCCGAGGCCGAATCCTTGGGTTGGGTGATTGTGGAACTAACGGATAAGATATTGCTACAAGAACAGCGAGAGGCAATTTTTGGTGCTCTGGTTGTTACTACCTTGAGTTTATTAATCGCCGCATGGCTGTCGATGCGAATTGGTCGCAGTATTTCGCGGCCAGTAGAGAGTTTGACTGAGACTGTTGAGCTTATGGAGGCTGGTGGGCTTGATTCGCTAGCGGCAGAAGATGGCCCAATGGAAGTTCGCAAGCTAGCCCATGGTATTAACCAGCTTGCGATCAGTGTCAGGGAGTCCAATGTGCGCATGCAAAGTGAAATAGCACGTGCCACGGCACAGTTGCAGATCACACTGATAGAACTTGAAGAGGCCATGGAGGCTCAGGATCAGTTTTTGGCTAGGATGAGCCATGAATTGCGTACCCCATTAACGGCTGTGATCGGGTTTTCTAAGCTGCTTGCTAAAGAGGAGGACCCTGATAAACGGCAGGAGCATCTGCGAGTAATTGATATTTCTTCAACCATGTTACTCACCATGATTGATGATATCTTGGAGTTCTCCAAAGCCCATTTGGGTGGCTTTACTCTGGAAACAATAAACTTTGATATGGATCAATGGTTTACTGACTTAGTCGCTATTCATCGCCCTCGCGCGGACGAAAAAAATCTCTCGATAACCTGCAATATTGCCGATGATGTGCCGAGGCAGCTGAGTGGCGACCCTGTGCGCTTAGCGCAGATTGTTAGTAATCTGGTTAGTAACGCGATTAAGTTTACTGATAGCGGGTTTGTCGTAGTTGATATTAAGTGTCAACCGAGTGATGGTTACCATGTAGTTCTCGATTGTGCCGTATCAGATTCTGGTAAAGGCATAGCGCCAGACAAAATAGCTGTTTTGTTTGACCCCTTTGCTCAAGAAGATACGTCGATTAATCGTCGCTTCGGCGGCACTGGTCTAGGCCTCTCAATAAGCAAGCGCCTAGTTCAGACTATGGGTGGTGACATCAAAATCGAGAGCGAAATAGGCAGAGGCACTGTGGTTAGCTTTACCTGCCGACTTCTTGAAGTAAATGCCTTATCGCCGATAGAAAATGGTCATGGGACGCTTGCTGAGAAAGTGCTTTCTGGATTAACTATTTTATTGGCGGAAGATAACCCCTTTAATCAGAAATTAATTATCAAGCTGCTGCGCGGCTATGGTGCTGATTGTCTGTTAGCTAATAACGGTCTTGAAGCGATTGAGATTGCAGGTGATCTCCATGTGGATGCGGTGCTCATGGATATTCATATGCCTGTTATCGATGGTGTCACTGCCTGTGAGACGATTATGCAGCAGTCTGGCGAAAGCCCGCCAATCATTGGCTTAACCGCTGATATAACACCTATGGAGCAACAGCGCATGCTGACTGCAGGTGCTGTCAGTATTCAATCCAAGCCAGTGGACGAAGTAAAGCTGGTTAATAGTATTCTCAGTTCTCTAAATGACGTGAATGAAATCAGCGAAAACTTTGGGGGGGGGCTCTTAGCTTCAGTGGTACCTGTCGAAGAGCTAAAGGCGGCACTGTATGAGAATCTTGATAAATTGGATTTGCAGTTGCGATCAGGAGAAAATAGTAGCCAGCGCCAAATTATCCATGACCTTATGGGGCTCAGTGGGCTCTATGGTATGACTGAGCTGAGAGAACAGGTGCTAGAGTTTAGAGCGGCCTATGGCGGGTTAGGTGCAGAAGAGAATATTGAGAAAGTGCAGCGTATCCGTCAACATATTGAAGACTACCTAGTGCCAGATTCTAGTCAGAGCTGATGTGCATTAGGATTGGTATAACAACTAATACTTTAGTATTAACTCGTCAGTGTAGTTTCTTTTGACTCCATACTATCTTACCTTGACCGGCAAGTTGACTCCTTGGCATGATGCCGTAACAGGGACTTTGCTGGTAAAAATACACACACCTACACTGCTGTAAGAAAGTTAGTACTGAGACAGTTTATAGAGAGCGGTTGACAGGGAGTTGACTTCAAAGGACAAATGCTCGCTCAGTTACTTTGTTTTCGTTTGCTACCAGTTGTGCAGTACAGACGACTAGGACGTTGTGCGCCACGGACGGTGCGGGTCAACCCTTCTTTATGGGCAACAGCACCATAGATATCACGGTTCAGCGCTAGATTTTAATATTATTCCATCCAGTTTTATTTAAGCCTCGTTTATTCGAGGCTTTTTTATGTCTGTTTAAACCGTTGTCTAGTGATTATTTAGCTTCCTAGCCATATGGCAGGGCTCGTAACCTTTTACGCGAATTTCTTTTACTCACCGTCATATAAGACATAGACTACCGATCGTAAGCAGTTAATTATTTATCAGGCGCTCAGCCAAGAACAAATTATGTCTAAAAAAAGTAAAAACTCTGATCCATTCGCTTCTCGAGAAGCGGCCAACTATGATCGTCCGGTCCCCAGTCGTGAATTCGTTCTCGATTACCTGCGCGAAAGTGCTGGCCCTGTAACCCATGAAGAAATCTGTGTCGCCCTCAATCTCAATGATGAAGAGCAGATTGAGGCAATGCGCCGACGCTTGCGTGCCATGGAGCGCGATGGTCAGGTGGCGCGCAATCGTCGCGGTGGTTACGGGACTTTGGATAAGCTTAATTTAATTAAAGGTCGAGTGATTGGTCATCCCGAAGGTTACGGGTTTGTGCATCCGGTGGACTCTGATGGTCAGGATATTTATCTTTCCAGTTCGCAAATGCGCCGTGTATTTGACGGAGATATCGTATTGGTACGAATTGCCGGTTGGGATCGACGTGGTCGACCAGAAGGTAGTCTTGTAGATGTGGTTGAGCGTAATACAGTACAGGTTGTTGGGCGCTATTTCCGTGAGAGTGGGATTAACTTTGTGCGGGCAGATAATCCACGTATTAGTCAGGATATCCTTATTCCTGCTGATAGACAGGGTGAGGCTAAGACAGGCCAGATAGTGGTAGTGGATATTATTGAGCCGCCTTCGCGCAATAGTCTGCCCGTAGGGCATATCACAGAAGTATTGGGCGAGCACCTAGATCCTGGATTAGAAGTTGAAATGTCCATTCGCAACTACGGTATTCCCCATGTATGGAATGATGAGGTTGTTATCGAGACTGACGCAATCCCTGATGAGGTTCAGGATCCTGAGTTTCGCGTTGATTTAAGAAAAACACCTTTAATCACAATTGATGGAGAAGATGCTCGAGACTTTGATGATGCGGTGTACTGTTATCCCAAACCTCGCGGTGGCTGGACTCTGACGGTCGCTATTGCCGATGTTTCCCACTACGTTGGCCCTGGCTCGGCTCTGGATAAAGAAGCCTTTGAGCGTGGTAATTCAGTGTACTTCCCCAATCATGTGGTGCCCATGCTGCCGGAGAAACTTTCCAATGGGCTCTGCTCTTTAAATCCAGCTGAAGATCGTCTCTGTATGGTCTGTGAGATGCAAGTCAGCGCTGAGGGTGATATCACTCGCTACCAGTTTTCTGAGGCAGTTATGCATTCCCATGCGCGTATGACCTATACCCAGGTGGCGCATATTATTGCCGAGAAGGATAAAGGTAATGACTCAGGTATCCGTAAGCAATTTGCATCAATTCTGCCCCAGGTCGATGCATTGCATGATATGTATAAAGTGCTTCATCGTCGTCGTGCTAAGCGCGGTGCAATTGATTTCGATACCAAAGAAACTCGTATCCTGTTTGATGGACAGCGCAAGATTAGTCAAATTATTCCCGTTGACCGCACTGAGGCCCATCGCCTGATTGAAGAGTGCATGCTGTGCGCCAATGTTTGTTCGGCAGAGTTTTTAGAGAAAGTGAAAATTCCCGCGTTGTATCGAGTTCATGAGGGCCCCAGCGAAGAGCGGCTGTCATCGGTACGCGATTTTCTAGGAGAGTTGGGTATAGGGCTTGGTGGTGGTGACGATCCGCAACCGGAGGACTATCAGCGAGTATTGCGCTCGGTCAAAGGCCGTGATGATGCCACGGTCATTCAGACCGTTATGCTGCGCTCCATGAGTCAGGCAGTTTATCAGCCAGAAAACTTAGGCCACTTTGGATTGGCATTTGAAGCTTACACTCACTTTACGTCACCCATTCGTCGCTATGCCGATTTGTTGGTTCATCGGGCGATTCGTAGCCTGATAAGAAGCAAGAAGAAAATCTCCCATGTTCAGCGTGTCGAAGGAGCAGGCATATTAGCAGCGCAGACTATATACCCCTATGAAACTGAGCGTTTAGATAATGTTGGTGAGCATCTGTCGGTTACAGAGCGGCGCGCTGATGAGGCCACTCGTGATGTTGTAAATTGGTTGAAGTGTGAATACCTGATGGACAGGGTGGGCGAGCAGTATACCGGTGTGGTCAGCGCTGTTACTGGTTTTGGTCTGTTCGTTATGCTCGATGATCTCTATGTCGAGGGGTTGATTCATGTTACCGGCCTGCCAAAAGACTATTACTACCATGAGGCTTCCCAGCATCGTATGGTCGGCGAACGCACTGGCCGGATATTCCGTTTGGGGCAAAAGCTTAGTGTGAAAGTGGTCCGCGTTAATCTGGAAGAACGCAAAATTGATTTTGAATTGGTTGAAACAGGCAAGGCTGAAACCAATGGCGGTGACAACGCAAAGAGCCCGAGAAAGATTAAGGCTTCTCCCGCTGCCAAAGAGATGGCTGCAGAGCACGAGAGAAAACGCAAGAGTCGAGGTAAGCAGAGCAAGAAGACCGCAGCGGCAGGCAAGAAAAAGGTTGGCGCCAAGAAGCGTAAGCCAGGCCTAAGCAAAACCAGAGCGGGCTCAAGCAATGGCGCAACGGCGAAAAAAGGGGCTGGTAAAAAGAAAAATCCGCGATCTAAACAGTAGAGGTTGGCAAATTTACGCGCGATGCAATAGAGGCCGGGGCTAATTTTTTACTTAAGATACTGAGGCAAAATTCTATTCAGCACTTCCGCTATGTGGCTTAAAAATAACGTACCCATACTACTTTTATAAAAATTAGGGTCGCTATTACCCACGGCCAAAATTCCATAGAGATTGTTAAAGTGTAGCGGCACAGCGGCCACCGAACCCACCTGTAAGCCTTTTTCGCCAAATAGGAATGTCATCTCATCTTCGCGCAATACTCCGCACACAGCGCGATTAGAGCTGAGTAGCGTGCCAACCTTCTCGTTAGCTTTTTCTATACTGGCAGTTCGTGCCATCGTCGATGGAAGCTGCTTTTCATCTCCGAGTAATACCAGACTGTAAAAATCGATCGCAAAGTCTCTGCCGAGGCTGTCATAGACTGTCTCAACCAGCGCGGGAAGATTCTTCACTTCCAGCAGGTCAAGCACAAGGCGTTTCGTTTTTTCAAATAGCAGATCATTGTCATGAGCAGTTTCAAGCATATTGTCCAGACGATTGCGCATTTCCTTGTTGCGATCGCGCATTACACCCACTTGACGTTCAACCAGAGATACAGCATTACCTGCGTTATGGGGCAGGATAAGGCTTTCGAGAATATCCGGATTCTTATCGAGAAAGGTTGGATTGTCCTGCAAGAAATCTCGCACTAACTGCTCTGTTGTATCAATCTGCTTTTCTTCACTCATATTCTTATACGTCCATGGAAAACGGTAACGGCAGGTCCAGTCATGATTAACGGCTGACCCTCTCCCTGCCATTCAATAGTTAAATCGCCACCAGTCAGGTGAATAGTTACAGATGAGTCTACCAGTTCCTGCTGCATAGCTGCCACTGCTGCGGCGCAGGCACCAGAGCCACAGGCTTGAGTTTCACCGGCACCGCGCTCAAATACCCTCAGGTTAATCTGCTGGCGATTCAGTATCTGCATAAAGCCTGCATTGACCCTATTTGGAAATCGCTCATGGCATTCCAGCTGCGGCCCCAATTCTTTAACTGGCGCAGTCTGCACATCATCAACCCGCAAGACCGCATGTGGATTGCCCATTGAGATGGCAGCGATTTGATAATCGCTGTCCGCAATATCAATGTCGTAGAGACTAGCCGGCTGATCTGCCTGAAAGGGAATATCCGCCGGTGCTAATACGGGAACACCCATATCCACCGACACTGAATGGTCGGCATTAATTCGCAGCTCCATGAATCGGTTCATGGTTTTTACCCGAATCGCGCTTTTGCTAGTGAGACGGCGATCTTTCACAAAGCGCGCCAGGCAGCGTGCGCCATTACCGCATTGTTCAACTTCGCCGCCATCTTGGTTAAAGATTCGGTAATTAAAATCAATGTTTGGGTCGGAGGGCGGTTCCACTACCAAAATTTGGTCACATCCAATACCCAGAGTACGATTTGCCAAACGTCGAGCCATCGACGCAGTTACACGCACATTTTGGGTCACGGCATCAATAACAACAAAGTCGTTACCCAAGCCATGCATTTTGGTGAATTTCATCAACATATTATTGAAGCCGTTACTGACTGGGTAGAAGCTGCTCGCCTCTAACCAGATCCTCAATTGTCTCTCGGGCACGCACCAGATATGTCTGATCGCCATCGACCATAATTTCTGCCGCGCGAGGTCGAGTATTGTAATTCGAGCTCATCACAAATCCGTAAGCACCGGCGGAGAAAACACATAGGCAGTCACCTTCGGTAATCGCCAGCGGCCTATCTTTGCCTAAAAAATCTCCAGTTTCACAGACAGGTCCAACGACATCGTAGGTTTTTGTTTCAACATCGCTGTCAGTGACCGGTTGAATGTCCATCCAGGCTTTATAGAGCGCTGGGCGGAGCATATCGTTCATAGCCGCATCAACAATGGCAAAGTTCTTCTCGCCATTACTCTTTAAATACTCGACCTGGGTTAGCAGAACGCCGGCATTCGCGGTAATTGAACGACCCGGTTCCAGCACCAGGGTTTCGTGGCGTCCCTCAAGTTGGGGTAAAAGTGCCGCCAGGTACTCTGCCGCTGATGGAGCAACCTCGTCTTGATAGCGCACACCCAGACCGCCGCCGATATCTATATGCTGCAGATGGATACCTAACTCAGATAACTGATCCACCAAGACGAGTAATCTGTCCATTGCATCAACAAACGGCTGGATCTCAGTAAGCTGTGAGCCAATATGGCAGTCCACACCGACTACGGAAATATTCGCCATGGCGGCTGCACGCTGATAGACATCTGGGGCTAAATTAATATCAATCCCAAATTTATTTTCTTTTAAGCCGGTTGAGATATAGGGGTGTGTTTTGGCATCCACATCAGGATTGACGCGCAGCGATACTGCGGCACTGACACCCAGCTCAGCCGCAGTGTGATTAAGTACCTTAAGCTCCGCTTCAGACTCAACATTAAAACAGTGGATGCCAATTTGTAATGCGCGACGCATATCATTGGCCGTTTTGGCAACACCAGAGTAAACGACTTTGGCAGGGTCGCCACCAGCCAGAAGTACTCGCTCAAGTTCACCCAGCGAAACAATATCAAAGCCCGCTCCCAAGTTCGCCAACGTCTGTAAAACAGCAATATTGGAATTGGACTTAACGGCGTAGCAAATCAGATGATCACGCTCTTTAAGAGCAGACTGATAGGCACTAAAACTCGCGCTAATGGCCTCTTTGCTGTAGACATAGCACGGTGTGCTAAATTCATTGGCAATGTCGGCGAGCGCGATATCTTCGATAAATAAGCGCTGGTTTCGAGTGGAAATAGTACTGTGCATATTAGGATTCTGTATTTTCAGTTATGTTGCCCTGCGTCATGGGGACATCTTCAGGCAGATATAAGTCGCCGGTATTGCCACAACCTGCAAGACCGACTAGCAGCGCAGCAATAAACAGGGCCTTCGAGAGAACAAGTTTAGATAACATATTAACTCACTTTAAAAACATGTAAGTATAGCGGCACTGGCAGATTACGCCCAAACAATTATACTGCTCGACATAAACTTGCGGCTACTACCTGTGGCTATTAAACGGCGTCATCAATGGTCCATCGGTCCATTACTTAAGAAGGCCCACCATGAACGAAGCAGAATTTAATCAAATTGCCGACGAGCTGATGTTTTCCATTGAAGAGAGCATTGATGACAGTGGTGCCGATATTGACTATGAAAACAGTGCCGGGATGCTAACCATAACCTGCGACACCAATGGCTCGCAGATTATCCTGTCACGCCAGCCCTCAATGGGCGAAATATGGCTGGCAGCGCGCTCGGGCGGATTTCATTTTAAGCTGGATTTAGGGCAGTGGAAAAACACAGTAAATGGAGAGCTGCTATCGACCATGCTTGCAGATGCCTGCTTGGCACAGTCGACAGAGATAGTCACCTTCGATTTCTAACGAGTCGCCAGCAAAGCTAAGGCTCTTGCAGCAGCAGTTTTAACCTGAGCTGGTGCGGTGCCACCCATATGATTACGGGCGGCAACAGAACCCTCAAGCGTTAGAACATCAAACACATCCGCGCTAATTTGATCGGAGAACTGCTGTAATTCCTCAAGACTCATCTCCGACAAATCTTTATTCTCGGCTACACCATAGGCAACTGATTTGCCGACAATCTCATGAGAGTCTCGGAACGCGATGCCCTTGCCCACAAGATAGTCGGCGAGGTCAGTGGCGGTAGAAAAGCCTCTTCGCGCCGCTTCATACATAGACGCTTTATTGCTCTGGATTGCTGGGATCATATCGCCAAAGGCACGCAAACAGTCACGCACAGTATCGACCGTGTCAAACAGAGGCTCCTTGTCTTCCTGATTATCTTTGTTATAGGCCAGAGGCTGAGACTTCATTAGGGTCAGTAGTGAAATCAAATGACCAGTAACTCGACCGGTTTTACCGCGCACCAGTTCTGGCACGTCAGGGTTTTTCTTCTGCGGCATAATGGAAGAACCGGTGCAAAAGCGGTCGGGCAGATCAATAAATTGAAACTGTGCCGAAGTCCAGAGTACGAGCTCTTCTGACATGCGTGACATATGGGTCATAAGCATGCTGGCAAAGGCGCAGAACTCAATGGCAAAGTCACGGTCACTCACCGAATCCAGACTGTTTTCTGTGGGTTTATCAAAGCCCATTTCAGTTGCCGTGTACTCACGATTAATCGGGTAAGTAGTACCCGCTAGCGCGGCTGCGCCCAATGGACTCTGATTTAGCCGCGCACGACAGTCACAGAGGCGGCCAAAGTCGCGCTCGAGCATTTCATTCCAAGCCAATAAATGATGGCCAAATGTCACTGGTTGTGCCGTCTGCAAATGGGTAAAGCCCGGCATGATGGTCTCAGATTCGGCTGCTGCAAGCTTAATCATTCCCTGCTGTAACTTGGTAAATAGCGGTTTTATCTCATCAATTTGATCACGCAGCCAAAGACGGATATCGGTTGCCACCTGGTCATTTCTTGAGCGTCCAGTATGCAGTTTTTTGCCCACATTACCGATACGGGCGGTCAAGGCCGCTTCGATGTTCATATGCACATCTTCAAGGGTTACAGACCATTCAAAGGTGCCATTCTCTATTTCAGTGGCAATGTCTTGCAGACCGCTGATAATTTGATCGCGCTCATCAGTGTTGAGCACAGCAGCCTGAGTAAGCATTTTTGCGTGGGCAATTGAACCCTGAATATCTTGGCGATAGAGGCGCTGGTCAAAATTCACAGATGCAGTAAACCGTGCGACAAATTCATCCACTGGCTCATTAAAACGACCGCCCCAGGCTTGATTGGCCTGTTTGGCTTGCACTTGTTCAGTTTTGGTTTTGTCAGAATTACTCATCGACGTCAGGTTCCAGTTGTTTAAATGCGGATAGATTATAGCTAATCATTGACCTCAGCAGGTAAAACTTAATGTTTCGGTAAGTAATTTGGGTATGATAACCTCAGTCGCGCACAACCAGTGGAGGGTTGAATATGATCAAGGTCCTGATCGTCGATAACGAGTTGCTGGCAGGGGTTCGCATAGAACGTTTGCTGGCGGCGATGCAAAATATAATTTTTGTCGGTCAAGCGGCCAGCGGGACAAAAGCAGTGGCCATGGTTGCTGCGCAAACCCCAGATATTATTCTGATGAAAACACCTATGCTTGATATGGATAGGACCGCATTTCCGCAGTTTTTCAATCGAGCCGATTCCAATCCTGTCGTTGTATTTTGCCCGACTCTGGATCAATTTGATTCTCGTCAGAAAAAAGATACCTTAATTGACGCCATATTGAATGCCTGTAAAGACGTGCATAGCCGGCGCAGGGCAATGGTTGCAGGTGCTCGCTCACATCTTTATGTCTATTCTTACCAAAGCATCGATTCTGTCTCCGTTGAGCAGATCCGTTTGCTTAAAGCAGATCAAAAGTATGTCAGGGCCTATACCGCGGATGCTGACTACACGATCAACGAAACACTTAAAGGCCTGGAGCAGGAATTTGCCCATCTATTTGTCAGAATTCATCGCAATGCTCTAGTCGCAAAAGATACTATTCAGAGTATCAGGCGCGATGATGGGCGCAAACTGGCTATTCTTAAAGATATTGAGATCCAACCGGAGATTAGTCGCCGCCTTGAGCCAAAATTGCGTAAATTAACCTCGCAACTCTGACAACAGCCTATAAATCGTCGATAATAGGCTTCTTAAAATTAACACAGGTTACCTTCGTGTCTCGTACTCTTCGAATTGCTACGCGTAAAAGCCCTTTGGCACTTTGGCAGGCAGAATTTGTGAAAGCACAGTTGCTTAAATACCATGCAGATCTTGATGTCGAGTTGGTTGCTATGACGACCAAAGGCGATATCCTTTTGGATACGCCTCTGGCCAAGATTGGCGGCAAGGGTTTATTTGTAAAAGAGCTTGAGGTTGCCATGCTGGATGGTAGGGCCGACATAGCCGTGCATTCAATGAAAGATGTACCCATGGAATTCCCTTCTGGCCTTGATTTAGCGGTTATCTGTGAGCGTGAAAATCCTCTGGATGCCTTTGTGTCCAATGACTATAAAAGCCTCGAGGAGTTACCCGATGGCGCGATTGTGGGTACCTCCAGTCTGCGTCGCCAATGTCAGGTGCGCGCCCATTTTCCAAATCTACAAATTAAAGAGCTACGAGGTAATGTTAATACCAGACTAGCCAAGTTAGATGCGGGTGAATATCAGGCCATTATTTTGGCCAGCGCCGGGCTAATTCGTCTGGGCATGAATGACCGAATTGCTTGTGCACTAGACTCTAGCCTGTCGCTCCCAGCCGGTGGTCAGGGTGCCGTGGGTATTGAATGTCGAACCGAAGATACAGCGACCCGCGAACTGTTAGCCCCGTTGCACAATACTGATACGGCGAGCTGTGTTATTGCAGAGCGAGCCGTAAACCGCCACTTACAGGGTGGCTGTCAGGTGCCTATCGCCTGTTTTGCTGAGCTTGATGCCAGTGGCCAAACACTGGGTCTGCGTGGTTTGGTGGGCAGTATTGATGGCGCAACCCTATTGCGTGCCGAATTACAGGGCCCGCGAGGTAACGCAGAGGCCTTGGGTGTTGAATTGGCGGAGCAGTTATTGGCCCAGGGGGCTGGAGAGATACTGGCTGAGGTTTATGGCAGCTAGTAGCCTTGCCAATAAGCGTATTCTTGTTGTTCGCCCACTGCGCGAGCAGGATGCCTTTTTGGCTTTACTCGAGCAGTCGGGTGCGGCAGTTACCTACACGCCGGTAATGCACATTGAACCTGTTACTGAAACTCAGCCGATTGAAAATCTTATTCTAGAATTTGCTCAGTTTGATATGGCAATTTTTATCAGCGCCAATGCTGCGGAAATAGCATTGCAGTGGTTGGACCAGTATTGGCCTATGTTACCCGTTGACCTTGAGCTATTTGCTGTGGGTCAGCAAACTGCACAGATACTGACGCAATATGGTTGTCAGGTCACCTGTCCGCAAACTCAGCAGAATACGGAAGGTCTTTTAGAGCTTGCGCAGCTAAATAGTTTGGCTGGCAAGTCATTGGTTATTTTCCGTGGCGGCGGTGGCCGCCAGACGTTGGGCGATACCCTGCAACAGCGCGGCGCTAACGTTACCTATTGCGAACTATATAATCGCGTGATCCAGCCAGATAAGTTGCTGCTTGCTCAGCGTCAGGCACAGGATATTGATTGTTTGATTGTCCATAGCGGCGAGCTGTTGCGCGCTATGGCTGAGCCTGCAGATGCATCCATGCCTGTAGTGGTACCCAGTGAGCGCGTTGCAGATATGGCGCAACAGCTGGGTTATCAGACTATAGTGGTCGCGGATAATGCGCTGCCTGAGTCAATGCACAGAGCGGTTCTGGGGTATTTTAAGGCTGCAGAAAAAGCTTAAAATAGGCTAAGCTTTACACCGAATAGCAGAGGGCAGATCGTGACTGAAGATAGCAATAAAGTAGACCCTGAAGAATCAGCAGTTGCAGCTAAAGTTGATAACAAAGCTGCTGTCAAAAAAACCAAGCCTGCGGCAAGAAAAACTGATATTGGCAAGCCTCTGTGGCCCAAACTATTACTGGCATTAATCCTTATTTTTGCTGTAACCGCCACAGGCTGGCTGGGCTGGACTGAATGGCATCAGCGGCTAGCAGACGCTGAAGACCTTAATGCGCGCCTAGCCAGCCTTGATAAATCCTACGGAGCTATTGAGCAGCAATCCCAGCTAGCGGAGAAGCGCTCGTCCCAGCGCAGCGATCAGATGCTGCAGGTTCTAACTAATATCCAGCTGCGGCTTAACAATCAGGGCAAGCGGCTCGCTGAACTGGGGTCAACAACACGCAGCGACTGGTTGCTTGCAGAAGCGTCTTATCTGGCGCGTCTGGCAAATCAGCGACTGCAAACTGAACGCAGCACAAAAAGTCCACTGGCGCTGCTGCAAAATGTCGACGTTATTCTCAAGCAGTTAGATGATCCCGAGCTACTGCCTGTGCGCAGAGCGGTGGCAGCAGATATTACTGCCCTGCAGCTGGCCGGTGAGGTTGATTCGGCTGGGTTATACCTTGAGCTAAGTGCTCTGGCCGAGGCGGTGGTTAAGCTGTCTGTTTTAAAGCCAGTGACAGAAACTATGCTGGAGCCAAAACAGACTGAAAATACTATGGACGAGCAACCAAAACTACAGGGTATGGTCACAGGTTTTATGACTTCGGTTAGCCAACTCATCCGGGTAAGCCAGCGAAGTCAGCCTATTGAGCCATTATTGCAGGTCCATGAAGAAGCTATTGTGCGTCAGAATTTGCGTCTGATGTTGGAGCAGGCGCAAAGTGCAGTGATGCGCGAAGAACAGGCAATTTACAGCCAAAGTCTGGAGAAAGCGCAGCGCTGGCTGGCACAGTATTTTCAACTTAATCCCAGCGCGACAGTTATTCAGCAGCGACTCGCCAACTTGAGTGATATAGAGGTCGTCCAGCAGTTACCCAATATTAGTGATTCATTGCAGGCTATAGAGACACTGATCGCACTGCGCAGTAGCCGCTTGACAACAGCCGAAGACGCGGTGATCCGCGAATGAGAAAGCTTTTGCTGATGTTTATGCTGGCGCTATTACTTGGCGCCGGCGGTATCTGGTTATTGCAGCAGGGCCGGGGCTATATTCTGATTAGTGCAGGCAATACTAATATTGAAATGAGTATCTGGGTGGGTGTACTGCTGTATGCAGTCCTAAGTGCTACGTTGGTGTGGTTGTTGTTACTGCTGCGCTGGCTTACTGGTGCTGGTGGTATCCGTCAGTGGTGGCAATCTTTTAGCAGTGCGCGGCAGGTCAGTAAAACGGCTCAGGGTCTACTGTTATATGCCGAACATGATTGGCAAAAAGCAAGTCAATTGCTCTCTCAGTCTACTGAAAAATCCTCAATGCCAGTGATCAACCTATTGTTTGCAGCCCGAGCGGCAGCAGAGAATGATGAGGTTGAAAAAGCCCGGCAATTATTAGATCGACTAAAAATCAACCACCCCAATGCGACCTTTGCCGCTGACAAGCTACTGGCAGAATTATTGATAGTTGATGAACAGTTTGCCGATGCGCTGCCACTGTTGGTAGGTCTGCACCAAGAAAAGCCCGGTGACCGAGCTGTTTTGCGGCTTTTGGCCGATGCCTATTACTTAACTGAAGACTGGTCTTCACTGCAAAAACTGCTTCGTGATATCAAACATTATAGTGCTCTGAGTAAAAAAGCGGCCGCCAATCTGGAATTGGACGCCTATTTAAGTTTGCTATTAACATTTGTCCCGGATTTAGAATTAACAGAAGGGGAACAGCAGGCGCAACTCACAGATCTCTGGGACCTAGTCCCTAATTCTTTGCGTAAGATACCTGAGGTTATCTGTGCCTATGTGGATGCACTGCAATCGGTGAATGCTGGCAATAAGCTGCAGCCTTTATTAACCAAAGCGCTAAATAACAGCTGGCATGCAGATTTGGTTGAGCGCTTCGGTGAGTTACACACTGGATCATCGGAAAAGCAGCTGGCAGTGGCAGAGAAATGGTTGCCCGATCATTCGCAGGATGCTGATTTACTGCTGGCTCTTGGTCGTATCTGTCGACGTGCAGAGTTATTGGGCAAGTCGCGAGACTACCTATCGGCAGCCGTTAACTTAAACCCCTGCCCGCAAACCTATCTGGAATTAGCTGAATTACTGGATGTGATGGATGATAAAACAGCCAGCGCTGAGATGTATCGCAAAGGCTTGTTAACGGGATTAGAATCTGACCATTAAAAGTAAACAGTTTTTAAATACGTTTCTTTTTTAAGTCTCTAATTAAAAAGCGTGCTGGATGCATTGCCAGGCGCAATTCCCGCTCCAGAGGCGGCACTTCACCGGCAATGTCAGCCGCCAGTATCTCTGCGGTTAATGGCGCATAGCAAAGTCCTCTCGAACCCATACCACAGTGCACATAGAGGTTGGGCTGATAACTGCCCAATGTCGGTACCAGCTTGCGTGCATCGTGCCTCAAAGCGTCATAATCTTTAAGAAATGAGGGTACGTATGGCACTGGCCCAACAATCGGTAGATAGTCTTTAGTGGTGCAGCGGTAGTTGGCTCTACCACCCATAGATGCGGTATTTTGCGGCCCCAAGGCATTTCCCAAGCCATTATCGGTAGCACTCATTTGTTCGATATTAGCGCAGTGATCTTCCTCGCGCAGTGCGGTTGTGAATAGGCCTTTGTTATAGGTAGCGCCGCAGTTATGGGTACTATTCTGGGCGGGGGTGATATAACCCTCGCCACAGATAACTGTTTTTAATCCGATGCTGGCCTCAGAAGTCGAGAGCAAACTGATCTGTCCCCGTAATTGGGTGACCGGAAGAAATTTGGTTTGCTCAAACTGCTTGCAGCCATAGGCATTGGCAATCACCAGTGTCTCAGCTTCAATAACCAGCTGATTTTTTTCATCCAATAGCTGCCAGCTACCATCGCCTTGTTTTAGTCTTTTAATGTCAGCACTTAGCAGCGGGATACTATCGCGCTGTAACAGTTGCTGACAGATCTGAGCTGGCGGTAGCCAGCCTAGTTGAGGGAAAAACAACCCTAATTCTGAGCTCATGTTGATACCGCTTAGGGCGCATAGGCCAGCGTTATCAAGCATCTGCACCAGTGAGTCCTGATGACTAAAGCGTTCGCTAATGGCAATAAAATCCTGCTGCACCTTGGCATTTTCCGGTACCACCAAAACACCGCACTGCTCCCCGTAGCCACCATCCCAAAAAGGTTTGTAATAGCGACTGGCCAGCATCAATGCAGCTAAGTTTACGCGTGGCAAGGGTTGGTCGCGCACCGATAGTTTGGGGTAAATAATTGCCTGACTATTCCCTGAGGCTTCCTGTCCGGCCATCCTGTGGCGATCAATCACGGTGACCTTATAGCCGCGTGTATGCAGCGCCGCGGCGGCCGTGCAACCGGCAATGCCTGCACCTAGAATCGCCACTGTTTTTTTGTGTTGGCTAGGTTTGGCTCTGTCGAGATACCAGGGACTTGCAGTTTTAGCAATGACGTCAAAATCAGTATTGCCAGCCATGCTGGTATCTGGTCCAGAGAGGGCCGAGATTGTTTGCCTGAGTTGTGGTGACTCAGTACCGATAAACCAGGCATCTATGGGTTTTGTGTTGTGGCTGGCAAGGTCCGGATCAGCGCTCTGTGCAATCTCATTAAACATCGCCCCAGCATCGCCAAACATCAGGCATAGGTTAACTCGACCATCAAATAATTCGAGATGGTGAATGCCATCTATGGTGGCTGGATACTGGCTGATAAGTGCTGTGGCGAGATGGGCATATTGGGGCCAGTCAGCTAATGCTTTTTGCAACTGCGCTCTATTAAGTGGCCGCGCCGAGGCCGAAATAAACTGCAGGCGCCAAGGCTTGGACGTGCTTTTTAGCCATAGATCACAGGCGGCTAAAAAATGTGTCCCTTGATCAAACTCGGTTTCAGCGATAGTAAATAAACCACTATCACCTTGAAAAGACTGCCAGCGCTGGGCTAAACAATTTTGCTCAAGGCTTTCCTCTGGGCTCAGACTCACTTTGATTTAAGGCCAAATTCAGCCAGAATTTGTTCACACCAAAGGCTGATAAAACCATCTGTAAGTTCAAGTTGATTTTCATCATCCAGAGGCAGCCCGACAAAAGAGGTTTCATCTTCGGTCAGCGCTTTGGACTGCTCAAACGTATAACCCTTATTAGGCCAGGCTCCGACAGTGGTAGCTCCCTGATTAACCATCTTGGTCCAGAGATACCCCAGCGCATCTTGAAACCATTGCGGATATCCGATTTGATCACCCAGGCCATAGACCGCCGCCTTGGCATGCTGGAGGTCAAGACTGTCAATTTCATCCCAGTGAGTTTCCCAGTCTTCTTGGAGTTCGCCATAGTCCCAGGTTGGTATACCCAAAATAAGATAGTTATAGTCTTCCATCAGGCTAATTGGGTCATCAGCAATATTGTGCATAAGGACCACGTCGGCATTAAGCAGGCCATTGATCTGGTCGCGAATTTTCTCTCCGGCCATCTCTGTATAGCAGGTAGAGCTACCATAAAATAAACCAATTTTTATACTCATAGAGAACTCGTCATGGAAAAGCCCAGCTGTCGCCATGCTTCATAGGTCACGATAGATACGGTGTTGGAAAGGTTAAGGCTGCGGCTCTGTGGCTGCATTGGCAGTCGCAATACATTCGCTGTACCGACCTCGGTGCGAATGTTTTCCGGCAGACCGCGGGTTTCTGGGCCGAATAGCAGAGCGTCACCCGGCTGATAGTTGGCCTTTGAATAACAGACCGACCCCTTAGTGCTGAGTGCATAAACGGCGTTAGGCTCGGCGTTGGCCAGATAGGTGGGCCAGTCTGCATGTACCTGCAAGTCTTGGAATTCGCGGTAATCCAGGCCTGCACGACGCAGTTTCTTATCGTCCAGATCGAAGCCCAATGGCTCGATCAGGTGAAGACGAAAACCGGTGTTGGCACAGAGGCGAATAATATTGCCGGTGTTGGGTGGAATTTCCGGTTGGTATAAAACAATATCGAGCATATTAAATATCTAAAATCTCTACCATCAGATCATCGGATAGACCTTCTAATAACATTGTTAAATCAGTTTGTGAGATACCCTCAGGCAATTGAATATAGGCGTGGGCATGAAACATCATACCGGCAGACATAGGTGCACTGTCACAGAAGGTTTCCAAAGACTCGAGATTAACCTTTTTGCTGGCCAGCTGCGCGGCAATTTCACCAACGATACCGGGTCGGTCATTGGCGACAATCTCAATGCATAGAGGTACCTCGTGCTGCCCCAGATAATTACTGTCTTCAACGGTTATGGTAATGCCATACTCACTGAGCCTAACTAAGGCATCTTGTAACAGGCTGTTGTGCTGAGCATCCACCTCGACGAGCAGAATTCCGGCAAATTTTCCGGCTAGGCGATTCATACTGCTTTCCATCCAGTTGCCACTGTGAGCGATAATAGTTTGGGCTATTTGCTCAACAATGCCGGGACGGTCTTCGGCGAGAATGGTTACTACCAAATGGTTAGTCATAGGTTTACCTAAAATGCGCTCTTTAGTTCGCGTTATTATGGCACTAATCGATGGCGCTGTTATAGTTTGCACTCAACCAATTATGGGACTTACAGATTATGAAAAATATTATGTCAAATGGACTTTGCCTAGCATTAATACTCTGTGCCTCTTTGGTGGCACTTAAAGCGCAAGCAGACCGAGATTCATCCCGAGACCAGTTTCGCCACCCAGCTGAAACCATTGAATTTTTTGGTTTAACGCCTGAGATGGACGTGGTTGAGATTACCCCCGGCGGTGGTTGGTATACCGAGATTTTGGCCGATTATGTTACAGGGACATTATTTGCGGCCCATTTTAACCCTGAGTCAAAGGGTGAGTACTATCGCAACTCACGGAAGCGCTTTGAAAAGAAAATAGCTGCAAATCCAGTGCTGTACGGCAATGTTGAGCTGCACACCTTTGATATTTCAGTCAACTTGCTCACTACGCCAGCCAATAGCGCGGATGCCTTGGTGACGTTCCGCAACGTCCACAACTGGTTGCGTTCCAACAATGAAGCCGCGGCCTTTGAGTTGTTTTATAAAACCTTAAAACCCGGTGGTGTCTTGGGAGTGGTTGAGCATCGCGCGGTGCCCGGCACCGCCCGAGAGACTATGTTGAGCAGTGGCTATATGACTCAGGACTACGTTATCGAATTGGCTGAGCGCGCGGGCTTTGTGCTGGAGGCTAGCGCCGAAATTAACGCCAACCCAAAAGACAGTGCAGAACATCCAAAGGGCGTTTGGACATTGCCGCCCAATCTCAGGTTGGGCACGCAGGATCGCGATAAATATCTGGCCATTGGCGAGAGTGATCGCATGACCTTGCGGTTTAGGAAGCCCAAAGAGTGATTGAAATCCCGCTCGACCGACTCAGTCCCGACATTCTTAACGCGGTAATTGAAGAGTTTATTCTGCGTGAAGGCACTGACTATGGTGCCTCGGAAACCAGTATGGACAGTAAAATTGCCCAGGTGCGGCGCCAGCTCGATCACGGTGATGTATTGATTACCTTCGATCCAGTGACGGAAAACTGCACATTGTTGACCAGGCATCAATTTGCGCGTTACGTGTTAGAGCAGGAGTCGGCCAGTGAGAGCGGTGATTCCTATGAAGACTACTCGCAACTGGCTAATCAAGACAACCAGAGCAGCGACTAATGGCTGGGTCCCACAAACTAAATTCAGTCGCGGTATTTTCACCTTGGCAGTCTCAGCTTGAGGATGCGCCGCAGATTCTAGTGGGCTTTAGTGGTGGTTTGGACTCCACGGTTTTACTGGCGCTGCTGTGCGATATTATTCCCGCTAAGCGCCTTTGCGCGGTTCATATTAACCATGGCCTGTCAGATAACGCGGATGAGTGGCAGTCACATGCCGAGGGTTTTTGTCAGTCCCTTGGGGTGCAGCTGCGCTGCGAAACCGTCTCTGTAAAGGGTGCGGGTGAAGGGCTTGAGGCGGCTGCCCGCGAAGCCAGATATCAGGTGTTTTCTCGGTTGTTACAAACAGACGGACTGTTACTGCTTGGCCATCATGCCGACGATCAGGTTGAGACGGTGCTTTACCGACTGTTGCGTGGCTCAGGAAGTAAGGGACTGTCTGGTATTCCAGTTTCACGAACCCTGGCCAGTGGGCGCTTAATTAGACCTTTGCTCCAGTGGCAAAAAACACAGTTACAGAGCTTTGCTGAACAGCATAATCTGAACTGGGTTGAAGATGAAACTAATCTGCAAAGCACCTTTGATCGCAATTATCTGCGCAATCAGGTGGTGCCTGAGATTGCTGGTCGATGGCCCGATTATGCGCAGCGCATCGGTCATTCAGCGCAGCTGAGTAAAGATAATGAAGACCTTGCCGAGGCAGTAGCCGCAGATGACCTGCAAACTCTTGATATAAGGATTGAACGAGGTGGCTGGTCGCTGTGTTTAGATGTCTTTGCAACACTCTCGGCTGTGCGCCAGAGGAATGTGCTGCGTCACTGGCCAGACCTGTATCAGTTACCGCTGCCAGGCCATAAAATTATCGATGAAATTATCGACTCAGTTGTGCAGGCTCGCAAAGATGCCGCACCAAAATTATTGTCTCAGGGTATACGCTGGGGACGCTTTCGCAAACGGCTCTATCTTTTGACTGCTGCGAGTGACTATGGGGCTGTAAAAGAGGATTTGCATTGGCATATCGAACAGCTCCTGGTTATGCCTGATGGTAGCCGTTTAAGCTGCAAAAAAATGCTCGGTCAGGGTCTTGTGGTAGCTGCAGGTCAGTCGGTGACTGTGCGCACGCGAAGAGGCGGTGAGCGCTGTCAGCCAGTGGGTAGGCAGCACTCCAATAGCCTAAAAAAATTGCTTCAGGAGTTTAATCTCGAACCCTGGTGGCGAGATAGAGTGCCGCTGCTATATATGGGTGAACAGCTTGTTGCGGTAGGGGATCTGTGGGTTTGTGAGGGCTATCAGGCAGCGCCAAATCAGCAGGGTATTGGTATCCACTGGCATCTCGGCTCTCAAGTAAACTGTTGCTAGATTCTTCACAGATCATAGTAGAAAAACAGGGACCTTTCTGTTACTCTGCTACCCCATCTTACACAGGATGGGCCGCAGCCAGATTCATGGTTAAAAGACCTTTCTAAGACATACTTTTTTCATACTAATTTCGATCTTTGCAGGGTCTCTATGACGCGTTTTATCTTTGTTACTGGCGGTGTTGTTTCTTCCTTGGGTAAGGGCATTTCAGCCGCTTCTCTGGGTGCTGTGCTCGAGGCCAGAGGTTTGAGTGTCACCATTCTTAAGCTCGACCCCTATCTCAATGTTGATCCGGGAACCATGAGTCCGTATCAGCATGGTGAGGTCTATGTTACCCAAGACGGAGCCGAGACTGATTTGGATCTTGGTCACTATGAACGTTTCCTGCGTTCCAAAATGACCCAGAATAATAACTTCACCAGCGGCCAGGTTTACGAGACGATTTTGCGTCGTGAGCGCCGTGGCGACTATCTGGGTGGTACGGTTCAGGTCATCCCCCATGTTACTGACGAAATTAAGCGCCGGGTTTACGCCGGTGCTGGCGACCATGATATTGCAGTGGTCGAGATTGGTGGGACCGTGGGTGATATTGAGTCGCAGCCTTTCCTTGAAGCTGTCCGCCAAATGCGCGGTGAACTTGGCTTTAAGCAATCATTATTAATCCACCTGACGTTGGTTCCCTATATTGCGTCAGCTGGTGAGACCAAAACCAAGCCCACTCAGCACTCGGTAAAAGAGATGCGTTCATTGGGCTTACAGCCCGATGTGCTGTTGTGCCGTTCAGAAGTAGAGCTTGAAGAAGATCAGCGCAAGAAAATTTCTCTGTTTACCAACGTAGAATTGCGTGCAGTGGTGCCGGTTATGGATGCGCCAACGATTTATCAGGTACCGCGCATGCTGCATGAATGGGGCTTAGATGAGTTCGTTATCGATCGTTTTCATCTCGACTGTCCAGAGGCGGATCTGTCTGAGTGGGATGGTGTTGTTGAGAATCAGCTTAATTCCGAAGGCCAGGTCACCATTGCCATGGTGGGTAAGTATATGGAATTGCTAGATGCCTATAAGTCATTGACTGAGGCGTTAATTCACGCCGGTATTCACAACAAGACCAAGGTTAAGATCCGTTATATAGATTCAGAATTGCTGGAATCTGATCACTCATTGATTGATGGTGCCGACGCTATATTAGTGCCGGGCGGCTTTGGTACCCGAGGCACCGAAGGCAAGATATACGCAGTTAAAACCGCGCGTGAGAAAAACATTCCCTATCTGGGTATCTGCTTAGGCATGCAGATTGCTGTGATTGAATATGCACGCAATGTCTGCGGCCTAAGTGATGCTAACAGTACCGAATTTAATCAAGATACCGACTATCCGGTGGTAGGCCTTATAGCCGAGTGGATCGACGCGGCAGGTAACAAGGAAATGCGTACCGAGAATTCAGACTTGGGCGGCACCATGCGTTTGGGTTCACAGGTTTGTCACCTGGTACCTGGATCCAAGGCTCATGAAATTTATGGCAATGAACAGATTGAAGAGCGTCATCGCCATCGCTTTGAAGTCAATAATAATTTCCTACCTCAGCTAAAAGAGGCGGGTCTGGTTATTGGTGGGCTGTCTTTTGATAAGACCCTAGTCGAAACGGTGGAATTACCTAATCACCCTTGGTTCTTTGCCAGTCAGTTTCACCCAGAATTTACCTCGACCCCAAGAGATGGACATCCGTTGTTTCAGTCATTTGTAGTGGCGGCAACCGCCTATCAAAAATCAGAAACGGGAAGTTAAGCATGGCTTCAGTAACGATTGATGTAGCGAATATTGGTGTTAGTAACGAAGCGCCGATGGCACTATTTGGTGGCATGAATGTACTGGAATCGCGCGATATGGCCATGCAAATTGCCGAGGCCTATGTGCGTGTTACTGAGAAGCTGGGCATTCCCTATGTGTTCAAAGCTTCGTTTGATAAGGCAAATCGGTCCTCAATACATTCATATCGTGGCCCGGGTGTTGATGAAGGACTAAAGATTTTTCAAGAGATTAAAGACACTTTTAACATCCCTTTGATTACCGATGTCCATGAGATCGATCAGGCCGCGCCTGTGGCAGAAGTCTGCGACATTATTCAGCTGCCAGCCTTTCTAGCGCGGCAAACAGATTTAGTTAAAGCCATGGCGGCAACCAATGCCGTGATCAATATTAAAAAGCCGCAGTTTTTAAGCCCGGGTCAGATGGGCAATATCGTCGATAAATTCCGCGAATGCGGCAATGAAAAAGTCATGCTCTGCGAGCGCGGCACCTGCATGGGCTACGACAACCTAGTGGTCGATATGCTGGGTTTTAGAACCATGAAAGATGTCAGTGGCGGCTTGCCCCTGATTTTCGATGTGACCCACGCGCTGCAATGTCGAGACCCCCTGGGCGATGCCTCGGGCGGACGCCGGCATCAGGTTGCTGAGCTGGGGCGCGCTGGTATAGCTGTAGGCATCGCCGGTCTGTTTTTAGAGGCGCACCCTAACCCAGATAAAGCGCGATGCGACGGCCCTAGTGCCTTGCCACTGGATAAACTCGAGCCCTTTTTAGCGCAGATGAAGGCCTTTGATGATTTGATAAAATCCCAACCGGATCTGGATATTCTTTAACTGGAATATCTGCTTTCGGCGGCTAATTTTTATACCCGATATTCACCTACTGGAGAACTAAGTACATGAGCAACATTGCAGATATTCGAGCCTTTGAGGTTTTAGACTCGCGCGGCAACCCCACAGTACAGGCAGACGTAATCTTGGATAATGGCATAGTCGGAACCGCCTGCTCACCCTCAGGAGCCTCAACCGGTTCACGAGAAGCGCTGGAACTGCGCGATGGTGACAAGGGTCGCTATCTTGGCAAAGGTGTACTTACCGCCGTTAACAATATCAACACTACAATCAAATCGCTGCTAGTGGGCACCGATGCAGCAGACCAGCGTGGCTTGGATCAGGCTATGATCGATGCGGACGGTACAGAGAACAAGGCCACATTGGGTGCCAATGCTATTTTGGCAGTGTCTCTGGCCGCAGCTAAAGCTGCTGCACAGGACAAAGGCATACCTCTCTACGCACATATTGCAGAGTTAAATGGCACGGCCGGCGAATACAGCATGCCTGTACCCATGATGAATATTATTAATGGCGGTGAGCACGCCGACAACAATGTCGACATTCAAGAGTTTATGGTACAGCCAGTTTCGGCCAAAAGTTTTGCTGAAGCCTTACAAATTGGTGCAGAGATCTTTCACTCATTAAAGAAAGTGCTAAGCGCTAAGGGTCTAAATACAGCGGTGGGTGATGAGGGTGGTTTTGCCCCGGATCTATCGTCCAATGCAGAGGCACTGGCGGTAATCAAAGAGGCGACCGAAGCTGCTGGCTATAAGCTGGGTGAAGATGTCACCTTGGCACTGGATTGCGCGGCCACAGAGTTTTATAAAGACGGTCAGTACAATCTTTCAGGTGAAGGTAAAATTTACAGCGCTGATGGCTTTAGCGATTTCTTAGCCTCTCTGTGCGACCAGTATCCAATTATATCTATTGAGGATGGCCTCGATGAGTCCGATTGGGATGGCTGGAAGTATCAGACCGAAAAGCTCGGTGACCGCTGCCAGTTGGTAGGTGATGATTTATTTGTTACCAATACCAGTATTCTTAGTCGTGGTATTGAAATGGGTGTGGCTAATTCGATTCTGATTAAATTTAATCAGATTGGCACTCTGTCAGAAACATTAGATGCCATAGCTATGGCCAAAGATGCGGGTTACAGCGTGGTTATTTCTCACCGTTCAGGTGAGACAGAAGACACTACTATTGCCGATCTGGCTGTCGCCACAGCGGCGGGTCAGATTAAGACTGGTTCACTGTGTCGTTCAGACCGTGTGGCTAAATATAACCGTTTGCTGCGCATTGAAGCAGAGCTTGGCAACAGCGTCGCACCATACCGCGGCCGCGCTGAGTTTAAGTCCTAATTTGATCAATATGCCATCTCCACTGCTAAACGGAATACAATAAGCAGATGCGCTGGTTGCTGATCATACTTCTCGTCCTTTTTGCTGGCCTACAGTTTCGACTGTGGGTTGGTGAGGGCAGTCTCGCCCATAAGGCTGAACTGGATAAGAAAGTTGAACAACAGCGTCTTGTAAATGAGCAATTACAGCAGCGTAATAAGCAAATCGCTCAAGAAGTTGAGAGTTTAAAAACCAACCTCGATTCCATTGAAGAAAAAGCGCGGAAAGATTTGGGTATGATCAAAGACGGCGAAATATTTTATTTAGTGATTGATAAAGACGATCGTGTTCTGCAGCAAGCGCCCACCACCAAGAGCATTCAACCTTGAATAATAAATCGCCAAAATACTGGGCCATAGTGCCTGCTGCAGGGACAGGAAAACGTTTCTCGGCAGATATTCCAAAGCAGTTTCATCATCTAAACGGCAGCCTAGTCGCTCAGCATACATTGAGTCGTCTGCTGAGCATTCCGGTGATTGAGGCAATTGTCTCCCCCTGTGATATCAGCTCTGGTTATTGGTCGAAAGTGCCAGCCATCGAAAACCCTCGGGTTCGTCTCGTGGCTGGCGGTGATCAGCGTGCCCATTCGGTGTTAAATGGACTGCTGGCGATACATGAACTTGCCCATGAGGATGACTGGGTCCTTGTACACGATATGGCGCGTCCTTGCATTGCTCCGGCGAGTATTGGCAAGCTCATTATTGAGGTGGGCGACCACATTGTCGGAGGCATTCTTGCCGCCCCTATTAATGACACATTAAAAATTGTCACGCCTCAGGGCGATATTGTCAGTACGGCAAATCGTGCTGAATACAGAGCCGCTCAGACGCCGCAGATGTTTCGTTACGGTCTCTTGCGCGACGCGATGCAGAGCATGCTAGACAATAAAAAAATCCCTACAGACGAGGCCTCAGCCATTGAATATGCAGGTGCACAGGCCATAGTGGTTGAAGGTCGGCAGGATAATATCAAGGTGACCCGTCGAGAAGATTTGGTGATTGCTGAGGCAATTATGAAAAATCAGGAGGCAGAATAATGCGTATAGGACATGGCTACGATGTACATGCGGTTGGTGAAGGCGATGCATTGATACTGGGTGGCGTAACCATTGCACACCAGCATGCATTTGTGGCTCATTCTGATGGCGATGTATTAATCCATGCATTGATCGATGCCTTGCTTGGAGCTTTGGCTCTGGGTGATATAGGTCAGCATTTTCCGGATACAGATGCCACCTACAAAGGCAGTAACAGTCGCGACTTACTGTCGGTGGTGGTGGGCATGATGACAAGCAATGGTTATAAGTTAGGCAATGCTGATATTACGATTATCGCTCAGAGTCCAAAAATGGCCCCTCACCTAGAAAAAATGCGCCTTAATTTGGCTGCTGATATGGACTCTGATCTCAGCCAGATTAACATCAAAGCCACCACCACGGAAAAGCTAGGTTTTACTGGCCGTGAGGAAGGTATAGCCTGCCATGCTGTGGTTCTGTTAAGTGCCGCAGTTTGACTGCATTGGATGCTAGGGTCGCTAATTCATTTGATTTTCATCTCATGCCACGCGTGCTCGGTGCGCCTTTGGGCCGCGCCCTGTTTAGAAGTCAGCTGGAAGATTTTCAGGTCGATGAAATAATTGATCTTCAGCCCAGCGGTGAGGGTGAGCATCTGTTGCTACACATCCGCAAGCGAGATCAAAACACTACCTGGGTCGCAGGCAGGCTAGCCAAGTTAGCCGGCATTAATCGCAATGATGTGGGTTACTGCGGTATGAAAGACCGTTTTGCCGTGACCACCCAATGGTACAGCCTGCACCTGCCTGGTCGAGAGCTGGATACTGGGCAGCTAGAGCACGATGATTTTGAAATTATTGCTTGCTGCAGGCACCATAAAAAATTGCGTCGTGGTATGCATCGGGGCAATCAATTTAATATTCTGCTGCGCGAGTTTAAAGTCGACTCCGCTTTAGTGACAGAGCGGTTAAGGCTGATAGAGCAGCAGGGCGTGCCCAACTATTTTGCAGAACAGCGGTTTGGGCACGAGGGCGGTAATCTTTATGAGGCACAGAAGCTGATTGCGGCGGATCAACTTAAAGGCAACCGCCATGGCACGGGTATCTATCTTTCCGCCGCGCGCGCCTGGTTATTTAATCTGGTTGTGGCGAAGTATATTGAGCGCGGTGATCTCAGTGATCATACGGGTCCGCTTTGGGGGCGGGGGCGTTCTAACGCCAGTGTCGACAACAGGCAGATAGAATCAGAGGTGTTAGCGGACTGGCAGGGTTGGTGTTATGCGTTAGAGCACGCCGGCCTGAAGCAGGAGCGTCGCAACCTGCTGTTAAAGCCTGAGAATTTAACCGCAAGTTGGACTCAGGCTGATTGTCTCAGGTTGCAGTTCGCATTGCCTAGTGGCTGTTTTGCGACTGCATTATTGCGTGAATTAGCCGAATTATTCCGCCCGAAATTTGAAGCCCTGTGATATATTACGGACCAAGCAATAATGCGGGCCACAGCCAGATTTGTGGTGATTAAGCGGGGCTTGTAATAGATGTTTATAACAGAGCTTTTTAAGTAAGGTTCTTAGCAGAGCATTTTAGTAGAGCATTGAATGGGCGCACACAATAGGGGAAGTAGGTGAACTCGATCGAACTAGCTGGTGTTGGCATGACGTCCCAGCGTACCCGTGAGCGATTAATTCAGCGGCTGATTGATCAGGGTATTAGCAGCCAAGCGGTGCTTGATGTTATTCGTATGACCCCCAGACATATTTTCCTTGATGAAGCCTTATCCCATCGCGCCTACGAAGATACGGCACTGCCGATTGGCTATTCCCAGACATTGTCCCAACCCTATATCGTCGCGCGCATGACCGAGATACTGCTCAGTGGAGGGCCTCTCAAAAAAGTCTTGGAGATTGGCACAGGCTCTGGCTACCAAACTACTATTCTATCCCAGCTGGTGGGTGAGATCTGTACCGTAGAGCGTATAGAACCATTGCTCAAAAAGGCGAAGGATCGATTTAGAAAACTGCGCTTAGAGAACATTACCGCAGAGCTGTCCGATGGCAGCTTTGGTTGGGATAGGCATGCGCCCTATGATGGCATTATTACCACTGCGGCGCCTCAGACGGTGCCTGAGGAGCTATTGCGCCAAATGGCGCCAAACGGCATTCTGGTGATTCCAGTAGGCAATGGTCAGTCTCAAGACTTGAGAGTGTTAAAGCGAGTGGGTGATTCCTCCGAGTTTGATGAGGAGATCGTTGAAAAAGTTAAGTTTGTGCCTCTACTTGGTGGACTGTCCCGTTAGGGTCAGAATCCAGTTTAAGTTGTGGTAGGAGCAGATATGCATAACCCAGGTCATTATTTGTTACTGTTTTTAAAAGGCGCTGCCATGGGCGCCGCAGATGTAGTACCTGGCATCTCAGGCGGCACTATCGCCTTTATCAGTGGCATCTACGTCGAACTTATCGATACCATTAAATCCGTCAATTTACGGGCGCTAAAAGTACTCCACGCGGAGGGGTTTGCAGCAGCCTGGGCCTATATCAATGGCAAGTTTCTCCTTACCCTCGTAGCTGGCATATTGACCAGCCTGTTTTCTCTAGCCAAGGTAATGCAGTATTTGTTGGTCGCACACCCACTGCCACTGTGGTCATTTTTCACCGGATTAATTGTGGGTTCAGTGATCTATCTAATGCGGCAGCATCCGCCACAGCGTATGGCCGAGAAATGGCTGTTTTTATTGGGCGTCGTTATTGCTTATGGTATCTCCATTGCGCCGTCAGTGACTCTGCAAGGTGATCATCTGACCATGTTTATTGCTGGCAGCATTGCCCTGTGTGCAATGATATTACCTGGTATCTCTGGCTCATTTATTCTGGTGCTACTGGGTCTATATCCGGTATTTATCGGCGCGATCGTCAATTTCCAACTGGATATTCTTGCTGTTTTCGCCCTCGGGGGGCTGATGGGCCTTATGGCTTTTAGCCGGTTGCTGTCTTGGTTGCTGGAACATTATCAGGCTGCTGTTATTGCCACTATGTGTGGCTTTTTAGTGGGAAGTTTGAATATTATCTGGCCCTGGAAGCAGGTGATAGAATCTGTAACCAGCCAGTCAGGGAAAACGCTGATATTGGCATCTCAAAACCTACTGCCGCATCAGTTTGCACAGCTAGGTGGTCAGGATCCGCAGACGGTTCTCTGTGTCATGACATTCTTGCTGGGTTTGATGTTGGTGTTAGGGCTGGAATATATCGGTCAGAAATATACAACAAAAATAGTACAGGCATCCTAATGTGTTAAAAGCACTGCTCGGCATTTTATTACTACTGACGGTTACAGCCTGTTCCAATTATGCGGCGCCTGTAAGCACACTAGAGCAGCCGCCAAGTAACCGTATTACCACTCATCAAGTAGGCGCCGGAGACACCCTGTATTCTATTGCTTGGCGCTATGATTTAAATTTTAGGCTTTTGGCGCGGGCTAATAATTTAACTGAGCCCTTTTCTCTTCGGCCCGGACAGCGGCTGACATTAGATATGCGTGGCGTTAGTTTGGATGACAGACCTAGGGCTTCATCACGCACTGTGGTCAAAGCGGCAAAAATACCTTCTACAGTAGTAAGCACCGGGGCTAATAAAGTGCCAATACCCTTTAAAACTAAGCCTAAATCGCCGGTTTATAGTAAAAACTGGCAGTGGAAATGGCCTATTCAGGGAAAAACGGTAGAGAGCTTCAGTCCAGCTGACTTACGCAAAGGCGTTACTATTAAGGGGGTAAGTGGTTCTATGGTGCGTCCGGCAGCCCCCGGAATTGTGGTCTATGCGGGTGACGGATTGCGTGGATATGGTAAGCTAGTTATCATTAAACACAGTGAGATCCTGCTGAGTGCCTACGGCCATAATGAAAAAATCATGGTAAAAGAAGGGCAAAATGTGAAACAGACGGAGATAATCGCAAAATTAGGGTTAAAGGGTACGATGTATTTTGAAATAAGAAAGGATGGGTACCCAGTAAATCCCACTGTATATATAAGGTAAAACTGATTTCACTACAGGAAATAGGTTAGATAAAGGTAAGAAAGGGAGTGGTACTTAGGTAATAAGGGTTAGCGTCGGGATTGGCTGCTAAATGAAGGAAGATCGTGCAAAGGAGATGCAAAACGTGACAGAAGAGGCGTTAGTATTAGATCAGCGTGCGCCAGCCGCTGAGAGTCAGGAAGGTACCGGTGAGATAAGACATCAGGTTATTGATGCAACAAGTCTCTACTTAAAAGAAATTGGCTTCGCGCCGCTATTAACGGCCGACGAAGAGGTTTTTTATGCCCGTAAACTGCAAAAAGGATGTGAAAAGTCGCGCCATAGAATGATTGAAAGCAACCTGAGGTTGGTGGTTAAAATCTCAAGACGTTACGTCAATCGAGGTCTCGAACTATTAGATTTAATCGAAGAGGGCAATCTCGGGTTAATGAGAGCGGTTGAGAAATTTGATCCAGAGTTAGGCTATCGTTTCTCAACTTACGCAACATGGTGGATACGCCAAACCATTGAGCGTGGGCTGATGAATCAAACCCGTACCATTCGATTACCTGTTCATGTGGTCAAAGAGTTTAATGTTTATCTGCGTGCCTCACGCAAGCTAGCTCAGAAGCTTGATCATGCACCAACGCCAGAGGAAATAGCCGCGGAAGTGGATAAGCCTGTTGCCAATGTACTTAAAATTCTCAGTCTCAGTGAACGTATATCTTCAATTGATGTTCCAGTGGCCGACAAAGAGAAGTCACTGGTTGAAACAATTGCCGATGACAATGGCTTTAGTCCGGAAAATGAGATTGAAGAAGAAAACCTTATGGACAGGTTGGGTGAATGGCTAGAGCAGCTGCCCGAAAAGCAGAGAGAGGTCTTGGTTAGACGCTTCGGTCTAATGCACCATAAGGAGGAAACGCTGGAACAGGTGGGCCGCGAGATAGGCCTTACCCGTGAGCGAGTTAGGCAGATCCAGGTCGATGCTCTGCGACGCCTGCGCGACGTGCTCCGTAAACATGGTTTAAATAGCGATGTGTTGTTCGAAGACTTTGATGATAGTTGATTAAACTGTTATTAATAAGCAATAAAAAAAACCCGGCAATTGCCGGGTTTTTTACGCATATCAAAACAGCGATTACTCTGCTAGATAACGCTCTCTGGATGACATAACTTCAGCGCGAGCGGCCTCTGCATTGTCCCAGCCATCGACTTTTACCCATTTGCCAGGTTCAAGTGCTTTGTAGTTTTCGAAATAATGCACGATCTGTTTGATCAACAGTTCTGGAAGGTCGGAGGCTTCCTGAACATGGTCGTAAATTTTTGTTAGCTTAGTATGGGGTACCGCCAAAAGCTTAGCATCTACGCCAGACTCATCGCTCATATTTAGTACGCCTACTACACGGCTGCGAATCACTGCGCCTGGCATCACTGGGTAAGGTGTAACGACCAATACATCTAGTGGATCACCATCTTCAGACAGTGTCTGAGGAACATAGCCATAGTTGGCTGGATAGAACATGGGTGTAGCAACAAATCTATCTACAAAAATAGCGTCGCTGTCTTTATCCACCTCGTATTTGATTGGGTCGTGATTTGCTGGGATCTCAATAATTACATTGATGTCATTGGGCAGATCTTTGCCCGCAGGTATGTCGTTGTAGCTCATTTGAATAGTTCCATTAGGTTGCATTGCCGAGAAGCCGCGGATTATAGCTAGTTGATCAAAATTTGGCCAGTAGCTAAGCGCGGAAACTCTTCTGCCCCGTACCCCGTTTTGTGGCTGTTACTGCAAGCGGAATGTAATTGGCAGGTTAGGCTCAAAACTGTCTACTTTTAAACCGTCGGGCAAGGCTGGGAATGGAGCAGCTTTTTAACCGCTTTAAGTGCCGCCTGATTGAGCAGTCTATAGTCTGATTTCTGAGTAGCAGTAACAGAGAGTAGCTCTCCAGAGCGGTGAACTGCGAGTCCTATACGCACGGTGCCCTGCTGATTATTGTCGATAGCTCGACTGGGATAGGTTAAAGATTTATAAATCTGTCCCACGACTAAGGGTGCGTAATGACGCTGCGTCAGTGTTTCAGCAACATTCAACACAAGTTCCTCCTCTTTGGCTTGTTCTGCCGCCTCTGCGGCCGCCTGTACCTCTACTTCAGTTTTTTCTACCGCACTGATTAAGGCCAGCGCCCCAGCGGTGGCGACCACCTCAGGTGCAGGTTTAACAACAGCTTCGGCGACAATAGGCTCAGCGATCGGCTCAACTTTGACAGGCTCAGCCACCCAAGACGCTGCCAGTGCGATTCTGCGGTTTGTTGGCTCAACACTGCTTAAAAGGTTTTTAGCTTCATCGGCAGAGACTAAGCCCAAGAGTTGATGTTTAAATGTTGTGGAGGGTGGTATGGGGCTGATCCGGGTTCGAAGCAACATATTAAATACATTTTTAGGGTAGTTTGATACCAGTTCAGTGCTATTAAAACGCATTGATGTGCCCTGCTTGGGATGATAGATATACTCAATAATATCGCCCTTTTGCGGCGCTGATTTTGGTGCCTGCATGATGTCCATAACTTCTTGAGCAGAGCCACTAAAGCTTTCACGATCATTATTAATAGAGATGCTCTGCATAGGCGTGACTGCAAAATAGCAGCACAGCTAGTGCGATGGAGTATCTATTGATTGAATTGCTAAGAAACCCTTCTATCCTGTTGTATAACATGGGAGTTATCCTTTTCTGAGTACTCAATATCCTTCAGCTCTAAATCGTAGCCGACCATTGATCCTTTCCCTAAACTTCACAGGGCATAGTGGCGCCAAGCCAAGTTTGGGTACACGTTACACTGGAAAAATGCAAAGCCTGTCCGATTTCATTGGGCTCTTTTGTCGTACAGATCACAGTTTATTGGCTAGACTGATAGGTATTTGGGCGCCTGTATGGTTATTTCGTTAATAAACTAATGACTACCCATAAGCTTTACTCGGTACCAGCAGGTCTCATTAGCCATTAATTTAAGTTAGCTCAGTCAGCCGCAAAGCGAGTAAACTAGAATATGGCTGGTGTACGTAAAGCTATATTATAAAAACAAAAGCGTCGTACCCTGGATCGGCGCCACTATTAAGTAAGTTCTTAAGGAAGACTCCATTGAATAACAATGTTCGTTTCGCCCTCATGTTTATCCTAGCTATTGCGGTTTGGTTTGGCAGTGGTTTTATAAAAACATCCGATTCGGCGGAACCTGTGATCCAAGCGGCTGACAGATATACAAAAGTTCAGGTTGTTAACTCTAGTCAGGCGTTATTTAGCCGCACCTTAACAATGCGGGCGAGAACAGAACCCAATAGAGCAGTCAATGTACTTGCTCAGGTGTCGGGGAAGATTTCGGCCATTCTGGCTGAAGAGGGCAGTTCGGTTGTGCAGGGGCAGGGTATCTGTGAGATCGATGCTGAAGACAGGCACCTTCGCTTCAAACAGGCTCAAGCCGCTCTGGAGAATGCAAGTATCGCCTACCGCGGCGCATTAAAATTGAAAAGCGTAGGTTACCAGTCCGAGCTCGCTATTTCTCAAGCAAAAGCAGCGCTGGCGGCGGCAAAAACCAATCGCAAACGCGCACAACTCGATGTCGAAAATCTCCAAGTGAAGGCACCATTCGCCGGTATTGTTGAATCTCGACCTGTTGAAATTGGCGACTTTATAATGCCAGGCCAACGATGCGCCACTGTTGTTGAGCTAAGTCCACTAAAAGTTGAGGCGCTGGCAACAGAATTAGAAATTGGCAACCTAGCTCTAAACGCGGGAGCCGAGGTTGTTATATCAGGTCAAATCTACTCAGGTGCAAAGGTGTCTTTTCTTGCTCGTCAGGCAAATGCTGCCACCAAGGGGTACAGGGTAGAGGCATTGATGGGTAATCCTAATCAATTGTTAAGAGCAGGTGTCTCAGCGCAGCTGAACATTCAGCTTGAAGCTGTGCAGGCACACCTGATCCCTGCGAGTAGTATTTTGTTAGGCGACAGAGGTAACTCAGTAGTGAGGGTGCTGCTCACCGATCAGACGGTTGCTTCCGCAGATATTGCGGTGGTGGGTGAGACTAAAGAGGGTATTTGGGTGACGGGTTTGCCTAAAGAAGTGATATTGGTCACTGTAGGCCAAAATTACATCATCGACGGTGAACGTGTTGAGCCTGCATTTTCAGTTAGTCGCCTAAAGTAATTACTTGAGCCTGTCCTGCCTATGAAATTTCTTAATCTTGTTGTCGACCATTCCAGAGCAACATTGTCCATTATGTTGCTAATTCTTGTTGCAGGTGCAGGCTCAAGGCTATCGATGCCAGTAGAGATGAATCCCAATGTCACCTTGCCCGTAGTGATGATTATGGTGCGTCATGATGGCATCTCTCCGGAGGATGGCGCGAGATTACTAGTACGACCGATAGAAAAAGAATTAAAAACCCTCGATGGTTTAGATGAGGTTAAGTCGACCGCCCAAGAGAGTGTCGTGATAGTCACTGCTGAGTTTGAAGTGGCTGGCAATATTAAGGAAATTGTTGCCGAGGTGCGCGAAGCGGTTAATCGGGCCAAAGCAGAGTTCCCCCAAGAAACTAAAGAACCCATAGTCAATGAGTTGAGTCCGAGTCCCGAGCCGACCATTGTTATTACATTCTCTGGTGACAATGTCGCTGAACGTGAGCTATTTAAGGCCGCTAAATTCTTCCAGCGCGAATTGGAAATGTTGCCCGATGTACTTAAGGCAGATATGTCTGGGCATCGTGAAGAAGTTGTTGATGTTGTGGTCGACCCAGCGCGACTAGAGCAGTACGGCTTGCGTATTGATGAGCTGGTGCGCGCTGTCAGCATTAATAATCTATTGATTCCAGCTGGCGAAATGGATGTAGCTCAGGGGCGTTTTGGAATTAAGGTGCCCGCACTACTTGAAACCGCTGCAGATATCCGTGCGCTACCGGTACGCAATAATGCCGAGGGTTCCATTACCCTAGGTGATGTTGCCTCGGTCAGACGTACCTTTAAAGACACCACCGGATACAGTTTTATCAATGGTAAAAAAGCCATAGCCATTGAAGTTCGCAAACGGCTCGATGCAAACCTGATCAGTACAGTTGAGGCCACTCGAGCTGCAGTGGAGCGATCGAGAGATAAGTTTAGTGCTGATATGACTATCGGCTATGTTTTTGATGCGTCAGTGATGACCAACCAGATGGTGAGTGAGCTGCAGGGTAATATTATTACCGCGATGTGTCTGGTACTTATATTGGTTGTGGCAACGCTGGGCGTAAAATCAGGTTTGCTGGTTGGTTTTGGCATTCCGTTCTGTCTGCTAGGTTCGCTCATTATTATTAATGTGATGGGCTTTAGCTTTAATTTTATGGTTATGTTCGGGTTGTTGCTGTCGCTGGGTATGCTGATTGATGGTGCCATTGTAGTAGTGGAGTTTGCCAACACTCAGGCAGCCGCTGGCTTGCCAGCACGGGAGGCCTATATTACCGCTGTGAGACGCATGGCTATCCCTGTAATTGCCTCTACAGGAACAACGCTGGCTGCATTTTTACCGCTACTGTTTTGGCCCGGAGTATCCGGTGACTTTATGTCCTATTTGCCGATCACTGTGTTTGCAGTATTGACCTGGTCATTAACCTACGCGCTTATTTTTGCGCCGACGCTTGGTATTGTTTTGGCGCGTCGCCGCGGCAAGCAAAGAAAGCTGCCGGAAAATCATTTCTCGGAGGAATCGGCTACGACTCTGTTCGCGCCGCTACAAAATGCCTATTTGTCTGTACTCAGGCCAGTGATCAATGCTCCGATCATGACGGCCGTTATAGCCATGGTGGTGCTGGTCAGTATTTTTAATCTCTATGGCAAGTTTAATGCTGGGCAGGAATTTTTTACACCCATTGAGAGCCAGTACGGCATGGTGGGTGTGCGAGCCCAAGGCAATCTGTCGATAGAGGAACAGCGCGAGATTACGTTTAAAGTCCAAGACGTTGTGTCTGATGTAGACGGCGTTGACCAAGTCTACGGCTACTCTAAGGGAGGCAGTATGGTGATTTACGGCTCCGATGTTAGTCGTGATGAGATCAGTTCATTCCTCGTCGAACTGTACCCACGTGACCAGCGCAACCGTGGTAGTGGAGAAATTTTTGAAGAGATTCGCCAGCGTACTAAAGTTTTACCCGGCATCTATGTGGGTGCGGTGGAAATGGAAACTGGGCCGCCAACCGGCAAGAGTATCCAAATCCAAATCTCTTCAGCTGACCGACAGGCTATGTATAGAACAGCCTCCCAGATTAAACAGTGGGTCGCGGATAATGTTGAGGGTATCAGAGACCTACAGGATACTTTGCCACTGGCGGGTATCCAGTGGGAGATCGAAGTGGACCCATCTCGTGCGGCAATGTTAGGTGTCAACGTTGCCGATGTTGGCAATATGGTTCAGATGGTGACCGGTGGTGTGATGATCGGTGAGTTCCGCCCTGACGATGCAGATGACGAAATCGAAATTAGGCTGCGTTATCCAGAGTCGGATCGACAGCTGTCATCAATCGATAGTTTAAGAATCAACACGCCCAGTGGCGCCGTGCCAATTGGTAGCTTTAGTGAGCGTGTCGCTAAGCCCCGTGTCGACGCAATTCAGCGTATTGATATGGTCGAGACGGTGTTTATTCTAGCCAACTCGGAAGCGGGTTATTTACCCGACGACCAAACCAAGCAGATTGCAGACTGGTTACAGCAGCAAGATTTCGATCCCGCAGTGAAGATCAGTTTCCGCGGAGCAAATGAAGAGCAGGCCCTGGCCGCCGACTTCCTGTCATCGGCGTTCTCTCTGGCGATGTCGGTAATGCTAATTATGCTGGTCATGCAGTTTAATAGCTTTTATCAGGCCGGACTTATTCTATTGTCTGTGGTGATGTCTACCGCAGGGGTGCTGTTGGGCCTGCTAATCTCACAGGCTACCTTTAGCACTATTTTGACTGGTGTAGGTATCGTGGCGCTGGCAGGCATCGTGGTGAATAATAATATTGTATTGATTGATACCTACAATTATTTGCGTCGCAATGATCCAATGCTGCCTGCAGTTGATGCGGTATTTAATGCGGCTAAGTCTCGATTTAGACCAGTGATGTTGACCAGTATAACGACCATTGTCGGTCTGTTACCGCTGGCCAATGGTTTGAGTGTCGACTTAGTGAACCGTAGCTACACTATCGGCGGCATGGTTGCATCCTGGTGGCAGCCTCTGGCCAGTGCCATTGTCAATGGACTGGTTTTATCCACTGTTCTAACCCTGCTGCTTACACCGGCGATGTTGCTGATCCCAGAGATTATATCTAAACGCTACGGAGTGCGCATAGCCGAACACCAGCATCAAGAGTAAACCTAGTAAATAATGGCTACCCTCAAGGCTATTTATCGCGGGTTGTAACAACTGCTAAACAGCCTTGTGCTGATGTTTAGTGCCTACTCTTTGGGTTACAGCATCGACAATAATCTGCAATGGTTATGCCTATCGGTTATCGCCTTAGCCCCCTTGGTACAGCTGATAGCACCTTACGATAGGCAGCCGCCTAATAATCAAAAAGTAAAATTACCCCTAGTATCTCTGCTGGTAATGTTGGCGATAGGCCTACTGCTATTAGTTGCTCCTCAAGGGCTGGCGCTATGGCTGGGATTGGCCTGTCTTGGGGGCTTTCTAATCAATAATAGCTTGACTGATTAAGCACTGGCTATAAAAACAGTTATTGTTAGTTTTATACTGTATTATAAGGCTTATTCAAGTTTCCCTAATAGACTTCTGTAGTAGAGAATGGTGTCTGATTGAGAAAAATAATTCACTGTGATTGTGATTGTTTTTATGCCGCAGTTGAAATGCGCGACGACCCGTCTCTACGCGATTTACCTATAGCCATAGGTGGTAAGTCAGACCGCCGTGGTGTGGTCGCCACCTGCAATTACAAGGCGCGCGAATACGGTGTTAGATCAGCCATGCCAACGGGTCAGGCACTTAAGCTGTGCCCAGATCTAGTTGTGGTTCCGGGTACCATGTCAAAGTACCGCGAAGCGGCCCAGCAAATCCGTCAAATTTTTTATAGATACACTGATAAAGTCGAACCGCTCTCGTTGGACGAAGCCTATCTGGATGTCACTGACTGTACGGAATGTCATGGCAGCGCGACACTAATAGCCGAGGAGATTCGAAAGGTTATAGCTCGAGAAGTGGGTGTCACTGCCTCCGCAGGCATAGCGCCGAATAAATTCCTTGCTAAAGTTGCTAGCGATCTCAATAAACCCGACGGCCAGTACGTTATTACTCCGCCAGACATTGATGCCTTTGTTGAAACGCTCGAGGTCAAACGCATCTTTGGTGTGGGTAAGGTCACTAATGAAAAGTTACGACGTCTGGGTATTGAAACCTGTGGCGATCTTCAGCAACATCCGCTGCTGGAATTAGTGGATAAATTTGGTGTCTTCGGTAAACGTCTCCATGATCTGAGTTTTGGTCGAGATAACCGAGAGGTCAATGCCAACAGTCGACGCAAATCACTCAGCGTGGAGCGTACCTATTCTGATGACCTGATGGATCATGCGGCCTGCCTGCAAAAACTACCTGATTTACTGCTCGAATTGCGCAGCCGCTTGCGCCGCGTCGATAGTGATTATCTGGTCACTAAGCAGTTGGTCAAGATGAAGTTTAGTGACTTTACCAGCACCACTGTGGAGCGGCAGGTGGTAAAGGGTCTACCCATAGAGAGTTTTGAAGACCTCTGCTTACAAGCCTGGGAACGCGGAGGGCGCTCTGTTCGACTGCTGGGGTTAGGCGTAAGGTTTGTTGATACCAGAGATGAGGGTCGCGCCGTGCAATTAGATTTATTCCCCTGAGGTATTTCGTTTTCATGGGCATAAACGCTATTTAAAAACAGTACATCCACTGCTTCTATGTGAATTGGACATCTAATTTGTTAAGATTGAACATTGCCCCTACGACGAAAAATCTTATCGTGACAGCACGTTCTAGTAAAAGCTCTATGCGCGACGAACTTCGGAAAAAAACCGAAGAGTTCCTTAAGCGTGGTGGTGAAATAAAGCAGCACAACCAGGGTGAGACTGGCGAGCCAGCCGATAAACCTAGAGCCAGATCTGTTTTTGTCAGTGGAGAACCGCGCCAGACTAGGACCTATATCAATGACGTGGTGTCAGCGCTGGACAGCCGTAAGAAGAAAAAGACCCCACCCAAACCGGTTAAAGTTAGCAAGCGCCCAAAAAAGAAAATTATCTATGATGATTTTGGTGAGCCAGTCCGCGAAGTTTGGACCGACGAGCCAAAAACGCCCTAACCAACCCTATAGCGGCTTGGTTACATCTTCCCCTTGATCTTGCTTGTCGGCATGGTAACTAGACCGCACCAATGGCCCGCAGGCGGCCTGCTTAAAGCCAATACTTAACGCGTACTCAGTGTACTCGGCAAACTCATCAGGGTGCACAAAACGCTCTACAGATAGGTGTGCGGCAGACGGCTGCAGGTACTGGCCAACAGTCAACATATCCACATCATGGGCACGCAGATCGTCCAGCGTACTCAGTAACTCATCTTTGGTTTCGCCCAGGCCAACCATTAGACCAGATTTGGTTTTGACGTCTGGGTTGCGTGCTTTGTATTCCTTCAGCAGCTTTAATGACCAAGCATAGTTCGCACCTGGGCGAGCTTCGCGGTAGAGGCGCGAAATGGTTTCCATATTATGGTTAAACACATCGGGTGGAGTAGCAGTCAAAATATCCAGTGCCGGATCCATACGGCCACGGAAATCTGGAACCAGTACCTCTACCTTAAGCTTAGGTGATAAAACCTTAGCTTCACGAATACAGTCAGCAAAGTGCTGGGCTCCGCCATCGCGCAGATCATCGCGATCTACTGAGGTAATCACCACATACTTTAAACCCATCTCATGGATAGCATTCGCCAAGTTAGCCGGCTCATCTGTATCCAGAGGATTGGGCTTACCATGGCCGACATCGCAAAATGGACAGCGTCTGGTGCAGATCTCACCCATGATCATAAAGGTTGCAGTACCGCCGCTAAAACATTCATGCAGGTTGGGGCAGGCCGCTTCTTCGCAGACCGTCGCCATCTTATGGCTGCGTAAAATATTTTTAATTTCCTGTACCTTGGGCGATGCAGATAAACGAATACGCATCCAGGGTGGCTTGCGCTGCACGTCGACCGTAGGGATAACCTTGACTGGAATTCGCTCTACCTTATCGGCACTGCGCAGCTTCTCACCTTGCTGCAGGCGGCGGGTGCGTTTTGGCGGTGTCACAGAATCGATGGTCATAGCCTTCCTTTAAATTGTTTTATAGTCATTGTAGCCAAGCCCGGCGCATAAATTATCAGCCAAAACGTATGCCACCTTATCAATACTTGGTGGGCTGTCTACTAGATCTGCAAGCTGGGTCATTGGGATACTCAGGCCGCAGGGGTTAATACGTTGCCAAGGCGACATATCCATAGCCACATTAAAATTTAAGCCGTGGTAGCTACAGCCTTTGCGAATTCGCAGTCCGAGCGAGGCAATCTTATCGCCATCCACATACACACCAGGTGCACCGCGACGGGGTGCGGCGCTGATCTGCCATTGAGCCAAGGTGTCGACTAAAGCCTGCTCGATTAATGTCACTAGATCGCGAACACCAATTTTAAGGCGTTTTAGATCAACCAATATGTAGGCGGTTATCTGTCCCGGACCATGGTAGGTCACGTGTCCGCCACGGTCACTTTTAACGACCGGAATATCGCCGGGCATCAGTACATATTCTTCTTTGCCTGCCTGCCCCTGAGTAAATACTGGCTCATGTTCGAGCAGCCAAATTTCATCTATGGTATTTTCATCGCGCTGCTCATTAAATGCTTTCATGTTATCAAAAACAGCGCTGTATTCTTTTACACCCAGTTGGCGAACAATCATGGCTAGAGCACCATTTTAACTCGTGAGCTGGTTTTTAGGTCGGCAAAAATAGCCTCGAGTTGGGGCTTTCCTGTGGCGGTGATTACTAAGGTCATCGATTGCCAACGGCCTTTGCTGCTGTCGCGAACAGTGATCTTACTGCGGTCAAAGCCTGGCGCATGATTGTCCATCACCTTCAAGATATGCTCATGCAACTCTGTATGCGCCTCGCCCAAAATCTTGATTGGGTAGTCACAGGGAAACTCAATTTTTGGGGCTTCTTCTTCGCTCACAGTTTAGCTCTCAGCATTAAGAAATAATCTTGGTGAAAAATAAAACGATCCAATCAAAAAACCGTGTCATAAAGCCGGCTTCGGCTATATCTTTCTCGGCCACCAGTGGTAAGTCGACCAGCATCTCACCTTCAAGCGTTACCTGCAGCCTGCCCAACTCTTGCCCTGCATACACTGGCGCTTCAATCTGCTCATCAACAAGAATATTCGCCGCCAGATTCTTTTGCGCGCCACGCGGGAAGGTCAGGGTGACATCATCGGCGATAGTGAGGTTTAAGAATTCTTCAGTACCGTACCAAACCTTGGTATTAGCTTTAATAAGGTCACCCGCGGCATAGATAGTTTTAGTGTCGAAGTGACGAAAGCCATAGGACAGTAACTTTTGCGATTCTCGGGCACGTGACGCGTCGTCACTGGCACCAAGTATCACTGAGATAAGGCGCATACCATTGCGCTTGGCGGATGCCACTAGGCAGTAGCCGGCGGCATTAGTATGCCCCGTCTTTAAACCATCAACACTGGTGTCTCGCCACAGCAGACGATTGCGATTGGGCTGATTGATATTGTTGTGCTTAAAGTATTTTTTCGCGTAAATGCTGTAATACTTCGGGTGGTCTAAAATAATAGATCGAGCAATCAATGACAGGTCACGAGCAGTAGAAACCATACCTTCAGCGGGCAGCCCGGTCGCATTCATATAAATGGTGTTTGTCATGCCCAGCAGTTGCGCTTGTCGATTCATGGTGTCGGCAAATGCGGCTTCGCTGCCGCTGATGTGCTCTGCCAGAGCAATAGCAGCATCATTGCCAGACTGAATAATCACACCGTGCATCAGATCAAGCACAGAAACCCGAGTGCGCGGGCTCAAAAACATAGTTGAACCATCGGTTTTTGCGCCGCCAAGCTCCCAGGCATTGTCACTAATTATTACCTGGCTGGTTTCTTCGAGGCGCTCAGCTTCAATTTCATTAGAGGCAATGTAGGTAGTCATCATCTTGGCCAGACTCGCTGGAGGCAGCTGCTCATCGGCATTACTTTCCACCAGCACATGACCGGTTTGCGCATCGACTAATATCCAGGCTTTCGCGGCTAAATTAGGCGCAGCGGGGATTAACTTTTGAGCCTGAGCTGCAGAAACTGCCAGCAGACTAAAGGCAATAAGCGCAGAATATAAAGTCCATTTTTTAATCATAGGGAAGCCACCGAAAATAATGATTTACGTGCCGCGCAGTTTACCATCACAAACGCAGTTATGCGCGCCTATGGCGAGCGGTAGCAAAGATTAAATTAAGGTTGGATGGTAAACCCAGAGATGTTGGCAGCCTGCTGCAGGGTGCGCTTAATTAGCGCCAATTCCATGTTGTCTGCAATGGGTCCAATCCACACTTTAAATAGACTGTCCCGTTGCTGTACCAGAATTGGCAGAGCGGTATATTCGCGTACTTTCTTTTGTAAAATTTGTGCGGCCGCAGCATTGTCAAATGCACCGACTTGGAGAAAAGGTCCCTCATTGATGGCCACCGATGATTCGGTATTAGGCGTCTCGGCAGCAGCTGGCAACTTAACCACTGGTGTTGACGGCAGGCGACCTTGGCTGCCAGACGGATCTATGGCCTCAATCAAAACCTTAGCAGTGCCTTTGTCGGCATAGCCTAATTTTAATGCTGCCACATAAGAGAGATCGATCAGGCGCGGGCCATGAAAGGGGCCGCGATCATTAACTCGGACAATAATTGAGCGCTTATTTTCTAGATTGGTGACCCGCACATAACTTGGAATAGGTAGTGACTTATGGGCAGCGGTCATGGCATACATATTATAAATTTCGCCATTCGAGGTCTTGCGGCCATGAAATTTGGTGCCGTACCAAGAGGCGATGCCAACTTCGCTATAGTCTTTACTAGTGGGGAGTACAAAATAGGTTTTACCAAAAACCTGGTAGGGACTTTTGTTGCCGGCCCTAGTGATAGGCTCGATTTTAGGCACAGCATTGGCGACCTTTCGAGTATCAATGCGCTTGCCTGCACTGTCAGCTTTCTGTACTGCGACCGTAGGTACATAGCCACAGCTAGTCAGCAGCAATGTCGCCAGTAAAACACCTAGTAACTTAGCAGTATTGATCGGACTCACAGATGCGATTCCTCATAAGTTCGCTGAGCTGATAAACCGCCATAGCGTATTTTGTACGAGGATTGTAGCGACCAATCACATAGAAGTTATGTAGTCCTATCCAATATTCAGTGCCATATTTTGCTCTGAAGCTCATTGGAAATGCTTTGCTATCCGGAGCAAATTTCTCGGCAGGGTTATAGCCTTGAGCCGTTAGTTCAGCGATGGTAGTTGTAGGGCGCTTCATTTTATTAAGCCCCTCTTTAATGGGTGCTTTTTCGATATAGGCTCTGGTGGCGACTGGTTGGTCTTTCTGCCAACCGTGCTTGGTAAAATAGTTAGCCACGCTGCCGATAGCATCGGTTGGATTGGTCCAGATATCGGCAAAGCCATCACCGTCAAAATCCACAGCGTAGTTACGATAACTGTTGGGCATAAACTGCCCCCAACCCATAGCACCGGCATAGGACCCCTTTAGTTCGAGCGGATCTTGATTCTGTTCACGTGCCAGCAGCAGTAAATTTTCCAGCTGGATGGTGAAGAATCTTTTACGCGACTCGCGTTTCTCAGTGTAGGTGTAATAATCAAAGGCCAATGTGGTCAGTGCATCAATCACTTTATAGCTGCCAGTATTGCGACCATAGTTAGTTTCAACACCAATAATGCTGACAATAATGGCGGGATCAACGCCAAATTCAAGCTCAGCTTTGTCTAATGTCGCCTTATTTTGCTTCCAGAAATCGAGGCCGCGATTAGCGCGAGTGTCGGTGACAAATATCTTTCGATACTCATGCCAGGGCTTGGCTTTTTCTGCCGGTCGACTCATTGCCTTAACAATAGATTTTTGGGGCTTAGCATAGGCCAGCCAGGTCAACACTTGCTGGCGATCAAAATTATGCTTGTTGACCATGATTTCAACAAAGGCGGCAGCTTCCGGATGTTCGGAGTAATCGGCCAGAGAGGGGGTGGTAAAAAGTGTGGCGGCCACCAATGCGCTGCAGACAATTAATGTACTACGAATAAAGTTTTTCAAAGACCAATCCTAATCCTTTTGGGTTCTGTGCTTATAGCCATCAGAATACCAAATCCAAGAAACAGAGTCACAATTGCCGTGCCTCCATAGCTAATAAAAGGCAAGGGTACACCCACGACAGGGAGTATTCCCGACACCATACTCATATTGACAAAAACATAAGTGAAAAAAGTAAGGCTCAGACTGCCAGCAATCAGACGCCCAAACTGCGACTGTGAGTTAAGCGCAATCACCATACAGCGGCCAATAAGCAGTGCATAAAGTGTACAGAGAGCCATGACACCTACTAAGCCAAATTCTTCAGCCAGCACGGCAATTATAAAGTCTGTATGGCTTTCAGGTAAAAAGTTTAGCTGTGACTGAGTGCCCAGAGTCCAGCCTTTGCCACTCCAGCCGCCAGACCCAATAGCAGTGGTCGACTGAATAATATTCCAACCGGCTCCGAGTTTGTCATCTTCTGGTGATAGCAATGTCAGCACGCGCTGTTTTTGATAGTCGCGCATTACAAACATCCACAATGTTGGTATTGCCGCCAGCGCCAATAAAAATGCGGTCAGCAAATAGCGCTTGCGCAGACCTGCTAGAAAGATGACAAAAAATCCTGAGGCAAAAATCAGCAGGGCGGTGCCGAGATCTGGCTGCCGAACAATCAGTAGCACGGGAATAAAGGTGATTATCAGCACCATGATGACATGACTGAAGGTTGGGGGGATATAGCGCTTGCCCAGATAGGCTGAAACCATCATAGGTACAGCAACTTTCATTAGTTCAGAGGGCTGAAAGCGACTAAAGCCTAAATCCAGCCAGCGTTGCGCCCCCTTGGCGCCGACACCAAAAAACAGCACTGCCAACAGAGACATCAGACCGATACCGTAAAAGACAAAAGACCAGCGCTCCCAAAATCGCATGGGGAATTGCGCTACACCAAACATAGCGCCAAAGCCAATCAGCATCAGTAGTGCCTGGCGTTTAACATAAAACAGATTTTGCCCGCTGGCACTGTACAGTACTAGCAGGCCGACGCCACAGAGACTGATTAAAATAAACAGCAGAGGTAAATCGATATGCATGGAGCGGCTGCGCCGTTTGTCACCGCCAGGGCTCTCCATTCGTCGGACAAAATCATCTCTAAGCATCTAGTTTATGACCTCCGCGATAGTTGTTTGATGTGAGCCTGCTTTGGATTTCATATAGATATCCATTACTAGTCTCGCAATAGGTGCCGCGGCAGAACTGCCATGCTCGCCATTTTCAACAATTAAACCGATTGCAATCTGAGGATCTTCAGCTGGAGCAAAGGCCACAAATAGCGCATGATCCCACTGACTTTTAACGATTTTTGAGCTGTCATACTCTTCTTCAGCTTTGATGCTAATCACCTGAGCGGTACCGGTTTTTCCTGCAATCTTATAGCTCAATCCTTTGCTAATTCCTTTAGCGGTGCCGCGCGCTGAATGCACTACATCATTCATTGCCTTATGCACATAGTCCCAGTGCTCAGGATTAATGTCTAGGGGCTCAGTCACTTCACTACCCGCCAGAGTTTCACCATTTATCGATTTGACTAACTTAGGTGTGATCATCTTTCCACGCGAGGCAATTCGGGCGGACATCACGGCTAGCTGCAGTGGCGTGGCCAGCATAAAGCCCTGGCCAATACTCGTGTTAATCGTATCGCCATTGAACCAACTCTGCCCCCGAGCACCTTTCTTCCATTGTCTTGAAGGCATAATGCCGGGCCGTTCACCTGGCAGATCAATACCAGTGGTCTGCCCCAAGCCAAATTTTTCGCTGTAGCTGGAGAGTAAGTCAATACCGGTTTTAATGCTCATTTTATAAAAGAACACGTCGCAGGATTCGATAATAGCTTCGGCCAAATCAACGCCTTTACCATGACCGCCACGTTTGGAGTTGTGGTCTCGCCATGGGCGCTCGATACCTTCCATTACAAAAAAGCCCGGATCATCAATCACATAATCCATCGTAATGGTGTTGCTGTGCAGTCCGATTAATCCAAACAGCGGTTTAATAGTAGACCCCGGTGGATACTGACCGCGAATGGAGCGATCAAATAATGGCCGGTCTGGGGAGTTAAGCAGCGAATCATAATTTCTCTGACTGATACCCGAGGTGAATAGATTGGGGTCATAACCAGGCGCACTGACCATAGCTAAAATACCGCCAGTTTTTACATCAATAGCGACCAGAGCACCACGCTCATCTTTAAACGCCTTGTGGGCGACCCGCTGCAGGCGACTATCTAAGTAAAGGGTCAAATTATTGCCTGGCTGCGGGTCAATATTTTCCAGAACCCGCATAACGCGCCCGCGGGCATTCGTTTCTACATGCTCGCTACCCACTTCACCCAGCAGCTGAGGTTCATAGAATTTTTCCAGACCAATCTTGCCAATAGAATCAGTGCCACTGTATTTAATGCTATCAATGGTTTGGCTCTCACGCTCATTGATACGGCCTACATAGCCGATAACATGGCCAAACAGCTCACCATTGGGGTAAAAGCGCATCAGTCGGGCAGATACTTCCGCGCCATCCAGCAGATAGCCATTGACTGCCAAAATACCTCGTTCCTGCTCAGTGAGATCATATTTAAGTGGTGTCTGTTCATAGGGTTTACGGCGTTTCAGTCGTTTTTCAAAACGCTTGAGATCGCTGTCGGAAATATCAATCAGTGTACCGATGGTAGATAGGAGTTCATCGAGGTCATCTGAGCGCTCGCGGACGATCGTTAGAATATAAGTCGGTCGGTTGTCTGCTAGTAATTCGCCATTATGATCATAGATAAGACCCCTAGAGGGCGGGGCGGGGCGAACATGAACACGATTATTGTCAGAGTGAGTGGCAAAATCTTCATGCCTAGTAAGCTGTAAATCTACGTATCGTGCCACAACAACCAGGCCAGTCACGAATACTAAAAACACTGAAATCAGCAGCCGACCAGCAAAAATTCTGCGTTCGCGGGCTGGGTCTGAAAAGGCAGCATCATTAATCATGGTGGTTTATCCTAACACCTAACTGCGATGATAAGGGTGGTTAGCATTTATCGTCCATGCCCGGTAAAGCTGTTCCATTAAAACAATACGCACCAATGGGTGCGGCAGCGTGAGATCTGACAGTGACCAACGCATATCTGCCCGTGCCAGACAGTCAGCCGATAGCCCGTCAGGGCCACCTATTAACAGACTAATATCGCGGCCCTCCATTTGCCAATTTGACAGCGCAACAGACAATTTCTCTGTGCTCATGGTTTTACCCAATACATCTAGGGCCACCACAAAATCTTTTGCGCCTAAAGCTTTCAACAGCGCCTGGCTTTCAGCCTCGATAGCCTTGGCCGCCGGCTGGTTTTTACCGCGATTGCCCAGCGCTATTTCAACAGCCTGAATGCGCAGCTCCGGCGGCATACGTTTACCGTATTCATTGCAGCCAGCTTCAACCCAGTCTGGCATTCGCGTGCCAACCGCTAGTATGCGCAATTTCATTGCTGGAGCTCTATTTACTCGTCGTCATGCATTGCGCTTAGTTCATCTTCAGCGCTTTCGGGGCGATCTCCGGGGCGCAGTGCCCAGAGACGCTCTAAGTCATAAAATGCGCGCGTTGCAGGCAACATAACATGAACAATTACATCGCCGAAGTCGACCAGAATCCACTCAGCAGTGTCATCACCTTCAACGCCAATCAAGTGATGACCGGCTTTCTTACCTTCCACCGCCACATTGGACGCCAGAGACTTAACCTGACGATTAGAGCTGCCAGTGGCAACGATCATGGTATCCATTACGTCTGTGAGTTCTCTCACATCGATGCTGGTAATATCTATGGCCTTAACTTCTTCAAGTGCGCTTATAACAATGTCTTGCAGGGATTGCGTCATGGCAATTATTTACTCGTATAAATGTTGTTGTCGGATATAGTCGACCACTGAATCAGGGGTCAAAAAACCAATGTTTTCGCCGTTACTTACTTTCTTGCGGATGCTGGTCGACGAAATAGCCAGCATGGTTAGCTCACAAAAGTAGAAATTGCCATGAGCGCTTTGTTTGAGCACCGCCAAGTGATTGCAGCGACGCTGATTTATCCACTCAGTTAAGGGCCCAGACTGCGGCACGCTAAATCCTGGTCGGGAAGACACTACAATATGGCAGTAATCCAGAATTCGTTGCCATTCATGCCAGCGATCCAGACCATTGAGTGCATCCATGCCAATACATAAAAATAATGGTGTCTGAGCGCCTACCTTGTCACGCATTAGGCGTACCGTGTCGACAGTATAACTGGGTGCTGGCCGTTGCAGCTCAATATCATCAGCCTGTAAAACCGTCTGCTGGGCTATGGCCAACTGCAACATTTCCAAGCGCTGCTTGCCATTTACCTCTGGTTCATCGCGATGAGGAGGAAAGGCGCAGGGCATCATGCGAATACTCTCAACCTGTAGCTGCTCAGCGAGCTCAGTGGCTATCCGTAGATGTCCAAAATGCACAGGGTTAAAGGTGCCGCCAAATAGAGCAACAGACATTATTCGCGTATCTGGCCGTCGCCAAACACGATCCACTTCTGGCTGGTTAAGCCTTCGAGACCAACTGGGCCGCGCGCATGAATCTTGTCTGTTGAAATACCAATTTCGGCACCCAACCCATATTCAAAACCATCGGCAAAACGCGTCGATGCATTAATCATTACCGAGCTGGAGTCGACCTCAGCAATAAAGCGCCGGCCGCGATTAAAATCTTCGGTCACAATTGATTCAGTGTGCTGTGAGCTGTATTTAGAGATATGCGCAATTGCTTCATCTATGCCGGATACAATTTTAATTGATATAACGGGCGCCAGATACTCTTCGCCCCAATCTTGCTCCGTGGCTTCAATAATCGATTCGATAATATCGCGAGCCTTTCGACAGCCGCGCATCTCAACATTCTTTTCGCTATAAATTTTAGCCAGTTCAGGCAGTATCCTCTGTGCAACCGGCTCCGCAATCAGCAGCGATTCCATGGCATTACACACGCCATAACGATGAGTTTTGGCATTATCAGCAATCGCCAACGCCTTTTTTAGATCAGCTCGATCATCGATATAGACATGGCAATTACCGTCCAGATGTTTGATCACTGGTACACGGGCATCCGCACTGATACGTTCAATTAAGCTTTTGCCGCCGCGGGGCACAATAACATCCACATGATTCGACATAGTAATCAACTCACCCACCGCATCGCGATCAGTGGTATTAACCACCTGTACCGCAGTTTCAGGTAGACCAGCATCGGCAAGACCATGGGCAATACAGGCAGCAATGGCCTGATTGGACAAGATAGCTTCACTGCCGCCGCGCAATATGGTGGCATTGCCAGACTTGAGGCAAAGGCTGGCGGCATCGATAGTTACATTGGGGCGCGACTCATAAATAATGCCAATAACACCCAGAGGCACGCGCATTTTGCCGAGCTGAATACCACTGGGGCGAAAGCCCATATCGGTGATCTCGCCAATAGGGTCCTGCAGTGCAGCAACCTGCTTCAGGCCTTCAATCATGCTGTCAATGCGTTCATCGTTAAGTTCCAGACGATCAAGCAGGGCGGCATCGAGGCCATTGGCACGGCCACTTTCCATATCCACAGCGTTTGCTGCCAAAAGATTATGGCGATTGTCGTCAAGCCGCGAGGCAATTGCCCTTAGTGCATTGTTTTTAAGTGCAGTACCGGCGCGTGCAAGCACCCGAGAAGACTCGCGGGCGGCAATACCAAGGTCCTGCATGTAAGCTTTAATATCCATAGATAAATCTTAACTTTCTGTCAGCTTTAATTAATTACAATCAAGCTTGTAAATAAGCGCCATTATACGGGGTGTAAGGGCATAATTCCCTATTTTCAGCAGTATCCAGTCAATTTCCCTCAGGCGTGCGTATAAAAACTTCAATTGTCGCTAAAGGATGCCCCAGTGCAGGCTGTTATTTCTCTGCTAACCGCCCATAAAAACTGGCTTGTGCTCACGGGTGCCGGTGTCAGTGCTGAGTCTGGCGTGCCTACCTACCGCAATAGCGAAGGTGTATGGCAGCGCAAACAGCCGGTGACTCACCAGGACTTTTTGGCTCAGCACAGCGCGAGGCAGCGTTTTTGGTCGCGCAATATGGTGGGATGGCGCTTTATGATCGACGCGCAGCCCAATTCAGCTCATCAGGCACTGGTGAGATTGGAGCAGTTGGGGGTGGTTTCTTGCTTGGTGACACAAAATGTCGATGGCCTGCATCAGCGCGCCGGCAGTCGTGCTGTGATAGACCTGCATGGTCGGGTAGATACTGTTTCGTGCATGGCTTGCGGGCTTAAACAGCCAAGAGCAGCAATTCAAATATGGCTGGAGGCGCAAAACCCTGAGTATTCATTGTTGGCCGGCGCTATAGCACCAGACGGCGATGCCGATATAGACCATCTTGATTCCAGCAGTATGCAGGTTCCAGACTGCCTGACTTGCGGCGGTATACTGAAACCAGATGCGGTATTTTACGGTGGCTCGGTGCCCAAAGAGCGCGTCCAGCAAGCCGAGCAACAATTACAGAAAGCCGATGGGTTAGTGGTGGCGGGGTCATCGTTAATGACTTATTCGGGTTACCGGTTCTGTCTGTGGGCGCAGCAGCAGGGCAAACCAATCCTGCTATTGAACGAGGGCAAGACAAGAGCTGACGCTATAGCCACAATCAAAATAGGCGGTTCCTGCGCTGAGGTTTTACAGCGTTGGCTATATGCCGTTGGCGATTAGCTGGGAGCGCTAAAGATATTTACTAACTATGTCCGCCAGCGCCTCAAGATGCGCTGGGTCATCATTCAAGCAAGGGATATAGTGAAATATTTCACCACCGTGCTCAGTAAAGCTCTCTCGTGCTTCCATATTGATCTCCTCGATGGTCTCGAGGCAATCTGAGGAGAAGCCAGGGCAGATCACTGCAACGTGTTTAATGCCATCCGCAGGCATAGCCTCTAGGGTTTTGTCGGTGTAGGGTTGCAGCCAGGGCTCACGACCAAAGCGCGACTGGAAGGTGGTCATTACCTGCTCTTCATCCAGTCCCATGTGCTCGCGCACCAAACGAGTCGTCTGGTGGCAGAAACAATGATAGGGATCCCCTTTATTTAAATACTTCTGTGGCGTGCCATGGTATGAAAATACTAGCTTGTCTGGCTGACCATGCTCAGTAATATGTTTGCGAATACTGCTGCACAGCGCCTCAATATAAAGTTCAGACTGCTGATACCCACCAATAAAGTGCAGCTCAGGAACCCAACGAGTTTTGGTAAAGGTTTGTGCCACCGCATCAAACGTAGAGCCCGTGGTTGCGCCCGAATACTGAGGATAGAGCGGCAATACCGTAATATCGCGCACGTTCTGAGCGGTTAACTCGGCAATGGCCGACGCCATAGATGGGTTGCCGTAACGCATACCCAACACCACGGGCACGTCGTCATTGAACTTCTTATCAAGAATTTTCTTAACGCCAGCGACCTGCGCTGTACTGTGTACCATTAACGGCGAGCCGCCCTCAGACCAGACACTGGCATATAGTTTGGCAGAACGACGTGGGCGAATCCGTAAAATAATCAGATTAAGAATCATCCACCACAGCAAGCGGGGAACCTCAACAACACGGGGATCGCTTAGGAACTCTTTCAGATAACGACGCAACTCAGCAGTCCTGGGTGCATCTGGCGTCCCCAAATTACACAGCAACACACCACGGCGCGGCGAAGGACCCTTGTGGTCGTAGTCTGTTTGGCCTTGGTACTTCATTGGGGGTGCTCCTAAAACTGGGTGGTGGTGAGATAAGGCGAAACGATACGGCAAGCGGCTCGTTTCGCCAAATCTATTTATGCGAGGGTATACGCCAAGAAATTGGCAGTGGATGGATAGGTCGGCTTTGCACTGACCCATGGCTGTCTAGCTTAGTTTTAAGCTTTAGGGCCTGGTCAGCTAAACAAATTTCTTTGCCAGACCCAATACTACGCCAGCAAATTCTTCAGCATTGGCCGTTATCTGAGTTACTTTGGTATTTCTATCAGTTGCAGATTGCACGACTTTCAATAGTTTACGCAGTACTTCGATATCGACGGGTTCTGGCGGCAGCTTTGCCAGTTTACATCTGCATTTTTCAGCACCAGCTACTTTGTCATCAAGATTATTTAAGGTTTCAAGCCGGTCGCTAACAATGCTGTCGGTGGTATCAATAATCCGGATGACAGACGATAGATAACGGTAGATATCGGATCGTTGAAACACCGGTTTAAACGCTAATCACAGATTGTTTCAATGCCTATTTTGATAAATTATTTCGATTTGTTCGGACATAAATCTACTGCTTAGGTAAACTAGCGCGCTTTTCACCGCTTAAGCGGAGAACGCGTATTTTGCCATTGGGTAGACGTTTCGTTACAAACTAGGATTTTTTGGGTATGTCAGACAGCAGTTTTGCCAATCAAGTTAAGAAAAGGCGCACCTTTGCGATCATCTCGCACCCAGATGCGGGCAAGACCACTATCACGGAAAAGTTACTGCTGCTGGGCAATCTGATTCAGGTAGCGGGCACAGTTAAGGGTCGTAAAAGCGACCGCCATGCGACCTCTGACTGGATGTCTATGGAAAAAGAACGCGGTATTTCGGTTACCTCCTCGGTAATGCAGTTTCCCTACAACGATTGCATGGTCAATCTGCTGGATACGCCAGGTCATGAAGATTTCTCTGAAGATACCTATCGCACGCTAACCGCGGTTGATTCGTCACTCATGGTGATTGACGGAGCTAAAGGCGTGGAAGCACGGACTATTAAGCTGATGGATGTGTGTCGATTGCGCGATACGCCTATTTTGTCATTTGTAAACAAAATGGACCGCGATATTCGCGATCCTATTGATCTGCTGGACGAGATAGAAAGTGTCCTCAAGATTAAAGCAGCGCCCATTAATTGGCCTATTGGTATGGGCCGCGAGTTTCGCGGGGTTTACAATTTCTATACCGACACTATTCATGTGTATGTGCAGGGCAAGGGACACACCTTAACTGACGATATTCAGGTTCAGGGGCTAGAGTCGCCGGAGGCTCGCGAAGCGCTGGGAGCCTATGCAGATGATGTGCTTGAAGAGCTTGAATTGGTGAAGGGGGCGACCAATCTATTTGATATGGAGGAGTTTCTCTCCGGGCAATTGGCGCCGGTATTTTTTGGTACGGCAATGGGCAACTTTGGTATTCGTGAAATGCTCAATGATTTTGTGCGCTGGGCCCCAGAGCCTCAGCCGCGTCTGACCCATGACCGCGAAGTAGTGGCCAGTGAAGCCAAATTCAGTGGCTTCGTATTTAAGATTCAGGCCAATATGGACCCTAAGCACCGTGACCGTATTGCCTTTTTACGTATTTGCTCGGGCAAATACATCAAAGGTATGAAGATGAAACATGTCCGCACAGGTAAAGACGTGCGGGTATCAGATGCCTTTAGCTTTAAAGCGGGTGAGAGGATATCGGTCGAAGAGGCAGTGGCTGGCGATATTATTGGCCTACACAATCATGGCTCTATTCAGATTGGCGATACGTTTACCGAGGGCGAGACTCTAAAATTTAGTGGCATCCCGCACTTTGCGCCTGAGTTATTTAAGCGTATTCGTCTAAAAGATCCGTTAAAAGCCAAGCAGCTACAAAATGGCATTCGCCAGTTGTCGGAAGAGGGTAGCACTCAGGTATTTTTCCCGTTCCGCAATAATGACGTTATTGTGGGTGCCGTGGGTCAGTTACAGTTTGATGTTGTGGCCTACCGTCTGCGAGAAGAATATGGCGTCGAGGCGATTTATGAGCCAGTTAATGTTCATACTGCGCGCTGGACTGAATGCGAAGACGCTAAAACACTCGACGCATTTAGGAATAAGTCCGAAGATAATTTGGCATTAGATGGCGGTGGTCATTTAACTTACTTGGCGCCCACGCGGGTTAATTTGTCGCTTGCTATAGAGCGTTATCCAGAGATAGCATTTCGGGCAACACGAGAGCACTAGTCTCCGTCGGTACAGCTTAAATAATAACAATAATAAACTCGAATAAGAGGTAGGCATGAGCAAGCAGGTAATTCCCGTATCCCAAGAGCAGTGCCCACAGCATCTGCGTGCTAATCGCAGTGCACTAACTCGCTGGTTTGGCCGTACCTTTTATCGGAGTGTTGGTTGGACTCTAGAGGGATCAGTTGCCAACTGCGAACGCCTGCTTGTTGTGGCTGCACCCCATACTAGTAACTGGGATTTTGTCTATGGGATCTGCATGGTGCTGGGTATTAATGCACGAATTCGCTGGCTCGGTAAACACACTATTTTTGTACCCGGCTTTGCCTGGTTTATGCGTTGGTTGGGCGGCATTCCAGTCAATCGCGCCAAGCCCGATGCGGTGATGGGCTATGTGGAGGAGGCGGTAAAAAAAGACAGCGGCTTAATTATTGTTGTAGCCCCAGAGGGTACACGAAAGAAGTCACCAAAATGGAAAAGCGGCTTTTTACGTATTGCGGAAAAGAACAACTGCAAGATTCAATTGGGCGCATTGGACTTTCCCAATAAGCGCATTGTCTTGGGGGATATGTTTGAACCCACAGGTGATCACGAGGCCGATATTGCTGCGATTATTAAATATTATGGTCAGTTTAAGGGCAGATACCCAGATCAATTTTAATCAAGTTAGTATGTGCTTACTTATATGGATATAGCTTTAAATGCTCAGTTTATTCTTCTTGGTGTAGCTTTCTTTGCAGGGCTGATCTCTTCAATTGCCGGCTCCGGCGGCATTCTGACACTACCGGCCCTTCTGTGGGTCGGATTGCCACCCCTAAACGCGCTGGCGACAAATAAGGTGCAGAGTTCCCTGGGTACCCTGTCCTCGGCCTGGAATTTCTTTAGCAAAGGCCACCTCGATATAAAGCCGCTTTACAGTTCCGTTGTGATGGCAGTGCTGGGTTCGGTGGCAGGTACTTTTCTGGTACAGAGTCTCGACGCTTCGACGTTAACCCGACTCATTCCCTTCCTGTTATTAGCCATTGCCCTATATTTTTTATTCTCTCCCAAGGTCAGTGCCGCAGATCATCCGCAGAAAATAAGCCAGCGCTGGTTTGCCTGCACAGCGGCTCTGGGCATGGGCTTTTATGGTGGTTTTTTTGGTCCTGGCATGGGCTCTATTATGCCGTTTCTGTTTGTCTGGTTACTGGGTCATAATCTGGTCAAGGCAACGGCAGAAACGAAGCTGATGATACTGGCTGTAAACGGCACCTCGGCACTTATTTTTGTATTTAGTGGCTACGTTATTTGGCAGTTGGCGATTGCTATGTCAGTGGCACAGATAATAGGTGCGCGATTGGGTTCTAACCTTGTTATAAAGCGTGGAGCCAGTTTTGTGCAGCCTGTTATTACACTGATTACGTTGTTGATGGCGGTTAAATTACTGTTCTTTCCATAACTTTAGGAGTGCCTGTGAATTTTATTATTACCGTTGCTCTGACCCTTATTGTGGTGATACTGGCGCTGGTCGTTTTTCGCTATGTGGGGCTGCCCGTCTATCGGGTTGAAGCACCTAATATTGTGCGGCTGCTTGAATCTGTATTGGCACAGACTGCGACCACTGCCGATTGGGATGTGTTTATTGGTATGCCGATCCATCACAATCCTGAGCTGGATAAAATTCGGGTTCAATGTGCTATGTTAGAGGCCAGCGAAATGACTGAACGGCGTGGACGGGTTATATTTTCTGTCGCTGGCCGTCTAAAATTACAACAGATACTTAATCAGCTAAGCGCTTCAACAGAAGTAAAGAATTAGAGGCAGGCCCCATGATCGAAAATACTTCACCTATAGCCCGATTTTTAGTGGTTTTTGCCGCCTTTGTCATTGTTGTGTCCGGATTGAAAATGGCCGGGCCTTTATTGGTGCCATTTTTGCTCGCCGTGTTTGTTGCCATGATTGTCTCTCCGCTACTGAACTGGCTTAAAAACTTCCGTATTCCCAGTGGTGTGGCGATTTTGTTGGTAGTGATGTTAATTTTGCTCGTCGGGCTTGTTCTGGCTGCCGTTATTGGTTCGTCAATCACCGACTTTCGTCAAGATATCCCGATTTATTCGGCCAAACTGTCGGCTATGAGCGAGGCTGTACAGCAATGGTTAATGGTGCGTGGCATCGAAATAGACGCCCAGCAATGGCAGAACAGTTTTGATCCTGGCGCGGTGATGAAGTTGGTGGGCAGTACACTGGCCTCGTTTGGTAATGTCATGACCAATGCGGTGATGATTCTATTGACGGTGATTTTTATACTCGCCGAGAATATGGGTTTTGGTGAAAAGCTGCGCTTGGCTCGTGGCAATGAGTTATCTCAAGAATGGTTAACCAAATTCTCCGATAGCGTGCACAGTTATTTAGCGATCAAAGCGGCTATTAGTTTGCTCACGGGTTTGATTATTTTTATCTGGCTGTGGATTCTCGGCGTTGATTACGCAATCTTGTGGGGCTTACTGGCCTTTATGCTCAATTTTATTCCTACGGTTGGCTCATTTATCGCGGCTGTACCGGCGGTACTACTGGCTCTGGTGCAACTAGGGATCTTACATGCAGGCCTGACAATGAGTGGCTTTGTGTTGGTTAATCTGGTGATGGGCAACGTCATTGAACCGCGCTGGATGGGTAGAGGTTTAAATCTCTCGCCTCTGGTGGTGTTTGTGTCGTTGGTGCTCTGGGGCTGGGTATTGGGTCCGGTAGGCATGCTGCTGTCTATTCCGCTAACCATTATGATTAAAATTGCGCTCGAAAATCAGCCTGAATCTCGCTGGATAAGCATTATGCTGGGTGGTGCGCCAGCACCTGAGGCGCCTTCTGCTGAGGTAGGCAGTTAACACAGATCCTTCTCATTTCAAACTTTTTATTGGAAGGGTGCTTGATGCTTAACACGGCGCAAGTAGACCAGAATCCCAGCATAAAAAATCGGCGTCATAAGTATCCAAGGAAGTTGGCCTTGCAGCGTAATAGTTCGCCCCTGAAATTCAAATAGTACGGGATTCCACCATGGACCAATGGGTGATAGAGGTGCCCAGGATATTGGTTTCCCCACCGCTAGCTGGTCATGATAAAGAAACATTTCTACCAGTATATTTTGCCCGAGAAACAAAAACAGCAGGCAGAAAAATACCGAGTGACGCCAGTGACCAAACAATTTAGGATCGCGGCCAAAAATCATCCAGGTAACGAAAAGTCCGCCGCAACTAATGGCACCAGCATCTGCCAGAGAATTGAGCAGCCAATTTAGGTGCAGCGGTATCCTTTGAGTTAAGCCTACAACTCGGCGAGTATCAACAGGGTCACCAGCGATGATGCCGTAGTTAAACCACAGTTCCCAACCAAGCGCGCAAATAATAAAAGTACCGATATACACCGGAAGCACCCAATTGGGAATTATTTTGCGATGATGTAACCATGGAATGGTCAGCAGAGGGATAAGTGCACTGCTATAGACAATAACGACTAATCGCGCTTGCTCAAAGGTTAGTGTTTCCATGGTGCTCTCTACTGATTAATGGGTAGGGAATTGTACGACTATATATTGATTAACATATATAGGCAGGCTGAAGATAGGCTAATCGGGTTGTAATACTACTGAACGCGCGTTGCATAAATTCTATAAAGGTGTGACTATTTAGGAAGTTAAACAGATTTCCAAGCTAATTAAAGGATCAAATGCCTATGAAAACTCACTCTATTCTCACCAGCTTAGTGCTAATAGTACTAGCGGTCTCGCTTCCCATAGCGGCGGATGAGACTGGATTGTCTTCTGTAGTAGCCGCTGAAGCTCGAGTATGGATCCAGTCGCCTGTGGATATGCAAGAGGTCAGCTCACCGGTTACTGTTGTGTTCGGTAGTGAGAGCGTCAGTATTTCTCCTGCAGGTGTAGAGCAGGAAAATAGCGGCCATCATCACCTTATGGTTGACCTTGACGAACTGCCCGCGATGGATATGCCATTGCCCGGTAGCACCCAGCTTATTCATTTTGGTAAGGGTCAAACAGAGACCTCATTGTTACTTGAGCCGGGCCTACACAGCTTGCAGCTGTTGTTGGGTAATCATATCCATGTACCCCATTCTAGACCTGTGATGTCTAAAAAAATAACGATTTTGGTTAAGTGATTGGTGCTGGGGCTTGCAGAGTTTGCTTTAAGAACTGACGGACCACGATGACTTTTCTGTAGTATTAAAATCTGAGGTACCTGCAGCAGATCCGTCACATATATTTAGGATGAAATTGCCTGGTATTGTCTGGAAATGATCCACGTAGATCTCGGACTAAAAGCGCAGCATTTTGGGCGCATTCGCTTGTGAAGGCGGGGTGCAACCCTGAGCGCTTTAGCGCGAATCCATCTAACGTTCGATGATTTCCTTATAGAATAAAAAAACCCCCAGTTTTCACTGAGGGTTCTTAATATTATGGTGCCCGGTCTCGGACTAAAAGCGCAGCATTTTGGGCGCATTCGCTTGTGAAGGCGGGGTGTAACCCTGAGCGCTTTAGCGCGAATCCATCTAACGTTCGATGATTTCCTTACAGAATAAAAAAACCCCCAGTTTTCACTGAGGGTTCTTAATATTATGGTGCCCGGTCTCGGAATCGAACCAAGGACACGAGGATTTTCAATCCTCTGCTCTACCAACTGAGCTAACCGGGCGTCGCAAAGTGCTTTTAGGCATATCGCGGGAGGCGCGTATTAAAGCGTCTGATTTGCGGTTCGTCAAGGATTATTCGGTAGGTGGGACGTATCCTTCAGCCTGATCGACGTCTTCGCCATTAAAGAACTTTTCACGCTGTTCCGAGAGATAGGTGCGAGCAGTCAAATCCATCATATTTA